>SXGT01868763.1_pt1 | contig 13713 bp, 13 predicted proteins | sample 3176221 | NCBI WGS metagenome assembly SXGT01 (sample SAMN11356862, study PRJNA531348) | freshwater metagenome | isolation source: freshwater sample F1-120 | place: China: Fuxian Lake, Yuxi | collected 2017-12-25 | reverse complement strand
CTCCTGCCGAACGTGAACTAGATCGCGAGTTTTCGTAGATTTCTCGCGATCTTGTTCACGTTGGGCAGGGGATGCGGTGCGCCTGCCGCGTCGAGTTCTGCCCGAACCCGCTGGATGACCGTTGGCTGCCGGTACCTCAACAGGTCGGCGCCGACCCGGACAATCCGCCAGCCCAGTTCCCGATAGATCGCGTCCTGTTCGATATCGAGGGTGCGCTGTCTAGGATCGGTCCAGTGCTGGAAGCCGTCGTACTGCACCCCGACCTTCCACTGCGGCCAGCCCATATCGAGCCGACCGACGATGCACTCCTCGTCGAAGACCCTGATCTGGGTGTGCGACGGCCGCATATCCGCCTTGGTCAGCACCAGGCGAAGCCGCGTCTCCTGCGGCGATTCGGCGCCGTACTCGGCCAGGTCCAGCACCAACTGCACCAGTCCGCGCAGTCCGCGATGGCCAGCGGCACGCTCCTGCACATCGGCAATCGTCAGATCCGTTGCCTCCAGCAGCGCGTCGACCCGCATCACCGCTCCTACGATTCCGCGCCGGCGTCCGAGGTCGAAGGCGGTCCGCGCCGGCGTCGTTGTCCGGATTCCGTCGACAGTGCAGATTTCGGCGTCGAGCAGCGAGTCACTGTGCAGCAGAATTCCCGAGGCCTTGTGTCGACTGGCTTGGTTGATCTCGGCGGGCAGTGCCGGGTCGATCCATTTCGACCCGTGCAACGCGGCCGCTGAAAGTCCGGCCACGACACCGCGCCCGCCCGACCACAGCCATGCGGCTTTCGCTTTGTCGGTCGGGGTCAGCACGGCCCCCCGCAGCACGTAGACATCGCGGTGCAGCATGTCGTAGCGGGTGCTCAATTGGTGACGGGTCACCGTACCCGCGGCCAGCGCCGCGCTTCCCAACAAGAGCATGTGAACTTGGACGCAGCCCAGCGGCGACGGGTTCCATCCGCGTCGAACGTGAAGTCGATAGCGAGATCTCGGCGAAAGCGCGAGATCTACTTCACGTTCGACGCATCCTCGGCCGCCTCGGCCGCCTCGGCGTCATCGGCAGGCTCGGGCTCGGGCTCCTGGTTCTCCCCGGTCCGCTCGGCGACCTGCTCGTCGTAGTACCGGATGACGACCGCCAGCGCCGCGGCCACCGGGACCGCCAGGAAAGCCCCGATGACTCCGAAGGTCGACGCGCCCAGCGTCACGGCCAGCAGCACGATCACCGCGTGCAGCTTCATCGACTTGGACTGCAGCCAGGGCTGCAGCACATTGCCCTCCAGCTGCTGCACCGCGACGATGATGCCCAGCACGATCAGCGCGACGATGGGGCCGTTGGCGACCAGCGCGATCAACACGGCCAGGCCGCCCGCGACGAACGCACCGACGATCGGCACGAAGCCACCGATGAAGGTGACGATGGCCAGCGCGTAGGCCAGCGGCACCCCGAGAATCACCAGACCGATCCCGATCAGCACGGCATCGACGAAGCTGACCAGCGCCTGGGTCCGGATGAAGCCACCGAGCGTCGACCAGATGCGTTGCAGCACCTCGGCCAGGTGCGGCGCGGAGGGATGCCCGACCGAGCGCCGCAACCACGGGACGAACTGCGGCCCGTCCTTGAGCAGAAAGAACACCACGACGATGGTCGTGAAGACCGTCACCAGTGCCGACGTCGCCGCACCCACCCCGGTGAACACTCCCGAGGCGATCTGGGAGCTGCTGGAGTTCAGCTGGTCGTTGATCCCGGTGACCGCCGAATCGAGTTGCGCCTGACTGATGTTCAGCGGCGGACCGCCGAGCCAGTCACGCACCTGCACCACACCCGCGGTGGCCTGCTCGGCCAGTTCGGTGGACTGCTCCACGATGGCGGGGGCCACCGCGGCGATCAGGCCCCCGATCACGGCCAGCGCCACCAGCAGCATGCTCAGGGCCGCCGCGGCCGGCGGGACGCCCTTGGCCCGCATCCACCGCACGGGCGGCCACAGCACGGTGCACAGCACCACCGCCAGCGCGACGGGCAGGATGATCACCCATGTCTCGCCGACGACCCAGGCGAGGATCCACAGCAGCGCCGACACCGCGACGATCTGCACGGACACCGTGGCGGCCGATCGAAGATGCGTCCCGAATACCGAGCCCCGACTGGGCAGCATGTCCTTCACGCTTCCTCTCTACCCCCCGACGGCCGATTCAGACGACTTCTGGTGTCACAATCTCGCATGCTGCCTCGTCTGAGTCATATGACGACGAGAATCGCTGCACTGACCCCCCACCACGCCGGCCCGCTGACCCGGATGATGTACCGCTATGCCAAGCGGCGGTTCGGTGAAGTGCCCGAGCCGTTCGCGGTCGCGGCACACCACCCACGCCTGCTGATCGCCAATGGTGTGCACGAGGCGCTGCTGGCGGCCGGGTCGAAGAAACTACCGACCAGCGTCCGCGAGCTCGCGGTGTTCTGGACCGCACGCACCGTGGGCTGCTCGTGGTGCGTGGACTTCGGTTCGATGCTGCAGCGCCTCGAAGGACTGGACGTCGACCGGCTCAGTCACATCGACGACTACGCGACATCGCCGTCGTTCAGCGATGACGAGCGCGCCGCGATCGCCTACGCCGGTGCCATGACCACCGACCCGCACACCGTGACCGACGAGCAGGTGGCCGATCTGCAGCGGCGGTTCGGCGATGACGGTGTCATCGAGCTGACCTATCAGATCGGCGTGGAGAACATGCGGGCCCGGATGTACGCGGCGCTGGGCATCACCGAACAGGGCTTCAGCTCGGGCGACGCCTGCCGGGTGCCGTGGGCTCCGGCTGAGCGCTCGCGCGAGGAGCAGTGAACCGCAGCGGCGACGCGGTGAACTTGTCCGGGTTCGCGATATCCCACAGCGCACAGATCTTTCCGTCCCGGATCGTCATCGCGGTGATCCGCGGCATCAGTTCGGGGTATCCGTCGACGGCGGCCGCACCCGGCGTGTAGGCACCGAGCTGGCCGTTGATCAGGGCCGGCTGGTTGCCCGCGAGCCAGTTCGGCCCGTACCGCTGCGCCAGCCCGAACAGGAACCGGGCCACCTTGTCCGGCCCGTGGATGACACGCGCGGCCGTCGGGGCCCGGCGGTTGGCGTCCCCGGTGAAGGTCACCTCCGGGTGCAGCAACCGGACGACGGCCTCCAGGTTCCCCTCGGCCAGTGCGGCCATCAGCAGTCCGGCCGTCTCATCGTGGGTGTCATCGGAGGCCGATGGTGCGGCGTGCGCCACGGCACGGCGCGCCCGCGAGGCCAGCTGACGGGCCGCCGCGGCGCTGACGGCAAGCACGTCGGCGATGTCGGCGAACGGGACGCCGAAGCCGTCGTGCAGCACGAAGGCCACCCGCTGATCCGGGGTGAGGCGCTCCAGCACCACCATTGCCGCGAACCGGGCGTCCTCGTCAGCGACGACGGCGGCCAGCGGATCGTCACGGTCGACGCTGGTCACCACCGGCTCGGGCAGCCATTGCCCGACATAGGTCTCGCGCCGGTGGCCGGCCGAGCGCAGCCGGTCGAGCCCCAGTCGGCTCACCACCGTGGTCAGCCAGGCCCGTAGGTCGGCGATGTCGTCGCCGGAACCGCGCCACCGGAGCCAGGCGTCCTGCACGATGTCCTCGGCATCGGCGTACGTCCCGGTGAGCCGGTAGCCGACGGCGAGCAGATGCGGTCGCAGCTCCTCGAATTCCGCGGCCCGGGCGCTTGCGGTCATAGGCCGAGTGTAGGACCGCCGCAAACACGGCCCAAAGAAGCGAATCCGTCGTTGTGTTACCTCAAAGAAAACCTTTTCGTCGTATCTGCACGCAACAACAACGGAAACCGTATATTTCTGCGAATGGCAATCGCGGAACAGCCGGCACCCATGACCACCGACAAGGGTCTGCAAGCCGGCGCGCTCGGTCTGGTCGGCAATGTGGTGATCGGACTCGCCGCGGTGGCTCCCGCGTACAGCCTGGCCGCCACGTTGGGGTACGTGGTCCTCAACGTCGGAGACAAGGCGCCGGCGATGTTCGTGCTGGCCTTCATCCCGATGCTGCTGGTCGCCTTCGCGTACAAGGAGTTGTCGCAGGACACCCCGGACTGCGGGACGACATTCACCTGGGCCACCAAGGCTTTCGGCCCGTGGATCGGCTGGATCGGCGGTTGGGGCCTGGCGGTGTCCGCGATCATCGTGTTGGCCAACGTCGCCGAGGTGGCGGCCATCTACCTGTTCAAATTCCTCGGTCAGGACGCGCTCGCGGAGAATCTGTTCGCCAAGGTGGCGCTCGGTTCGTTCTTCATCATCTCCATGACGTTGGTGAGCGCCCGCGGTGTCTCGGTGTCAGAGCGCATGCAGAACGTACTGATCGCCATCCAGTTCGGCGTGTTGATCATCGCCAGCATCTGGGCGTTGATCCGGGTGTTCAGCGGCACCGCGGGCGCCCAGGCCGTCAGCCCGCAACTGTCCTGGCTCTGGCCGTCCGGTCTCGACGTGTCCTCCATTGCGGCCGCGATCATCCTCTGCGTCTTCATCTACTGGGGCTGGGACGCCTGCCTGGCCGTCGGCGAGGAGACCAAGAACCCCGGCAGGACGCCCGGTATCGCCGCGGTCATCACCACCTTGATCCTGGTCTGCACCTACGTGTTGGTGGCCTACGCGGTGCAGTCGTTCTCCGGCTTCAGCGTCGTGGGAATCGGTCTCAACAACCCCAACAACACCGATGACGTGCTGACCGTGCTCGGCGGGCCGGTGGGCGGCCCCATCCTGGCGTCGCTGCTGCTGCTCACCGTGTCGGTGTCAGCGCTGTCGTCCACCCAGACCACCATCCTGCCGACCGCCCGCGGCACCCTGTCGATGGCGGTCTACGAGGCGCTGCCCAAGCGCTTCGCCAGCGTCCACCCCAAGTACATGACACCCGCCTTCGGCACCATCGTGATGGGCTGCATGGCTCTGTTCTTCTACCTCGTACTGACGTTCCTGTCCGAGAACGCGCTGGCCGACTCGGTGGCCTCACTGGGCCTGGCGGTGGCGTTCTACTACGGCATCACCGCGTTCGCCTGCGTGTGGTACTTCCGCAGGACGCTGTTCACCTCGACCCGAAACCTGTTCTTCCGCGGCATCTTCCCACTGCTGGGCGGTTCCGCGATGGCGGTGGCCTTCGGGATCAGCGCCAAGGACATGATCGCTCCGGACTACGGCTACACCGCCTTCGGGCCCATCGGCGGTGTTTTCGTGCTCGGCGTCGGCATGCTGGTCCTCGGCGTTCCGCTGATGCTGGCGTGCTTCGCCTTCGGCACCAAACGCTTCTTCCGCGGCGAGACACTCAATGCCGGCACCGAAGTCAAAGTCCCCGATGTGTACTGACAAGAAAGAACAGGCAGCACAATGCATCTGACTGTCGGATATCTCGCGACACCGACCGGCGACGACGGTGTCGCACTGGCGGCCGCGCTGGCCCGCACCTTCGGGGCAGACGTGGACGTCGTCCTGGTGGTACGTGAGGAACTGCCCGACGGGCACCCGGGGCGCGCCCAGTATCAGGAGCTGCTGATCGAACGGGGTGAGCAGTGGATCGCCAAGGCGGTGTCGACCCTGACCGGCGCCGCCACGTCGGTCAACGCCAACGTCCTGGTGGGTGAGTCGTTCGCCGAGACATTGCTGCAGTTCGCCGAGGAACACGAATCGGACCTCATCGTGGTCGGCGGCGCGCGCGACGGCTTCTTCGGCGGGCATGTCATCGGGCCCGTGTCCAGTGCGCTCCTGCACAGTTCGACGATTCCCGTCGCACTGGCGCCGCGCGGCTATTCCGATGATGCCCCCGACCGCATCGAAGCCATCACCGCCGCAGTGCCCAGCAGGGCCGGTGACGACAATCCGCTGCCCTTCGCCATCACCTTGGCCAGCGCGGCCAACCTTTCGATCCGGATGGTGTCGCTGGTATCGTCCGAAAACTTGGCCGAGGCCGCCGATCTCAAGGAACTGCGGCAGATGCAGATCGCTGCCGCGCAGGAGAACCTGGCTGTGGCCGCCCGCGCCCTCCCCGAGTCGCCGGAGATCGAATCACTGGTGGCCGAGGGCATGACGCTGGAGTCCGCGCTCAAGAAGCTCAACTGGGACGACACCGACGTGCTGGTGGTCGGCTCCAGCAGGTTCGCCGCACCCAAGCGGATCTTCCTGGGCTCCACCGCATCACGGATCCTGGCCGGCACCGATGCCCCGGTGATCGTCATCCCGCGCGCGGAATAGCGATCTGTGGAGTTCTCGTCGAAATGGTTCCGACGAGAACTCCACACATCGCAGGGCCTAGCGCTTCGCGAAGATGGTCCGGTGCCAATCCTTTTCGGCCGCCCCGGTGATATCGCTCATCACGTGCTTGATGGTGAGGTACTCCTCGAAGGAGTAGTCGCTCATATCCTTGCCGAACCCGGACGCCCCGACACCGCCGTGGGGCATCTCGGAGATGATCGGGATGTGGTCGTTGATCCACACGCAGCCGGCGTTGATCTCGCGCGACGCCCGCTGCGCGCGGTAGACATCGCGGGTCCACGCCGAGGCGGCCAGACCGTAGACGGTGTCATTGGCTTGGCGCAGCGCGTCGTCATCGTCGGTGAACGCGCGCACCGTGAGCACCGGACCGAACACCTCATCGCGGTAGATCTCGGAATCCTCTGCCACATCGGCGATCAGCGTGGGCCGGTAGAACGCCCCCGGCAGGTCCGGGCTGACACCACCGGTCACGATGCGGGCGCCCTGTCCGGGAGCGCGGGACACCATGGCCGCCACCTTCTCCCGGTGCGCGAACGAGATCAGGGGGCCGAGATCGGTATCCGGATCGTTCGGGTCGCCGACCACCATCTTGCCCATCACCTCGCCGACCCCGGCGACGAAATCGTCGTACAGATCCCGCGACACGATCGCCCGGGTCGCCGCCGTGCAGTCCTGCCCGGAGTTGATCAACGCACCCGCCACGGCACCCTGGATGGCCGCGTCGAGATCGGCGTCATCGAAGACCACGAAGGGCGCCTTGCCGCCGAGTTCGAGCTGGGTGCGGTGACCGTGCACGGCGGCCGCGGCCATCACCTTGCGGCCCACCCCGGTCGACCCGGTGAACGTGACGACGTCGACATCGCGATGTCCGGCAAGCGCGGTACCGACATCGGTGCCCGAGCCGGTCACCACGTTGAGCACGCCGTCGGGCAGCCCGGCCGCCGTGGCCACCCTCGCCAGAGTCAGCGTGGTCAGTGGGGTGATCTCGGCCGGTTTGATGACGACGGCGCAGCCGGCGGCCAGCGCCGGGATGACCTTCCACACCGCCATCTGCAGCGGATAGTTCCACGGCGTGATGGTCGCGACGACACCGACGGCTTCGCGCCGGATGCTCGAGGTGTGATCGGCCGAGTACTCGGCGGTGGCCTTGCCTTCCAAATGTCGTGCCGCACCGGCGAAGAACGACACGTTGTCGATGCTGCCGGGCACGTCGAACTCGGTGGCCAGGCGCACCGGCTTACCGCACTGGGCCACTTCCTCGGCGATGAAGGTGGCCGCCTCCGCTTCCATCAGCTCGGCCAGCTTGAACAGCACGGCGGCGCGGTCGGCCGGCGTCGCGGCGGCCCATCCTGGCTGAGCGGCGCGCGCCGCGGCCACGGCGGCGTCGACATCGGCGGGGGTTGCCAGCGCGTAGGTCGCGGCCACCGCACCGGTCGCGGGGTTGATGATCTCGAAGGGCGCACCACCGGTGCGCACCGCTGCTCCGTTGATCCAGCTGCCGGGGATTTGCGTTGCACTCACAGAGCTCAAGCCTACGCATTACCGCAATCTGCGGCACATCGAACGGCTGATTTCATGGAATTAGTTGCTTGTAACGACGGATTCCGTGCACAATCGTGTCATGCCCAACCCGGATTCCCAGCCCGGCGCGTCCGCCGTGTCCCTGCGAATCAACCATTCTCGCCCCGGCGCCGCGTTCCAGCTGGACGAGCTCTCGAAGGCCATCATCGAGAAGCTGCAGCAGGACGGTCGACGTTCCTACGCCGGGATCGGCAAGGCCGTCGGTCTGTCCGAGGCCGCGGTGCGCCAACGGGTCCAGCGGATGGTCGATGCCGGTGTCATGCAGATCGTGGCGGTCACCGATCCCATGCAACTCGGATTCGCCCGGCAGGCCATGATCGGCATCCGATGCACCGGTGACACCACCAAGGTCGCCGAGAAGCTGGCCGCGCTGGAGTCCGTCGACTACGTGGTGCTCACCGCCGGAACCTTCGACGCGATCGTCGAGGTCGTCTGCGAGGACGACGGCGACCTTCTCGACCTGCTCAACACCAAGATCCGCGCCGTCCCAGGAGTGATAGCCACCGAAACGTTGGTTTACCTGAAACTAGTCAAACAGCAATACAACTGGGGCACGAGATGACAATTACCGAAGTAAGTTCAAGCGCGACAAGCGATCTGGCCGCCAAGGCCAACCGGCACCTGTGGGGGCATTTCGCCCGCCACGGTGAAGGCATCACCCCGCCGATCATCACCCGCGGCGAGGGCACCCGAATCTTCGACGACAAGGGCAACAGCTACATCGACGGCCTGAGCGGGCTGTTCGTGGTCCAGGTCGGGCACGGCCGTGAGGAACTCGCCGCCGCAGCCGCCAAACAGGCCGAGCAGCTGGCGTTCTTCCCGCTGTGGTCCTATGCCACCCCGTCGGCGATCGAACTGGCCGAGCGGGTGGCCAATTACGCGCCCGGCGACCTGAACCGGGTCTTCTTCACCACCGGTGGCGGCGAGGCCGTGGAGAGTGCCTGGAAGCTGGCCAAGCAGTTCTTCAAGCTGACCGGCAAGCCGGGCAAGTACAAGGTGATCTCGCGGTCCATCGCCTATCACGGCACCCCGCAGGGTGCGCTGGCCATCACCGGCATCCCGGCGTTCAAGGCGCCGTTCGATCCGCCGACCCCCGGCGGTTTCCGGGTGCCCAACACCAACTTCTACCGCGCTCCCGAGCAGTTCAGCAGCGACCCCAAGGCATGGGGCCGCTACTGCGCCGACCGCATCGCCGAGGCCATCGAGTTCGAGGGCCCCGACACCGTCGCCGCGGTCTTCCTGGAGCCCGTGCAGAACGCGGGCGGCTGCTTCCCGCCGCCGCCCGGATACTTCGAGCGGGTCCGCGAGATCTGCGACGAGTACGACGTCCTGCTGGTCTCCGACGAGGTGATCTGCGCCTACGGCCGGATCGGCTCGATGTTCGCCTGCGACGATTTCGGGTACGTTCCCGACATCATCACCAGCGCAAAGGGTTTGACATCGGGCTACTCGCCGCTCGGCGCCATGATCGCCAGCGACCGGCTCTTCGAACCGTTCAACGACGGACAGACCGTGTTCGGGCACGGCTACACCTTCGGCGGGCACCCGGTGTCCTCCGCCGTCGCGCTGGCCAACCTCGACATCTTCGAACGCGAGGGCATCAACGCCCACGTCAAGGAGAGCGCGCCCGCCTTCCGTGCCACCCTGGAGAAGCTCTACGACCTGCCGATCGTCGGTGACGTCCGCGGTGAGGGCTTCTTCTACGGCATCGAACTGGTCAAGGACAAGGCGACCAAGGAGACCTTCGACGACGACGAGTCCGAGCGGTTGCTGCGCGGATACCTCACGCCGGCACTGTGGGAGGCCGGGCTGTACTGCCGCGCCGACGACCGTGGCGACCCGGTGGTGCAGCTGGCTCCCCCGCTGATCAGCGGGCAGGCCGAGTTCGACGCCATCTACGACATCCTGCACACCGTGCTGTCGGAGGCCTCCCGCCGGATGTGATCCGGTTCGCCACATAAACCACACAAGTCACATCAGCCACAGCGTGGCGGCCCAGGAATCTGGGGGGAATCTCCTAGTCTGCACAGACGATGGCTTCCAAAGTTTCGCTGCGCAGAGTGGCTTGTGCGGTCACCGCGACCTTGATGCTGACCGGCTCCGCGCTGGTCGGAGCGCCGCTGGCCGGCGCAGACCCGGGCCCGGATCCCTGCCCGTACAAGGTGACCACGCCGCCCGCGGTGGACGACTCGGAGGTGCCCAAGGCCGGTCCGCCACCGCAGCCGCTACCGGTGCCCGCCACCCCTCTCGGCGGCGACGCACTCGGCGGTTGCGGGCTGATCACCGCGCCCGACACCCCGCCGGTGCCCGGTGACGTGTCCGCCGAGGCATGGCTGGTCGCCGACCTGGACACCGGCGACATCATCGCCGCCAAGGATCCGCACGGACGGCACCGCCCCGCCAGTGTGATCAAGGTGCTCACCGCGATGGCGTCGATCCAGGAACTGCCGATCAACCGAGTGGTCACCGGCAGCGAGGCCGACGAGAACGCCGAGGGCAGCAGCGTCGGCGTGAAGAACGGCGAGCGCTACACCGTCAGCGACCTGCTGCACGGCCTGCTGATGGTCTCCGGCAACGACGCCGCGCACGCGCTGGCCGCCCAGCTCGGCGGGATGGACACCGCGCTGCAGAAGATCAACAACCTGGCCCGCCGGCTCGGCGCCCGTGACACCCGTGCGGCGACACCGTCCGGCCTGGACGGCCCGGGGATGAGCACCTCGGCCTACGACATCGGCCTGTTCTACCGGTACGCCTGGCAGAACGACACTTTCGCGAAGATCGTGTCCACCCAGAAATATCAGTGGCCGACCTACGAGTTGGAAAACGACGTCAAGTTGCTGTCGAACTACCCGGGCGCGCTCGGCGGCAAGACCGGCTATACCGACGACGCCGGGCAGACGTTCGTCGGTGCCGCCGAGCGGGACGGCCGACGGCTGGTGGCGGTCATGCTCAAGGGCACCCGGGTGCCGATCGCCCCGTGGGAGCAGGCGGCCCGCCTGCTCGACTACGGCTTCGCGACGGCGCCGGGCACCAAGATCGGCTCCCTGATCGAACCCGACCCCTCGTTGAGCACTCCGGAGCCGGAGAAGGCTCCCGACCCCACCGCGGTGGCCGCGACCGCACTGCCGAGTGCCGACGCGCTACCGGTGCGGGTCGGTGTCGGCTTCGTCGGCGTCATCATCGTGTTCGCGCTCATCATGGCTGCGCGGTCGATGAACCGTCAGCGCGCCTGAGAACCCCAGCGCCCCAACAACGCTGCAGCGCCCGTACCCAGCCGGACGACGAGTTCGCCGGCGTCGGCGTGACCACGCAGTTGTCCCACACCTTGGCCGGCATTGACCGGCGACCCGCGCAGCACCCGCTCCGGAATGCCGGCCGGCCAACGGTATCCGGCCGCGATGTCGTACTCGGAGGTCAGCTCGGTCTGCGATCCGGCGAGCAGTTCGCCGCGGGCATCATCGGAGGTCAGTGCCTCGGTACACGCGGCGAACGCGGTCCCGATCCAGGCCCCGGCGGCTCCGGCTGCCAGCACGGCGGCCACCCCGCGGGGCGAGGCGATGCCACCGGCGGCCAGCACCGGAACGTCGACGGTGTCGAGCACCGCGGTCAGCAGCGGCAGGGTGCCCAGCACGGGTTTGCCGTGCCCGCCACCCTCGGCGCCGCGGGCCACCAGCACGTCCACCCCGGATTCCACCGCACGGACGGCCTCCTCGACCGTGGCGACCTGCGTCGCGGTGATCACCCCGGCGTCGTGCGCGTCCTGCACCCAGGCCGGGCCATTTCCCGTCGCTGCGCTCGCCCCGGTGTCCTCGCCGAAGCTCACGCTCAGCAGCGCCGGCCGGGCGGACAACGCCACCTCCAGCAGGTCCGGTTGCTCGCTGAGCACCCAGTGCACCAAGCCGATACCGAACGGACCGATGTCGCCACCCAGTTCGGCCAGTTCGCGGCGCAACACCGCCGGGGTCGCCGCGCTGCCCATGCCGATCATGCCCAGCCCCCCGACCCGCGACACCGCGGCGGCCAGCCGTCCACCGGCCGCACCGCCCATCGGCGCGTTCACCACGGGGTACGTGAGACCCATTGCGGCAGACCAGGTGGTGAGCAATGACACCACCGGGACGCTACCGGAGTTTGCTACCGTGGAAATGTCACCATGTGACACCGGACGAGGCGGCACCGTACCCGGCCAGCGACAAGACGGAGCCACGGAGGGTGTGCCATGGCGTGGTTGATTCTGATGATCTCGGGTGTGTTGGAGGCCGTGTGGGCCACCGCGCTCGGTAGGTCCGAGGGCTTCACCAAAGTGGGTCCGTCGGTGGTGTTCGGTGTGGCGCTGGTGTTCTCGATGGCCGGGCTGGCCTTCGCCATGCGCTCGCTGCCCATCGGCACCAGCTACGCGATCTGGGTGGGTATCGGCGCCGCGCTCACCGTCGGCTACGCGATGTTCACCGGCTCCGAGGGCGCCTCAGTCATCAAGGTGGCGCTGATCCTCGGCATCATCGGCTGCGTCGTCGGCCTCAAACTGATCGGCCACTAGCGACGTGAGCGCAACAGTCGGGACAGCCCGAGTGCGCCGATCGCGCCGACCGCGAAACTTGCGGCGGCACCCGACATCCCGACTCCTTCCCGCACCTCGATCCGCGGACTGATCCGGACCGGCCCGGGCGGCTCGATCGGCACCGCCTCCAGGTTCTCCGGAGCGGTCGCCGCCCAGGCCGTCGCGAACAGGATCAGTCGCGCGGTGATGTAGGCGAACACCATCAGGCCCAGCACCGGACCGAAGGTGGCGCCGGCCGGCCCGGTCACCACCGAGCGCAGGTAGATCGAGGCCACCTGCTTGAACACCTCGAATGCCACGGCCGCGATCAGGCCGGCCCGCAGCGAACTCCGGAAGCTCACCGACTCGCGCGGCAGCCGGGCAATGATCCAGGTGAACAACAACCACGAGATCCCCAGCGAGAACACCCAGGACGCCACCTGCAGCCCGACGCTGAGACCCGGCACATCCTGCAGCCCGAACCAGCTCAGCACCGTCGTCATCGGTGACTCTTTGCTCAGTGCGGTCAGGCCGATGGTCAGCGCCAGCGCCACGAAGGCCGAGACGAGTGCCAGCAGATCCGACAGCTTGGTTGCGACGAAACCGCCGGGCTCGTGCCGCTGCTCCCACATCTGGCTCAGCGCTTCACGCAGGTTGGCCATCCAGCCGAGGCCGGCCCACGCTGCGGTGAACAGCCCGATGACACCGACCGTGCCGCGCGAGTCGATCGCCGAATCCATCAACTCCACGAGTTGCGATCCGAGATCGCCCGAGACGCTGGAGCGGATGCGCTCCTCCACCTCGGTCATCAGCTCGGGCTGGTTGGCCAGCACGAACCCGCCGATGGAGAACCCGACCATGAGCAGTGGGAACAGCGCGAAGATGGTGAAGTAGGTGATGCCGGCGGCGTAGAAGTCGCCCTTGCAGTCGTTGTACCGGTCCTGCGCCACCATGATGCGGTTGAACCAGGCGAAGCGGTGGCGCAACCGGTCCATCACACCTGGTGTGTCCGGCTCGGACGGGTCTGTCGGTACCGCTTCGCGGTCGGCCATCGGTGATCCCTTTCCGGGCTGTCAGCGTGTCGGCGACAAGAATCCCATTCGGTCATATACCCGCTGCAGCGTCGCTGAAGCGACCCGGTCGGCGCGCGCGGCGCCGCTGGCCAGCACGGCCTGTAGTTCGGTCGGATCATCGAGGAGTTCGTCGACACGTGCCTTGATCGGCGTGACGAATTCGACCACGGCATCCGCGGTTTCGGTCTTGAGATCGCCGTACCCGCGTCCGGCGTAGCCGGCCACCAGCGTGTCGATATCGGTGCCGGTCACCGCGGACTGAATG
>SXGT01765583.1_pt1 | contig 13714 bp, 10 predicted proteins | sample 3176221 | NCBI WGS metagenome assembly SXGT01 (sample SAMN11356862, study PRJNA531348) | freshwater metagenome | isolation source: freshwater sample F1-120 | place: China: Fuxian Lake, Yuxi | collected 2017-12-25 | reverse complement strand
CCCTTCTCAGGGGAGGGGTTGGGGAGGGGTTGTACTCGCGTCGCTGTACGTGAACCGCAGACGAGTACAATGCCCCCCATTCGCTCCGATCAACCGCTGGTACCGTCGGTCCTCGACCGGCTGCTCGACGATGACCCCGCGGTTTCGTCGGAGCCGGCGCGGAACCGCTCGCAACTTCTGCGCGACTTGAAGCTGAGCGTGCGGCGCGACATCGAGAGTCTGCTCAACGCGCGCCGGCGCAACGTGGTCATCCCGCCGGGTCTGCCGGAACTGGCGAACTCGCTGCTCACCTACGGCATCCCCGACTTCAGCGGCACCGGCCCGGCGACCGAAGAGCAACGCAGCGCCTTCTGCCGCCAGCTCGAAACGATCATCCGCCAGGGCGAACCGCGGCTGCTGCGCGTGAGCGTGGAACTGGCGGCAAACCCGACGGTCGAGGACCGCACGCTGCGGTTCCGCATCGACGCGCTGCTGCGGGCCGACCCGTCGCCGGAACCGGTGGTGTTCGACTCGACGCTCGAACCCGCCTCGCACCAGTTCGCCGGAGAAGCCATGACCGAAGACCTGTTACCCTACTACAACCGCGAGCTGTCCTACATTCGCCGGCACGCGGGGCGTTTCGCGGAGGCGCACCCGAAGGTGGCGGCCCGGCTGCGCCTCGGCCCGGACGGGAGCGAAGACCCGCACGTCGAGCGCCTGCTCCAAGGGTTCTCGTACCTCACCGCGCGCGTCCGCCACAAGCTCGACGACGAGTTCCCCGAGATCACACAGGCGCTGATCGGGTCGCTGTACCCGCACTACCTCGCGCCCATCCCCTCGTGCGCGATCGTGAAACTCGACCTCGACCCCGGCCAGAACGAGCTGACCGCGGGCCTCACGGTGCCGCGCGGTCAGGCGCTGGAGAGCGAGCCGATTCAGGGCGAGCCGTGCCGGTTCCGCACCGCGTACCCGGTCACGCTGTACCCGGTCGATGTGCGGTTCGTGTCGCTGGCGAGCGCGCCGTTCACCGCGCCCACAACCTCGCGCTCGAACACCGCGCTCGCGGTGCTCCGGGTGGCGCTCGGTACGCGCTCGCAGAACGTGCGGTTCGCGGACTTCGCCGGTATGAAGACGCTGCGCCTGTTCCTCCGCGGGCAACCGCAGCACTCACAAAAGCTGTACGAACTGCTGCTCAATCACGCGGTCGAGGTAGCGTTCGCGAAGCGACCCGACGACAAGGGCGCGGTCGCGGTCGGTCCGGACGCGATCAAGGCCGTCGGCTTCGCGCGCGACGAGGGCCTGTTCCCGTATCCGGCCCGGTCGTTCGTCGGCTACCGGCTGCTCACGGAGTACTTCACGTTCCCGCAGAAGTTCCTCTTCGTCGATGTGAGCGTGCCGCCCGCGGCGCTGGCCCGCACTGACGGCGTGCTCGAAATGTTCGTCTACCTGAACCGGCAGGCTGCGGACCTCGAACCCAACATCACGGCGGAGACCGTCGAGCTTGGGTGTACGCCGATGGTGAACCTGTACGAGCAACCGGCCGAACCGATTCGGCTGACGCAGCAGCAGTTCGAGTACCGCGTGGTGCCGGACCACCGACGGCCGCTCGCGCACGAGATCTACTCCATCGACAAAGTGACCGCGACGGCGGCCGACGGGCGCGAGGCCGAGTACGTCCCGTTCTTCGCGGTGAAGCACGGCGGCGCGAAGGGCGTCGGCCCGTACTGGCACGCCACGCGCCGGCCGGCCGCGGACGCGGCCGAACCGCGCTCCGAGACGACCGCCGTGGACCACGGCACCGAGATGTACCTGTCGTTTGTAGACATCGCCTTCAACCCGGCCGCGCCGCTCGACTGGACCATCTCGGCGAAGGCGACGTGCATGAACCGCGACCTGCCCGCGCGCCTGCCGTTCGGCCCCGGGCAGCCGCGGTTGCAACTCTCCGACGGCAGTGGCCTCGTCACGCGCATTACCTGCCTCACGCCGCCGACGCCGACCGTGCGCGCCCACCTGCGCGAAGAGGGCTTGTGGCGGCTGGTGTCGCACCTCACGCTGAATCACCTGTCGCTCACGGACGGCCCAGACGGTGCGGACGCGCTGCGCGAAATCCTCGCGCTGTACGACTTCACCGAGTCGGCCGTGACGCGGGCGCAGATCGAGGGCGTGCGCCGCGTGAGCGGCAAGCGTGTCCTCGGCCGCGCGAACGGGGCCGTGTGCCGCGGGGTGGAGGTGGGTATCGAGTTCGACGAGGGCCGCTACACCGGCAACGGCATGTACCTGTTCGCGAGCGTGCTGGACCGCTTCCTGACGCTGTACGCGAGCGTGAACACGTTCACGCGCACGGTCGCAACCGTCGCGCGCAGGGAAGGCGTATACAAGCGGTTCCCGGCCCGCGCCGGCGATCAGATCGTGTTGTGAACTTCCCCGCTTCGCACGAACAGGCCGAGAGGTATAATCACCACCCTGCCTGTTCAACTTCTCCTGTCGCGGAGTTGCCCCATGTTCGGCCGCCGTTTTGCGTTCGCGCTCTGTGTGCTGGCCCTGTCCGTCGCGGTCGTTGCCGCCGACGAGCGCACCGTTTGGAAGTACGACAAAGGCTCGTTCGAGAAGCAGGCCGACGGCAAGTGGGTCCAGAAGGAGGGCAACAAGACCACCGAGTTGGTGGAGAAGTTGAACGCCCCCGACCACATCTCCCTGTTCGACGGGGATCGCAAGGTGACGGTGCGGCTGGGGAACGGCGAGGCCGTACTCACCCAGCAGGGGAAGAAGGCGGCGCTCGAGAAGATCAAGGGCGGCTGGGTCCGCACGACGCCCGACACCCGCGGCCTGTTCAAGTACGAGGGCGGGTCGTTCACGCTCCAAGCCAACGGCATGTGGGTGCAGAAGGAGGGCGACAAGACCTACACCTACATGGAACGAGAGCGGCTCATCAACCAGATCGAAATGTACGACGGGACGCGCAAGGTCGCGGTGCGCATCACGAAGGACAGCGCCGCCGTGTACATGGCAAACAAGGGGCTAATCGAAACGCTCAAGGGCGAGTGGGTGGCCGTCGAACTGCCGAAGGGGAAAGAGCCGAAGGTGGACCCGAAGGCCGTGGTGGGCCGCACCGCGTGGAAGTACGACAAGGGCTTCTTCCTGAAGAGCGACGGCAAGTGGATTCACAAGGCCGGGAAGGTGTTGGAGGAGTACGAGGAAGGGCTGAGCAAGGTCGGTTACGTGGAGCTGAAAGACAAGGAGAAGAACATCACGGTGCGGCTAATGCGCGACTCCGCGGTGGTGCTCATGGGCCTGAACCCGAAGCCCCTCGCGACCCTCAAGGGCGAGTGGGTGGACCCGGAGCTTGTGCGGAAAGACCTCGGCAAGGTGGACCCGAAGGTGGTGGTCGGGAGCGGCAAGTTCACCGAGGTCGCGACACTGAAGCGCACCGGGCAGGCGGGCAGCTTCGCCATCGCACCGTCGCCGGACGGCAAGCACGTCGCCATGCTGTACGGCGCGCTCCTCGACGCCCCGTTCGCCGTCGTCAACATGGAGACCAAGAAGGCCGATAAGAGTTGGAAGCTGCCATACTACGTGGACAAGACCGCGTGGTCGGCCGACGGCAAAACGCTGGTCGGCGCGACCCTGAGCACCGCGCTGCGCGACGGGAAGCCGTCGAAGGTGTACGTGTGGGACGTGACCACCGGCGAGCAGAAGGCCGAGTTCGACTTCGACGGGTTCCCCGGTTCGCTGGCGACCTCCGCCGATTGCACCGTGGTTGCCGTCGCCGGCAACACGCTGAAGGAGAAGGGGTTACTGAAAGTGTGGGACGTGACCACGAAGAAGGAACTGCTGGAGCGGCCGATCAACAACACTACGACGAAGATCGCGATGTCGGCCGACGGCAAGATTCTGGCCGTGAGCGGCACCGGCACCGCGATGGTCCCGAACCAAGTGAGCTTCTACGACCTGCCGAGCGGCAAGCTGCGCGGCGCGATCCCGTGTCGCGCCGACTTCATCATGTCGGGCGACGGCAACACCGTCGTGGAGTGGGTCCACGACGCCACCAACGCGCTGACCGTGAACGTGTGGAACCTGAAGGCCAACGCGAAGGCCCCGCGGGTCATCAAGGGCGGCAAGTGGCACGCCGACACGGTCACGTTCCTCAACAACGACCAGCACATCGCGCTGGGCGGCGGCGTCTCGGACGACGAGGTGCGCGTGTTCGACCTGAAGACCCTGACCGAGTTCGACACGTTCAAGATCAGCAAGCCTCGGAAGGGCCTGACGCGGAACTACGTCTACATCCGGGCGTCGGCCGACTCATCACACCTGATGACCTACAGCAGCGACGGCTTCCTGCGCATGTGGACAACCCCCTTCGGCCCGAAGCCCGAAGCCCCGATGCCGAAGGACAAGAAGGAGTAGCCTCTGAACCCGCGTTCGCCTTTAGCAACCTGTTCGCCGAGCCGGGGATAGGTCCACCTCTCCCCCATGCTTTGATGGGGGAGAGGTCAGCCCGGCTCTGCGGGCCGGGTGAGGGGGCGCTGGGCAACTGAGGTGCGTTCCGCGGAACTACAGTGAGGCGCGTAGCTCCCCCTCACCCGCCGGTCGCAAAGCCGACCGGCGACCTCTCCCCCAACAAAGCTTGGGGGAGAGGTCAGAACCGTGCCCGCCCTGCACGACCGGAACTGTTGGTTGCCACTATGAACCCGCGCTCGCCTTTAGCAACGCTGTTCGCCGCGCCGGGGAAGTTTGACTTCTTCCAGGCCGTGCGGTTGCTCGAACGGCTGGCCGCTTCGGGTGGCCGCGCCGCGGTCGGTGGCGACACCGCGCCCGAGCGCGAGGCGGTGCATTTTCGCGTGCTGCCGGCCTTGCGATTCCCCGCGGGGCCGGTGGCGAAAGCCAGCGCCGATGGCGAGGGGCCGCCCGAACTGGTCGTCACCTTCGGCGGGCTGACCGGTCCCGATGGTATCTTGCCGCAGCACTACACGTCGCTCCTCATCGCGCGGTCGCGGCTCAAGGACAACACGCTTCGCGACTGGCTCGACCTGTTCCACCACCGACTCGTCTCGCTGTTCACGCGGGCCTGGGAAAAGAACCAGTGGGCCGCGGTGGTGGACCGCCAGCGCGCCGAACGCGGCACCCGCGAAGACGCCGCGACCGGGGCCACGTTCGCGGTCGCCGGGTTCGGCACCTCTGGCCTGCGCGACCGGCTCACGCTACCGGGCGACGTGCCGGTCTTCTACGCCGGGCTGCTGTCGCGCCAGCCGCGCACCGCCACCGGCCTCGAACAGATGCTCGGCGACTTCTTCGGCTGGTCGGTCGCGGTGGAGCAGTACACCGGGCAGTGGCTCTATCTCGACGCCGAGAACAAGGCCGAACTGCCGAAGGAGAACCGCGCCGGCCTGAACTGCACACTCGGTCGCGACGTGGTGATCGGCCGGCGCGTGTGGGACGTGCAGAGCAACGTGCGCGTCGCCGTCGGCCCGGTGGACGCGGGCGCGTTCCGCAGCCTGCTGCCGGGCGGTGATGCCCGACAACCCTTGTGCGAAATGGTCCGCCTCTACCTCGGCCTCGAATACGACGCGGAAGTGAAGGTCGTACTGCAACCGGAGGCGGTGCCGTGGACGGCCCTCGAATACGACGAGCGCAACGGCCCGCGGCTCGGCCTGAACACGTGGGTGCGAACGCACAACTTCGGCGCGCCCGTCAGCGACGTGAAGTTCGCCGTGGGCTGATAGCGGAAGGCTTTGGGGAACCGCGGCGGGGCCGAGAGGAACCGCAAACTGGCGGGCCTGCGCAGCGGGGGCCGCGCCCTACAAAGCCCCCGTTGTAACTCCGCCAAACGCGGAATGTACACTTTCTGTGAAGTCGCAACGGTTACAACGGTCCCGTAAACCTTGCGGGCGCAGCTCCTGTTCGACAACACGCGCGAAACACCTGAAATCACGGTGTGCGGCGCGATTCGCGCGAAATATTTGGCGACTGGCACGGCCGCTGCTTTCACTAATCTCATCGAAGGAAACTTCAACCGCAAGGAGGCCAGCCATGACCCCGTTCACCAGCACCACCCAGACCGCCAAGACCACCGACACCGCCGCGGCCGAGCAGCTCCTCCGCGACATGGCCTACGTCCTGAAGCTGACGCGCCGCGTGAAGGACGAGATGTCCGCGGACCGCGCCCCGACGCAAACCCTCGCCGGCCGCAAGGCCGACCGCGCCCTGGTCGCGTAACTCCCCCGCCGACCTCCCCCGGTCGGTTCCCCACCCCCCGACGAAGCCCGCGAGTCCCCCCTCGCGGGCTTCGAGCGTTTCGTGCTCCCGCTTGTACCGCCGTGCGCGTGCTCTACAATAGCTGTTCGACCTTCGCCGCACACGCCGAGCAGCACCTTCATGTCCGTCAAGAGCCTCCCACTGACTGATGCTCCGGTCGCTCACGTTCCTGGCTCGCCGGACGCAGCGAAGGGCAACTACGCCTTCATCAGTTTGGGTTGCCCGAAAAACACCGTCGATAGCGAGCGGATGCTCGGCAAGCTGGCGCAGGACGGGTACACGTTCCAGGCCGATGCCAGCGGCGCGGACGTGGTCGTCGTGAACACGTGCGGGTTCATCGAACCGGCCCGGCAGGAGTCGCTCGCGGTCATTCGCGAGATGCTCGCGCTCAAAGCAGCAGGCAAGGTCGGGGCGGTCGTCGTCGCCGGGTGCATGGCCGAGCGCCAGCGCGAGGTACTGCTCGAACAGGTGCCCGAAGTCGATCAGATCGTCGGCGTGTTCGGTCGCGAAGACATCGCCGCCGTCGTCGATCGCGCCGTTTCGCAGAGCAGCGAACAGCGGTCACTGTTCCGGCCCGCGCCGGTCCGCGCGCTCGAAGACACCGCCCGCCTGCGCATCACCCCGCGACACTTCGCTTACCTGAAAATCAGCGAGGGCTGCGACCGGCTGTGTACCTACTGCGCGATCCCCAAGATGCGCGGCAAGCACGTCACCAAGCCGATTGAAGAAGTGGTGCGAGAGGCGAAGGAACTCGCGGCCGACGGCGTGCGCGAACTCATCATCGTCGCCCAGGACACCACCTACTACGGCATGGACCTGTACGGCCGCACGCGGTTGCCGGAACTGTTACGCGAACTCGACAAGGTGAACGGCATCGAGTGGGTGCGCACGTTGTACGCTTACCCCGAACACATCTCGGACGAGCTGATCGACACGTTCGCCGGGTCGAAGAAGATCATCCCGTATCTGGACATGCCGCTCCAGCACATCAACGACCGCGTACTGAAGCGGATGATCCGCCGCGTGGACCGGGCCGCGACCGAAAGCCTGCTGCACCGGCTGCGCGACAAGTGGCCGGACCTGGCGATCCGCACCACGTTCATCACCGGCTTCCCCGGCGAAACCGATGCCGAGTACGAGGAGTTGAAGCAGTTCGTCGCGGACTTCAAGTTCGAGCGCGTGGGCGTGTTCCCGTACTCGCTGGAACCGGGCACGCCGGCCGAGAAGCTGGACGGCCACATGCCCGAAGAGGTGAAGGCCGCGCGCGTCGCCGCGATCATGGAAGTGCAGCAGCAGATCGCGTTCGACTGGGCCGCGGCACAGGTCGGGAAGGATCACGCGGTGCTGATCGACGGCCCGGACCCGGAGTTCGCGAGCCACTTCCGCGGCCGGACCTACGCCGACGCCCCGGAGATCGACTGCGAGGTGCGGGTGAAGGGGAAGAACCTGAAACCGGGCGACTTCGTGCGGGCCAAGATCGCCAGCGCCGACGGCTACGACCTGATCGCCAAGTCCGTCGGCAAGCCGTGGTAAGTTCCCTTCTCGTTCCGGCGCTCACGCGCCGTACTTGCCCAAGCGCCCGGCGTGGGCCATTGCCAGCAGCATCAGGTGCATCGCCTGGAACTGGCCCAGCCCGCCGCGCGAGCAGGCGCGCTCGTTGAAGTGCGTCACCTCGTCGGTGCGGCAGTTGTCCGCCAGAATCAGCGTCGGGACCGGGTGCCACGAGTGTGACTTCATTTTGCTCGGCGTGCTGTGGTCGCCGGTCACGATGAACACGTCCGGCTTCAGCTTCAGGATGCCGGGAACGGCCTCGTCCAACTTCTCGATCATGCGCACCTTCTCGGGGAAGTTGCCGTCCTCGCCGGTGCTGTCGGTGTACTTGTAGTGCAGGAAGAAGAAGTCGTAGTCGTTCCACACCCGCGCGAGCGTATCGACCTGCCCCTGAAGCGTCTGGCCGGGGTCGAGGATGTCCATGCCGACGAGCCGGGCCAGCCCCTTGTACATCGGGTACACCGCGATGGCCGCGGCCTTCAGCCCGTACACGTCGGCGAAGGTCGCGATCTTCGGGTAGGTGGCGAACCCGCGGAGCGTGGCCCCGTTGATCGCGCCCTCGGTGGCGAGCACCTTCGTCGCTTCCGCGATGAACTGGTTCACCACGGCCGCAGTCTTCTTGGAAGCTTCATCCGCGCCCTGTGCCGCGAGCGGGGCGACGCCGACCGCTTGCGGGTCGGTGTCGTTGACGCGATCCCCCAGCCCGTCGCCGCGAATGACGAGTACGAACCGGTGCTCCTTCACAGGCTCCACGAACAGCTCGACGCCGGGAATCTTGATCGTCCGAAGCCGCTCGACCGCTGCCTTGTTCTTGTCGTTGCTGGGTCGCCCGGCCCGGCGGTCGGTGATCTTCCCGTCGGCCCCCAGCGTGCAGAAGTTGCCGCGAATGGCGACGTCCTTCGCCCCGACTGTGAAGCCGATCCCGAGCGCTTCGAGGATGCCGCGGCCGATGCGGTATTCGAGCGGGTCGTAGCCGAACAGCCCCAGGTGCCCCGGCCCGCTGCCGGGCGTTATCCCCGGCAGAACCGGAACACTCAGCCCAACCGTCCCGTCCCGCGCGCAGGCGTCGAGGTTCGGGGTGCTGGCGGTCTCGAGTTCGGTCAACCCGCCCGGTTCCAGCGGCAGTCCGCCCAGCCCGTCGGCGACGAGCATGACGATCTTGGTTTTCTTGGCCTCGCGCAAGTCGTGAATCAGTTCGTGGATGTTCATGGGGAAGAGTTTACGTCACACCAAACGTGACGTACAGTTACAGCGAGCCGATTGGGAAAATCCGGTCCCGGCCACACTGCGCGTATAGGACTCTGCCCGATGCAACTGCCCGACGAGAACATCGAGTACCAGTTCCAGCGCGTGCTGGTGCCGCAGGCCGAGACGTGGACCCCGCTGGCGGAGCTGCAGGCGCAACACCTGCTGCCGCAAGACGAGCTGGACAAGATCAAGGACCGGGCGCTGAAGGTGCGCGGGCAGGTGGTCGCGGAGCGCGAGCTGCAGAACCCGCCGGCGGCCCTGCGCCCGCTCCAGCCGGGGTTCATCGACCTGCCGAACAAGCTGCTCGACGGGTACAAGCGCAAGCAGGACGTGAGCGACCTAGGCCGCGTGCTGCGGCTGGCGCAGCGGCTGCGCGACAGCGTGGACCGGGTCGTCGTGCTCGGCATCGGCGGCAGCTACCTCGCGTCGCGCGCGATCTTCGACGCGCTGTGCCACGCGCACCACAACGAGATGCCCGCGAAGTTGCGCATGGGCAAGCCGCGCATCTACTTCGAAGGGAACAGCCTCGACAACGACCCGCTGCAAGACCTGTTCGAGCTGCTCGAAAACACCTGCGTCGATCCCGACATCGTGGGCGAGCGGTGGGGCGTCGTCGTCGTCAGCAAGTCGGGCGACACGATCGAGACGGCCGCGGCGTACCGGGCGGTGCGGGGTGAGGCAGCGAAGTTCTACGGCCCCAAGTCCGAGATGCTGCGCAAGGTGATCGTGCCCGTGACCGGGGCGAAGAGCAAGCTGCGCGACCTGTGCCGGGCCGACGGGATCGCGGACGACGACATCCTGACGATCCCCGACGACGTGGGCGGGCGGTTCAGCGCGTTCACCCCGGTGGGCCTGCTGCCGGCCGCGGTGATGGGGCTGGACGTGCGCGCCATGCTGCTCGGGGCCAGCGCCATGACCCGCCGGTTCGTCGAAGAGCCGTTCGACCGCAACCCGGTGTTGCAGTTCGCCGCGATCAACCACCTGATGACCGAACGCGGCAAGACCACGCGCGTCATGTCCGCGTGGTCGAAGAAGCTCGAAGCCGTGGGCTGGTGGTACGACCAACTGCTCGCGGAGTCGCTGGGCAAGAACGGCCGCGGGGCCACGCCGCTCACGATGGTGGCGTCGCGCGACCTGCACAGCCGCGGGCAGCAACACCAGGACGGCACGCGCGACAAGCTCATCAACAACCTCGTGGTGCGGCAGATCAAGCACCCGCCGGTAATGCTCGGCATGTCGGACCGGAACGAGGACGACCTGAACCAGTTCAGCCGCAAAGGGCAACCGGACCTGCTGGAAGCGGCGTTCAAGGGAACGAACGAGGCCTACGCGGAGGTGGCCCGACCGACCGCGGACATCGCGCTGCCAATGATCTCGGAACACACCATCGGCCAGTTGTTCCAGATGCTCATGCTGGCGACGGTAGTGGAAGGCCGACTGATGGGCACGAACCCCTACGGCCAACCGGGGGTCCAGGCGTACAAGGCGAACACGATCCGCCACCTGAAGGCGGTCCCCAACCTGCCGAAGGGCGAGGTCCGCGACCAGGCGAAGAGCGTGTAGAATGGGGCGACAGGACGAGGAGGAGCATCATGCCGTCGCCGTCGCTTCACGAAGTTTCCGTTCAGGACATCCAACTCGAACTGATCCGCCGGAGCCGGCACAACGCCTTCGACGGCGAACTCGTTCACAAGAGCCTGCTGAAACACCGCGCCTTGTGGGAGGAGGTGTTGTTGGACCGCCAGGGCATTGCCAACTACCGCACTCCCGGCGGGTTACTCGTCACTGGACCCATCAAACTCCGCGACCTGCCGCACAACCACTGGAACGCGGACACGCTGTTCGTCCTCACGGTCTCGCCCGCCGCGGCGCGCGAACTCGCGGAGGTCGCGAAGCGCGACGGTTGGGGCGGCGAGCTTCAACTCCACGAAGACCGCGACGAAACCGACAACGCCCTCGGCGGCGGCCCGCGCGACTACGGGTTGCTGTCCGTGTGGTGGGATTAAGACCGCGGATTGGGCGAAGGCGCTCGTCCCCGCCGGCGCGCCGACCGCGCCGTAGCGGGATTGCTCTCGGCAACGGCCTCGTCTTGATGCGCGCCGTCGGGTTGAAGTGACTAGTCGCACACAGCCCGTCGCTCGACCGACGGGAGTTTGCTATCACGGTTGGCTCGGTGTTTCTTGGCACAGCGGCAGAACCGCGGTATCGAATCGGTACGGGGCAAGCAGTGGTCGAGTACGCCCGGACAGTTGAACTCCCCACTCCGGCTCGCTCTTGAGCCCTTCGTAGTCCCGCCCAACTAATAGGGCGTTCGGGGACAGCCACGCGGTCGCCGGAATGAGGTAGAGGTCGGGCGACTGATCCTCCTCCAACACAACGAGCGTCAGCAGCCGATCCGAGCGGAGTGGAAACTTGGTTTTCTGCATGAAGACATAGTTCGATTCCCGCACCGCCTTGACCTGCACCTCGTAGAATCCGCCCTCGCCGTGTCGAGCCACGAAGTCGATTCCCCGGTCGTCCACCTCGGCCGTGTACACTTCAAACCCGGACAGAGCGAACTCCATCTTCACGAAGTATTCGGCAAACCGGCCGACTTGGTGGGAGTTCAGCCGGCTCCACGAGTAGCGCCCCATTGACGAGCCCTCTTTGCTTGATCGAACTCGGAATCTGCTTACCCGCCTATGATCCGCGAGCACTGGGGCTTTGCAATCTCGGCTCACGGTGCCTCAACCACGAGCTTCGGGTGCTGCATCTTGAGCGCGGTGATGCCGGCGCGCGTCACCTTCTTGCAGCCGCGGAGCGAGATTTTCGCCAGCGATTTCAGCTTCAGTTCCTTCAGCCCCGCGTCGCTGATGTCTGTGTCGGACAGGTTCAGTTCTTCCAGGTCCGCGAGCACGTTCAGTTCCTTCAGGCCGGCGTCGGTGATGCGGGTCTTTTCCAGCACGAGCACCTTCAGGTTGGGGGCTTTGACGAGGTCTTTTAGGCCGTCGTCGCGGAGGCGCACTTTGGTCAGGTTCAGGTGCGTGACCGGTGAGCCGACGAGGTGCTTCATGCCCTCGTCGTCCACGCGCGTGTCTTCGAGGTTCAGGTGTCGCAGCGCGGTCAGCGTGCCGAGTTCCTTGAGGGCAACGTTGCTCGTTCGCGTGTTGCGCAGGTCGAGGCGCGCGAGCTTGCGGAGCTTGCCCAACTGCTGCACGCCGTCGCCCACGTCCGTTTGCGCGAGGTGCAGGTTCACCATGTCCGCGAACGCGGCGAGGTCGGTCATCGCGCCGTCGGTCACTTTCGTGTTGTTCAGATTGAGAGTGAACAGCTTCTTCAGCGGAGCGAGGTCTTTGATGCCGTCGTCGCTGATCTTGGTGCGTTCCAGGTTCAGCGATTGAAGTTCCTTCACGAGGCCGATGTCGCGCAGGCCCTTGTCGGTGGCCCCGGAACAGCGGCTCAGGTCGAGCGCGCGCAGTTCCTTGAACTGATCGAGCTGGCGCAGGGCGTCGGACTTCAACCGTGTACCGGACAGGTCGAGCACGACGAGTTCCTTGCACGCCGCGAGTTCGCGGAGGCCGTCTTCGCTGATGCTCGCGCCGCTCACGCTGAGCACGTGCAGCCCCTTCAGATGGGCAACGGACTTCAGCGCGTTGTCGCCGATCTTGCCGCCGCGCAGGTCGAGGCCGATCACGGCTTCGGATTTCGGCAGCTTCGCAAGCACCGCGTCGTTCGCGCCCTGGAACCGGAACACCGCGAGCTTGACCGGCTTCGCGAGCAGCTTCTCCGCCCCGATGCTGACTTCACCCGTGGGCGTCACCTCGAACGCGACCACGCTCGCGCCCAGCTTCTTGAGCGCGGCCGTCGTTTGCTCGATGTCGGCCGGCTTCTTTGGCTGCGCGGACGCCGACGCCAGGAGCGCGACGAAGAGAGCGAACGCGGCGATGAGGCGATTCATGGCAGTTCTCGGCGGGAGCGGAAAGCGCGGCTGTTATTCTAACCCCGTTCGCGGCGCGACGGATTCCCGATTTCCCCCTTGAACCTCACGCTACGTCAGGGCGTACCATGCCCGCGTCGAAGGTTGGTCGCGAGGTTTTCGTCATGCCGGAGCGGTTGTGGAAGGTCGGCGAACTGGCGGCACGCACCGGGTTGACGGTGCGCACGCTGCACCATTATGACGCCATCGGGTTGCTGGTCCCGTCGGGGCGTACCGGCTCGTCACACGGCTCCGGGCACCGGCTGTACACGGCCGAGGACGTGACCCGCCTTCACCAGATCGTCTGCCTGAAGCAACTCGGCTTCAGCCTGGAGCAGGTGAAAGAGTACCTGACCCGCGCGGACTACGACCCGCGCGAAGTCGTGCGGTTGCATCTGGCGAAGGTGCGGCAGCAGACTACCGAACTCGCCGAACTCGGCGACCGGCTCGAAGCTCTCGCGACGACCCTCGACGCGGCGGACGCGGTGTCCCCGGACACGTTCCTCGAAACGATTGAGGTGATGACCATGATCGAGAAGTACTCCACCCCGGAGCAGCTCAAGCAGCTCGAAGACCGGCGCGCCGCGGGCGGCGCGGAGATGGCTGAGGCCATTCAGAAGGGGCCGCAGATGTGGGCCGACCTCTACGCCGACGTACAAGCGGCGATGGACGCCAGGCTTCCACCCGAGGACGCGAAGGCAAAGCCGCTGGCCGAGCGCTGGCTGG
>SXGT01342280.1_pt1 | contig 13716 bp, 8 predicted proteins | sample 3176221 | NCBI WGS metagenome assembly SXGT01 (sample SAMN11356862, study PRJNA531348) | freshwater metagenome | isolation source: freshwater sample F1-120 | place: China: Fuxian Lake, Yuxi | collected 2017-12-25 | reverse complement strand
CGATGTCGGGCACGTCGCCCTTCACGGTCGCGAGCACGACCGTGCCCTTGCCGCCGGCATCGGCCTTCTCCATGTGCGGTTCGAGGTGGCTCACGGCGGCCTTCATCGTCTCGGCCGACTGGAGTACGAACGGCAACTGCATCTCGCCACGGCCGAACAGTTCGCCGACCACCTTCATGCCTTCGAGCAAGACGCTGTTGACGATGTCGAGCGCAGGCATCGCCTGCAGTTGTTCGTCGAGGTCGCCCGTCAATCCATCGCGGTTGCCATCGATGATGCGGCGCCGCAGCCGTTCGTCGACGGGCAACGTGGCGAGATCTTCCTTGACCGTTGCGTGGGCGTCGACGCCCTCGAACAGCCCGATGAAGTCTTGGAGCGGGTCGTAGTTCTCGGCGCGACGGTCGTAGATGAGGTCGAGCGCTACCTCGCGCTGCTGTTCGTCGATCTTGTGCATCGGCAAGATCCGGGCCGCGTGCACGATTGCGGCGTCGAGTCCGGCGTTCATGCATTCGGCGAGGAACACGCTGTTGAGTACGTGGCGGGCGGCCGGCTTCAGACCGAAGCTGACGTTCGAGAGACCGAGCACCGTCGAAGCGCCCGGCAACTCGGTCTTGATGCGGCGAATCGCCTCGATGGTTTCGATGCCGTCGCGGCGGAGGTCTTCGGAGCCGGCCGACAGCGGGAACGTCAGCGGGTCGAAGATGAGATCGGTCGCCGGAATGCCGTACTTCCTGGTTGCGATGTCGTAGAGCCGGTGCGCGACGCGCAGCTTCCAATCGGCGTCGCGTGCCTGTCCCTCTTCATCGATCGTGAGACAGATCACGGCCGCGCCGTACTCGGCCGCGAGCTTGAACACGCGGTCCATCCGTTTGCCGTCGCCTTCGCCCTCTTCGAGGTTGGCGGAGTTGAGGATGGCTTTGCCGCCGTGGTGCTGGAGTCCCATCTCCATCACCTGCGGTTCGGTCGAGTCGAACACCAGTGGAAGGCTCGCTTGGGTTGCGAATCGCGACGCGACCTCGTCCATGTCGAGGGTGCCATCGCGCCCGACGTAGTCGACGCAGACGTCGAGGACGTGGGCACCTTCCTTGACCTGCTCGCGCGCCATCGCGACGCAGGTGTCGTAGTCGGCGTCGAGCATCGCGTCGCGAAACTTCTTCGATCCGTTGGCGTTGGTGCGTTCACCGATCGCGAGATACGCGAGTTCCTGTCGGAAGGGGACGTGCGAGTAGATCGACGAGCATCCGGCTTCGAACTCCGGCGTGCGAGGTACCGGTGCCCGATCGCGTCCCAGTCGCTCGATCACGGCGGCGAGATGACGCGGGGTCGTGCCGCAACACCCGCCGACGATGTTGAGACCGAACTCGGTCACGAAGCGTTCGTGCGCGTCGGCGAGCGCTTCGGGTGTGAGGTCGTAGTGGGTGTGACCGTCGACGACGCTCGGTAGTCCAGCGTTCGGAAGGCACGACAAGAACGTCCGCGCGTGCTGCGCGAGGTAGCGCAGGTGCTCGGTCATCTCCGCCGGGCCGGTCGCGCAGTTCAAACCGATGACGTCGGGTCGCATCGCTTCGAGCGCCGTGAGCGCGGCACCGATCTCGGAGCCGACAAGCATGCGCCCTGTCGTCTCCACGGTGACCTGCACCATGATCGGAACCTCGATACCTGTCGTCTTCATCGCGCGTCGCGCGGCGATGATCGCGGCTTTGCCTTGCAGCAGGTCTTGCACCGTCTCGATCAAGACGACATCGATGCCGCCGGTCAACAACGCTTCGATCTGTTCCTGAAATCCGTCGCGCAGCGGCGCGAACTGGATGTGGCCGAGCGACGGCAACTTCGTCCCGGGACCGACCGAACCAATGACGAATCGGGGTCGGCCATCACTGGCCGCGTGGCGATCCGCAACTTCGCGCGCGACGCGCGCTGCAGTTTCGTTGATCTCGCGCGTCTTTTCGGGAATCTGGTACTCGTTCAAGACGAGGTCGAAGGCGCCGAAGGTTGCCGTTTCGACCGCGTCGACTCCAGCGGTGAAGTAGTCGTCGTGCATGGCCGCGACGAGGTCGGGGCGGGTCAGCACGAGCATCTCGTTGCAGCCTTCGAGCGCCGGACCGCCGAAGTCGTCGGCGGTCAGGTGCTGATCTTGCATCCAAGTCCCGAACGCGCCGTCGAAGACGAGGACGCGTTGCGCGAGCGTTTCCAGGAACGTCGACATTGGCGGGCAGGCTAGTGGTGTCGGGTTCGTCCGCTTCGAGCGATTCGCCGAGCCGTCGGAGCTGTCACAGAACGGGTTGTCGTCGATCGGACCTCGCGCGGGCGAGTAGGCCTCAGATCGATTGGCGGGCCTGGCCGAGGACGAGGGCGTCGATCGCGTTGCGGTCGTAGTCGATCGCCTCGGGCTTGAGCTCGAATCCGACGTCGTCTCGCTGCCCGAGGACTGGCCGAAACGACCGGCGAGGCCCGAACACGGAGACCGCGGGATCGGGCAGACGAGTCCACTGCGCCACGGCGAACAGCTGCGCCTCGATCGTTTCCGCGTCGAGGTACGCGAGCGCCACCTTGGCCTCGCGGTGGACTTGGCGAATCCAGCGCTGGGCGTCGTCATCGATTCCCGGCGCCCCGCACTCGGATGCGGCCACGAGGAACGCGCGACGAGCGTCGCCCGTCAGCGACGCCAGATGGGTCTCGTCGCAACAGCGAGCGAAGACGTCCCACCCGAGCTCGCTGATGGCGCGTTGCCAACCCTCATCCGCGGTTCCCGATTGCCACCACGTCATTGCCGACGCCAGCGCCACCCACGACGCTCGGGCTTGCACCATCGGATTCGCCAAGTAGCCCGTGAGATCGTTGGCGAGCTCGGGGTCGAGCCCCCGTCGCGGTCCCATGAAGAGTCGTTCGGTCATGATCCCGTCGTTCACGGGATAGTTGTCCCACAACCACGGTCGTCGCCCGCCGAGCGCCGCGGCGCGTCCGCTCGCCTGCTCGGCGGTGATGTGATCGGCGACAACGGTCGGACCGGTCCAACCGATGTCGACCCCCTCCGGGACGGACGCAGCCAACCCATCGAGATACGGGTTGGAGCGAATGCTCGTGTAGTCGGTGGGTACCAAGAGCAGCGACGCCACGCCGAGTGCGTCCAACAGATACGCGCACAGTTCTCCGTGCTGTCGGCCCATGTCAGGGCCGGCGTGGATATCGTCGAGGGCCAGGCAGAACCATTCGATACCGACGTCGCGCAGGGCGCGACACTTCGCAACGAGTGCCGAGCGATCGTCGGGATCGTCGATCCGTATCGAGAGCCCCGGCGAGATCGCGTATCCGACACGAACGTTCGCGTCGGCGAGGAGCCGAGCGAAGCCGTCGAGATCGGCGCGTTCGTAAGGCTCCCTCCACCGATCGCGATGCATTGGATCGGACTTCGGCGCGTACATGTAGCTGTCGGCGCCAAACCGTTGCGCGAATCGACACGTTGCGATCCGATCGTCCCAAGTCCACGGGGTGCCGTAGAAGCCTTCGATGATGCCGACGAACGATCGCGGGTTCACGACGCAACGGTAGAGTCGGAGCCTGTCGCCGGGAAAGCTCGCGCCCGGGACTTCGTTGCAAACGACATCGGTCGACGTGGTGCTCGGGGACAACCAAGTGGTTGCCGTCGCGGTGGCTCGTGACCCGAAAGGACCACCGTGGCCGTCAAGTTGTCCAGTTCTGCGACCGCCCCCGAACGGGTTCGGGCCGACCTTCTGGCAGTCGGCCAGTTCGCCGGACGGAAAGCCGGTCCCGGCAATGCGTTGCTGGCGAAGGGCGCAACCGCGTTGCTCGACGCAGTCGGCTTCAACGGTGATCTCGGCGAGACCGCGATCGTTCCCGCTGACGGTGTCGCCGCGAAATCGATCGTGGTGATCGGGCTCGGCGACAAGGCCAAGTTCGATGCGGATTCGCTGCGGCGCGCCGGCGCAGCGCTTGCTCGGCGCGCGCGGCGATCGAAGTCGGTCGCCACCACGTTGCTCGACGGCCTGCCCCGGGGCGTCGACCCGGGCGACGCCGCGCAAGCCTTCGCCGAAGGTGTCATTCTCGGCGGCTATCAATACCTGAAGTTCAAGAGCGACGCGAAGCGCAGCACATTGACGTCGATTGCGGTGCTCGGCGGTAGCGCGAAGATCACGTCGGGGCTCAATGAGGGTGCCACGATCGCGGCGGCGGTGTGTGCAGCGCGCGACCTCGTGAACGAACCCGCGTTGGGCCAATCGCCGGCCGCGTTCGCTGCCGAGGTACAGCGGGTCGCTCGCCGAAGCGGATTGAAGGCGACGGTGTATTCCGGCCAGCAACTCGAACGGTTGCGACTGAACGGAACGATCATGGTCGGCATGGGCTCGACCCGAAGCCCCCGTTTCGTGAAACTCGAATACGCGCCGCGCGGTGCGCGCACCACGGTCGGGTTCGTTGGCAAAGGCGTGGTGTTCGACAGTGGCGGACTCTCACTCAAGCCGAGTTCGGGCATGGAGCAGATGAAGACCGACATGGCTGGCGCGGCCGCCGTCTTGAGCGCAATGTCGACGCTCGGCGCTCTGGGTGTGCGCACGCGGGTGGTTGGATACCTCCCGCTGGTCGAGAACATGCCGTCGGGCTCGGCCTATCGCCTCGGCGATGTCATCACCTACCGCAACGACAAGACCGTCGAGGCGATGAACACCGACGCCGAGGGTCGGCTGATCCTTGCCGACGCGCTGTGCCTCGCTGCCGAAGACGGAGTCGACGCCATGATCGACCTGGCGACGCTCACGGGTGCCTGCATGGTCGCGCTCGGCAACCAGATCGCAGGGTTGATGGGCAACCACAACGGCTGGATCGATCAGGTACGCGGTGCAGCCGATCGGGCGGGCGAAAAGGTGTGGCCGTTGCCATTGCCGCCCGAGTACCGACGACTGCTCGACAGCGAGATCGCCGACATGAAGAACGTTGGTGGCCAGTACGGCGGAGCCATCACGGCCGGTTTGTTCCTCCAGGAGTTCGTGGGCGACGTGCCGTGGACCCACCTCGACATCGCGGGACCCAGTCGTTCCGACGCGGACAACGGCATCTCGGTGAAGGGCGGTTCCGGGTTCGGAGTCCGCACGCTCGTCGAGTTGGCGCGTAGTTTCAGCAAGCCCAAGCGGGCTTGAGATCGCACGGAACGAACGATCGGCGGGGTCGCCGATCGATACAGGGGGTCGGGATGAATCGGAAACTGCGAGCACTCGCGATGGTTGCGACGCTTGCGCTCGCATTTTCGGCGTGCGGCGGTGATGACGGCGACGACGAAGCGACCGAGATCGTCGACTGGCGCGGCAAGAGCGAAGTCACCATCGAAATGACCGACAACGTCTTCACGCCGGAGAACGTCCGCATCGATCCGGGTACGAAGGTCACGTGGGTCAACCTCGGTCGGGCCGCCCACCAACTCGATGCCTACAACCGTGACGGATTCGGGATCGACTTCGACTCCGACCTCGTCGACTTCGACCCCGACGGGACGTATTCGTTCACGTTCGACACCGCTGGCTCCTATCGCTATTTCTGCGCGCTGCACGGTTCGAACGTTGCGGGCATGATCGGCGCGGTCGTGGTCGGTGACGGCAATCTCGATGATGTCGCGACGTCGACGGTGCCAGACGGTGCGTCAGCCGACACCTTGCGTGTTCCGCAAGACCACGAAACGATCCAGGCCGCGGTCGATGCTTCCTCGCCCGGCGACCTGATTCTCGTCGACAAGGGCGTCTACAACGAGGCCGTCGAGATCAACCCGCCGCACGAGAACATCGTGATCCGAGGGGTCGATCGCAACGAGACAATTCTCGACGGCGAGTTCGACGAGAACAAGCCCAACGGCTTCAAGGTGCTTGCCGATGGCGTCGCGATCGAGAACATCACGGCCAAGAACTACTCGACGAACGGATTCTTCTGGACAGGGGTCGACGGCTACCGCGGGTCGTACCTGAACTCCTATCGCACGGGGAGTTACGGCATCTACGCCTTCGACTCGGTGAACGGCCAATTCGATCACAACTGGGCAGCGGGCGCGTCCGACGGCGGGCTCTACATCGGCCAGTGCAATCCGTGCAACGCGTTCGTCACCGATTTCGAGGCGCAGTGGAACGGGATCGGCTACTCCGGAACCAACGCGGGTGGCAACCTGGTGATCGTCAACTCGAGCTGGCACCACAACCGCATCGGCATGGTGCCGAACAGCGGGACCGGCGAGACGCTGTACCCGCAGCGCGGCACGACGATCGTCGGCAACCTGGTGTACTCGAACAGCAACTACGGCACGGCCGCAATCTCGCTTGCGGAGCTCGCAGCGGGCAGCGGCATCCTGATCGCCGGCGGCAACGACAACGTCATCGAGCGCAACCGAGTGTGGGATCACGACGATCTCGGTATCGGGCTCATCCCGTTGCCCGAGACAATCCTCAACCCGGACAACGCAAACGCGATCGACTTCGACGCAACGGGCAACATCGTGCGCGACAACGACGTTTCCGACAGTCGCGTCGCCGATCTGGTCGCCGTGAAGAACATCACCGAACCCAACGACTCGGGTGACAACTGCTTCGAGGGCAACACGTTCGGTTCGTCGCTACCGGAGGCGATCGAGGAGCTGTTGCCGTGTGCCGGCGCGCCGGTGGGTACGCTCACCGCGCCGATCGACACGTTGATCGATGTGTTCTTGAGCGAGCAGCCGCCGTCGGTCGACTACCGGGAGGCCAAGCTGCCGCCGATCCCGGTGAACGAGAACATGCCCGATCCGTTGAACGCGCCGCCTGTGCCGGCATCGGACGGCGCGGTCCCGGGAACGATCGACCTGGCCACAGTCACCCTGCCCGCCAAACCCTGAACTGCCCGCCAAACCGACTGCCCGCCAACCCTGGCACTCGCACGTCGGGTTGCTTCGGCGCACTGGGCGTGGGAGCAACCCGGAGCGGGCTACGCCACGACGACGATCTTGGTGCCGATCGGCGTGAAGTCCCACACGACCTTGACGTCTTGTTGGTTCATGCGGATGCATCCGGCCGAGAGTGGCTGGCCGAGTTGTGCGTCGGTCTGGATCGGGGTGCCGTCGGGTCGTAGCGGAATTCCGTGGAACCCGATCCATTTACCGCTGCGCGCTTTGTAGAAGCGGCTCATGTACGGCAGCGCGAGTGAGCCGCTCGACGACATCGCCGACTTGCTGGCGATGTAATAGGTACCGAACGGCGGCGCTCCGGTCCGGCCCGAGACGAGGAAGCTGTTGCTGACGAGGCCGTTGGCTTCGATCAGCCAAATGCGTTGCTGTCCGTTCGAGTAGACGATGCGACGGCCGGTGCCCGAGTTCGCGGGCACTGGGTCGAACCGGGAGACCGTTGCGATCCAGTATCCCGTGCCTTGTCGGGTGGTCGCGAGATCCACGGCGTTGACCGGCGTTCCGCCGGCGTCGCCAAGGTGGTTGGCGTCGCCGTAACGGACGACATCACCGTTCGTATCGAGAACGAGGTAGCCGCGTCCGCTCTTGCTGGTGCTGATCGCGATCGCGGGCTGCGTGACGGCTTGGGTTCTCGTCGGTTTGTAGGCATCGCCGAAGGCGTAGATGTAACCGCGCGAGTCGAGGAGCGAGTAGCCGTTGCCTGAGGGTGAGGCGGCGATGTCGACGATGTTCGGAGGAAGGTAGATCGACGCAGCATTGCCGTGGTGGTCGGCGTCGCCGTATGCGAAGACACGTCCCGCGCTGGTCACGAGCCAATAGCCGCGTCCGGTCGGGGTGACGGCGATGCCGATGACCGGCTTGCCGAGGTTCTCGTCGCGCGCTGCGCCTCGCCAGCGGGCGTCGCCGTAGTCGTACACGGCTCCGTGGGTCGTGGTGATCCAGTAACCGTTGCCGCTGGGGGTGCTGACCATGTCGGTTGCGAACCCGGTGAACGGAATCGAGTTCGGCGCGCCGTGAAACTGCGAGTTGCCGATCGTGAAGACCGACCCGTCGGCGGTCAGCGCCCAGTACCCGCGACCACGCCCGGCGTCAGCGGCGATGGCGACGTAGCCGGCCTTGGGCGCCGACGCGGGGAACGACGACCGAGGGGCAGTCCCGAACGATTGCACCGAGACCGGGTTGGCCGCGCCCGCTTCGGATGCCGACCAGATCCCATACGCCGGGAACGAAGCAACCACTGCGAAGCCCGCAACGACACGCGCGATCCATCGTTTCATACCGACCTGATCGGCAGCGCAGCCGCGGCGGTCAACCCAAACGCCGAGATCCTCGCCCCCGGGGAGGCGGAGGCCCGTGGTGCCTACTGCGGGTTCAGGTCAGTGGGCCGTGTTGGTGCCGTCGGCGAGGACCGCGTGGGGCATGCAGAACTGGTCGTATTCGGCGATCACGATCTCGGCGCCTTCGGCGCACGTCGGGCAGGTGGGGTCGCGGCGCACCTTGAACGTGCGGAAGCTGGTTTCGAGCGCGTCGTAGGCAAGCAGGCGGCCGATCAGCGGATCGCCGATCCCGAGCAACAGCTTGATCGTCTCGAGGGCCTGGAGCGAGCCGACGATGCCCGGCAGGACGCCGAGCACGCCGGCCTCGGCGCAACTGGGAGCGAGTTCGGGCGGCGGCGGTTCCGGGAGCAAACACCGGTAGCACGGACCTTCGTAGGGTTGGAACACCGTGACTTGACCTTCGAAGCGGAAGATCGATCCGTGCACCACCGGGATCTTCTTGAGCAATGCCGCGTCGTTCAACAAGTAGCGCGTGGGGAAGTTGTCCGTGCCATCGACGATCACGTCGTAGCCCTCGATGATGTCGAGGATGTTGTCGGCACCGAAACGCACGTCGTAGGTGACGACGTTGACATCGGGGTTGAGCGTCGTGAGTGTCGTCTTGGCGCTGTCGACCTTGCGGTGGCCAATGCGTTCCATGTTGTGCAGGATCTGACGCTGAAGGTTCGACGCGTCGACGACGTCCATGTCGACGATACCGAGCGTGCCGACGCCCGCGGCCGCCAGGTACAGCGCGCTCGGTGAACCGAGGCCACCGGCGCCGAGCATGAGCACCTTCGACTCGAGCAGCTTTTGCTGTCCGGCTTCGCCGACCTCGGGGAGGAGGATGTGGCGGTGGTAGCGGTTGCGTTGTTCGGGGTCGAGCACCGCCGGGGTGATCCACGGGCGGCCCTCGTTCTTCCAGCGTCCGAAGCCGCCGGCCATCGAGATGACGTTCGTGTAGCCGAGGTCTTGGAGTGTCTTGGTGGCGAAGGCCGACCTCACGCCGCCCGCGCAGTAGACGACGATCTCGGCGTCGCGGTCGGCGAGTTTGTTCTCGACCTGGCTCTCGAGGTGGCCACGGGGGATGAAGACAGCGCCGGGGATCATCCCCTGCTCGTACTCGTCGAGCTCGCGAACATCGAGGAACGTCGCCGAGTTCAGCTTGGGCTCAGCGGTGTCGGGTTCGATTTCGGCGATGTGCGTCTTGGTCTGCGCGAGCAGCTCGCGAAAGCTGGGCATGGGTCGAACTCCCAGGTCGGGCACCCGCAAGGGCGCCGAGTCGAGCGATGTCCAGAAATCCTACCTCTGAGGTCGGATTTTGCCAAGCCGGATGTGGATGGGTCCCGATGTCGACCGAGTCAGTGGTGCGGGCTCAGCGTCCGACGTACTCGAAGTGGTTCGGTTCGGGGTCGAGCCAATCGCCGCCCCAGGCGAAACCCTCGGCGGCGAACGCGTCGACGATGGTTGGGTCAGCGCCGCCGCCGGACTTGTCGAGCGCCCCCGACAGCGTCAGCGAGATCCCCCAGGTGCTGCGCGCGAGGCCGAGGCCACGGCCCGACGAAGCGGGCAGGTAGCAACTCGGCGACGACCCGGCGAGGGTCGCTCGAGCCGAGTCGTTCAGTCGCGCGATCGCTCGACGCAACGGGGCTTCGAGGGCGCGATGGCAGGTGAGCGTTCCCAGGGGCTCCAGCTCGAAGGTCGTGATGTTGGACGCCACGAACTGGGCGTCGGGTTGGGGGGTTGCCGAAGCGTTCGGGGTCACGAACTCGCCGAAGTCTCGCTTCACCCACGACTGCGGGAGCACAGCGTCGCCGTGGCGCAAGATCCGCGCTTCACCTGCGCCACGGAACCGCACGCCGCGGTCGGCGGCGACTTCGAGCCGGATCGCGTCTTCCACCGCATCGCGTTCGCCGCGATGGATGACCAAGAGATATCGCGGCGTCTCCACGCTCGGGAGCGCATCGAACGTGACGACCAGTTCGGCTGCGCCGACGTGGCGATCGTCGACAACGCCCACGACCGTCAGCGAGCGACCGTCGATTCGAAGAACATCACCGACGCCTGCGTTGCGCAGCCGTGCGGAGGTCGCGCTCAGCAGCACCTCATCCGGTTCGAGGGTGGCGACCAGGTCGCGATCGCGCAGCGGGACGAACGGTGCGTAGGTGATCGGGTCGACGGCCAACGCGTCGAGGTCGACCCACCCTTCGGCGACCTCGAAGCGAACGTGGTCACCTCGGACCTCGGTGACCCGCTCCACCTCGGCCAGGAGTGCTGCGGATTCGGCAAGGCCAGCCGGAAGGCCATTGCTCGTCCAGACGAGCAATGCGCCCTGGCCGTCGCCGAGCACGGGAAACTCGACCGGGGTGGTCGCGATGTCGGTCGTGTCGTCGTCGCGGCTGACTGCGATCCCGACCACTGCAGCCACGAGAGCGGCAACTGCCAGCCCGGTGACCATGGTCCGACCCGATCGTCGGCGCGCGCGGATCGGTGTGGGGTCGGTCGCGGTCGATGGGGCTCGCGCCGCGACGAGAATCGGTTCGACCTCGTGACGCAACACGGATCGCACGCGCGTGCTGGCGTCCGCGAACGCCCTGCAACGCGCGCACGATGCGACGTGACGGCGCGCTGCGCCGGTCAGATCGCCTGCGTCGTCGAGCGCGGCCGACAGTTGTCGTTGTGTCGAGCTACAGCGCATCGTCGTCACCCCCGTCGAGCCAGCGCGTGAGCAATCGCCGCGCTCGGAAGATGCGCGACTTCACTGTGCCCTCCGGGATGCCCAGTACTTCGGCGGCTTCGGCGTAGCTGAATCCGGTGATCTCGACGAGCAGGAGTGGTTCGCGGAGGCGGGCCGGCAAACCGGCGAGCGCCGCGCGGATTTCCGCGCGGGCGTGCGGATCGCTGGCCGGTGCTGGGTGGGGCGCGCGTTGCCACGCCCGCGCGTGGCGATCTCGGGCGCGGATCGCGTCGATCCCCGCGTTGCGAGCGATCTGGACCAACCAGGTCGTGAAGCGACCTTCGGATTCGAAACGATGGAGGTTGCGGTGGCAACGAACGAAGGTTTCCTGCGTGACATCTTCGGCGAGTGCGTGGTCGCGCACCAGGTGATCGACGTAGCGGACGACGGGGCCGCGCAACGCCCGCACGATCTCGTCGAAGGCCGCGTCGTCACCCGCGCGGGCTCGCTGGACGAGTGCCGGATCGGGTTCTTGCACGCGGGCTCCTCGGGCGCCGACGGGAATGTCGACACGATCAACACGCACATTGGTACGCGCCGCGGCCCGGCACTGCAACTGCGGGGTCGGCCCCGGCGCCCGCGACGGGCAACGCCCAGGTCTCGATCGCCTCTCCGTCAGGTCGCAGCACCTGGATGTTGCGTTCGGTGACGGCGTAGAGGACTTCGCCGGTCCGGTCCATCTTGATACCCGTCACGGCGCTGGGCATCGCGACCGAATCCAGCGTGGTCAGCGTTGTCGCGTCGAGGCGGAGGACCTCACGATTCAGCCCGAGGTACAGCACTTCGTTGCTCGCAGTCGCGACGGGTGACCACTCGATCGGGGCAGCCTCGAGGGTCCGTTCGGCCACGACTTCCAGCGTCGCGGTGTCGATCGCGGCCAGCGCGCCCGATGATCGATCGGTGACGAGGAGTCGATCGCCACTCGGGGTGAGGGTGAGCGCCGGTGAACTCACGCGACCCGCACCGGGTTGCGAACCCGTGCCGAAGGGCGGCATCAGATCGATGCAGTACGCCTCCTCGTGGTGCAGGTCGAGGACGTGGACGAATGCGTACATGTCGCCGTGGTCGTCGGCGACGGGCACGTCGGAGGAGTAGTAGGTGTAGAGAGAGCGCCCGTCTGGCGTTGCGACCTGCGTGCGCGCGTATCCCTGCATGCGGTCGCGCGGCGCGTTGTCAGGAAAGTGCGCGGGCTGGTCGGGCACTGGTCGAATCGTGCCGGTGGCGAGATCGACCAGACGAACCTCGTAGTGATCCGGGTTCATCGCGGGGAGGTACTCGACCGCGACGAGGTCGCTCCCGTCGAGTGTGAACGCTTCGGGATCGAAGTTGCCGGGGAGGGTCAACTCGCGAGCACCGTCCCGATCGACAATGGTCAGGTTCGTTTCGGCGCGCGGGAGGTTGGGCGTCGCGAGCAAGCCGTCGACCAACGCGATGTGTTCGGCGCCTGGCGCCACAACCCGAACTCGGCGATCGGCCGGAACCGGGTGATCCCACCGCGCGTCGCCGGTACCGGGGTCGAGCACGACGACTCGGCGGCCGACAATCTGCGCGACCGCAGTCCGATCGGGCGACGCCATGGCCGAGACCGCGCGCGCCGTCTTCTCGCCGGAGTTCGTGTCGAGGACAACAACCTCATCCCGCCCGCTCAAGAACAGCAGCGGATCCCGGTCGGTCGAGTCCGCCGACGTGGAGGGCGGGCCCTCGTTGGTCGTCGGTGGTGCCGTCGGTTCCACTGCCTGCGCGGCCGGGATCGGCTGGGTGTCGGCGCTGCCGCCGCACGCGGCGAGGCCGCTCGTGGCGAGCGAAATGGCGAACAGCAGCGTGCGGGTCGAGTGGCGCATGAGAACTCCTCGTCGATGTCGGTGGTGACACGACGGCGGAGCGGCCCAAGTTCACGAAGACGCGAAGATTTCTTGTCTTGGGCGTCAGAGCGCCTCGGCCAGCCGGGGCAGAACCTCGCCGAGTTGATCTCGCAGCACGACATCGGCGTAGAGATCGAACGGTGTCGGCTCGGCGTTCGCGACAACGAGCCGAGCGCCGTTGCGCATCGCCAGCTCGGGGAGCGCAGCCGCGGGGTAGACCCCGAGCGAGGTGCCCAGCGCGACGAACACGTCGCTGCGGGCCGCAGCCTGTTGTGACCGGTCGAGGTCGGCCGCAACGAGGTTCTCGCCGAAACTGATGGTCGCCGATTTCAGGATGCCTCCGCAGACCGGGCAGTCGGGGTCGGCTTCGCCGGCGCGGACGCGATCGAGGGCAGTGGCCATCGGTGCCCGCCAATCGCACGACAAACACTTGACCTCACGGACGTTGCCGTGGATCTCGACGGTTCGTTCGGGATCGTTCCCGGCCGCGAGATGCAGGCCGTCGACGTTCTGGGTCACCAAGAGCGAGAACGCGTTGCCGAGTCGTCGTTCGATGGCGGCAACCGCGAGGTGTCCGCGGTTGGGCTGGGCATTCCACATTCCGCTGTTGAGCCGGTTGTGCCAGGCCCGCGCGCGGATCTCGGGATCGCTCACGTAGTACTGCAGCGTGGCGGTCTTTTCGGCGTCGGGGTTCTTGGTCCACAACCCGTTGGGTCCGCGGAAGTCAGGGACGCCGGAGTCGGTCGAGATACCGGCTCCTGTGAGGACCACCACGTGCGTCGCGTCCCGCAGGAACGCGGCGGCCTGCGAAATCGCGCGGTCGTCGCCCACGGCACGATCTTCGCGCCAAACGGTCGCGACGCGACGGTCAGG
>SXGT01302895.1_pt1 | contig 13717 bp, 10 predicted proteins | sample 3176221 | NCBI WGS metagenome assembly SXGT01 (sample SAMN11356862, study PRJNA531348) | freshwater metagenome | isolation source: freshwater sample F1-120 | place: China: Fuxian Lake, Yuxi | collected 2017-12-25 | reverse complement strand
CGGCGGCGCGGCCGATGCGAAGGTCGGCGACAAAAGCGGCTACGGCGAAAAGCTCGCGTTGCACATGGGCCTGCCGCTCGTGCGCCTCATCGACGGCAGCGGCGGCGGCGGTAGCGTGAAGACGCTGGAAATGGTCGGCCACTCCTACATCCCCGAACTGCACGGCTTCGAAACCACCGTCAAACTCATGGGCCAGGTCCCCGTCGTCTGCGCATGCATGGGCTCGGTCGCGGGCCTCGGCGCGGTCCGCGTCACACTCTCCCACTTCTCGCTCATGGTCCGCGGCAGCAGTCAGCTCTTCGTCGCCGGACCGCCCGTGGTCGAGCGTGGCTTCGGCCATAAGGTCGGCAAGGAAGAACTCGGTGGTTCGACCATCCATGCGCGCGAAAGCGGCGCAGTGGACAATGAGGTCGTCTCTGAGGAAGAAGCCTTCGCGGCCATCCGCCGCTTCCTCGCATATCTGCCGCAGAATGTCTGGAACATCCCCGCGCGCACCGGACCCACGGACGATCCGCGACGCCGCGATGAATCCCTGCTCTCCGCCATCCCGCGCGACCGCCGCCGGATGTACGAAGTGCGCGATATCATTCGTTCCTCGCTGGATCGCGATTCTTTCTTCGAAACAGCGCCGCTCTACGGCCGCTCGCTCGTCACCGGTCTCGCACGGCTCGACGGCTTTACCGTCGGCGTCATGGCGAACGACACGAAGCACCACGGCGGCGCGGTCGACGCCGACGCCAGCGAGAAAATGATGCGCTTCGTCGATCTTTGCGACACCTTCCACATTCCGGTTGTTTATTTCGTCGACAACCCCGGCTTCCTCATCGGTGAAACCGCCGAGCGCGAAGGTACGGTCCGTCTCGGCGCGCGCGCACTGGCCGCGTGTTACCAGTCCACCGTCCCCTGGGTCTCGATCATCATCCGCCGGTGTTACGGTGTTGCCGGCGCCGGCCACGCAAGCAGCGACGGGCTGAATTTCCGCTACGCGTGGCCCTCGGCGGATTGGGGCTCTCTCCCCATCGAGGGCGGCGTGCAAGCCGCTTACCGCCGCGACATCGAAGCCTCGCCCGATCCCGACGCACGCCGCCGAGAACTCGAAGCCATGCTCGAACAATTCCGTTCGCCCTTCCGTACTGCCGAGGCCTTCGGCGTCGAAGAAATCATCGATCCCCGCGACACCCGCCCGCTGCTCTGCGACTGGATTCACACCGCGTACGCCATTCTCCCGAACCAGGTCGGCCCCAAACCCAAAACCGCAAGACCATAGATGCCTTTCTATCGTCCAAGGAGTCACGTTGATTTCCTGCTGCTAATCGCTATGATGGGCGGCGCGGCGCTGTCTTCACCCCGTGTGGAGGAACACCCTTTTGTCCACAGTAAGCCCGTCGGCTCCCAAGTCTGAATCTACTTCGCCCTTCGATCCCGCGGATTGGTACACCAAAACCTTCGGCCAGAAACTCGAAATCGGCTGCCGCGAATACATCCTCAAAGGCCTCGCATATCCACTACCGGCCTACATCTTCCACGCGATTAAAATCGCCGCGCTCTTCGCCGGCTGGGTCTTCTTCTGCGGCTTCACGCCGGGCCTTGGCACCTGGAGCGACATCGGCGCGTGGGCCTTCGAACCGACCGCATTCCAGAAGGCCTTCCTCTGGGGGCTCACGTTCGAGACCCTCGGCATGGGCTGCATGTCCGGCCCGCTGGGCCTGCGGTTGTGGCCGCCTTTCACGGCCTTCCTCCACTATCTCCGGCCCGGCACGACGAAGCTTCCGCTTTTCCCCGGCGCGCCCATCATCGGCGGCACGCGCCGCACCTGGCTCGATGTCGCGTTCTACGCCGCCTTCGTCGCGTCGCTGTTCTACGCGCTCATCCAACCGGAACTGCTCCCGCGCCATCTCATCCCCGTCGTCGCACTGCTGCCGTTGTGTGCCCTGGGCGACCGCGTTGTCTTTCTATCTTGTCGCGGCGAGCATCACTACGCCATCGTCGTCACGTTCCTGCTGGCCGGCGGCGATTGGATCGGCGCGAGCAAATGGGTGCAACTCGCGATCTGGTTCTGGGCCGGTGTGTCGAAGTTCACACCCGCCTTCGCCTACGTCGTGCCGATCATGACGGCAAACAATCCCTTCTTGAAAATTCCGGCCTTCCGCAAAAAACTCTTCGTTTCGTATCCCGACGATCTCAGCCCTTCCACGCTCGGCAAAATCATGGCGCACATGGGCACCTTCCTCGAAGTGGGCGCGCCGCTGGCCCTCGTCTGGGTCACGCAGGAAGGCCCCCTGCTCTACATCGGCATCGCGATGGTCCTCATGCTGCACGGCTTCATCCTAAGTAACATGCCGATCGCCGCGGTTTTCGAGTGGAACATCCTGAGCGCGTATGCGGGCATTTTCCTGTTTTACTTCCACCCCGGCGCGAGCCTCTTCGACGTCGGCGGGCCGATCACGGCGCTCTATCTCATCGCCGGTTGCCTCGTTGTTCCCGCGCTCGGGAATCTCGTCCCTCGGTGGATTTCGTTCCTGCTTGCAATGCGCTACTACGCAGGCAACTGGGCGTGGAATGCCTGGCTGATCCGCACCGACAGCCTGCCCAAATTCGAAAAATTGAAGCGTGGAAGCAAACTGCTCGTGCAACAGCAACAAAAATTCCTGCCTCCGGCGCAAGCCGCCGAAGCCGACGGTCTCTTCCTCGCGTTCCGCGCGCTGCATTTGCAGGGCCGCGTATTAGGGAAACTCCTGCCACAAACGCTCGACGGCCGCCGTTCGCAGGATTACACCTATTGCGACGGAGAAGGCATCGCCGGTTCGGTCCTCGGTTGGAATTTCGGCGAAGGTCATCTCGCGGATGAACGCCTACTCGCCGCAATCCAGCAGCAATGCGGATTCGAGGAAGGCGAAGTCCGCGTTATCAGCGTCGAAGCCCAGCCCATTCTTAAACGCACATTGCACTGGCGCATCAACGACGCGAAGACCGGTCGCATCGCCGAGGGTCATGTCGGCCTGGATGAACTTGCCCAGCGAAAACCTTGGGACTGCGGCGGCGCTTGAGTACGCAATACGATGCCGTCGTCGTCGGCTCCGGACCCAACGGTCTCGCGGCGGCCATCAAACTGGCGCGCAACGGCGCATCGGTCTGCGTCGTCGAAGCCGCCGAACAATTCGGCGGTGGCATGCGCAGCGGTGAACTCACGCTACCCGGTTTCGTGCATGACAAATGCTCAGCCGTCCATCCGCTCGGATCGCTGTCGCCCTTCTTCCGTCAACTGCCGCTGGAGCAACACGGGCTCAGGTGGATTCGCCCACCGGCGTCGGTCGCGCATCCACTCGACGACGAACCGGCTGTCCTCCTGTATCGCTCTCTCGATCGCACCGCGGAAAATCTTGGCCCCGATGGCGAGAAGTGGAAGTTCTTTTTCAGGTTGTTGTTGAAAAACCCGCATGGACTTCTCGCCGACATACTCGGGCCCCTGTCCATCCCCAGGCACCCGTTTCTGATGGCGCGCTTCGGTCTTTCGGGATTGCTTTCGGCACAGGCTGTCGCCCGCTCGCGTTTTACCGGACGTCGCGCGCAGGCCCTCTTTGCCGGATGCGCAGCGCACAGTATTCTGCCGCTCGAATTCGCCGGCACGGCCGCGGTCGGTATGCTCTTTGCACTTTCAGCGCACGTCGAAGACTGGCCTATGGCGGCCGGCGGTTCGCAAAAAATTGCCGACGCCCTCGTGTCCTACTTCCGCTGGATCGGCGGCACACTCGTCCCTTCGAAAAAAATCTCATCGACCAGCGACCTCGGGGCCGCACGCGCGTTTCTATTCGACACTGACCCACGCCAGTTTGCGCGAGTCAACGAATCGGTCTTGCCATCGGGCTATCGGCGCCGCCTCGAAAAATTTCACTACGGTCCTGGAGTCTTCAAACTCGATTGGGCCCTTGATGGCCCGATCCCCTGGCGTGATCCCCGTTGCCTCGAAGCGTCGACAGTCCACATCGGCGGTACGCTCGAAGAGATCGCCGCCTCTGAACGCGCCGCGTGGGACGGCGTCCACTCCGACGCCCCCTTTGTTCTCGTCTGCCAACAGAGCCAGTTCGATCCGTCGCGCGCGCCCGCGGGCAAGCACACCGGCTACGCCTACTGTCACGTTCCCGCCGGCTCCACGGTCGATATGACACACATCATCGAAAAACAGATTGAACGATTCGCGCCAGGGTTTCGAGACATCATCCTCGTGCGTCACGCGACCGCCCCGGCAGATTTCGAACGCCAGAATCCCAACTACGTCGGCGGTGCCATCGCGGGCGGCGCCGCAAACCTCACGCAACTCTTCACCCGGCCCGTCGCGCGCTGGAACCCCTACACCACGCCCAACCCGCGTCTCTTCCTCTGCTCGGCCTCCACCCCTCCTGGTGGTGGCGTCCATGGCATGTGCGGCTACCACGCCGCCATCGCCGCACAAAAGCGCCTCCGCACTCTCGAGCCTGCCCCGCTCACCTGAATCCTTCGACACCAAGCTCTTTCGCTTAATTCATTACCCTTTACCTTCCTCTATGTAACTCTGCGTCCTCTGCGGTTAAAATGCACTTGACCTTCAAACGAACACCACGAGGATCGCCCATGAAATCCTGTAGCCTTGCCCTCATCTTAATCCTGTTCAGCGTGACCGCGTGGTCCGCCCCGCTCGAGGCTGGCATCGGCGTGGCGAATATCACGCCCGACACCGAAAAATTCCAGGTGCCTCTCGGCGGCTATGGCGAACGCATGAACAAGCCCGCGACCGGCGTCCACGACTACACCATGGCGAAGGCGCTCATCCTCCGCCAGGGCGACAAGAAATATGCGCTCGTCACGCTTGACCTCCTCGGCATTCCGCGCTCGTTGCGCGATCAGGTGCTCGTGCGCATCAAAGACACGGGCATTTCTTCCGACAACCTCATGCTCGCCGCGAGCCACACGCACGCCTCGGTCGAGATGAACGCGCTGAATTCCGTGAATGTGTTCGGCATCCCGAATATCGGTATCTTCGACCAGAAGCTGCTCGACTTCACGGCCGATCAGATCGCCGCGGCGATCAAGGACGCGAACAAAACTTTCGTGCCGATCAAGGTGGGCACAGGCTCGACGAAGGTCGAAGGCCTGAACCGAAACCGCCGCGGCGACCCCACGGTGGACACGGAAATGACCGTGACGCGCATCGACACGCTCGACGGAAAACCCTTCGTGGTTTTTGTAAATTTCACCGCGCATCCGACCTACGTGAACGAAAAAATTATGGAAGTCTCCGCCGAATGGCCGGGGTATCTGCAGCGCGAGGTCGAGGCCTTTATCGACGGCGCAGTCTGCATGTAGTCCAACGGCGCCGAAGGTGACACCGCGCCCACGGGCGGCCGCGGGCCAAGCGCCTTTGCCCGCTGCGAGGATCACGGCCGCAAACTCGCCATCGCCGTCCTGAAACTGTTCCCCTCGATCGCGACCAGCCCCGACGCAAAGTTCGCGTACTCGATGGACACCCTCAAGCTGCCGCCGCGCACACCACCGCCGGCGCTGATGCAGGAGGCAGGCGTCGAGTACGGCCTGAACGAAGAAATGATCAAGGGCTTCGTGGACGTGATGGTGCCCGAGTCGTCCTACCTCGGTGTGCTCCAGCTCGGCGACTTCGTCGGCGTCTCCGTTCCCGGCGAGCTCTTCTCCAAGCTCGGCCTGGAAATTCGCGGCGCGCTCAAAGACGCCGGCGCGGTCCACCCGGTGGTCGTCGGTCTCGCCAACGAATGGATCAGCTACATGATGCCCCCGGAGGAATTCACCCAGGGCGGCTACGAACCCGGCGTGTCCTTCTACGGCGATCAGCTCGGCCCGGTCGTCGTCGAGCAAGCGATTGCCGCGGGAAAGAAGATCCTAACGGCGAAGTAAGAAATTCTACTGTTTAAGCAGCCACACTTCAGCCAGGCGCGATCGCTGCCGCCAGTTGAGGTGGCTCTCGTCGGTGGGCGTGTCCCACGTGAGCACAAGTTTCCGATCGGCGAAAAATTTTGCATCGATCGGGAATTCCTTGAACTCGCCCATTTCCTGCCCGTCGAGCGTGGGTTGCACGCGATCGCCGTCGATGCGCAACAGTGACTGTTTATATCCCGTCAGCCGCACCGTGTACGCCGCGGCCGGATCGAGGCCTTCATACACCACGCCCAGCGGCCAATCCAGGCTCGTCTGCCACGACAGCCGCGCGCGGCTCTTGCCGTTGTCCCACCACCACAGCGTCGGCTCGGGATGCGCCTCCTCGCCTGGCTCGGTGAACACTTCCTCGCTGCGCAGCACGTGCGGCGACTTTGCGGCATTTCCGAGATCGTCGTAGTAGCTTCCCGGCCCCGGATTCTCCCACATCGCAATAGTCTTCAAGCGCGAAATTTTCTCGTCGTCCGACGCAAACCCGCGAATCTTCTTGAATTCATCCTCGATCCACCAGCGGTTGTTCAGCGGATAGTCCACAAAATCCAGAATCGCGCCGCGCTCCGCGCCGCTGGCCCTGTACTTCTCCACGCTCGTCTGCAAGCCGATTGACTGAAACAGATCCTCGCAGAGCTGCACAATGCGCTCGCGTAGTTCGACGGTCTGCGTCTCGCGGTCCGTTTCCGCCCGGGCCAATACTTCTTCGGCCGCCGTCATCGCCGAGTCTGTCCCGTGGAGGTCTGCATGAAGCAATATCGTGTTGACTTCATCTTCCAGCTGCGCCTCAAACAGCAAACGCCGCCGCACATAAGCATCGTAATTCGCGCGGACCACGCACATCTGCCAGCGCCAGTTCGTTTTCAGCGCAGGCGCTTCCGCCTCGAGGTGTTGCCACATCAACAGTGTTGATTCGACCGCGCCGTTGTCCACCAGCGGCCCGCGCCAGTTCTTCTCCAGCGCGAGGATGCCGTCCGCCGTTGCCTCTGCCACACCCGGCTCGAAGTAGACACGCGCATAGTGGACGAGGACGTCGCGGATCTTCATGCCTGGATCCCAACTCAGCGCGCTCCAGATCGCCTTGTTCACATCGTCGTGCACGCCGTCGGAATACGAAATGAACCCGTCGCTATACGGCGCGAACCAGTTGTGGATATACGCATACTGAGCGGGCCGCGGGTTAATCGCTTCGCGCCCGAGCGTCAGTGCGTAAGCCTGGTCCCACCACGGCACCGGATACTGGCAGATCTTGTTGTGCGTAATATCGGGATACAACCGGAGTTGATACTGCACCGGAAGCCATTGCCGTGTTTGAGGAATCGGTGGCGACGACGGTCCCGCGACGAGTCCGGCGAGCCACGTGGGCTCTTCGGTCTCGATGTAGCGCCGCACAAATTGCACCTGCTCCTTGTTGAACCCTTGTAGCGAAAGCCAGATGCGCGCATCGGGATGAATGGGCAACAGACGCTTGGCGATGTCCGCGAGGAAGGGCATCACCAGCTCGGGATCGTTGTCACCCGGATCGCCACCCGGAAAGAACACCCCCGTAAGTTCCGGGCAGTCGCGGTAGAGTTGCTCATGCAGATCGAGTTCGGCTGCACGGGCCGCCGCATCTTTCAGATCGAAATCCGCGGGCGTCCACACCCAGTAATCCAGCCCGTACTTCGCACAGATTTCACTCATCGCGCGGTTCATCTCACGCCGGCCGACTTTCGCGAGCGTCATCGGATCGGGATCTTGGAAGGGAATATTCTCAATGCTGTTCACACCGAAAAAAGTCAGCTCGCGGATATGTTGGTCGAATTGCGCAACAGTCCACGCGTCCCACGAATTCGCGCGCGCACGAAAACCAAGCTGGTGGCCGCGGATGGGATACGCCGGCGAGGTCTGTATGTTCAAATCTCGATCGATTCGTACTGAACCGCGCGTCATATCAAGTTCGCGCAGGAGGCGTCCGCAGCCAAAGAGCACGCCACGCGCGTCATACCCCGCGACACTCACCCCTTCCGCGGCAGTATCGAGAACCGTCGATATGCTGTAGCCCTCCGGCAACGGGATGGGACGTCTCTGGCCGGAGGCGTCTTCCTTTTCACGCAACAGAATTCCCCGACGGAGCGTAACAACCGGCGTCGACTCGCTTGGCCGATCATGGACAACCGGCCAACGGATCCCCGTCCGCTTTTCCACTTCCTCCACCAGCATTTGTACGGCCGCCTGTTCCTGACTCGTGAAATCGGCCGGAGACAACACCACTGCGTCGCGCAGTTCCAGCATGCCGGAGCTCTCGGCGGGGTCGGCGATGGTGGCAAATCCGACGACAACCAGAATCGCAGCGAGCACCCGGCTAAATGACAACGTGATCCCCTCCCAGCTCATGTACAGCCCCCTTCTCAATGCTTTCGCCAAACGTGGTCCTGAACTGCCCGATTTCCCGCTGCAACGCATCGCGCACCAGGAACAGATCGGTGCTGTGCACGATAAAATTCGCGCCCATCTTCGCCCAGTTAATGGCCGTATCGAGGCCAAAGGAGAAGTGATAACCAACGCCCCGCCCTGCCGCACGCGACTTCTCGATGATCCTCTTCATCGCAGCGGTGAACTTCGGATGCGTGTAATTCTCCGGGATGCCCAGACTGATCGACAGGTCGTGCGGGCCGACAAGGATCGCGTCGACGTCGGACACCTTCAGGATGGAATCCAGTGCCTCCATCGCGGGTACGCTCTCGATGTTCACAATGCATAGGTTGTTCGCATTGTACTTTTCGAGATACGCCTTCAGTTCCGGCTCGAGCGCCTCTTTTCCATCGAGCACGCGATCGAGTCGAGCCCCCTTCAGCGGCCGATACTTCACTGCGCCGCGCAGATCGCGCACCTCTTCAAGGCGCTCCATATACGGCGCAACGACGCCCAGTGCGCCGCCGTCCAGCGCCATGCAGGCCGCGTGCGCGTCGGGCTTGGGAATGCGCACGATCGGCGGCAAACCCATCGCGGCATAGGTCCGGCACATCCACGAAAGCTGCGCGCGATCGATCGGAATGTGTTCTGTATCAATGAACACAAAGTCGAGGCTGCACGCTGCGACCATCGGCGGCCAGGATGGCGAGGTCGACACGATACAGGTGCCGTAAACGCGGCGTCCCGCGCGGAGGGCCAGCTTGAGGTCTTGTCCAGTCATTTGTCGCGCATCAAATCAGAAACGCGGCGATGTTTCAATGGGCATCGTTTGCACCGGTAGCCGGCACGTATTTGGTGTAAAACATGTTCTGGAACAGTCCATCGGGATCGAAATGCCGCTTGCGCGCGAAGACTGCATAACGCAGCGTTCTCCGCGTTCCGGCCATATCCCGGACTCAGCCTTGCCAGCGCTTCAAGGGATGATCAAGGCGAGAAAGAGGAATCGACACGCGGCCGCCGGAGACGACGGACTCGAATGCCGCCTGGTACATCTCGAGCGCGTTGCGTCCGGCGAGAAGATCAGTGAATGGATCGCGATCCTGCTGGATGGACTCAATCAAGTCGTCCACGATCGGCTTGTAGTGGCCGACAGGACTCGTGCCGACATCTATCGCGGGTTCATCCGGGATGGATGTCCAACCGGAGCTTGAATCGTCCCCGGTCCAATTGGGCGACGCGAAGAGGCGCACTTGCGGGATTGGCGTCATGCGAATGGTCACGATGCCGCGTGTGCCGTAAATGTCGAGGCCCCACCGCCCACCGCCGCCCTCGGCGCCCTTCACGGAGGAGAATTGCCCGCGCACGCCGTCTGCGAACCCGTAGCGCGCGTGGATGGTGTCTCCGACGACGGGGCCAAGCGGCTCGGTCGCCTCGCGCACGTCCGCGGGTGTCGCAGGTTGGCCGTCCACAAGCGCCTCGGCCTCGCACCACTCCGGTGGCCCGGCGAAATAGCGCATGAGATCGAAGATATGCACGCCGAGCACAATGAGGTCCTCGCCGCCCGAGCGCGCGTCCTCTTTGCCGCGGCCGCGCAACTCGAGCACACGCCCGATGAGGCCGCCCTCAACAATAAGCTTATGCGCATGACGCACGACCGGTGAAGCGCGGACATTAAATGCGACTGCCCACTTGAGGCGACGGACCTTCGCCGCATTAAGAATCTCATCCGCCTCGGCAAGATCGACCGCCAGCGGTTTCTCGATGATACCGTGCATACCCGCGGTGGCGCATGCCAGCAGATACTCTTTGTGATTAATAGTCCACCGCGGACCGATCACGACGAGACCGGGTTTTTCCGTCGCGAGCATTTCGCGGTAGTCGGCGTAGAGCCGCTGCGCGTTGGCTTCTTTTCCGTAGTGCTCGCGCGCCTGGTCATGCGGATCCGCGAGACCGACGACGTCGATGTCATCGCGCAATGCCCACAACAAATGCAAGTTGTGCCCGTAGCCGCCGTGGTCGGTGTCGCCGATGATGCACGCGCGGAATCGTTGCTCCGCTTCTTGTGCGTGCGCCGCGCCTCCGAGGGCGGCGGCAACGACCGCCATCGTGGATAAAAAATCCCGCCGGCCCATCGAATTATTCAGCATGGGGTGCATCTCCTTCCGGATTCGGCGCTGGCCAGTGTATCAAGCCAAGATATTCCGCATAGGCCTTGGCGGGATCTGCATCGCCCTCGGCACGGCTATATATATAAACGCCGTACGCCAGCCGAAATGGATTGCCCGGCGCGATTTCGACGCGGCTGGGCTCACCGCCGGTGAAGGCTTTGCGTCCAAAAGGATTCGCCGCGACGAAACCATAGTCGCGGGCATGAAGCCACGATGGCCGGAAATTGCCCGGGTGCGGCATCAGCGTGATCCCCACAGGCTTGCCATCGATTGCGCCACCATAATTCGCCCAGAGCGCCGGCTTGCCCCAACACCCCGCCTCATTTTCTTGGCCGGAACTGTTCAGGATTCGTCCGCCATTCGCGACCGCGAGCGGCGTCGCGACACGGACACCGAGACCCATCTCCTCCTGATCGCCGAAGGTAAAAGGATGATGCGTGGACGTAAACGTGGATTCGAGCAGCAGAAAGTAGCCGTCGGTGCGAACATGGATCGTGGCCGTGCACGTTTCCTCGCACACTAAGTCCCCGCCGTTCATGTACCGGTTGCGGACCGTGAACGCGCCGCGATCCACATCTTCGACGAAGGCTCCAACGAACTCCTCGTGGACAACACGTGCCTTGTTGCGCCAGAAGTCCGCACCGTTGATATCGCCGAAGGCGAGCCAGATACCGGGATGCATCGTATCGTGATCGGTGGCGTCCACACCCTCGCGCGGAGGATAATGCCGCGTAACCTGCGTGCCGTCGAGCGCACGCACCTCAGTGAAGTAAGGCCGCGCGATCGTTGGATCCTGGAACACATACCGGGCGAGCACACGATCGCCGGAACGAATTTTTAGTTCTGACTCCCCGCGCTCGAATGTGACGCTCGGGGCATCCGCGGAGGCAAGACCCGCCGCGAAACATGCTGCCGCAAGAAGAATCCAGCGCTGCGCCGCCATCACACCACCGGCAGTTCGTATCCGCGGCGGTATTCGCGCCCGAGCAGCTTCGTCGCATCGCTGTCGCCGGCACACTTCACGCCAGCCGCATCGAACTCCAACGGGCGGCCGACGCGGGTCGCTATATTGCCGAGGTGGCACAGCGTGGCGGATATCGCACCCTCCGAAATCGGCGCATTCAGCTTGCCCGGATCGTTCGCGGCAACCGCCTCGATAAAATTCCGCATGTTGTCGCGCACATCTGCGCCGCCGCCGATTTTTTCCGGAGCCTTGCCGTTCAGCGTAACGATGCAACCCTCGCGCCCGATATCGAGCCGACCGTTGTCGCCGTAGAACACGTTGCCGTTCTCGTGGCCTTCGATCGGATAGTTCGTCCAAAGGCGCATCTCGTAAATCAGGTAACAGCCGTCGTATTCGTAGGTGACTATCTGAGTGTCGGGCGTCTCGTGGTCGTCGTCGTAGAAAAGCTGACCACCGGATCCCGTCACGCGCTTGGGGTATTCGACGCCAAGCCCCCAGCGCGCAACGTCGATCTGGTGTACGCCGTCGTTCACGATGTCGCCACCGCCCGTGTCCCAAAACCAGTGCCAATTGTAGTGCCAGCGGTTTTGTGTGAAAGTGCGCAGCGGCGCGGGACCGGTCCACAGGTCATAGTTCACGCCCGCGGGCGGCGTGGATTCCGGCGCGCGCCCGATCGGCTCGCGGAACTGATGGTTGATCGCCTTCGCGGCGCGCACCTTGCCGATTTTGCCCGACCGCAGAACTTCGATCGCTCCGCGGATGCCCGCGCTGCTCCGGCTCTGGGTACCGTGTTGCACGCATTTACCCGTTTTGCGTGCTGCCTCGAGCAATGCCACGCCTTCGCGCACGTTGTGGCTGCACGGCTTCTCGACGTAGACATGCTTCCCGGCCTTGAGCGCGTGTAACGCGACCGGCGTGTGCCAGTGATCGCAGGTCGCAATGCTCACGCTATCAATCGTTTCGTCGGCCAGCAGTTCCCGGAAGTCTTCGTAGAGCTTCAGACCCGCAGGATTCCCGAGTGCTTCGCGCACTTTCTCGCGCTGCGCGGGATCCACATCGCAGATGGCCACCAGCTCGCAGCCTTCGATGCCGCTAAATACACGCGCGTGCGTTCCGCCCTGGCCACCCGTGCCAATGACCGCGTGGCGCACGCCCTTGCCTGCGGCGCGTGCCGTGGTAGCGGCGCCAACCGCTGCTGCGGCAGCGACTATCGAGGTGGATGTTCGGATGAATTCGCGGCGATTGATCGAGTCCATGGGTGTGCGCCTCCAGTAGTTCGACGGTACCATCCTCTGGTTTTTTGATGGCTGGATCAATTCTACATAAGGTGTAGCGGATCGTGCCGAATTCTGTTACGATTTCGGCCCATTGTCTTAGTGATTACAGGTAGAGGATGCTGCTTTGAACCAAACCACCGCCAAGCCTTTCGTCATCGGACTGGCGCAATTTTCGGTCAGCACCGATCCGGCCGAGAATTTGCGCAAGGGTGTTGCGTGGTTCGAGAAGGCCGTGAAAGCCGGGGCGCAGGTGGTTTGTCTGCCCGAGCTCTACCGAAGCCAGTATTTCTGCCAAAAGGAAGACTCCGCGCTTTTCGATCTCGCCGAACCCGTTCCGGGCGAGAGCGTGCGCGCATTTCAGGAAGCCGCCGCGCGGCTAAAGGCCGCCGTGATCGTGCCGCTCTTCGAGCGGCGCGCGCCGGGCGTGTACCACAACAGCGCCGTGATCATCGATGCCTCCGGCGAGTCGCTTGGCACCTATCGCAAGATGCACAGTCCCGACGACCCCGCGTATTACGAGAAGTACTACTTCGCGCCGGGCGATCTCGGATTCAAAGCTTTCGATACGCGCTACGGCCGCGTCGGCACGTTGATCTGCTGGGATCAGTGGTATCCCGAGGCGGCACGGCTCACGGCGCTGCGCGGTGCGGCGGCGATCTTTTATCCGACGGCGATCGGCTGGCATCCGGCAGAGAAAGAGAAGTACGGCACGGCACAGCGTGACGCGTGGATGACAGTGCAGCGCGGGCATGCGATCGCAAACGGCGTGTATGTCGCCGCGGTAAACCGTGTCGGCTTCGAGCGGCCTGTGGCCGAGCAGGCGGGCCTCGAGTTCTGGGGCACGTCGTTCGTCTGCGATCCGCAGGGCGTGATGCTCGCACAAGGGTCTATCGACAAGGAAGAAGTGTTGCTCGCGACCATCGATCCCGCGCACCTCGAAACCATCCGGCGCAACTGGCCCTTCCTGCGCGATCGCCGCATCG
>SXGT01946081.1_pt1 | contig 13718 bp, 11 predicted proteins | sample 3176221 | NCBI WGS metagenome assembly SXGT01 (sample SAMN11356862, study PRJNA531348) | freshwater metagenome | isolation source: freshwater sample F1-120 | place: China: Fuxian Lake, Yuxi | collected 2017-12-25 | reverse complement strand
CCTGCGCAATACATGAACGCTATTTCCAATTCGTGATATTGTCCTTGTTGAGACCCGCATTGCTTGCGGCTTTATTGTCCGCAGCTCCGTCCGGTCCCAAGGACCATACCATCACCGGCGTGCGAGATTCCCATGAGTTGGCGGAATTTGAATCCGCTTGAAACAACCCGCTCAAACCCTTCGCCCCTCCAGCGGAACCGGGTTGACTGTTGCTCACCCCGTCAGAGCCGTAAAATGCATCACGGCAGGATTCGTTAAAATCTTGGTCAATGGTCACAAAATAGGGTGCACCCCAAGGATCCCTGTAAACCCCGTCAGGTCCAACCCCAGGTCCACCGACCACATCGGTAAACTTGGCCGTCAGATAGGGCGTCCCTTGAGGATTCTCAGGATTCCCTTTTTGTTTGCCGTTCCAATTCTTGATGTCCATCAGGATCGACATCAGTTGAGAGTTATTGGCTTGGACTAATCCTGCGTTAAATCCACTTGCTACCTCCGTCGCAACCCCCGTTCGCTTGTTGACGTAAGCGTTAGGGTTCCCACCCGTGCTGAGTCCAAAGGTTCCGTAGGTAAAATCGGGCGAGGCTGCCGAAACGCCAGTTGTGCGGATCACCCGAGTCGTTGGCCAGCGGCTATTATCCTGTCGGTATTGGGAAATGGCTGTCGCGATGCCACTGATCTCAGTATTCGCTTTGGCGATGTACGCTTTTTGTTTGGCCTTACCCAGAGCGGGCATGAGCATCCCCGCTAACACTCCGATAATGGCGATCACCACCAAGAGTTCGATTAAAGTGAACCCGCGCCTGCGTTGGGCTAGTTTTCGGGTCTGAATGATGTGCTTCATTTTCTTTGGAGTCAGGTTTTCAGAATGGGAAAGGTCATTTTTGGTGCTAATCCTTCCAGTTCCCCACTACATTAGTTTTTCCACCTACAATATACTCAGCCCATAAGTCAAACCCGTTGGGGTTGTGGCGGTTAGTGCTCGATGAATCGTAATGCCAAGGGTTGATTGATTTGGGCACCTGTTGTTTCTTTTCGTTAATGCCATCGATCATTTTGGGTCCCGGCACCGGCACTACCAATAGCTCGAGGTCAGCATCCGGTTTACCCGCTAACCAGACTTCTTTATATTGTGCCGCCTTTAACATAAAGGATCGGAAAGGCACATCACTCCGCTTCCGGGCTGAGTTAGCAATGGTGGAAGCCCCGAAATAGCTTAGATCCAAGGCGGGAATGGACTCCGATTGATTTAACGTCGTAAACGATTTTGTGGTCCGATCGAAAGTCGCACCTGAGAGTTCGTAAAACAACGTGTTCTGCGCCGTGCGGGCCCACTCTTGCTCCGCTGGCGTCCCGGGATAATCGGTTCGAGAATTGTCGGGAGGGTAAAACCCGGTCTGTAACTTGTAGTTTTCGATACCAGCGACTAAATTCTGCAATTCCGCACTAACCCTCATGTCACGCATTTTGCGGGAGGCCAACCCAGACATCCCCACGACCAAACCCGCGAGAACTCCGATGATGGTGATCACGACAAGGAGTTCAATCAGCGTAAACGCTGATTGTTTCCGAGTAACCTGATCTGAGTATCGAGAATTCATCTTCCGTTATCGTTCACGTAAGTCCGATTCCAACCGCTCTCCCAACCACTGTTTAATCATACTTTGGTAGTTCAAGTATCTTGACCGAGCTAACCGCTTAATCCGTGCCAACATCCTCGGATCCATTCGCAGCGTAATCGTCACCGATTCCGAACTCTCTGTCGTCGCAATCGCCCCCTCCATCAACCTGACGTCCAAACGACTCTCACTCCAGAATGCGGCCTCGGCATCCTCACCGTTGAAGAGTGGCACCTCTTCCCATGACATGACTAAATTCATTCAACACCCTCAAGGGGCCAATGCCTGATCCAATTTTCGTTGATACAAAAACTGTTCCTCCGGCACAAACAACCGCGCCATAATGACCCTAGATTGAGTGCCATTCGTCCGATAGACACTAAAAATACCCATCCCACCCGCACTCCTCCCTAAATTAAAAAACCGTGCCTGAGCCGCAAATCGCGGGGAATCGGGCAACAATCGGACGGCAAATGGATCCTCAAAGGACTCTTCGACATCCCTCGGCGTCACCGATCCGTCCCACGGAGCGGACATATGATCCCAATCAAACTCCATGCCCGAGCTAATTCTTTGTTAAAACTTCCGCGCTGTATATACAGTGTATTTACGCGCACGCCCCATCCCTGTCAACTCACTTTCAGCAATTCTCGGGAATTAAGGCTGAGGCTTGGGGTAAGTCGGGATGGATGTCGAACTGCCGTTTTTGAGCGGCACCTGCTGGGGTGACATCAGATAGGAGACTAAATTGAGTATGTTCTTGTCGTCTAATGATTCCACTAATCCATCGGGCATCATGGATAATTGGGAAGGTATGATGGTTTCTATCCCTTTGGGTTCGATGGTGAGTTTTTCTGTTAGAGTTTGTATCATTACTGATCTTTCAGTTCTACTCAGGATAATGCCCGTGATGACGCGGTTATCCTTGAGGGTAACTGTGGAAACCCGGAAACCTTCCGGAACCACGCCACTAGGGTCGAGGAGATTCTCTAGTAGATAGTCCAAATTGCGCCGATCCGCGCCGGTGATTTCGGGGCCTATTTTGCCGCCTTCCCCAAAAAGGCTGTGGCAAGAAGCGCAAAGTTGGTTGTAGAGCACACGACCTTGGGTGGCGGATGCTTTAGAAAGACGGTCGGTGGTCAGGAGTGCTTTGAGACGGAGGATATGCCCTTGTTTTTCACCTGTTAACGGGCGTGATTCAGGCCAAAGCTCTACGAGAGACCGTTCGATGTCGGGCACGTTTAGGCTCCGTAATTGGCGAACTTGGAAAGGTCCCACCTCCTGTTTATTGATTTTCTGAGTCCGCACGGCCTCGATCAGTGCACGGGCAAATGTGGGCCGGGAACTCAATGTGTTGATGGCGTCCAGTCGCGCATTAGGTCGCAATCCATTGAAGGCTGATATGAGAAGTGTTGGGGTCTCGGGAGATCCAAGAACAGCTAGGGCGCGAATCGCTTCCGGAGCGAGGTCGGCGTCAGCGAGCAACGACTGAACAATGGGAAGGAGGTTGTCGGCGCGGTTTTGGACCAATCCAGCGAGGGCGCGCCTTCGGGTCATTAAATCCCCTCCTGTTTTTGTGACGATGACTTTTAGCTCCTCTAAAGCTCGCCCATCCCCAAAGACCACAGCGAGTTCCCTCACATTTTTCCGAATCTCCTCGTTCGAACTCTCGCTCAACCGTGAACTCAGCGAAGCCCAAACTGCTGGAGGAGTAACCTGATGTCTGCCTCCACCCGCTTGAACCATCCCTGTCAGAATCTCGGCTTTGAACTGGTCCGTTGTTTTATCTGTAATGGTATGCAGTAAAGCGTTGATTGGTGCCGGATGGGTCTCGATATCCTCCATCAAACGACGAGCTGTGAACTGACGCAGTTTTCCCATGGAGGATGCTGCTGCAAAGCGCACAGCAGTCTCGCGAGCTCCGGCGACTGAGGCCTCGATCCCATACCAAATAAGGAGCGGTAAATTTGGATCTGAAGCAAATTCGGCACGGCTAGCTAACGCTTCCGCAAGCGGCCAACGCCGTTCCAGAGGAAGCTTTGGTAAGGCCGATGTCAGGAACGAGAGTACGAGGCCTGATTTGTCCTTTCGAGCCATGGAGGCAAACTCTGTGAGAACTTCGGAGTCTAGGGTGTGTTGTTCGACAAGGGATTGGATGGCCCATAGTCGTAGGTGTTCACTAGGTTGTTTCAACTGCTGCCTTAACCACTTCTGGGTCGTTCCACCGGTAACATTGAGAGCCCATAGAGCACGCAATTTACGAGTATCATCAATTTGAGTGGAGAAAAGGGACAACAAAGCCCGGTGGACTGAATTCATGTCCTGACCCGCCGCTGCACGTTCTTGTAACACTTGGCGGGACTGGCGGACGAACCAATCATTCTGATGGAGCTGAAGTTCGACAAGTTTTAGGTTTTCAATTTTGCTGACATCTGGGATGGCGGGTGCTGGTGGGGTTCCGCTGGTTATTTTGTAAATACGACCTGAGCTGCGGTGGATCCCATCATCATCGTGGCACTCGCCGATATCGGACCAATCAGCGATAAAGACGCCACCGTCGTTGCCGGTGAGGAGGTCAACCCCGCGGAACCAAGGATCATCCGTTTGTAAAAGATCCTTTCCGTGGTGCGCAACATAGCCCGCACCTTGACGCTCGATGCGATCATTGTTCAGGCGTTTGCCATGATAATTCACAGTGAACATGGAGTTGCGATAGTCCTTAGGCCAATTATCTCCGAGGTAGATCATGAGACCGGAGTGAGCATGACCACCCCCTGCGTCCGATGTACCTCCTGAGGTGTTCTTTCTCACATCACTCCATTTCTCACTCGAAAGCCAATGAACATGGTCGGCGGTTTGGTCCATTAGTTCATACAAAAATGGGTTAGTATTCTCTCCATACATCCGTTGGTAATAAGCCCCGGGCACCACATGCCAAAGGTGGCCGATCACCGTGTTGATAAAAAAAAGCTGACCATGATCATCCCAGTCGTGCCCCCAAGGATTGGTGGTTCCCTGCGCAACCACTTCAACTTTGTGGCTCACTGGGTGGTATTTCCAAAGACCGACATTGATGGGGGTGCGTTGTTCGCGTGATAAGCCGGGAGTCCCCATGAGACTTGTGCCTTGGATCCCGTGGCGACCATACAACCAACCATCGGGGCCCATTTTTAATCCGTTCACCAACGTGTGCCGGATCCTGCCATCCTCAAACCCATCGAGCAAAACCTCGGGTTCACCGTCGGGAATATCGTTTTGATCACGATCAGGAATGAACAGGAGATTAGGAGGGCACAGGGCGAAGACTCCACCAAAACCAACGACGACACTGGTGAGCTTTTGAGCTTGGTCCCAAAACACGGTCTGTTTGTCGAACCGGCCATCGTGATCCGAATCCTCTAGGATAATGATTCGATCCCGAAGACTCATATTAAAATTGGCAGCGTTTTCGGAATATGTATAATTCTCAGCGACCCAGAGCCGCCCACGCGAATCTGTTGTGATTGCAATGGGTTGGTGGACATCTGGCTCTCCGGCAAACAGCGTCGCTTTAAAACCTGAAGGCAGATGGAATTTGGCCAACGCCTCGGTTGGGGTCAGGAGCGGAATCGACTCTGATTGGGTATTAAATGGTTTAGGAAAAGCGGGAGAATCTGCAGCTAGAAGTCGGCAATCGCTGGTAAAACATAGCAGGTAAGCAAGCGACATCACATTGCCTATCAACATGTTATATCTTGAGAGAAGTTGTTTCATGTGAACAGTGATGACGCTAACTGGATTGATTCAAATTGTCGAGCCACCGGATGGAACTCATGGTTCTTCGACGAGGCGCGATCTGAATAGTGTGTGGGTCTCCTCGTCAAATACCCCGTGAGTTGCTTTTTTTAGGGGGTTGATCCAGAGTATGATGTCGGTTTTTTACTATTATGCATAAGTCGTTAACGTGGGTGTTGAAACCAGTTTCTGTGAGCTTGGTTGCTCTCGTGCTCAGTGGTTGCGCGACTGGAGTTCGCAACCCTTCCGGAGTGCCTGTCACTCAGATGAAAGCCGATGAACGCGGTTTTGTCGCTGGCACAGGGATCGAGTCACAGGACCTTGTTTCGGTCACGGACAAAATGGCACGGTCAATCCTCGCAGTGAGAGAAATCACGCAAGCCAAAACACCTCCACGCATCGTGCTTCAACCCTTAGAAAACAGAACACGATTCCCGATCAATAAGGAGATTTTTCTGACCCGAATACGGTCGGAATTGAATAGCAAAGCCCAAGGCCGTGTTCGGTTCCTCGCAAGAGAGCAGATGGCAGCGTTACAAAAAGAACGAGAATTGAAGCAAACGGGTCAGGTGACCAGTGCTAGCGACCCGAATGTGCAAGAGTTCAAAGGAGCAGACTACTTTCTAACCGGTTCATTGGAAGGAATGACGACCCGTGCGACCGCAGGGACAAGCGATTATATTCTTTATAATTTTCACCTAATCGATGCGCGCACGAGCGAAATTATTTGGGAGGATAGTGCGGAAGTCAAAAAGCAGGGGCTTGAAGACGCCGCCTACCGATAATTATCCCATGCATCAACGATTGGTTAGGGGCGGATTCAAGTGGGTCGCGGCTTGTTGTCTGGTAGTTTTGTCAGGGTGCGCGACGGGTGGAGGGGCTCGATCCGACGGATCGAAAGCTGCAGTCCAACAGCAGGTGCCGGCAAAGGATCGGGTGCTGTGGAATTATCGGCAAGGCCTCACGGCACTCCGGCAGGGTCGAAACGACGAGGCCAAACGACAGTTGGATGAAGCTCTTTCAATCATCGGAAATGTTTTTGGTCCGGATAATAGCGCGAAGAAATCTAGGGGTTACTTTACCGAAGAATCGAAAAAGAATTTTATCGGCGAACCTTACGAGCGGGTCATGGCCTACTTTTATCGCGGGGTGCTTTATTGGATGGATGGGGAACCGGATAATGCACGGGCCTGTTTTCGCAGCGGCGAATTGATGGACAGTGACGCGGAACAACAGGGGTTTCGCAGTGACTATGCGACCCTCGATTATTTGGATGGTTACGCCACGTTTAAACTGAACGGGGACGGATCAGACGCCCTCGCGAGAGCGCAAACTTTCAGCAAACTGGGGCAACTTCCGCCTTATAACAAGAAGGCGAATACGTTGATCTTTTTTGAATTTGGGGATGGTCCTAAGAAATACGCTAGTGGCGAATACAACGAGAAACTCCACATCAAAGAATCACGATCGATCGTGCAGGGAGCATGGTTCAAAGAAGGGAACAGAGCAGTGCGGATCGGACCGTATGATGACTTGAACTTTCAAGCGACCACGCGAGGGGGGCGAGTGATGGACCACGTATTGGCGAACAAATCCGTATTCAAATCCACTACGGACGTGATCGGTGATGTGGGGATCATCGGGGGTGCCATTGCGGCCACCCAAAGGAAGACGAGGGATGCTGGGTTGGTAGGTATCGGCATTGGGGTAATCAGCAAAATCGCTTCTGCTGCGACCACTCCTGCGGCCGATACGCGGACTTGGGATAATCTTCCTCAATATATCAGCTTCGCTGCCTTAGAATCGTCCATTGGGAACCATACAGGAACCGTCGAATTCACCAATGGAGCGGGCCAAGTAATTCCGAACTTAACCAAAACCGTGCAATTCACGGTCGTTGCCGACCGAGATACGGTAATTTTTGTTAGCGACCATTGATTCACCCTCACTTTATGAAGAAAACCTCCTTGTCCTTAATCGTTTGTGCAGTAGTAGCCACATTATTCACAGGTTGCGGCGGCGGAGTATCCCTACCTCAAAACACTCGGAAGTATGATTTCGAGAATCAGACGAACTTTGTCCTGACCGATGCACATGTCCAGCGTTCGATCACCTCTTCTGGGATTCAACAGCGTGTGTTGGAGGATGGTCGCCTTGAACTGGTGGTGAACGTTCGCAATCGGGAAAACCGGCGTATCGAAGTCCAAATCCAGTGCGTGTTCAAAGATGACCAAGGTTTCTCCTCCGGTGATGAAACTCCGTGGCAAACGCTGATTCTTACGGAGAATACCCAAGAAGCAGTGCAATTTGTTTCGATGAATCCGAAAGCTAGGAAATACACGGTGCGCGTCCGTCAGGCTCGCTGATTGGATTCCGCCTTTTGGCTAGTGCGGACGACCTGCGTCCGCAAGGAACTGATTGAGACGTTTTGCAGAGATCGGGTGGGCAGTCCCCAGTTCCTGAGCAAAAATGGAAACTCGAAATTCTTCGAGCATCCAGCGGAACTGATCGCGCAAGCCCCGTTGATGCGGAGTGCTTTTTTTATCAATTTGCCATGCTTCAAGAGCGAGTCGATAGGGGTGAAATAGGCGGGCGCGTTCGGCATCCTTGGTTGGATTCAAAGCCGCCCGTTCGGCCCGAGTTTGCATGGCCTTCAGGTAACGCACAAGATGTCCCAATTGAGCGTTGGGGATTTGCTCGAGGAATCTAGGGGGAAGTAACGACTTTAGGTCGATAGCGAGGTCAGAATACGGCTTCCGAATAAGCAATAATTCCTGACGTTGCCGAAGGATCGCGGCTACCGAGAATAAAAAGCGTTGAACCAACCCGTGCATGCCTTGGCGAGCCTGCTCAATCAATGTAGAAAAATCAGCGGATCTCAGGGTTGGCAAAATTCCTCCCTTAAAAAGGTAATGGACCAAGTGGTTGTAAGCAGAGGAGGTCAGTTCATCGCCGGGACCGAGAGTGACATAAAGCGGTTTTAGCGGATCCAAAGCACGGAGATCCTTCTGTAACCAAGCCAGTTCCTTTGCCAACGAAAGTTCTGCTAGCATCATCACAGCCTTAGGAGTCGCTGCTTCCGACTCGGAAGGCGTGCGAAAGAGGCGAAGGTTCACATGGGACTCCTCACGTTCCAAACCGGGATAAGCGAGAATCGGCAACGGACTTGCAGAGGGTAATTCGATTTGCGACGCAAGATCACCGAAGCTCCATGTGGTGAGCCCGGATTTCTCCCACTCGCGCACGGCGCGACGCCATGCCTGTTCTTCAACGGGAACCACAACTTGGGTCAGTTGCTCGCGTAGGGCGGAAAGATTCCGACCTGTGGCGACAGGTTTTTCGGCCTTCCCGACGACTTCAACACGAAGTCTCAGATGAGGAGGAATCTCGTGCCAATCCCAAGCAGTTGTTGGGATATCGACGGCATATCTGCGTCGGATAAAGCGACTCAGCGACGCAAGGAATCCATCGCTTTCAACCATTAATTCTTCACAGATTGTCAGAACTTTGGGATCGATCGGGAGCAATGGCACTCGGAGAGCCTTGGGTAGACCCCGCAACAATTCCCCCACTTGACCCGAACGAAGTCCGGGAATGGCCCACTCTAATGCACCTTGTGGAAGGGAATGGATCAATGGGGCCGTGAGACGAACGGTGACACCATCGTGTTCTTCACCCGGTGCGTAAGCATAAGACACGGGAAGTTTGAGGCCGGATAGATCGACCTGATCAGGGAATGCGTCGAGATTGATGGCGAGTGCTTTGCCACCGGTGATGTCCCCCTCCTGCATGAAAAGGAATCGTGCATCGCGGGAGGACTCCTCTCGGACTACCCGATTGAGATCATGCACTGAAGAAACATTTCTAAGTCGAACCTCGTAGAAGTGGTAGATTCGCTGATCAAGATGAGCTAGGTCAAAATGACGGAGGCGGGTCTGAAAGTTTTCTAGGCGTTGAACCAACGCTCGATTGTGCGCTAGGAAAGGCAAGGGGCTCTGAATGGTGTCTTCTACAAGGGCTTCGCGAATGAAGATATCGGTGGCACCCTCGGGATCGATTTTTGAAAAATTGACCCACCGAGCAAGCAACTCCATGCCGAATAAGAAAACTTTCTCACGCACTAAAACTCTGCCCGCTTTGACATCCCATTGTGGATCGACATAGGACGATTTGCAGAGATGAACCCCAAGCTCGGCAACCCATTCGGGCTCTACTCCCGCTACGGTACGTAGGAAAAGGCGAGAGGTTTCGACGATCTCTCCTGCGACAACCCATGACGGTTGATAGGTTTTTCCTTTGGCTGATGAACGACCGTCGCGAGGGTCGGTTCCCGTTGTTTTTTTGGAAGCACCTGCCCGCTCGAACACCGCACTGCCGGGGAAAAGCATCACTTGACGATTGCCAGCTGCACGAAAAACATTCTTTTCCTCTCGAAATGCAACTTGCCCCAGTAAGCCACTCAGGATGGAACGATGAATGGCTGTGTAATGTTGTTGGGGATCTAGGAGCGGTTTGAGCTTTTCGGGAACTGAATAGGACTCTCCTAGCCCAAGGCCGTTGATGGTTTCTTTAATCTGTGTGTGCAGTTCCACCCACTCGCGCATGCGCGAGTAAGAGAGAAAATTTTGGCGACAGAATTTCCGGATCTGATTCTGGGTTCGAATAGTCTCTGAGCGATAATGAAACTTATCCCAGATATTGAGAAGGGTAAGGAAATCCGAATTCGTGTCGAAAAATTGTTTGTGGGCTTGATCGGCGGCGTCCTGGGAATCCATTGGCCGTTCGCGGGGATCTTGAATACTCAAGCCAGCAGCGATGATCGTCAACTCAGGCAAGGCATGCTCAACACGAGCCTGCAGGATCATTCTCCCAATGGTAGGATCAATGGGGAGGCGTCCAAGATCCTCCCCTAAGGGGGTAATCAGACGTTGTTCATCGAGTGCACCCAACTCCTGCAACAACTGGTAGCCGGCCCGGATTGCGGCAGGCGTCGGAGGATTGATGAATGGGAACGTCTCGATATCTCCGAGGCGAAATGCCTTCATCCGGAGTATGACTTCAGCCAGATTCGCCCGTTGGATTTCAGGCTGGGTGAATTGTGGGCGTTCGTTGAAATCTTCCTCGGAATAAAGGCGGATGCAGACTCCATTTTGAACCCGTCCGCTCCGACCCTTGCGTTGGTTAGCACTACTTTGAGAAACTGGCTCAATGGGTAGCCGCTTGGTTCGGGTTCGAGGATTGTATCGACTGATCCTTGCGAGACCGGAATCGATTACCCATCGAATCCCCGGAATTGTGAGAGAGGTCTCAGCTACATTGGTAGCAACGACGATTTTCCGACGGTGTGTGATGGTAAAAACCCGTTGTTGGTCGGAAGCTGAGAGGCGACCGAACAACGGCACCACATCACACAGGGCACCTAGACGACCGTCGAGCAGGTCGCAAGTCTCGCGAATATCACGCTCGCTCGGCATGAAAACAAGCATGTCGCCACCTACAGGATCGCTCCACGCGAGTTCTACGGCTTGCACCGCAGCGTCAACATAACTCCCCTCCCCTTCCTCGACGAGAGCAGGATCCAATGGAGCGTAGAGGACTTCGACTGGGAAAACTCGGCCTGAAACCTCGATGATCGGCGCGTTGTTAAAAGCGGCGGAGAACGCGTGTGTATCAATGGTGGCACTGGTAATAATCAACTTCAGGTTCGGACGTCGTGCGAGAAGTTGCTTGAGGTGCCCGAGAAGGAAGTCGATGTTCAAGGAACGCTCGTGAGCCTCATCGAGAATGATCACCTCATAGGATCGTAGTTCTGGATCCCCTTGGACCTCAGCGAGCAACAATCCATCGGTCATGAATTTGATCTGAGTCTCACGGCCTGTTTGGTCAGCAAAGCGGATTTTGCAACCGACCTCTTTCCCCCACGTGACATCTAATTCCTCGGCGACCCGACGCGACACCGACAGCGCCGCCAATCGACGCGGTTGTGTGCAACCAATTTTTCCTTTCTGACCGAGGCCAGCGGAAACACACATCTTGGGAATTTGTGTGGTTTTACCCGATCCCGTTTCACCAGCAATCACGACGACCTGATGGTCGGTGATCGCGGCGATGATTTCATCACGACGTGCGGTAATCGGCAGTGCGGCCGGGTAGCTGATGTTTTTCCAATCCAACATTGAGGGCGCAATTATGCCATAGTGGAACGGGGTTTTCCATTTTAAGCGTTCATGGTCTGATGGGGTTTGCGTGAACTGAGTCTCTCCAGCTAACGGCGAAAGCGTTTTAGCACAAAAGAATTGGAGTGGCTCAATTATTGCTCTGACAATGGTTGTAAAAACAACCTTTACAAGCAGTTCCGGAACGTTAGTGTGACCCAAAATAAGAGTATGCGAATTTCACAGCAATTGATCGCGTGTGTCGGTTTGGCGGGTGTCCTGTTGACTGGATGCTCGGGCCCTGAGCGTAAATTAGGTCGTGGGCTCAACAATGCCGGCGAAATCCTCCGCATGGGAGAGCTCACTCGCTCGATGGAACAGAGTGCCATTTGGGACTCGACCGATTCTGCCTATGGTTACGGATTCGTTCACGGAGTAAAACGCACTTTGGCTCGGACCGGAGCGGGAATTTACGAAGTCGCTACGTTCCCTTTCCCGAGTTATAAACCCGTGTTTAAACCAGAGTATCGTGGGTTCAGCACGAATGATGAAGATCCCGTGTATCCTGACAGCTACAAGCCGCTGACACTGAGCGACACGATGTTCAGCCCCGACTCTGCCCTAGGTTTCAGTGGTGGAGATATCGCTCCGATGTTCCCCGGCAGCCGTTTCCGTGTGTTTGATTATTGATTTTAAGCAACTTTCAACGCGCCAACATCCTGCATGTTGGCGCGTTTTCTTTTTATGAAGGTGGATAGAATCTCGCCCTGTAAAATCAACTTGGTGTTGAACATATTGGGGAAACGCCCTGACGGATTTCATGAACTCGAAACCATCCTACATCCGTTGCCATTGTTTGATCGGATCTCGTTCGTGGAAGCCAAAAATGGGGAGATCGAGTTAACTTGCAGTGAACCTCGACTCCCGGTGGATTCGACAAACTTGGTTCACAAGGCAGTGACACTTTTTTTTGCAACGACAGGAATTCGTTCCGGCATCAGGATTTACCTTGAAAAGCGGGTGCCTTTGGCTGCTGGGTTGGGAGGTGGAAGTAGCAATGCAGCGGTGACATTATTGGCCTTGAACGAAATGTTCGACCAACCGCTGACCCAGATTCGGTTGGCAGATCTTGCGAAAACTTTGGGGTCAGACGTTCCTTTTTTTCTACAGGACAACCCTGCGATCGGTCTTGGGCGTGGGGAGATTATCACTCCGCTAGAGCCATTCCGCTGTCTGAAAAGCCGTGGACTTTTTTTGATCCACCCGGGTTTTGGGATTTCGACGGCATGGGCCTATAAAAATCTAGCCCGATTTCCGGAGGCTTTGAATGGTCGAAAGGGACAGTCTGCGGAGATGGCAACCCAGTTGAGCTCGGGATCCCTTGAATCGAGTGGTACTTTTTTTTACAACTCGTTGGAAGCACCCGTCCTGCCAAAATATCCTTTGCTGAACCTGTTCCAAGAGTTCTTGAAAGCGGAAGGGGCCATCGTCACGATGATGTCAGGGAGTGGCTCGACCACGTTCGCGATTTTTGAGGATGCATCGGCGGCGGAGCGAATCGAGGTCGCTTTTCGTCATCGATTCGGAGCCTTCGCATGGACGGCGAGCTTAGTTCTTTAGGATGCTGATTTGGTCAGAGAACGCCATTTTTTCTCGTCGGTTCCCGGAAAAAGAGCCAGAAGATGATTAACACGGCAACCGTGCCCCATGCCGGGTAGATCCAAATCCCGTGCCAGTCGTGGGCGATCGCACCGATGGGTTTTGGCAGAGTGTGCAGAGCTTGCGAGTGGCCCGCCAAGGTGCTCCCGACAAAGTTACCTACACCCCAGAGCACAAAAGCGATAAAGCCTTGGGCCGCTCCACGCATTCGATCGTTGGACTCCTCATCCACGTATAATTGGCCTGCAATGAAGAGGAAATCATAACACACTCCGTGGAGGAGGATTGCAGCAAAGATGAACAGCGTCCCCCAATCAGCAGAACTCAGGCTGTTTGCGAGCAGAAAATACCGGGCTGCCCATGAGAGGATGCCGATGACGATCGTCTTCTTATAGCCGAGCGACCGAAGCATCAGAGGAAGCAGAAGGAGAAACACCACGTCAGAGACTTGGGCTAGCGACATTTTTGCTGCGGTGAATTTCCATCCTAATTCAGTGACATAAAGATTCAT
>SXGT01680387.1_pt1 | contig 13718 bp, 9 predicted proteins | sample 3176221 | NCBI WGS metagenome assembly SXGT01 (sample SAMN11356862, study PRJNA531348) | freshwater metagenome | isolation source: freshwater sample F1-120 | place: China: Fuxian Lake, Yuxi | collected 2017-12-25 | reverse complement strand
TCGGCAAAGAGACGGTCCAGAACATCTTAGCCTTCCGGTTTCAGAACGCGATCTGGGAGCCGCTGTGGAACCGCCAGCACATCGAGACCGTGCAGATCAGCGTCTGCGAAGCCGTCGCCGTCGGCGATCGCGGCGGCTACTTCGACGGCACAGGCGCCCTGCGTGACATGGTGCAAAACCACATCATGCAGCTGTTGGCGCTGGTGGCGATGGAAGCGCCCACCTCGATGGACGCCGAGGCTGTGCGCAGCGAAAAAGTCAAGGTGCTCCAGGCGTTGGTCCCGCTCTCCCCCGCCGAGACGGCGTGGCAGGCGGTGGTCCGCGGACAGTACAGCGGCCACGGCGGCGGCGAGCACCGCATCGCTGGCTACCACGAGGAACACGGCGTCCCGGCTGACTCGCAGACCGAGACCTTCGTCGCCATCCGGGCGCAGATCCACAACTGGCGCTGGAACGGCGTGCCCTTCATTCTCCGCACCGGCAAGGCAATGCACCGGCGCTACACCGAGGTGGTGATTCGCTTCCATGCCCCGCCCGCCGACCTCTTCGGCGGCCCCGCGGCGGCCGAGGTCTGTCGCAGCCGCCCGAACGAGCTGGTCATCCGCATCCAGCCCGACGAGGGCATTCGGATCCGCTTCATGGTCAAGCAGCCCGGCCCAGGCGCCGTCATGCAGCAGACGAGCCTCGGCTTTGACTACCGTGATGTCTTCCACGAGCGCTCGCCCGAGGCCTACGAGCGCCTGCTGCTCGACGCCATCGAGGGCAACCCGACGCTGTTCATCCGCGGCGACGAGGCCGAGGCGTCGTGGCGCTTCTGCGACGCCATCCGTGACGCCTGGCGCACGCCGGGCGCGCCGCCACCGCTGCCCTATCCTGCGGGATCGATGGGGCCTGCGGCAGCGGCGGCGCTCTTCCGCGGCTGCGAGGGCACCTGGGCGGTCGAGGATGGTTGAGGCGCCGCCGCCTGCCCTCGTGCTGCATTCCGCTGCGCGGCCAGACGTTCACGTCGCCGACGCGCTGGCCCCGGCCTACGGGCCGCTGATCGCCGACGCCATCGAGCGCAGCGTCCACGCCACCGGCCGATGCCGCCTCGGCCTCAGCGGCGGCAGCACGCCGTGGCCGGTCTACGCCTGGCTCCGGCAGCACCTGTCTGCGCGCTGCTATGGCCAGCTCCTCGTCACCTGGGTCGATGAGCGCCACCTCCCGGTCGGCGATGCCACGCCCGGCGCCTGGCAGGCCTTCGACGCTGACAGCAACCTGCGCGGCGCCTACGAGGCCTGGCTTAGCCACGTCGCCCTGCCGCCAGAGCGGGTGCTGCCCATGAGCCTCGGCGGCGCGCTTGAGGCCGAACTCCTGCGCTTTGGCCGGGCGTTCCAGGCGCAATTCGACGGTGGCCTCGACGTCGCCATCCTCGGTGCCGGCCCCGACGGTCACATCGCCTCGCTCTTTCCCGGCCATCCGAGCCTCGACGTCGATGACCTCTGCCTCGCCGTCCACGATAGCCCCAAGCCGCCGCGCCAGCGCATCAGCCTCGCCCTGCCGGTGCTGCAGCGCGCCGGAGTAGCCTTTGTGCTCGCCACCGGCGCTGCGAAGCAGGACATGCTCGGCAGCGCCTACGCCGGCGACCTCTCGTTGCCCGTCGCTCGGCTGCGGACGCCGGGACGCCACCGCTGGCTGCTCGACCGGCAGGCGGCGCGCGCCATCATCACGCAACACCTCGACGCCCCAACCGATCTCAGGAGCCCATCATGACCTCACCGCATTCCACCATGGTTGGCGGGGACGCCGAGGCCGACATCGGGATCATCGGCCTCGGCGTCATGGGCGCCGCGCTGGCGCGAAATTTCCATAGCCGCGGCCTCAGGGTCGGCACCTACAACCGGGAGCCAGAGCTGACGGCGGCGTTCTCGGCGCGCTATGGCGACGACCGCTACGCGCTGCACGACGACATCCCCGGCTTTGTGGCGTGTCTAAGTCGCCCGCGGCGCATTTTGGCCATGGTGACGGCGGGCAGGGCGGTCGATGCCGTGCTCGAGGCGTTGGCGCCACACCTCTCGGCCGACGACATCGTCATCGACGGCGGCAACTCGCACTTTCCCGACACCGAGCGTCGGGCCCGCTGGGCGGCAGAGCGTGGGTTTCGCTTCTTTGGCATGGGCGTCAGCGGCGGTGAGGAGGGCGCGCTGCGTGGCCCGGCCATGATGCCGGGCGGCGACGCCGAAGCCTGGGAGCGGCTGCGGCCCGTGCTGGAGCAGGCGGCCGCACGCAGTGACAGCGGTCCGTGCGTCGACTACTGCGGCAGTGGCGGGGCCGGCCACTTCGTCAAGATGGTGCACAACGGAATTGAGTACGGAGACATGCAGCTCATCGCCGAGGTGTGGACGCTGCTGCATGACGTGCTGTCGCTCGAAGACGCCGCCATCGGCGATCTCTTCGGCCGCTGGAACCAAGGCGCCCTCGCCAGCTACTTGGTCGAGATTACGGCCGACATCTTGCAGACACCCGACGCGGTCGGCGGCGGCGCCTTGGTGCGGCAGATCTTGGACGTCGCGGGCCAGAAGGGCACAGGTAGGCTGACGTCGATGGCTGCCATTGAGCTCGGCGTCCCGGTCCCGACCATCACCGCTGCCGTCGATGCCCGCGCGATGAGCGCGTGCAAGGCCGAGCGCGTGGCCGGCGCCGTGCGCTTCCCGGGCTTAGGCGCAGGCGTGGGGCCGCAGGTCGGTGCGGCTGCCCTTGGCGCCACGCCTGATGAGGCCGTCGCGACGCTCGGCGCGGCGCTGCTCACCGCCAAGTTGATGAGCTACACCCAGGGCTTTGCCCTGCTGCGCGCTGGCAGCGAGGCGCATGGCTTCGGCAGTGATCTCGCACGTATCGCGCGCATCTGGAAGGGCGGGTGCATCATCCGCGCGGCGTTCCTGGATCGTGTCCACGACGCCTTTGTCCGCGATCCGTCGCTGCCGCTGCTGCTGCTTGACCCTGCGCTCGGCGCCAGCATCGCCGACGGCGTCGTCGCGCTGCGGCGGACGGTGGCAGCGGCGGCGAGCGCGGGTGCGGCGATCCCCGCTCTGGCGGCCTCGCTCGCCTACTTTGAGACGATGACGCGGGCGGTCGGCTCGGCGCAGCTTGTGCAGGCCCAGCGCGACTGCTTCGGCGCCCACACCTACCGCCGCCTGTCGGCACCAGACGTCGCTGTCCATAGCGTCTGGTCGCGCCCAGCACACGAGCAGCCCGCCGCGCCCTCAGCAGCGTGATGCGTCGCCGTGACGGGCTTGTGGCGCGGTCGAAAGGCCTCGCCGACCATGGCGCCCGCTGGCATGATCTGCCCCTGGCGCTTGGGCTCCGTGCCAGCGACGCCAGGAGACACCATGACCACAAGCGGCCAGCCAGACAGCCAGCTGATCCGGCCCGAGGGCCCCGATCTTGACGCCGCCATCGAGCGGCTGCGCGCGCTGTCGCGGCAGGCGCTGCTGGACCACGCGCTCGCCGTCGCCGACTTCGTCCTGGGCCACTTCTTTGGCGGCGACTGGACTCGCTACCGCGACCGCTCGGCCCACGGCCACGTCTCGCTGCGGGCGCTCTGTCGCGAGCGCGAGGCGGAGATGGCCGCGATGGGCCTTTCGCTGACCACCTTGCGCCGCTACCTCGCCGCCTGGGACCGCTACCGGCGCCTGCCGGAGCTGTGCCAGCGCCAGCAGACCGTGGCGTCCCTTGAGCTGCTCGGTAAGGTCGCCGACCCGATCACGCGCGAGAAGCTGGCCCTGCGTGCGGCGCAAGAGCAGTGGCCTGCCGCACGACTGCGAGCCGAAGTCCAGGCGACGGCGGCTGCGCTGGCGCGACACCAGCCCAAACGCGGGCGGCCTCGGTTGGCGCCCGTCGAGCGGTCGCTCCGGCAGGCTGTGCGCGGTGTCCGAGCCTCGACGGTCGTGCGGGCAGAGGCCTCGGCCAGTATCGCGACGCTGCCGGCGCGCCGGCGCGCCGCGCTGCGGTCCGAGGTGGTGGCGGCGCTTGCCGAGCTCCAGGGCTGGCTCGCCGCGCTCGCAGATGGCAACAGCGAAGCCTGAGCCACGCGGCAGATGGCGGCGCGGCGCCTCGGAGGCGTCGCGCGGCCCCGCATGCTCGCACTCGCTGCGCTCATGCATCGCGCGGGGTGGGTCAATTTTACTGGCAAGGGGTGGGTCAATTTCTGGTGGCGTTTGACACGGGTGACGTCGCATCTACAGGGACCAGTCTCCGTTGCCAAACACGCGAGATCAATCGAGCTATGGACGCAATGAGATGGCTTCTGTTCTCCCTCCCTCCGGGCCCCCTTCCCCCCAAGAGGGTCGGACCCGTCGCTTCCCTTCCCGCCAGCAAAAAGCGCTGGCTTACCGAATGGCACCTGCCCCAGGCGAGTCGCCTAGGGTGCCACCAGCACCAGGTCTTTGCGGCCAAGGAGGGACTGGGCCCAATCCCCCTAGCGGCCAGGCCCTCGGCATGGACCCGACGCACCCAAAAGCACGTCTCGTGCCAACGACGCCAGCCACGCACCGAAAAAAATTTCTGTAGCAATCTAAGACAATTCCAACGTGATCCGCGCCACCGACCCACCGCCAAAACCGCGACACAGGGACCGTCTCGACACGGTCCTGACACCGTCTCAGCGGGATCCCACAACCGCGGCCCGCCAACCTAGCCGTGCCACCTCCGAGCGCCGTCGGCCACGAGGATGGGGCCACCCTTCGGCCACAAGGGAGGGCCCCTCACCGCCACAGCAGCGCATCGTCGGCGGCACGACCGCCGCACAGATCAAGCCTTGCCCTGTAGGGCGCAGTGTCATCGCAAGCGCTGAAGCGAACCAGTCACTCACGGTCATCGCCGGGAACCCGACCCGGCGATCTCCCCGACCGCCCAGGCCGGAGGACCGCGCCAGCCGACGGTTTGCCCAGCGACAATCCCCCGTCCCCGCCGCGACAGCGAGAACTCCCCATCGAGTGCCGCTGTCGTCGTCCGTGAATTCGTGCTGCTCAGCGCGGCCTCCGCCATCTGCAGTGGCGCGACGGGGTGGCGATGGTCCGGGCCCGGCAGGTGCGCAAGGTGTTGGACGAACCGGCACAGCACACAAGCTAGGCAAGGCCGCGCTCAAGGCGGCCATGGGACCGCAAGACGGCGCGAAAGGTCGCCAAGCTCGGCCAGATGCATTCGGAGTGCATCGCCGTCACCGCACCGCCGTCACCGCACCGCCGTCACCGCATCGCCGTGACCGCAGCCGGCTCGCGCGGACAGAACAGCCCGCCCTGCGGCGCGTCGACCAGCACGGTCCGCCGTCGCTCTGACACCCGCCGCTGCACCTGAATGTGGGTCTGGCTGAGCCCGGGCTCCAGCGTCACAGGTAGCGTGACGGTGGCCTCGCCTTGCCAGCTGGCCTTTGGCGCCAAGCGACCGACGAGCCATGCGCTGCTCACCTCCCCTGGCAGGTCGTCGCCGTCCTTGCCGAAGAAGTGGAGGTACTCCTGCACCGCTGAAATCTCCAGCCGCTCGAGCGTTCGCTTGCCGCGGTTTTCGACCCGCACGCGAAAAGTCAGTGCCCGGCCGGGGGTGTAGAGCGGGTAGTCGGCGCGCCAATAGGCCTGTGGGTAAGTGACGGTGCCGCGTACGATGTGGCGCTGGCCGACGTGGTAGTGACTGCCGGCAGCGTCGATCCGACCTCGACCATGGGGCTCAAGGTATTCGACTTGGACGACGATGTCCGCGTCGCCGCGGAAGCCGACCGCCACCGGCATCAGCCCGGGATCGGGGGCCGCGGCGGCTCTCAGGGCTGCACCTGCGCGCGCCGAGGCCTGGGCATTCGCGGTGAGGCCGAGCGCCAAGACCCCGCTGACCACCCAGACAGCGCACGCGTTGCCGTGGCATCCGAGGGTTCGCCCGCCCAACCGCGACCCGTGGCGCCTGTCGATGTCCATCGCAGCCTCCGCACCGAATTGCTCGCAGACATCGGCCGCAAGCGCCCTGAGGCTAGGGGCGTCCTGCCCGCAACGTCAAGGAATTTCTGTAGCGGTGGCGCTCGTTGGCGGGCTGGCAGGCAAGGTCGGCGGCGGCACATGGTCGGCGTAGCCGAAGCAGGCTGGCCCCACGAGCCTGACGATGAGGCGTCCGTCTCCGCCATAGACATCGACCGCGGGTAGGCCCGGCACCGCCGCAAGATGGGTGCCCATCTCAGACGGCGTCCAATCCGTAGCGTCGACCTTGCGCAGCGCGACGTCCGGCCGCCCTGCAGCGAAGCGCTCCAGCTCGGGTGCCAGCTTCTTGCACGGCTCACACCACTCGGCCCAATAGTCGACGATCGTCACCTTGCCCGGCGTCAGCAGGCCGGCGATGAGCGGTGTCGGCGCCGCCTCACCGGGCAGCAGCGGCTTGGCGCTGGCTGATGCCTCGACGTGATCGGTGGTTGCCGGGCTCCAAGTCCAGGTGACGCCAGTAAAGACGCCGGGCCCGGCGACGGGCTGGATGCCCAGGACATCGAAGCCGAACGGGAGGCGCGTGTTGACGATCCACGAGAAGCCGGCCGGCAGCTGCACCTGTATGGTCGCGATCGCCGAGTAGAAGCTACCGCCACCATTGGGAAATGGCTCGATGGGCAGCGAGGCCGTGATGCGCTCTTCGCCGGGATCGCGCCACTGGTATTCCACGCCCAGCGCGGCCATGAGCCGACCGGGCACGATCTGAAAGGTAGGGCCTGCCGTCAGGCGAAGCTCGGGGCCCCAGCGGAACAAGTAGCCGTCGACGCCGTGCAAAGTGCCGAGGGGCAGACGCGCGGCGCCTTGGACCAAGTACCCGACCCGCTCGTGGACCTGGCCTGAGACGTCCACGCCGCCGGTCAACCACCAGACGCCGCGGCCGACCGAGGCGTAGCGCGAGTCGTCGAAGTCGCCCTTGACGACGAAGTGTCCGGTCGGCGCGACGCCACCGACGCTGACCACCAAGCGTGGCGCGGAGGTTCCTCGCCAGCCGACCAGGGCGCCGACGTCGGCCCGCAGGCGCGCCTCGAGGTCGCCGACGCCGCGGTCGTTGCTGGCGATGAGCGGGGTGCCGGCGTCATCGAAGCCCGCGTTCGGTGAACCCTTAAGGCCGTCCCAGGCCCGCGAGCTCTCGGCCTGGACGAGGGGCAGGACGACCGAGGCGCCGAGCCCAAGCGGCAGGTCGATGCCTGCCTGCAGCGTCATCAGGTGCATTCGCAACTGCCAGTCCTTCGTCTGGACGAATTCAGACTTGCGCTGCGCCGACAAAGGCCCGTCTTGGTTGTAGAAATCGTCCCAGGCCATGTAGCCATAGAGCAGCGCCGCTGAGACACGAATCGCTTGCTGGTTGCTGCCACTGAGCGCGCCGCTGAGGTCTGCGTCTCCCGCCGGGAGCGCCGGGTTGCCTCAGACCACGCACTGGGCGCTGGCCAGATTGGGGCGCGCCAGCATCAGCAGCACGGCCACCGCGGCGACAAGGTGCGAGGTGTGCATGGCGACTCCCGTTCCGACGAGCAGTGGGACCAGCGGTGCCGCGTAGTCACGGCCGCCGAAGCTTGCCCTAGCCGCCGCGACCGACGCAAGGATCGGCCCGTCGGTACAGAGATCCCTTCGCGCCGGGCCGCGTCCTCGCCCCGCCCCGGCCTTCGCACCCCGATGCTGCGCCACGTCTGCACGTTGGCGCTGGCGCAGGGCCTATGGCAGCCTGGAATGCCTTGGCCGTGCCAGTGGTGCTGCGGGCTCTGACCGCGCCGCTCGCGTCCGCCGGCCGACGCCCTACACACGGCGGCGGCGACCGAGGTTGCTGCGTGATGATCTGGTTCGCGCTCAAGAAGGCCATCGGCTCCCTCCTGCTGCCGCTGCCGCTGGCGACGCTGCTGATGGCGATCGGCCTCTGGCGCCTGCGGCGCGCGCCGACGGGGCCGGCTGGCTGGCGGTGGCTAATCGCGGGCCTGTCCTTGCTCTGGCTGGCGTCGCTGCCCTTGGCCTCCGGTCTCGCCGTGCGCTGGCTCGAGCATGGCCAGCGGCCTTTCGACCCAGCGCTGCCGGCCCCCGACGCGATCGTCGTCTTAGGTTCTGGCTACCGGCCGTACGAGGGGCGACCACTGACCAGCGTCCTCGACAGCGTCGCCGTTGTTCGCCTCGCCGAGGCGGTCCGCCTCGCCCGGCGCTGGCCCCAGGTGCCGCTGCACTGCACAGGTTGGGGCGCCGACATGCCCGGCTCCTCAGCCGAGGCCGCCTGTGCGCTGGCGGTCGAGCTCGGCGTCGCGCCCACCCGCATCGTCATCCACCCCGAGCCACGCGACACCGCCGAGGAGGCCGCGGCCGTGGCGGCTGCGCTGCCGCCTGGGGCGACGGTCCTCATCGTCACCCACGCCTCACACATGCCGCGGGCGATGCGCTGGTTCGCGGCTCAGGGGCTCAAGACCGCCTCAGCCGCCACCGGCTTCCTCGACAGCGGCAGACTGAACCCATGGCCGCTGCCGAGCGCGACGGCCCTCGCGACCACGAGCTTGGTGGTGCATGAGATGCTCGGCGGCTGGGTCTCCTTGCTATCCCCTTGGTGGCGGCGCGGTACACAGCCGGACCTGCCGGCCGCATCGACGGGCGCGCTGGCACCGCCCCAGCGGGCCGTCAGTCAGGCGCCGCCGCCCTCTGGTCTGACACTGGTCCCGGCGCGGCCCTGGGAGCCTGGCGCGACACGCTGAGCCCGTCCTCCGCGCCAATCCACGGTCCCTGCGGCCCGTGCCCGCCGGCGCTGTGACTCCGTTCTGATTCCTCGGGTCGCCGCTCGTCGGGGCGCCTCGCACGCCGACGCTAGGCCTCTGTCCAGGGCGCTCCGACAGGCGCTGATGTGTCGACATCGCGCGTGTCGCTGCGCACACTGCAGGGCCTGTGACCGCGCTTGGGATGGAAGCAGGCGGCGCTCAGCGGAGGGCCATGTCATCGAAAATGCTACAGAGTTGGCGTGATCGGGCGCATAGGCCGGGGCTATGGCTCATGCTCCTGACCGCGCTGGCCTTGCTGCTGGCGCCGACCAGTGGGCTGGCCGCCCGCCGGCGTCGGCCCGCTGCAGCCGCGCCGGCGCGCGGGGTGCCGCAGGTCTGTGTCAGAATATCATCAGAAATTCAGTGGGTTCGATTCCTTGGCTGGTCGCGCGATAGCCGGCGCTTCGCCTTTCGCGTCGGCGCTGCTGGTCGCCCCAATCGGCCTGGCGATCCAGCCGAGATCGTGCGGCTGGACGACGAAGGCAAAGTTCGGAATCGCCTCAGCGTAGAGCGAGCCGTGACGCCCGCGCTGATCGCGCGTCAGATCTCAAGCGTCAGGGCGCTCCAGAGCGAAGCCGTGGGCCCTCTCGACGTGCTTCTGCCAGCCCCAGGCGGCGCGCTGTTCGCCATCGCCGCTCGCAGTGACAAGGCTGCGCTGGCGCTGCTGCGCCGCGACGCTGAGGGTCGCTATGGCCTGCTCTTGCGTCAGCGCCTGAACCTGCCGACGGCAGGCATTCGGGTCCACGCCTACCCGTCGCCTGATGGCGCGTTCGTCGCGGTCGTCATCGAAGTGCGCTCCGCCGACGGGCTGGCGACGCTCTGGCTCGTGCCCTCCGACGCCATCGCAGGGGAGGCCATCGACGCCGCCGCCGAGACCACGCCGACCGCCTGGTAGATCGACGACAGCGTAAGCTGCACCACCTTGCGGCACCCTGTCTCGACCTGGGCGCTCGCGTGGGCGCCCTACCAGCCGAGCGACGCCGCGATCTGCCCCGCCGTGAGCCAGCGCTCGACGTAGCTGCCTGCCGCTGGGACCAGAATGAAGCGAACCCCCGCGCCCTCTGCCTTCTTGTCGTGGCCGAGGGCAGAGAGGAGTTGCTCCGGCTCGACATGATGGGGCAGCGTGGTCGGCAGCGCGCAGGCCTCCAGCAGACCGAGGGCTCGGTCACGCAACCCAGGCGGCGTCACCGCCAGCGCGACGCCAAGGTCAAGGGCAAGGCGCATGCCGATGGCCACGGCCTCGCCGTGGGAGATGACGCCATAGCCAACCGTGCGCTCCAGGGCGTGGCCGAAGGTGTGGCCGAAGTTGAGGCAGCGGCGCAGTCCAGCCTCGCGTGGGTCGGCGGCGGTGATCGAACGCTTTCGCACGGCGCAGCGCCCGGCGAGGTCGCCGACAGCGGCGCGGTCGGCCTCGCTGACTCCCTCGCTGACTCCCTCCGCCTGAACCAGCCGGCGCAGAGTCCCGCTCGCCGCAGCCGCCTCCATCGCCGCCCACAGGTCAGCGTCGGCGACCAGCGCGGTCTTGCTCAGCTCAGCGAGGCCCTCTGCCCAGCGCGGCGCCGGCAGCGTCCGCAGCAATTCGCCTTCGCACGCAACCAGGCGCGCCGGGTGGAAGGCGCCCACGAGGTTCTTGCCGGCGGCGGTGTCGACCCCGGTCTTGCCGCCAATGGCCGCGTCGACCTGGGCCAGCAGCGTGGTCGGGATGAGGACGTGGCGCACGCCGCGCAGGGCCGTGGCGGCAGCAAAGCCCGCGATGTCGCAGACCACACCACCACCGACAGCGACCACCAGCAGGTCGCGCCCGCCACCGCCGGCGACGAGGGCTGTGACCAGGGCGCTGTAAGTCGCCAGCGTCTTGGTCGCCTCGGCGCCAGCGATGACGTGTCGCTCTACCATGCAGCCGAGGGCCTCGAGCGCGGACGCGATGGCGTGGCCATGCAGCGCCATCACTGTGGCGTCGCTGACGACCGCGACCCGGCCTCCGCCTAGGCGCGCGATGGCCGGCAGCGCCGCGTCGAGGCAGCCCGGTCCCGCGAGCAGCGCCTCTTGGCCCTCCTCGGCGGCGCAGCGCAGCCACGCTGGCGTCATCGCCAGCGCCGAGAGGGCCCGCTGGCAGAGTGCGTCCGGTGCCACGTCCCCGGCCGCGATTGCGAGATCAAGCGCCTCGGCGTGGCGCCCCCGGCGCTCGCCGAGCAGTCGCTGCAACGTCGCGGCGTCACCTGCCAATGGCCGCGCGGTGTCGCCAGCCACCCTCGCCGCCAGCAACGACGCCGGCGCGAAGAGGCCGAGGCAGAAGGCCCCCTCTCGCAGCAAGGCCCGGTTCGCCTCAGCCAGGGCCGCGCCGCCGCCGCAAGCGATGACGGCGGGCGGCCCAGCGAGCGCCTCGCGCAGGGCCGTCGCCTCATGGTCACGAAAGCCCGCTTCGCCGAGCTCCGCGAACAAGACCGCGACGCTGCGCCCGGCGGTGCGGGCGATCTCAGCGTCGAGGTCGATGGCGGTCCGATCGAGGGCCGACGCAAGCAGTGGCGCTAGCGTCGACTTGCCAACCCCCATCGGGCCCAGCAAGCAGAGGTGCCGCGACCCAAGGGCGGAGCGCGCACCCGACGCCTGAACTGACGCGGTCAGCGCAGCGGTCGTCGAGCCAGGCTTGGTCATCGTCGCTCCCTCGGCGTGGGGTGGCGGCTGAATTGCCGAGGCCCCTGCCGACACAGGGTCGACAGGGGCCTCGCGGAGGAAGAACGTCGCTCGGCTACCAGTCGTAGACCATCGCGAAGTCAAAGGCGTAGGCCGGGGTGGCGACGCCGCTGACAGCGAAGAAGTTGTTGTTGAAGAACAACGGGTTCACGTTCAGGTCGAGCTGCCAGCCGCGCACCGAGATGCCAAAGCCGGTGGTCAGCGTGTTGACGACGCTGCTCTTGTGGAACTCGTTGGTATCATTTGCGCCCGGGGTCACCGGTTTGGTGTTGGCGCTGTTGTGCATCACGATCGTCTGGCGAGCGCCGACGCGCAGGGCCAGCCAGTCAAACGCCTGGGCCTCGGCGGCAAAGCCGTAGTAGGGCGCGATCTGGTTCGAATTCTCGATGCCGAGGATAGCGCCGCCGTTCTGGTCGGTGCCCTCGGCGTTGCTGGAGCGGAAGCCGAGTCCGAGGCCTGGCTGGATGATGACGCGGTCAGCCGGGCTGATGGCGAGGTCAGCGCCGAGCGAGATCTGGAAGTCAGCGACGCTGCCCTTCTTGGCCTCGGCGAGCGAACCCTGCTCGGCGCCGCCGCGGACGGCATGCCCGATCTCGACGTCGAGGTAGTCGATGGTCAAGTAGGGTACCAACTTGGCGACTGGGTGCACCTGGAACTCGCCCTTGGTCAGCAAGCCGAAGCCGATGTTGGCGTTGCTCAGCCACCGATCGGCGCCCGCCTCGAAGTCGGTGAACGAGCCGAAGCGCAGCTTGAGGCCGAAGTCGAGCGAGTTGGTCTCTCCGATGTCGAATCCGAGACCGAAGTTTAGGCCGAACAGCGTGTTATTGTTAAGATTGTTTCCGTCGGCGTCGTCGCGCGCGCCGCCGATATCGATGCGGGCGCCCAGACGCATGCCGTCACCCACCTTGGTGCCGAAACCGACGCCGAACTGGTGGTTCGTCGGATCGGCGGCGCTCAGCTGGCCCGGCGCAACGCCAGCGATGGCCGGGGCCGAACCCTTTGGGCCACCATTGATGGTGGTGCCGGAGACGACCGAAGCCCACGGCGAGCGCAGACCGTACAGCAAGAGCACGGCGTCGTCGGTCAGCGCGTAGCGCACGTTCATTCGCCCGTAGACACCGCCGCTGGCGGCGTCCACATCGACCTCGTTGCCGTGATCGACGAGGAACTGCGGCAGGCCGGCGTGGATGTTGGCCTCGTCGCGGACCGTGATGGCCTTCTCGCCGCCCGCCATGCTGTTGATCCGCGACTGCGTCGCCACGGCCGGCGTCGCCGCCATCAAGGCTGCTACTGCAACGGCAAATTTAGTCAATGTTTTCATCGTCTTCTTCTCCCTGTCGACCCTCGTCGACTCGGCGCGGCGTGCGCGGAGCCTTTCCGCGCTTCCAGACCGGCTTTCTCCATCCGTCTCCATGACTTACCGCGGGTGCTTCAATCCGGGGTGCGCCCAGACCGCGCAAGCGTCGCGCCCCGTTACCATAGACAGCGCAGATTGCAAGCACCGCACCGCCGTCGTCGGCTGCGAGCCTATGGGCAGTCCTGGCGGCTGTCCAAGAATCCGCTCATGGCGCTGGCGCCTGCCCGCAGTCGGCCGTGTCTGCTGGGCCATCTGGCGCGGCTGCGCAGTATTTTGCCCCTGGCCCCTGATCATGGTAGGCGGTACCTGCGGCATCGCGCCGCCGCGGTGGCGGAAGCCCTCTGCCGCGTCGTCCTCGGGGTCCGGCACGGCGCTGGGACCCCTCGCTCCGGCGAACCGGGCGGCTCATTCTTCGCTGAACACCACACCGCGCTGCCAATGATTCAACTCTACAACGTCAGTAAGCGGTATGGCCCTGAGGGCGGCGGCGTGACGGCCCTCGACGACGTCACGATGCGGGTGCGCGAGGGTGAGATGGTGTTCTTGACTGGGCCTTCCGGGGCTGGCAAGTCCACGCTCATCCGCCTGTTGCTCTGCGTCGAGCGGGTCAGCAGCGGGCAGGTGCTGATCGGCGGTCGAAACGTCCACGCCTTGCGTGACGAGAGCATCCCCTTCCTGCGGCGCAACTTTGGCGTGGTCTTTCAGGACTTTCGTCTTATCGAGACCCGAGACGTCTTCGACAACGTCGCCATCGGCATGGAGATCTTGGGGCTGCCGCGGAAGGACATTGTGCGCAGGGTCGGCCAGCTGCTGGAGGCGATCGGCCTGCAGGAGCGCGCCCACGCCTCGCCCCGCGATCTATCCGGTGGCGAGGCCCAGCGGGTGGCGATCGCCCGTGCGCTG
>SXGT01728945.1_pt1 | contig 13721 bp, 10 predicted proteins | sample 3176221 | NCBI WGS metagenome assembly SXGT01 (sample SAMN11356862, study PRJNA531348) | freshwater metagenome | isolation source: freshwater sample F1-120 | place: China: Fuxian Lake, Yuxi | collected 2017-12-25 | reverse complement strand
TCGGTATCATCCATCGCCAGCGACAAGTTGGCTGCCATGAAAGCAGCAGGATGATGCGTTTTCAGATAAGCCGTGTGATACGACAGCAAAGCATAAGCCGCAGCATGTGACTTGTTGAAGCCATAGCCGGCGAATTTTTCCATCAGATCGAAAATCTCATCGGCCTTTTGCTCGCTCAGGCCATTTTTTGCAGCACCGTCTCGGAAAATCTGTCGGTGCTGCGCCATCTGCATCACCTGCTCCTGATAGACCATGATCCCGTAGGTCTCTGAGAGAATGTCTTCAGTGCGTGGATCGGAATAATCAAATCGCTCACCATGCTTGCGACGACAGAAGTCAGGTATCAGATCCATAGGGCCAGGACGATACAAGGCCACCAGCGCAATGATGTCTTTGAAACGATCAGGACGGGCGTCTTTCAACATTCCCTGCATGCCGCGACTTTCAAGCTGGAACACGGCGACCGTCTTGGCCTGCGTGAGTAGCTGATAAGTAGGACGATCATTGAGTGGCACGCGCTCGAGGCTGAAATCAGCCATCGCCGGATCAAGCTTGCGTATGTAATTCACCGTACGATCGAGAATCGTCAGCGTCGTCAGACCCAAAAAATCAAACTTCACCAAGCCCATTGCCTCTACGTCATCTTTGTCGAATTGTGACACCACGCCACCATCAGCACCCTGGGTGTAGAGCGGACAAAAATCTGTCAGCTTGCCCGGCGCGATCAGCACGCCACCTGCGTGCATGCCGACATTACGTGCGATACCTTCGACTTGCTGCGCAAGCTCGAGCAACTGACGCACTTCTTCTTCGTTATCGCGGCGTTCTTTGAGCAGAGGTTCTTCTTCCAGCGCGTCAGAAATTGTCACCAGCTTGCCGGGCTTGAAGGGAATTAGCTTGGAAATCGTGTCACAAAAGTTATAGCCAAAATCAAGCACGCGTCCCACATCGCGGACGGCACCTTTGGCAGCCATGGTGCCAAAAGTCGCGATCTGCGACACAGCTTCTTTGCCATACCGTTCTCTTACATACTGAATCACACGGTCACGACCTTCCTGACAGAAATCGATATCGAAGTCGGGCATGGAGACACGATCAGGATTTAGGAAACGCTCGAACAACAGGTTGTACTCCAGCGGATCAAGATCTGTAATCGATAACGCATACGCCACCAGCGAGCCGGCGCCTGATCCACGGCCTGGACATACGGGCACGCCATTGTGCTTGGCCCATTGAATGAAATCCGCAACGATCAAAAAGTAGCCCGGGAAGCCCATCGCGATGATCGTGTCGGTCTCGAATTTCAGTCGTGATGCGTAGCGGTCACGCACTTGTTCGCGTTGTGCCGGATCTGGATAGAGCTGTTCCAAACGCTGCTCAAGACCCGTCTGTGCCTGCGCCACGAGGAAATCGCCGATGCTCATGCCATCAGGTGTCGGAAAGTCGGGTAATCGGGCTCTACCCAGCTCCAGCATGAGATTGCAGCGCTGCGCGATGATGGCGCTGTTCTGCAAAGCGGCAGGCAGATCAGCAAACAGCTCGGTCATCTCTGCGTGGCTCTTGAAATACTGCTCAGGCGTAAAGCGTTTGACACGCCGCGTATTAGCGAGAATCTCGCCTTCGGCGATGCAGGTGCGGGCTTCATGTGCGGTGAATTCTTTTTTGTGCAGAAACTGCACCGGATGCGTGGCGACCACGGGCAGTTGAAGTTTGGCTGCCAATTGCGTGGACTGACGCAGAAGATTTTCAAGCGCAGGATTACCGTTACGCTGAATTTCGATATAAAAATGGCCAGGGAACATCTTTGCCCAGCGCGTGGCGCACCGTTCCGCCAGCGCGGCATTGCCATTCTCAAGCGCGCTGCCAATATCACCTGCCTGAAAACCTGAGAGGGCGATTAATCCACCGTCCGCCTGCAAAGACTCAAGCCAATCGATACGCACCTCGGCGCGACCACGGTGAGCATTATTGAGCGACGCGCGCGCGAGTAACTCGCACAGCTGCAGATATCCGGTACGGTTTTTCACCAGCAGCAGCAAGCGAAAAGGCTTGTCGCGGTCATCGTCATTGGTAACCCAGATGTCGCAACCGACAATGGGCTTGATGCCCTTGCCGCGCGCGGCCTTGTAGAACTTCACCATGCCAAACAAGTTGGCCAGATCCGTCAGTGCCACGGCCGGCTGGCCGTCTGCAAGTGCCGCATCGACCAGTTCGTCAATCCGCACCAGTCCGTCGGCGATGGAGAACTCGGAGTGCAGGCGAAGATGGATAAATTGCGGGGAAGTCATGGCCGTATTTTACCTGCTGGGAACCCGCGTATCGACGCCAAACAGTCACTCTTCCTCGAAAGATCGGCGCTTATAATGCGTGCTTTCGCTGAACTTTCATTGACCCCGCCATGCAGTCCCTGCCTCAAATCGTCAATATTGCTGCTTACAAATTTGTTACGTTCGATGACACGGTCGCCCAGCGCCCGCGTTTTCAGACCTTTTGCACTGATCTCGGACTCAAAGGCACGATTTTGCTGAGCCCAGAGGGCATTAACCTTTTTCTTGCAGGAATGCGCTCATCGATTGATGAGTTTCTGAGCTTCCTGCGCTCTGATCCCCGGTTCGCGGATATCGAAGTCAAGAAAAGCCTGTCAGAAAAGCAGCCTTTCAATCGTATGCTCGTCAGGCTCAAGCGCGAAATCATCACTATGAAGCATCCGCTGATCAAGCCTGAACTAGGCCGCGCCCCTGCGGTCGAAGCCACGACACTCAAACGCTGGCTGGATCAGGGCCACGATGATCAGGGCAAGCCTGTTGTAATGCTGGATACCCGCAATGCCTTCGAGGTCGATGCCGGCACCTTCGACAACATGATTGACTACCGTATCGAAAAATTCAGCGAATTCCCGGCGATCATTGAGCGCGAAAAAGAGACGTTGAACGATAAAACTATCGTTACCTTCTGCACTGGTGGCATACGCTGCGAAAAAGCAGCAATCCACATGAAGAATATCGGCTACGACAGCGTGTACCAACTGGAAGGCGGTATCCTAAAGTACTTCGAAAAAGTCGGTGGTGCGCACTACAAGGGCGATTGCTTCGTGTTTGACCATCGTACTGCGCTCAATCCACAGCTACAGGAAACTGAAACACGACAATGCTTCGCCTGTCGTGCGGTAGTGACGCCGCGTGAACAGCTGTCACCGCTCTACGTCGAGGGAAAGTCTTGCCCGCATTGTGCAACCGTTTCTACGACGGCCTGAGTAGTTTCGTATTTTTAGTGCTTGATTCAGCGGATGTTCAACACAAAACACCAATTCACTCTCATGCCCGGTACTCAATCTTATTTGACTGCTTACTTCGCGCAATTGGCAGCAAGGTTCCCAACCCCTGACCGGGCAACATGAGCTCACCAACTCGACGTATTGCGCACCTCGATATGGATGCATTCTACGCATCGGTCGAACTACTTCGTTATCCAGAGCTGCGGGGTTATCCGGTCGTGATAGGCGGTAGGTCACTGCACCAACCTGCGATTCGTGCCGATGGAAGCCGCGAATTTGCTCGGCTGCGTGACTACGCAGGTCGCGGTGTCGTGACGACATCGACCTATGAAGCAAGAGCCCTGGGTGTGTTTTCTGCCATAGGCATGATGAAGGCTGCCAAACTCGCACCTGAAGCTTTTTTACTACCCGCCGACTTTGACGCCTATCGTCATTACTCGCGCAGCTTTAAGCAAGCGGTCGCTGCAATGACACCCCAAATCGAGGATCGCGGTATTGATGAAATCTATATCGACCTCACTGAGACCCATGAAGAAAGCCTTCCACTGGCGCGACGACTCAAGCAGGCCGTCGCGGCAGCAACGGGCCTGAGCTGTTCGATTGGCATTGCACCTAACAAGCTGCTGGCCAAAATATGCTCGGAACTGGACAAACCCGACGGCATCACCCTGCTGACGATGGCTGATCTGGAGACGCGCATCTGGCCCATGCCGGTTCGAAAAATCAATGGCATCGGTCCTAAGGCAGCTGAAAAACTGGCTGCTATCAATGTTCACTCCATCGGTGAGCTTGCACAACAATCGATGACGCAACTGCAAAGGTATTTTGGCCGCAGCTTTGGCGAGTGGCTGCATCAGGCTGCCCATGGACTGGACGATCGACCTGTCGCCACACACTCGGAGCCAAAATCCATCAGCCGCGAAACCACCTTCGAGCGAGACCTGCACGCACGACTGGATAAGGAAAAACTGTCAGAAATTTTTACCGCTTTGTGTCAGCGTGTCGCGCAAGACCTGGTGCGCAAGGCGTACGTGGGAAAGACGATTGGCATCAAGCTGCGTTATGACGACTTCAGGACAGTGACTCGCGATATCACGCTCACTGAAACGACCGATGACCCCTTGGTAATCCGCCGCGCGGCAGGCGAGTGCCTCAGGCGCGTCGCGCTGGAGAAGCGACTGCGTCTGCTCGGTGTACGCATCGGGGGATTGTGTAGCAAGCAGGCGATGGAAAATGAAACTGAGTCATCCCAGGCTGAGTTACTGCTTGGCTGAGGAGAAGACGCTGGATCAGCAGCTTTTTATCGCCTTGCCATCAACCCGACAAGATAGATTCTTGATGTTACGTGATTGAGGCTGTTCCCGACTGCCGGGCCTCAATACTGAAATACCCGGGCCCGAACGCAGACAGATGCAGCACCCCCCATAATCGCCAGCTTTTTTAGGGAATGGATCGTTTGCTGCTGTAACTGAGCCGGATCACCTGCACCCCAGGAATTATGAAACACTGCGGTCACCGGAATCATGAAAAAAAATAAAATCAACGATAGCTGTCGAGTATACAGCCCCAATACAATCAGGAGACCACCCGCCACTTCAATCAATATCGTCAGCACCAGTAAAAACTCGGAAGCAGGCAAGCCCGTCCCTAACATGAACGTGGCAGTGCCTGAAAAATCACTGAGTTTATTGAGACCGGAAATCACAAAAATTGCTACGAGTAATATACGGCCCGCCAGGGCAGAAAAATTTCGTACAGGTTGGTTCATGAAAACACCTCCACAAGGCAATGTGAATTTAGCAGAGCGGCGAATATAAGCGTTAACACAAATTACAGGTAGTCTGTCTTCTCAAACTGTTGTTGAATTGATGCGTATATGATGCACTACACAGGTCGTTTCGCTCCCTCTCCCACGGGTCCACTCCACGCGGGATCACTGGTCGCTGCCATGGCCAGCTATCTGGACACGCGTGCACATAAAGGTCGATGGCTGCTTCGCATCGAAGATATTGATGAACCGCGCACGGTCGCTGGCGCAGCAGAAAATATTTGCAATACGCTTGCCATACTGGGTATGGATCCTGACGGCGAGGTGATTTGGCAAAGTCATCGCAAGGCACGCTACGAGGCGGCATTTGGTCAACTGAGTAATCATGTCTATCCTTGTGGATGCAGTCGCAAAGAAATTGCCGATTCACGTACCGGTATCGCCTCTGACGGCGCGTTGATTTATTCAGGTACCTGTCGTCAGGGGCTCGCCGAGGGCAAAACCACACGCGCCTGGCGACTGCGAGTGCCACCACTGAATTCAGCTGAGGGCGCGATTACTTTCGAAGATCGCTGGTTGGGTCGTGTCACGGAAGCCTTGTCGGAATCGACCGGCGACTTTGTGCTCAAACGCGCCGATGGTTTCTGGGCATATCAACTGGCGGTGGTAGTGGATGATGCGGAGCAAGGTGTCACGGACGTCGTGCGTGGTGCGGATTTACTGGGGTCAACGGCAAGGCAGATTCATTTACAAAAATTGTTGCATTTGCCGACTCCGCGTTATTTGCATGTACCCGTGGTGAACAATGCAGCGGGCGAAAAGCTATCGAAACAAACCGGTGCAACGCCAATCGATTTGAACAAACCACTAGACGCCTTGATGCTGGCAGCAGATAGACTCGGATTGCTGTTACCCGCTGCGGCCGGATCAGACCTTCCGTTATTCTGGGAAGCGGCAACCAGCGCCTGGGCCAGACGTTTTAGTAAAGCGCGAATGATTGAGCGCGCGTAGCGCGTGGCATCGTCCGCTGAGAATTCGTACAAAAAATGTCTGTGCCAAGGCATGTCGCACGGCCGCCTGAACGACGTGCCATCCTTGAACATCTTTATCAATCCTTGCGCCCACCCAGCAAGGCTGCGCGCTTCTGTGGGGCGTTACTTTTGACGGAACCAGAGTTGGCAGGCTCAGATTTGGGCGGCATGGGGGCTGCCGGTTCGTAGGGCTTCAGGAACCAGGGATCCACGGGCTCACGACGAGAGGCTGAAGCGCCACGGGTGTGACGATCTTTGGAACGTCGGTCGCCTGAGCGTTCGCGATCAGCACGATGTGACACCTGAGTATCGTCGTATCGCTCGGCACTCTCGGCAGTGCGGGATGGTCTGCCGCTAAAACCTTCAATAGAGACAGGCGTCAATTTCTGCCGAATCAGTTTTTCAATATCAGTCAAAAAACGCAGATCCTTGTCCGAGTACAGCGAGATCGCATCGCCGGAGGCACCGGCACGACCCGTGCGACCAATCCGATGCACATAGTCTTCGGCGTTGTAAGGCAAATCATAATTGATAACACAGGGCAGTTCGGCGATGTCGAGACCACGCGCTGCCACATCCGTCGCTACCAGCACGTCGATACTGCCATTCTTGAAGGCTTCGAGTGCCGCCATACGTTCATTTTGCGTCTTGTCACCGTGAATCGGTGCGGCTTTGATGCCGTGCCGTTCCAGTTCACGTGCCAGCCGCGACGCGCCGATCTTGGTATTGGAAAAAACCAGCACCTGCTTGAGATCACGACCACGCAGCAGATGAACTACTGCATCACGCTTGGCTTCCTCTTCGACCTTGTAAACCACTTGCGTCACTCTTTCTGCGGTGGCATTGCTGCGTGCGACTTCGATCAGCACCGGCTCATGCAGAAAACTACCTGCCAGCTTTTTGATCTCCGGAGAGAACGTGGCCGAGAACATCAGGTTTTGCCGCTTCTTGGGCAACAGATTGATGATGCGCTGCAGATCGGGCAGGAAACCCATGTCCAGCATGCGATCCGCTTCGTCCATGACAAAGATCTGTGTCTGCGAGAGATTCAGGGTTTTTTGCTGCACATGATCCAGCAGGCGGCCGGGAGTTGCGATCAGGATCTCCACACCAGAACGCAGCGCTGCGGTCTGGGGTGCCATGTCCACGCCACCGAAAACCACCGTGGCGCGCAGAGGCGTGTGACGCGAGTAGGCCTTCACATTGTCTGCCACCTGATCGGCCAGCTCGCGCGTGGGTGTCAGTACCAGCGCCCGGACCGGATGCCGCGCGGGCGACGCACTGGTGTTCGCATGGGCGAGCAGCAACTGAATGATGGGTAATGAAAAGCTGGCAGTCTTGCCGGTACCTGTCTGGGCTGCGCCCATGACGTCCCGGCCTTGGAGTACGACAGGAATCGCCTGCGCCTGTATCGGGGTGGGATGCACATAGCCCTGATCAGCCAAGGCCTGCAGCACGGGGGGCGCCAGACCAAATTCATCGAAGCGGGGAAGCGAAGCTGCGGATGCGTCTGCAACCGGTACGGACTGTGTAGGTGTGTTGATATCGGACATTCGGCTAATTAGGTTGAGCGCGGAATTATAGCACTCACCCGGCCCTCTCAATCGCTAAGCGATTGATTGCAAAAGGAAACGCGCCTCGCCCAGTCTCTGCTGCCTGCGATGCGGCTCTGCTTGGGAATCTTGGCCATACAGCCTGAATCCTTGGGGGGGTACCCACCGGGAAAATCGGACCGAGGGAGTGTTTATTTGTAAGTGGCCACCATCACCACGCGCCCGAGCATGAGCTGATACAAAGTTTCCGGAGATACTGGCTTGTCGTACACACCCTCGGACTTCAGGGCGACTTTGGCCATGGGCGGAAGACGATCGACGTGAATCGCAAAGTTGATATCCTCAGGAACAAAGCCTTGTTCCTGATTGATTTTTTGACTATCCAACTTGCCGACGGTGATGCCGACAACGTTGCCGTTCAAGTCAAAGACCGGCCCCCCCGAATTACCCTTGTTGACTTTAGCGGTCAGCTGAAACGTATTTCTATCGTCGCCCATGCCCGTGTCTTTCGACACAACGCCATTCGTGAGAGACGGCGACCCTTCGCCCAGGATGTACCACAGCGGATAACCCATCACCACCACGTCGCGCCCCACTCTGGGCTTGGAATAGGCAGCAGAGGGGATAGCACGATCCGCTGGCAGCGGTTTGCTCAACTCGAGAATGGCAAGATCATCCGTATCGGAGATGAAAACGACGTTGGCACGTATGACTTCGCCCAAACCGGTACGAATCGCAAACTCTTTACCGCCCTCAATCACATGCTTGTTGGTGACAATCTTGCGCCCCTCATCCACGATAAAACCGCTGCCACCCGTGATGGTCACCCCCTTTGGGAATGGAAAGCGTTGTACCGGCAGGTTCACATCCGGATCAGAGAATTTTGCGACTTTGGGTTTTTGATCGACAGATCCTGGGAGCCGCTCTTTTTTGTCGGCTGTCTCAGGTGGAACATTGGGTGCAAGATCAGGCACAGGCTCGGCAGGTCGTGCCGGCGAAACGCGCTCACCCATTTCCGAATTGCGTTTAGGCGAGTCAAGCGCTGCGGCATTCTCCTCTACCCACGCCTGAATCACCCGAACCCGATACTCGTCTCCCTGATTGGCATACGATCTTGCTGCATCACGCTTGAGAATGAATGCCGTAGATTTATTACCGAAGCTGAACTCAAGATCGCCAAGCTGTTCCAGCACAGGGGCTGATGTAGGATGCGATTCGCGGAAGATCTGTAACGTGTTCATGGCTTTTGCCTGCTCACCCGCCGACAAAAGGTATCTCGCATAGGCGACAACATGGGGCGCCGATCCCGGTCGTTTACGCAATAAATCATCCATACGGCGCGTAGCTTCGCTGGTCTGACCCGCGCGTTGCTCGATCAGTGCCAGCAACAACTCGGGCTCAGGTGAGTCCAAGTCACACTGCTCAGCTTGCGCGGCATATTTACGCGCGTCTGCGAAACGACCTAGCTTGAGAGACGCATTCGCTGCGCCCAGCATAGCGTCCATATTAAAACTGAGTTGCTCGTCTGCGCTGCGGAAATACTCTAATGCTTTGGCTGGACGATCGATTGCCAAATAAATTTTTCCCATCAAGAGCGTGATTTTCTGCTCTTCTCTGGCGTCGCGCGGCTCATGGCTTTTGAGTACCGCGACCGCATCTTTCAGACGACCTGCATCAATAAAAATGCCTGCTCGTGTCAGCGCGTCTTTTGTGGCATCTGCAGCGATCACGCCATCCCTGCAGAATAAGCCAATGATCAGTAGCAGTAAAACAGCATGTTTTAAGCGTGATTTCATTCGACCTTGAAGTAAAGCTCTCGCTCACCCATGCGGTTGTATTCATCTTTGATACGCAGGATGATTTTGTGACTCCCGGATGGCACGTTGACGTTACTCAGACGCAGACCAGAGGCAGTTCTTATGGCCTCCTTGAGCAATCGTTCCGTGATATCAATCTTAAACGCGCCATAGTAGGCCTTGAAACTCGAAAAATCCAGACGCGCGCCGGTTTGCGTCTTGAAATCAATCTCCATACGGAATGGATTTTTCAAGGCCTTGTCAACCGCCTGTGGATCGACCACGGCAATCAGTGGCGCCATCGGATCTGGCGCAGTGGACTGAGCCTCCACCACAGGGGGTGCCTGCTGCGAACGTCGAGCTTCATCGGGTGTAATCAGATCAATCGCACTGACCGACATCACACAGCAGAGCATCAGCACTGCTGTGATCGTTTTGAAACACACGCTAGAAAATTGCTTGGCTCTCATGGACTTACTTCTTTTTTGCTGCCTCAATTTCACGCTCAAGGTCCTGGAAGGCCTGAGCAGCGCGAACCTTGGTATCCAGTATCTGGCTCTTCTTTACCTGATCTGCGACAACGCGATTTGCCTCACCAACCGGATAGCGCAGAAGGACGAATGTACGGAAATTGCGACCTTCCTGGACCACTTCGCTTTTTTCACGAACGAAACCAGCTAAATTGATTTCGGTCGTGACACTTTTCGCCACGCGTGAAATTTCCTGCACGACCTGAGCGTCACTACCAGTATCTGTCTGCAACGCATAATTTTTCATCATCTCGGAGACGCGGGCACCCAGTGAATTGGCAAGCTGGCGCTTTGCAGAAAGAATTGCCGCATCCATCGACATCTGCATATCGGGTGAACTTTCCGATGCGGACGCATAAAGCGAGTTGGCATCTACCGGTGACTGGGTGTACCAGGACGGCATTTTGCTGATTGACTGATCCACCGATTTCAACGCTGCCTTCTGACGATCGTCTTCCTGTTCGGCGACGAATTCTGGTGTACCAGGTTTCGGTGTCGAACAAGCAACAGCAACCAGTACGATCAAGAGTACTGCATATTTTGATTTCATTACACGCATGAGAATTCCCCTTGTTGAATAGAGCGTTACGGATTTACACAGGAGCGATTTTTTCGATCCGCTCTTCGATTGCCTTTAATTCTTCCTCCGGGATTCTGGCATTCAGATTCATCACCTTGAATAAATGTAAAGACCGTCGCGCCGATGCTGCATCATTCGCAGCAATGCTAATAATCATACTCTTTCGAACAATCATGGCTGCCTTGGCCTCGTCACCCATGCCGACGTGGGCCAAACCCAGTTGTAATAATGAGAAGGGATTGTCCTTATCCAACTCCAGCGATTTTGTAAAAGCGGCGGCAGCCATCGCATGCCTTCCGCTCTGGTTATAGGCTAGCCCCAGAGCATTGAAATACAAGCTTTTGGGGTTGGGTGCCGAAACAGCATGTAAAAAAGGACGCACAGCCTGATCCGCCTGATTGAGGTGCAAATAGGCTCTGCCCAGCTGAAACTGATGGTCGGGGTTAACCGCATCAATAGCAACCGCCTTCTTGGCAAGCTCCAGCGCCTGCGCAGGCTCTGACAAGCTCAGCTTCGCTGCCGACGCCTCAACATAACCGCGAGGATTGTGCTGGTCGAGACGTATCAGATACTCGGCGATTGCCAAACGGTCTTTCGGCGTGCGCCACAGATCGCTCGCCAATGCCGCAACCAAGCTGCTCTTTTTCTCATCGTCTGTCCGCGATTCAAGGGATGTGAGAAAGCTTTGCACAGGCTCTGCTTTCGGCTCTGACGGTGTAATCTTCTTGGCATTGGCGACAACCGGCATATCGTCAATGTACTTGAGCTGCGGTATCGCATGAACCAAACGTCGGGCAAGATCATGCACCGTGCGTTTAATCTGCTCATCTCGCAGGTTAACGCCAGCAGACACTGCGCCACCTACAACACTAACAGGATTGAGCGGCACACCACCATCACGCATGACCGCTGTGTGGTGGCCATCCCAGATTACTTTGCCTGTACCCACGCGAACGATCTTCAAGCGGGCGCCAACTCTGACTTCGGAATAAACGCCCCAGAAACGCGTCTTCCGCTCCGTGACTTCACCCATGATCAGCGTGTCGCACTGGGTCGCCTCGGCGACTTTCTGGAGGTTCTTGTCCGCTGGCGCAGCTGGGTCAACTAGCGCATCAATTTTCTGCAGCGAGATTAATCGGATACCCGTTGGCGCAAGATGGGCGTGAAAAGCTTTGCGAATATCGTCGACGGGTGCAAATGCCGGCTTAGCTGCAGTCAATGGCATCAGACCAAGGCAGACTGGCGGAGAGGATTTATATTCGTCTTGCGCTTCAGATATCACGACATCACCCATCATCTCGTCCGATTTTACTGTCGACAGATTATCCTCAACATAACGCGTTGCACAACCGGTTAATCCGGCAATGACCCAAGCTGCAAGCATCAAAGAAAAATATGAAGATCGCATGAGCGGCTCAACGTGTCAGCTGATAACCCTTGCGAACGATGCGTCTCTCGTCAATGGGAATCTCACGCAAGCGCTCTTTGAATTTTTCAAAATCGTAGCTGGATAGCCATTGGTAAGGGTTCTTGGTTGCGATGATGATCAACCACTCATCGATGAATTTTTTATTTTTGCTGTAGGCGTCTGACCATTGTGCTTGCAGCGGAAATTTATGAAAAATCTTGTTGGAGTCTCCACGCGTTAGATAAAACGAATTGACGTTCTGATCATTGGTGTAGGGGACGATACGAATGACCTCATTCTTCTGGTTCGGCAGCCAGTTAAAAATTACCAGATGCGAGGGCTCTGTACCCTCAAGCTCGACCAGCATATCGTCACCCACCGAAAAAACAGTTTTATTCAGTTTTACGCTGATATCAAAATTGGGGTCGGGCTTTTTGATGGGTTCGATGATCTCGGCTTCAAGACTGACAACACACGCTCTGGCTCCCTCGCGCGTTTCAATTTTCTTGACTTCGTTCCGTACCGTCCGAATGTCACCATCAATCATCGACCAGGTAATACGGTGGAATTCGCAGCCATAGTCTATGGATTTGCCAGTAGTCTGATTACAGATCAGCTGTTCTTCGCTGGATACTTTCTCCCCGACCACCTGAGACAAGGCCATCGACTTGGCCTTGTTTCGCGCGAGCTCGCAGGCCTCGTTCTCGGAGGTCTCCGGGCCAAACAGATATTCGGCACTGGCGGGCACGACCTTGGCTACCGCGCTCCCCAAGGAACACAGTAAAACCAGCGGTACGAATAAAATACTATTTTTTATCATTTTTATATTGCTTGCGGACTTCCATGAACCCTTGAGCGGTTTTGGTTACAAGGGTATTCGCTGGCTGGAAAAATCAACCATACCCGGGACGGAAGTTAATTGGTTTCTGTCCGGATCATAATCCTCAACTCGCGCCTCTACCGCTTGGAAATGAATTTTTACAAATTGACCTGCAATTAGGTGGATCGGGCCTTGTTAACTGCAGGCCGGCGCTGACTACTCATCGAATACTCAGGGGGGGACAGATAAATCAAGGCGTCAAACCGTCATAGCCAGACATTGGCAGCAAACCCTTGAATTTCGGTGCTCCACCTCCCACACCTGCGGTATAAGGTCACAAGGCGCTTCTGTATTAAACGCTTTCCTAATCAAAAGTGAATTGAAACTTGGTAAACAAACATTATTCTCTAGATTATTTTCATAATAGCAAAATCAATCTTCTTATTTGGCTTCAACGCGCATGAATTGCAGCCCGTTCTCTGGCCTCCTCGTCAGCGTTTGAGCGAGATACGTCTGATATTTTGCTCACGGAGAAGGAAGTCCTGTTCATTCCTGGTACGAAATGTATGGTTTTAGCTCTGACCGAGCCGATGAAAACACCCTCTGGAGATAGCAACTCCAGTGCTATAAAGGTGAAAAAGCTGATGCACTTACACGAAGTGTCTACGGATTTTCCTCTGCCACCTTCGATTAACCCATCAACATTTGGATAGGCACCGGTATCAGTGAATCATGTTCGTGGCCGGCCCGAAGCACAAACAGATGTGCCGGATTGATTGATAGCTCTAATGGAAGCTTTGGATCAAGCCGAGGAACCCGAGGAGCAGCGATAAGCCGGCCGTGCTGATGGTGCCGGCGTCAATCAAATTTTGTCAAAAGGGAGCCTGTAAATAAAATTGTGTAAATGCCGACGGCCTATTAACCTCCTACAGGGGAAACCGTCATGCAAGGCACAACTATG
>SXGT01118966.1_pt1 | contig 13722 bp, 20 predicted proteins | sample 3176221 | NCBI WGS metagenome assembly SXGT01 (sample SAMN11356862, study PRJNA531348) | freshwater metagenome | isolation source: freshwater sample F1-120 | place: China: Fuxian Lake, Yuxi | collected 2017-12-25 | reverse complement strand
TATTGACAGAGAGTAAAAAAGGGAAAGCCCCCTTGGCAGGCATAGAAATAGACAGGCAACTAGCAAGAAATTTCGAGTTTGTTTGTTGGAAATAGTTTAAGATTAGGATGTAAGCAATAATTGCATGAAACGCGGTTACAAAATTTTGATAGTTGGTACAATCGTATTGATATTCGGAATTTCTTTAGGAAGCATATCCATTATCTCAATGTGGATAAGTATTGACAGTGAGCAGAGAGACTATACTATTGACAAATCTATCATTATTCCGGATAAACCTTTTTTCAAATTAGTTCCTTCTAATGGCAATGTAGTAGTTGATGTAGTTCTGTATCATATTCAACCTGAAAACATTCCAATCAATATAACAATCAAATCAGAAGATGGTACAATTCTGCTAGATAAAAGAGCTCAAAATCAATTTGTTCATAATTTCTACAATCCAAAAACAGTAGGATCACTTCATGTTACTATTACAAATCTGGGTACAGAGCCAGTTACTATCAGCGGAGCAATAGGTAGTTCTTCACCAGATCAAGTGGAGCCAGAGACAGTCACGAAAGGGATTATGGAAAAGTATGCTTACCAAATATACTTCGGTGTGGCTGGAGTTGTATTTGCTTTTGCTGGTATTATAGTTCTAATCATCGGAGTAGTGATTTTCTTCAAAGACCGAATGAAAAAATCACTTTGACGTTGAGAGGTCATTCAAACCACTACAACGTAAAATTTCTCAAAGGATATGGCTTCTCTGTTTCAGTTAAAGATTCCGAAATTATTTTCAAAGATTATGCATTGTAATACATCATCCCAAGAGACAGATGTAGATTTTATGAAATTAGAATTAACTTGAAGTTTTAGGGAGTTAAGAAATTTTATGGTCTTGGACTAGTGTAAAGACCTATCAATAATTATCCATTATTGAATTCATGCAAATTCGAGTCTGTTCTTTTTTTATTGCCAACTGTAAATCCATAATCGTTCTTTCTTCATTTAACATCTTTTTTGCTCTTTGTTCTGGTGATCGTAACTTTGAGAAATCTTCCATCATTGTATGTCATATGACAAAAATAACTTAAAGTTATGACTGTTTCAGATATTACAGATTATAGGGTTAGTTTAGAATCCAATTAAACCTGTAAGATGATTTTTTGTCAAAATCCATATCACGAATTAAGAGAAAGTCTCGCTAGCGTACCGTCTAAAATGATGCCTAGAAGGGGACATTCTATTTTTTATTGACAGAGTAAAAAGGGATTTTCCAAAAAGTAATTTTTAAAATTAGCACTAGCTGAAATCAGTCGACTAAGTTAAAAGTAATTCCACGTTTGTTGCTCTATGAAAGTATGTTTTTCAGGGGGTATCTTACTTGCGAGATATTTTTGAATCACTCATTGTTTTTTCAGTGATGACTGGGCTACTTTTACCTACTAGGCTTCTTTTTGTAGAATATGTGTCTGATGATTGGTTTGGTTCATTTGGTGTTATTTCCTTAATTTCAATTGCTGTGATAATCCTTGTAAAAAAGAAAAAACTAGGTTCATTTGGTCTTATTTTTGAGCGTCAAATATACAAGTTCCAAAAAGGTAAACGTGGCATACTGGTTTTTCTCGAATCAGCTGTTCTTCTTCTGATACTGGGTGGAATGATCTTTGCAATAAACCAAGGAAATTCCGTCTATTCTGATCTAAAAATTCAATCTGAACATCCAAGTTCGGCTGAACAAATTCTAGAATCTACAAGTCACTGGAGTGCTGCTGACTGGTTTGTTGGTTTTCTGATGTTCCCTGTTGCACTTCTTACAGCGTTTCCTCAAATGAGTGCATCTATTGCATACATAGATCAAAGTATGAATGGGGGATTATTGCATTTTTACACCGTAGGATTTGTTGAATATGTAGAGTTGGTAGGAATTTTAATATATTATAGGATTTCATTTAGGAAAAAATTCATCACAATTCCATCCTTGTACTCAAAAACTCCAATTTAGAATCCAATCTACGTAAATTACAAAATCAATCTCTCAATTGGTATGTTGTAAATGGATCTGCTTTGTTGAATGCTGGCAAATAAGCATTTTTCTGAGCAATGTGTCAAACAAGCATGTTCTAATCTGTTTCCACAAACAATACATTTTTCTGTCATATTGATTATGACTCATTTTCATTCTAATAAAATAAACGCATTTTTTCTTCTCTGATAACTTGAAAATTAATGTGATTTATCTTGCTTTTTGTTATAAATGATCAAAACGACTTACTATATTTGATATTTAAACTGGGTGCTGTTTTTTATAAAAAAATCTAGAATTTAATCGATGTTGCAAAGTAATACTAAGTTGCAAATAGAACATCTACTCCTAACTCTTGTACTTTCCCTAGCCCTAGCACGAATACTAGGTGAATTATTCCGTCGAATTAAACAACCGTCTCTGGTTGGAGAGCTATTAGCAGGAGTAATTTTGGGTCCATCACTTTTGGCAATTCTTGCTCCTGATGATTCTATGACTATTCTTGCTAATGTGGCTGTATTTTTCTTAATCTTCATGGCTGGTCTAGAATTGAATCTCAGTGATATCCGAAAATCAAGTAAACCTGCATTTTTACTAGCCATTATTGGTTTTACCGTTCCATTTGTATCTGGATATTACACCAGTCAATTTTTTGGTCTAGGGCAAATACAATCCCTCTTTGTAGGTTTGCTGCTATCTATCACGGCAATTCCTGTAAGCTCGATGATCCTTATGGAATTTGGAATCTTAAAAAGTAAAATTGGAACCACCGTGATCACTGCAGCACTAATTAACGATATCATGGCCATGATTGTGTTTTCTTTAATTCTGATTTATCCAACTGGCACTCAAACTGCATTTAATTATTCTGAAGTAGGATTAATGGGTGCAAAAATTACCATCTTTTTTGCAGTACTTGCAGCTGTAATTTTTGTGATGAAAAAGACTAACATGACTTCACAAAGAGTTGAACCATTAATTGAAAAACTAAAAACCAAAGAAGCAAGTGTTGGGATTCTTTTGTCTCTCGGAATTTCAATTGCATTATTTGCACATTACTTTAATCTCCATTTTATTATTGGTGCATTTTTTGCAGGATTAATTTTTGGCAGTAAATTTTGGGGAGAGAAGATACATGTTCATAACTCTAAGTTGATCTCTGGAATCACATTTGGCTTTTTTGCGCCCCTTTTCTTTGTTTTCATAGGTTTGGAATTTGATCTTATGTCTTTGAGAGATTCTGCACCACTTTTTTTGGCATTATTTTCTGTGGCAATTGCAACAAAGATTGTAGGTGGATTTCTTGCAGCAAAAATTACAAGATTTTCAAATCATGAAAGCGTTGCTATAGGTTGTCTTATGAATGGAAGAGGGATGGTCGAAATGGCAATTGCCTCAATTGGATATTCTATGGGTTTGATAGATTCGTCCTTGTTCTCAGTTGTAATTGCAATAGGTTTTCTTACTACGATAATTACCCCGGTAATCGCAAAACCATTTATCTATCGGACAATGTCCAAACATTCAACTCATTCCAAGACAAAGCAGGAAACAAATGAATCTGAATTGAAAGCACCCCTTGATACAACAGCAAAAAACCTACCTGAGATATCATAATTTTGCTGTCATAACTTTGATGAGTTTTTTGGATGTTAAGAAAAATAACTGTAACACCTGTTTTTCTATTTTAGATATCATTAAATACTTGACCTGTATATAATAGGTCGACCTAGTTATAATGACTTATCTTGAGCCTAATTCAGAACTGTTCGAGCGTGAAAGAATTGTTTTAGAATGTATCAAAAATAATCCAAAGATGCATCACAATGCGCTAATGAAAATGGTCGTCCCAGAATTCATGGCCAAAACAACATTTGAAAAGACTAGGGACTCATTACTTGAAAAAGAAATGATTGTGGTTCAAAAAAAAAGTAATATGAAATTCTATGTTCCCACATTAAATTATGCTACACGATTCCAACAACATATTGAACGAATTACAAATACTTCTTTTCACAACATAAAAAATTATATTAAAAAACTTGAAACTGACTATCAACATAAAGACAGAAATGAAAAAATTAGCCTAGCAAATTCATTATTGAAAAACATATTGCAAACAGATAATGGATTTACTTTTCTAGATTCAAATAAAAACCCGAAAAAAACTTTGTATTCATATGAACATCTAGAAATCCAACAGATGATTTATGATCTTTTTAAGATCATTAATGATGATAAAGATCATGAAAGTATTTTTCCAACAGTTATGAGCTATCTTGGTACTAGCATGCCAAAAAACTATCAAGACTTGGAATAGTTATTCATAATTTAACATGTCTGGTTTTTATGCCGGTACGTTTTACTCTATTTGGAAATGGGATTACTTTACACTAAATTCTACTTGGATTTTGAACCAAATGAATGGAAGGAGGTATCTGGTAATCCTGTAATTTTTGAAACTATCACTGATAATGTCTCTCTGGAGATTTATGATACCTCTCAAAATTCATATAAATTAAAATTTAGAAAAGGGGGACGATTACAACTTTTTAGAGTATCTGGAAAATTTCGTCTCACATGGGATGATCAGGATGTAATTTAGAATTTTACTCAACCAATAATGTAATAATGGGATTTACTCTAGATGCTGTGATGTTGCAAGATGAAGTTAGACGGGTTTTGAATGATTTTGATAATATGTCTTCTGATGAAATTCTCGATGTTTTGACTAAAATTCAGCCTCATCTTAAAAATGAGATTACACAAAACTACCTGCAGGGAAAAATTCAGACAACTTTGGGCATAAGTGATGTCACTGAAAAGAAAAAATCATGTAAAAATTTGAAGCCGTATCTTGATTGGTATATTCAGGGAATATGATTAATCTGAACATTGTTCAATTTTATTTACTGCGTTTTTAATTACTTCAAAATCATTTTTGACTAGGGGTAAATCTCCGACTAGTTTCACAAAATATTCATGTCCTGTATCTTGGGCTTTTTTGATATCTGCCTCATAACACAAAAGTGCTTTTGTTAAAAATGATGTGTCTTCACTTGAAAAATTAAGTAATCTGATATCGGATAATCCCTCTTGAATTTTTTTAATCATATCATCGATTCTTGGAATAGTTTTCATGGCTTCTTGTTGCAGTATGGATGCAAACATTGCAGCTGAATTTTTTAATTCAGGACTGTTCCCTATGGTTCTCAGTCTTTTTTTATAATGGTTTAATGATTTTAAAACTATCTCATAACCTCCCTCATCTTTGAGATAAATTCTTCCCATCCAAATTTTATCTGACAATTTTTAATATTGAATTTTAGTATTATTATAATTTCTGAATGTTCTTTTTGATATTTACCACTAGTATGATTTCTGCTTGCCACTAATATCCGAGAAATAATTTTATTATTTATTGAATATAAAAAATGAATTTGGTATGAGCCCACTACTTGCATCTTGCCCAAATTGTGACAAACATTCACTTTACTGTGGAAAAATTCCCACGACCATACGAGATATGACAAATAAGGAAATACTATTTTGTAAGATATGTAAATTCGTTGTTCCTGTAGATGAATTCAAAAAGATGTTGTATAGAATATGATGTTTTTTGATACTTAGATCTGATTCTGTGCATCTTTTGCATCAAAATTTTCTTGAATTTGTGGCTGATTTCTGTTGATTAAATACAATAAAATCCCTGCCAGTGTTACTCCGATGCCTAATAACCCGATAAATGTTCCTGCATGTTTTATTGTTCTAAAGAAAGATTCTATCTGAGGGCTGGTCTGAATTGCATAAAATAATATCAATCCACATATCACCATGATCACACCTGTGACAATAATGACAATTCCACTTTTCATTATCTAATTAATTACACTCCATCTAATAAACTCCGATATTTTTAACTCATTATTTTTTTACTGATCTTTTGTGATTAATTTTAAACATCGTAACCCCTTTAAATAAAATTAACTTCGTATTATTATGAATAATCTCTTTTTGATAATCTCATTTTTGTTAATATCATCTGTTATTTTTCCCAATGTAGTTTTTGCCTCTAGTTATGAGATTAACATGCCTACAGGATCTGCTAGTCCTGATGCTCCGTATTTCTGGCAAAATGAAAAATCTGGATTGGCTACAGGTGATATTGAAATTTTAATTGGTGATACTGTTATTTGGAAAAATGGGGATCAAGCAAAACACACTGTCACATCCGGAACTCCAGAAGCTGGTCCTGATGGTGTTTTTGGAGGTTCTGATTTTTTGATTCCTGGTGAATCATATCAATTTACATTTGATAAAAAAGGGCAGTATCCATATTACTGCCTTATTCATACATGGATGACCGGAACTGTTTTTGTTATTGATGGATATCAGATTATTCCAAATGTTGGTAAAACCATCGGCGATGGCTCTTTTGTCTTTGATGTGGAATATAGATTCAACAGAGCACTTTCACTAACAACTGTTGATGAAGGGCAAAAATTACTTACATTTGAAATACTTGGACATTCACAATCTAATGATAATTATCTGAAAATCCGTTTACCTGCTGATCTTATTGATGGTCCATTTGTAGTAATTATAGATGGAAAAAAGATTGATGATTTTGAGTACTTTAAAGACAATGATTTGAACACACTTTCAATTTTAATGCCCAAAGATTCAAAATTACTTACAATAATTGGAACTTCTATTGTGCCTGAATTTGGACAGCTATCTAATCTCATACTTGTAGCTGCAACGATAAGTATTATCGTAATAGGGCATAAATCTAGATCTCAATTAAAATTATGATCTTTTGATCTAAATCACTTAAAATTTATGAAAATGTGAATTTCTTTATCCGTTTTTTTATACTTGACCATGTTTGATTTAAAATTGAATTGGGCATTATTGGCAATTTACAACACCTTACACAAAATGAAATTATTCAAAGAATACAGTATCTAATTGATGCAAATGACGGTGACATAGGGCGATTATATCATATTCTTGAATTTTTAAAACAGAACAAACCCCTGTATAATTCAGATCAGCTATATTTGGAAAATAAACTTCAAACTCCTTTTACGATAATAAATGAAGAAAAACCACAAGAAAATAAACTACTTTCAAAAATTCAGACATTGATTGATTCTGGTAACGGTGATCCTGGAAGATTGCAACATATCTATGATATGTTATTGCAGAACAAACCATTGTATCACTCTGATCAAACTTATCTTGAAAACAAACTTGGCATGAACGATATAATTCAGAAAAACAATGTCTATTTTGACACAAAAACAGAATATGTTACAAATAACATAAATAAACTTGAAAATGAAACTAGACTTCAAGAAAATTTTAATTCATCCAAACCACCAACTCCGAAACTACGTGGGTTGATGCCTCAGGATTGGCATCCTCCAGAAAATAATCTAAATGAATTAACTGGAATATATGAAAAAATTAAAACAGAAGAGGAACTACTTAATAGCCAACAAAAAATACATGATGAAATTACTTTACAACGTTCTAAACTATCCCAAATCATTTTAAACAGACAAGATTATGAAAAACAAGTTTTATTAGAAAAAACTTTACTAGAATCACAAATTAAAGAAGAACACCTCAATATTCAATCCCAAACTAAACTATCCGAACAAATCATTTCGCAAAAAGAAGAGCTAGAAAAAGTAAAATCTGAAAGAAATGAAATCATGAAAAAAATTTCAATTGAAAAAGATAAGGTGGAAAAAGATCTTCAATATCAAAAAAATCAACTTGCACAAACACAATCCGAACAAGAAGAAATTGAAAAGCAGATAAAACATGAACAAATTTTGCTATCTGAAATGGCTCAAGTTCAAAGATCAAATCTGTTGAAACAAGCCCAAATTGCTCAGGAAATAAAAGAAAAACAAATCGATTTAGAAAAAACTAAAAAAGAATATGATGATGTTGTTTCACAAGTAAATCAAGAGAAAAATAAACTCGATGAATCTCAAAAACTAAAAAAATTGATTAAATCACAAGAAAAGGATCTGATTAAAGCAAAAGAACAAAGACTGAAAATCATTGAAACGATAACCAAAGAAAAAGAAAACATCTCCAAAAAAACCAAAGAAGAACAGGATAAATTACACCTGCAAAGCATTTTAGCCAAACAACTTGAAAATGAAAAAAAGGTTTTAGAAAAAATAAAACAAGAACGTTTGATAGTTGAGAAGCAAATCAAAGATAAACACAAAAAATTAAAAGGACAGCAACAAAAAATTAAAAAACAAATTGCAGTGAAAAACCAAAAATTAAAGTCGTTGAATGTAAAATCTGTTTCTTCCAAAACCAGAAAATCCTCTAAAAAACATCATGAAAATCAAGATCTTGCCAAACTTTGATATTTCACGAATGAATCCATCTTTATTTACTGAGAAGATTCACAATCCTGTCGCTTAGTGTTGATCTCTCCTTTTGAAATAACATCTATTTGAATCAAAATTATATTATGAAAATTCTTGTTTTTTTGATATTTTTTTCATTTATTGTGCCTTCAATTGCATATGGCTCTGAAATTTCGGCAATTCCTGAAAAAGAGCTTTTTGGTCCTAATGATTGGATTAAAGTTTTTGTTGATATAGATGGCTATTCCGGCGGTTCAGTATATTGGAATGCAACTCAACCTGATGGCACTTCTATTAGTGGGTCTATTCCAAGCCTTCAAGCATCAAAAGCCACCCATACTATTATTCGAAACGCATTTGATAATAAATTTGGAAATTGGACAATAGAATATCAGTACAATGATGTAAAAAAATTAATTGATGTTGAAATTGAACAGTTAATCATTTCAATTAAAACTGACAAGCTTTCTTATGGTCCAAGTGACATTGCAACTGTTCAATTTGCTACTAATTATTATGATCCAAACTCTTCCAAAGCTGAATCCATACATCTAAAAATTTTAGATGATAAAGGAAATATTGCAAAACTAACTGAAGAGATAAAAATTAAAGCAATTCAGCCTAACATTATTCAACAATTCTCGATGGATAATCTGTTAAAGCACAATCCTTCTGGAAATTATTATGCAGTTGCAAATTATTATAACGTTGAAGTAGACACTCTTTTTGAGGCTTCTGATGAAAATTCCAAAACCACGATTTTTTTGGGAAGTGATAAAAATCTCTATGATCCTGGTGATTCAGTAGAAATCAACATTGTGATACCTGATCTGTCTGCAAGTTCTGGTGTTTTAACTATAACGTCACCATCTGGAAAGATAAACACAAAAACTGTTCCTGTCATCTCTTCTTTGAACCGAGTCATATTTGATGGAATTACTTCTTCAGAAATTGGAACTTATAGTGTTAGATTTGATTATGGTGAAAATGTCGCCATAAAAACTTTCGACGTGTTGGCAGAATCGTTAGCAAAACCTACTCTGTCTGAACTCAGTATTGAAATATCTTTGGACAAATTGCAGTACCTGCCTGGAGAAACAATCAATGCAAAAATTACTACCAGTAAATTAATACAAAGTAATATTGTTTATTGGTTTGAGGATCCTTCTGGAAATCATGGTGACCAAATCTCATTTGTAAATCCAACATATGGTACTTTTACAATTCCACACATCATGGCCGTGGATTCCCTTGAAGGACCATGGAAAATTCATGTAAAATACGGTGCCGTTGAATCCTTTGCGATTTTCGTTATAGAAGGTGAGGCAATTACTCCATCAGAAAAAATATCCGCTCATCTTTTTATTCCTGATTGGATTCATACTAATGCTCAATTATGGAGTGAAAACAAAATTACTGACAATGATTTTGCAACAGGTATCGAATTTATGATCAAAGAAAAAATCATCTTCCTTCCCAACTTAGTCCTATCAGATTCCTCTGAAGCAGAAATTCCAGATTGGATTAAAAACACCGCAACTTGGTGGGCAGCAGATTTAATATCAGATCAGGAATTTGCAAATGCGGTCAAATTTCTTGTCACATCTGGAATTATACACATTTGAAATGTTTCAATAGATTATATTTAGTGACACTCTAAATTTCTTCATGACAGCTACAAAAATCGATCTACTAAAAATTGTTGAATCGATGATTAACTTAGATCAGAAAATGAGGTTTGCTGCAATTATCGATCTTAAAGGTAATATTCGAGAGGCAATTATGAAAAGCGGAAAAACATCCCTGAAAACTCAAAAAGAAGAGGAGCATTTTTGTAAACAAGTTGCTCAGAGAAGAAAAATGAGACGAGAGTTTGACAGAACATTGGGAAAAGTCCGTTATGTTCATGTTGAAAGAGAAAAAGTAACTCAAATGGTAACTTATGCTAAAAGAAACACTGTTTATTTTACAATGGAGCCTGAAATGCCAATTGACACAAAAATCCGCATAATAACAAAAATCAAAAAAATCACTGCTGATCTTTAATTAACTTCTAACAGCAGATTTTCATGAAATGTCTTTGAAAAAATTTATTGCAGATTCAAAAATGTTTGAATATGATAAATACTATAGAGAATGTCAACAAAATAATCGCCCGTTTATTAAGGCACGAATAAACCCCAGTAATGGAAATTATTATGTTCAAATTGATCTGATGACTTGTGATTTTGATCTAAATCTTAACGGACAAAATCATGTACAACAATTGTTTGAAAGTGAAATCTCTTTTCTTGAATCAAACTCTTATCCAAAATCCTCTTTTAATGGGTATAATGTGGATAAAGAACTCTCTTGGTTTGACGGAATTTTACCAACACGGTTGGTTGATTTTTGTGAAAAATTGTATGATATATCGCAAAATCATCATAATTAACTATGTTGTAAATTTTTAAGAATATCACATGATTTACTTCTGATGTAATTTGTGAATTGACTCTCTTAATTGTCTTCATTTATCTCTGGAAACATTTCTCTTATTCTTTTTTTATCCAAATTCATTGATTCTATTCTGCTATCAAGATGTCTGATGATTCTTTCATCACTTTCTTCTAGTTTTTCTTTTTGAATATTTTTTATTACTTGGGTCAAAGATTTGTAATAGGCAATATGTTTAATCTTGGATTCTTCTGATCTGTCTTCTGTTTTTTCACTCACGCTAATTGAATCATTCCTATCTGAAAATAAGGGTTTGTGACAAACATGTTTTTTGGTAATGGTTATTTACACTAATATTGAAATTTGATCAGATGAATTCATGTCAAAACTAATTAAAATTTTAATTGATGAGATGGATGATGGCTGGGATGACAAACTTCGTAAAATGGGATATGATGCATACAGTGTCAAAAAATTACGTACAGATGGACATAAACTACGAACTGATTATTCTGTGATTAATTTTGCAAAAGAAAATCAAATGATTTTGGTTACACGAGATACTGAAAGTGGTCAAGCATGTCAAGAAAATAATTTACCATTCATACTGCTTGATAATGAAGAAATATTCAAAATCGTAGTTGATAAACTAAAGCAGATAACTTGATTTTTAAAATTATTCGTTATGTTGTCTAGTTTACGCTCTGAGTTCCTATTTGTGATATGCGTAAATTTGCAATCACTTCATTGAGAAACTCCTCTTCTGGCTGATGTGCAATGCTCTCCATTATGTTTTCCCAACAATCACTTATTTTTCTAGTGATCTGTGAAAACATTTTATCTTTTTTAAATGTTGGATAATGTGATAACAGTTTCATTACTGCATCCGTAGATTGAACAATGTGAATTACGTGTATTGTTGTTCTTAACCTTTCTTGAAATTCTATCTTATTTTGATGCATGATTTCTTTAAACTCATTCATTTCATCAAAAACCATCTCGATTTCTTTGTGTATGCTTTTGAGTTGATTATTTACCGATTCTGATATGTTGATCAATTCGTATTCTATGTGGGATTTACTGTACATTTTTTTTTCAACTTCCCCTGATTCTACTAATGAGCTAATTTCTCTATGTACCATTTTTTCATTTCCTACTTTTTTTATTACCCTGCTAGTAAGTTCGCCCCCTCGAATTTTTCCACTTTCATTTAAAACACGTAAAATTTCTGTTCTAATGATGTTTGAATCTGTGACCATCTTATTTTATGGTTAATTCATTTACTTAAAGGTACAATCTTTTCTCAAGTTTTTTGTGGCTGATTGTTTTTAGCAATTTTCAAAACTTACTATCTTTTTATTGACTGTATTTTTCTAGTATTGTCTTCTCATCGCTTATTTTTATTTCAGCGACTAATTCGTCTAAAATTCTAATGCCATTTAAAATCGCGATCTTGTCGATTTTTTTATTTTCTAACTTGTGTTTCAAAACCATTTTCTCATTATTTATAAAACTCATAAAACTCACACTGCTTTGCATTTCTAGATTTGTGTAAAATTTTACGTAATCTTTTATTGTTTTTATCCCCATATTTTTAATCTAGATTTCTAGTATTTGATTTAATGTTGTTATTTAGATTATCCATGTGAAAATTTCTTAAATATTGTGCCTAAATTGTCCTATTGCAAACATACAGGATCTTATCTTTATGGAAAAATTACAGATGTTATGTCTAGATTGGAATTGAATGTTACGAACGCCAAAAAGAATTCTGATGAAAGAAAAATAGAGCAGTTAGAAAAGAAAATTGATGATCTACATACCTATGTAGGCCATCTTAATGAAAGGCTCAATTATCTAAACGAGAAAATCAAATCTGACTGATACATTTTATTCTTTTTTCTTATTTTTTCTAGTTTGAATTTTAATTATGTGGTAAATAGTCTTTTTATCCATTTTTTCATTTGTTTCTATTTATTGTTAAACAATTCATATCTAAGTTTATTTAGAATTTTATTTGTTATGTATTATGGATGTATGTGATACTAGGACTCATGCATATAAAAATGGAAAAACTTTTGATCAATGTAAGGAAATTGCCAAAAATATGAATTTTGGATTTAAAGTACAGATTGAAAACCAATGCAAACTATCTTGGACTCAAATATTAGATCAAGTGGGCCATGATGAATTAATCTACAAATTGACATTAAAATTTCTTAGACAAGATGGGTACGATATAGGAAACAACAAAATTCCTGAAGTTAAAAAATTTATTTTGTAGGTTCTGTTTTACAACTTCCATCTGCATTCCTCAATTTTTTTGCCATTACAAAAGGTGTTACTAATAATACTGGAATGGATATTGCAATGAACAGTGTTTGTAGTTGAGTTAGAGCAATTGATAATGCAATTCCACTGGCTGTTCCTATAAAAATGGACAAAAACGTCCCTGCACATGTTGGACATGCTATGAATAAACCAGTGGCAGCTCCTACAGTGCTCATACCTCTTCCCTTTTTTGATATTGCATAAGCACTTACTGCAATGGATGCGTTTAACCCTACCAAATATGATACGATTACTTGTAAAACTAAATTGATAGGAATGATTTGTAGCCCTACATGTTCTGTCAAATATACTATGATCTTTGGCATGTATCCTGGTTCATCGCAACACGGCGATACAAATCCTGATGGAATTGTGGCTCCATAATGTGTCACAAAATTTACTTCTGGTTGGTACACTAGTGTTCCAGATACTAATGAAAAAAATATGCCGTATCCAACAAATGTCATCACAAAAACTTTTCTTGATCTTGAATTCCATGTAGTTAACGCAATAATTGTTGCAATATCTTTTCCTTTCTTC
>SXGT01654344.1_pt1 | contig 13723 bp, 13 predicted proteins | sample 3176221 | NCBI WGS metagenome assembly SXGT01 (sample SAMN11356862, study PRJNA531348) | freshwater metagenome | isolation source: freshwater sample F1-120 | place: China: Fuxian Lake, Yuxi | collected 2017-12-25 | reverse complement strand
GGGGCGGTTCACAAGGAGTCTTTTGACTCCAGGTGTCTCTTGCGCTCCCCCTCTCCCAGCGCCACTGTTTTTACAAGGACAGCGTGGGAGAGGGGGTCGGGGGGTGAGGTCTGCGTGAGTAGCGCGGGCGACCTCTCGCAGGAGTGTTAGAAGATTCGGGAAGAGACAGCTGAGTCGAAGTGATCGTCGGTGCGACGTTGCTGCTCTGCTGCACCTCGATCGGGGCTGGCTTCCGCGACAACGACACTGCGACGACAGTGCCTGCCGTGAGAAAGATAACGAGCCCCATCCCCACTATCACACGCCGACTGGATGTCGATGTGGGTGCTTGCTGCGGAGGGAGCGCGGCCTGGCTCGGCACGCTCACGGTGGTGGGGAGGGCCTGCGGTGGCGGCGGTGGACCGGCCTGGCTCGACGCACTTATGGTTACGGTGGGCGTGACCACGAGCTTGCGCGTCGTCTCCCTCGACTCGCCCGCGGCGACGCTTGCCTTGGCGGGCTCGGGCGCCGAAGGCCCCAGTATCTTGGCAGCCTCGTCGAGCGCGCTCACGAACTCTCGCGCCGTCGCATAGCGCCCCTCGGACGCCTTCGACAGGCACCTGTCGACCACGCGCTGCAGCTCCGAGGACACCCTCGCGTTGTGCTTGGCCAAGGGCTCGGGCTCGTCATTGCACACCGCGAGGAGCACCTCCAAGGGCGACATCGCCCTCATCCCGAAGGGCCGCTTTCCCGAGAGCATCTCGTAGAGCACCACGCCGAGCGAGAAGATGTCGCTCCGTGATCCGGATCCCCGACGGCCAACATCAACCAGGCACCATGACCTCCTCGCCCTCCCAGGTGCCCGACGTCCCGGGGAGCGCATCCTCCACGGGCAGCGCCCAGCTCACTCCCCCTCCGAGGAGCTCGAACACCTCAGCCCCCAGGACCTCCCCCTCGGCACGCTCCGACGGTGGCGCCGCGGATATCAAGAAAGAGGGGATCACGAACGGCCCGAACGGCCCGAACATCACGGGATTGATCCCTCGAGGAAGCGGTCCCACCGCTATGCGCGGAGCGCCTCCTCGATCATGCCCAGCCTGTCCTGCCCCCAGTAGAGCTCCTTGCCGTCGATCACGAAGGTGGGCGCCCCGAACACCCCCGCGGCCACCGCGCTCCGTGTCGCGGCGATCAGCTCGTTCTTGACGGCGGGGTCCTGGGTGCGGGCCAGCACGGCAGGCGCGCCCTCTCCCAGCAGCTCCGAGAGGACCGCGTCGTCTCCGATGTCGCGATCGTCGGCCCAGTAGGCGTGGAACACGGCGGCGCGGAAGGCAGACCTGCGCTCCGGGGGGAGGGCCAGGGTGGCTCGTAGGGGCTTTATCGTGTTCATCGGGAAGCGGGAGGGGGACTTGAAAGGAACTCCCCAGTAGGCCGCCCATCTGTGGATATCGTCCATGGTGTACTTCTGGCGGGCCGCCGACCAGGAGGCCAGAGGGACCTGGACCTGGCCTATCTCCTTGAAGATACCGCCAAGGAGCATCGGGCGGTCCACCAGTTTGGCTCCGGCGCGCTCCGCCAGCTTCTCGACCTGGGTCATTGCCAGATAAGAAAAGGGCGACGAGTAATCCCAGTACGCCTCGAGCACCCTGCCCGTGGAGGGTATCGTGGGTCTGGCTGGGGCGGGAGGCAGCCCCTCCACGAAGACCATGCGGTCCTGCCCCCAGTACATGTATTTTCCGTCCACGAAGAAGGTCGGAGCCCCGAAGACCCCCCTGGCGATCGCCTCGTCGGTACGCTCCCGGAGATCGACCTTCACCACGGGCTGCCCGATCTGCGCCAGCACCACCGGAGCGTGGAAGCCGGCCTCGGTCACCACCCTGGCGATGGTCTCGGGGGAGGAGGGATCGGCGCCCTCCACCCAGTAGGCCCTGAAGAAGCCAGCGATGACCCCGGGCGAGATGCCCGTGGCCAGCGTGGCCCGGAGCGCCTCCACAGTGCGCCGGGGGTGCTCCCCGGGGAACACCAGCGGGACGCCAGCCGCCCTGGCCGCCCTGGTGATGTCGGCCTGGTTATGGGCTGCCTTGGCCGGGGCGAGCTGGTTCATCAGGTCCTGGGGGGTGCCCCTCGCCTTGAACACCCCGCCAAGCAAGAAGGGTTTGTACGTCAGCGGGACGCCCATGCGCGCCGCCAGCGAGGGGGCACCCACGGACGCCACGTAGGCGTAGGGACAGGAGTAATCGAAGAAGAGTTCCAGGCTCTTGGCGGGGAGGCTGCGACCAGGCTCGAAGACGACGTCGGACATGGCCGAAGGCTAGCGCGACCGACCTGCTCTTGGAGCCTGTCCTGCCAAGAAACGAACACGGGGGCATCTCCCCACCGGAAACCCACTGCGCGGCTGCGACGACCTGGGAAGTCCCTGACGAGGGAGGGCGTTCGTCCCGGTAGGGACGGCCCTTTCGGGCCGCCCCCCTTCCATCACCCGGTCGATTGGCGCTGGACAGGGCGTGCCCCACCAGGACACATTTGTCCGATGATCTCGAGCGCCCCCCGACGAACGGCACTCCGGCTCGCCGTACCACTCTCGGCGGCGCTCCTGGCCGCGCACGTGGCCTGCGGCTCGGACCCCCTCCTCGACTCGCCCGCCCCGGACGCGAGCCCGACCCCCGGGGCGGACGTCACGCCCGCTCCGCCGCCCCCCGATACGAGCCCACCGCTCGACGCGAACAAGCCCGACGCGAGCAAGCCCGACGCGGCCGACGCGGCCGACGCGGCCGACGCGGCCGACGCGGCCGACGCGGCGCCTCCTCTCCCACCCCTCCCGAACATCTTGCTGGTCATCGGCGACGACATGGGGCTCGACGCGAGCATCTGCCACGCGGTGGTGGCCGATCCTGGGCGAGCGCCGCGCATCGCTGATCTCTGCCGGCGGGGCGTGACCTTCGACAACGCCTGGTCCGCGCCGCTCTGCTCCCCCACGCGCGCGACGATCATGACGGGGCGTCACGGGTTCCGGACGACGGTCGGCTTCGCGGGCCACCCGCTTCCTCTCGCGGAGCGGGCCCTCCCCCGGGCCCTCCTGGACGGGAACCCGGCCTACGCGGCCGCCGCGGTGGGGAAATGGCACCTGTCGAACGCGACGAACGGCGGCGCGAACCACCCCAACACGGTCGGCTTCTCGTTCTACGCCGGCAACCTCCAGGCGCAGGTCGCGAATTTTTCCAACTGGACGCGCACGGAGAACGGCGTCAGCGCGATGAACACCGGCTACGCCACGACGGTCGCCGTCAACGACGCGAGGGACTGGATCGCCGCCCAGACCACGCCATGGCTGATGTGGCTCGCGTTCAACGCGGCGCACGCGCCCTTCCACAGCCCTCCGGCGGCGCTCCACACGTACCCCGAGGTGCTCGGTGTCCCGCCGCCCGCGCGCCCCATCACCCACTACCACGCGATGATCGAGGCCATGGACACGGAGCTGGGCCGCCTGCTCGACGGGCTGACGCCGGCGGCGCGCGCGCGCACGTGGATCATCTTCGTCGGCGACAACGGCACGCCCCGGGAGGTCTCGCAGCCGCCCGTCCTGCCCGGCCGCGCCAAGGGCACGCTCTACCAGGGAGGCGTGCAGGTGCCGCTCACCATCTCCGGGCCGGGCGTCGTCGGGGGGGGGCGCCGGGTGAGCGCGCTGGTCCACACGGTCGATCTCTTCAAGACGATCCTCGAGCTCGCTCAGGTCGACATGGCCCTCGCGTTGCCGCCGGGCGGTAACACCGTGGACTCGGTGAGCCTCGTGCCCTACCTCGTTCGCCCCGGCCAGGCGCCCCTGCGCCCCTGGGTCATGACCGAGCAGTTCGGGGGCGCGGGATTCGGCGCTCCAGGCAAGACCATTCGCGACGCGGAGTTCAAGCTCGTTCGCTTCGACAACGCGACGCTCGAGCTCTACGACCTCCGCGTCGATCCTTACGAGACGAACGACCTGATGAGCGCCCCGCTCTCGGTCGAAGCGCAGACGCACCTCACCGCGCTGACGAACGATCTCGACGCGCTGCTCGCCTCGCCCTGAGCCGCGCCGGGACGACGGCGCGGGTGGCGAGAGCGGGACGGGTCACGAATCGCCCGTGACGATGGCGTTGCCCCAGGCCACGGCCTGCTCGTAGATCTCGGGGAGCACGGCAGGATCGAGCCCCAGATCCCCGGCGCGCTGGTCGATGGCGCCCCAGGTGGCGTGCTCGTAGGCGAGCACCAGGCCGAAGATGAGCCCGGCGCACCCGGCCTCGGGGAGGCGCCCGGAGTCCAGGAGCTTGGGCGCGTTGAGCAGGACCGCGGCGATCTCCCTGGAGACGCCCAGCTCCCGGAGGATCCCGGACAAGGGCTGACCCAGGATCACGTCGATGGTCGACAGCATGCCGATCAGGAACATGTCGACGCTCGTAAAGCGCAGGGCCACCCCCAGCAGCTCGCAGAAGCGCGCCCGGATCATGCATGTGACGAAGACCTCGGTCGGTTTGTCTCTGGCCATGCTGGCCAGGACCACCAGCGAGGCCCAGCGGCGGAGCGGCTTCTCGCCGAGCAGAACGGCCGCCTGCAGGATGGACGTTATGGGGTTACGCAGGGCGATCGCAGCCGAGTTGAGATAACGGAGCAGCTTGACCGAGAGCGACAGATCTCGGCCGATGATGACGGCGAGCCTGTCCAGGTCGCTGTCGGGGTCGTTCAGCGCGGCGAGCAGCCTGACGTAGCTCAGCTTGCAGACCGGCACCTCGTCGGTGCTGCTCATCTCGGGCTTGCAGAAGAAATAGCCCTGGAAATAACTATATCCAAGATCGAGCGCCTCGTGAAACTCCTCCTGGGTCTCGAGCTTCTCGGCGAGCAGCTTGAGCTTGAAGCGTTTGAGCCTGTCGACCACGAGGCGCCGCTCGTCCCCCCTCGTGATCTTGAAGTCGATCTTGACGATATCGGCGAGGGCCAGGAGCCCCTCATATTTGTCGGCGAACACGAAGTCGTCCAGGGCCAGCACGTACCCCCTTCTCCTGGCGAGCCGGCAGGCCTCGAGCACCTCCCTCGTGGGCTCGACGTTCTCGAGCACCTCCAGGACGGTCCGGCGCGGAGGGAGCAGGGCATAGAGATCGCCGACGAGGATCTTCTCGGTGATGTTGACGAAGCCCCGGCCGGCCCCCAACAGGGTATTTAGACCGAACTCATGAATGCTGTCATGGATGACGCGCGAGGAGGCGTGGTCGCCATCCGTGCCCGGGGTAAAGAAATTATCGCTTCCGGAGCGGAACAGGAGCTCGTAGCCAAAGACCGCGCGCGTCCGATCGAAGATGGGCTGGCGTGCGACGAAGATCTTCATGGACTTCAGAGCCTCCCCTTTCACTTCAGGAACGGACGCCCGGGCGCCGACGTTCAGCCCTCGCCATCGGACTTCAAGAACGGCCCGTTCTAGGCCATGCTGCGGGCATGCTTCGCCCCCCGCTGCGCCTCCTGCCGCTCCTCCTTCTCGTGGCCGCCTGCAAGGATCCTCCACCCCCGCACGTCCCGACGCCCATCCCGGCCAAGCCCGTCGCGACCGACGCCCCAAGCGAGCCCCCCAGCGCCAGCAAGGGACTCCCTCTCGACGTCGATCCCACGGCCTTCTTCGAGAGCGCCGAGTCCCTCCGCAAGCTCTGCAACGAGAGCCTCACCACCGCGAACGGCAAGCTCGAAGGCGTGCGCGCCCTCAAGGACGCCGCCCCCGAGGCGCTCACCTACGAGGCGGTGCTCGGCGCGATCGACGACGCGCGCCTCGCCATCAAGAACGGGGGCGACTTCAGCTCGCTCATGGCCGTATCCCACCCCGACGCCGCCACGCGCAAGGCCGCGGAGGAGTGCGAGCCCAAGACCGGGAGCTTCGAGACCTCGTTCTTCCTGGACGCCGGCATCGCCGCCACCGTCAAGCGCTACAGCGCCCTCGTGAAGGAGGGCAAGGCCAAGGCGCCCCCCAGCCCCGAGGCGGCGAGGGTGCTCGAGCACCTCCTCCGCGACTACCGCAGGAACGGCCTGGATCTCGCCGAGGCCGAGCAGAAGCGCCTCCGCGAGCTCAACGCCGAGATCACCAGGGTGGGCCAGGACTTCGACGCCAACCTCGCCCAGTCCACGGCCTTCATCGAGGCGACCCCCAAGGATCTCGAGGGCCTCCCCGCCTCGTACATGGACGCCCACAAGCCCGGCCCCAACGGCAAGATCCGCGTGACGACGGACTATCCCGATTATTTCCCCGTGCTCCAGTACGCCAAGAACCGCAGCTTTGCCCTGGAGCTCTACAAGAAGTTCGACAACCGCGCCGCCGACAAGAACGTCCAGCTCCTCGAGAAGCTCCTGGTCCTCCGCCAGGAGAAGGCCAAGCTGCTCGGCTACCCCACCTGGGCCGACTACGTGATCGAGCCTCGTATGGCCAAGAACCCCAGGACGGTGGCCTCGTTCCTGGAGGGCCTGCGCGCCCACATCGCCAAAAAGGGCGAGGAGGAGATGCGCGAGTTCCGCGACATGCATGCCAAGCTCGGCGGGCTCCGGAGCGACCCCCTGCCCCCCTCCGATCGCACCTACCTCGAGGACCAGGTCCGCAAGGCCAAATATGGCCTCGACTCCAAGGAGGTGAGCCAGTACTTCGAAGTCACCCAGGTGAAGAAGGGTATCCTGGAGATCACCTCCAAGCTCTTCGGGGTATCGTACCGCGCCGCGGACGTCCCCAAGTGGCACCCCGACGTGGAGCCCATGGAGATACTCGACGGCTCGGGCAAGGTGCTGGGCCGCTTCTACTTCGATCTGTACCCTCGCGAGGGCAAATACAAGCACGCCGCCGTCTTCAGCATCCGCGACACCAAGAGGCTCGCGGACGGCTCGCGCCTCATGCCCATCGCCGCCATCGAGTGCAATTTTCCAAAGCCGGGCGGCCCTGGCCCCGCGCTCATGAGCCACCAGGACGCGACCACGTTCTTCCACGAGTTCGGTCATGTCCTCCACCACCTGCTCAGCGAGACCGAGACGGTCACCTTCGCGGGGACCAGCGTCGCCCGCGATTTCGTCGAGTCGCCCTCGCAGATGCTCGAGGAGTGGGCCTGGTCCAAGGAGACGCTGGCCGTCTTCGCCAGGCACCACGAGACAGGCACGCCCCTCCCCGACGCCCTCCACACCAAGATGCTGCGGGCCCGGGGCTTCGGGCGAGCCCTCATGACCCAGCGCCAGCTCTTCCTCGCGGCGCTCGATCAGGCTTACCACACCCGCCCTCAGCCTCAGGACACCACCAAGGTGCTCGAGGAGATCCAGGAAGCGTATACCCCCTTCAAGTACGTCCCAGGGACTCACTTCCAGGGCACCTTCGGGCACCTCGTCGGCTATGACGCGGGCTACTACGGATATCAGTGGGCCCTGTCGATAGCGCGCGATCTCTTCACGCGCTTCGAGGGATCGAGCATGCTCGATCCAAAGACCGCCGGGGAGTACCGGACCATGGTGCTGGCCAAGGGGGGCAGCATGGACGAGGCCGAGCTGGTGAAGGGCTTCCTGGGCAGACCCCCCAGCGACCTGGCCTACAAGCGCTTTCTATCGGATCAGGGCCCTGCCCCGGCCGCCCGCACCGGAGGCCACGGCCACCTGCCAAAGCCCCCCCGTCACCCGCCCCCTCCTCCCAGGAGGAAGCCCAAGTGACAGGGCACGCTCGGCCCCCTCGGGGGCAGTCCCTCGGAGGATTTTGCCCCTCGCCGAGGTGGGCGTGGTTCGATTCACGGGGAGGAGGCGACGACCCTGGGAAGCCCCTGACGAGGGAGGAGGGAACGGCAAAGCAGCCACGCAACGGGAGGATTCCGAGGCTCTCCGCCCTGGTGATCGCGGCCTCGCTGGGCGGGCTCCTTGTTCATGGCACGGCGTCGGCCTGCATGCCTGCTCCCCCCGAGGGGCGCCATGTGCGCATCGTGGACGAGGCGGCGCTCGTCACCTGGGATCCGGCCACCAGGACCGAGCATTTCCTTCGCAGGGCCAGCTTCGTGGCCGACACCGCGGATTTCGGGTTCCTGGTGCCCACCCCTGGCAAGCCCACCCTGACCGAGGGCGACGACTCGGTCTTCGAGCGGCTGGAGAGAGCGACCCGCCCGGAGGTCGTCTACCGCGATGTCCTGTCGGGCATCGATCCCATGCCTCTGCTCTTCGGCGTATTCCTCCTCAGGGCCACCAAGTCGGCCCCCTTGACCGCCTCGGTCACCGTGGTGGACGAGCTGCGCGTCGCGGGCTACGACGCCGTGGTCCTTCAGGCCGACTCGCCCAGCGCCCTGACCGAGTGGCTCAAGAGCCACGGCTACGCCCGGGGCCCGGAGGTGGAGGCATGGGTCGCGCCCTACGTGGCCAGGCGCTGGTTCCTCTCCGCCTTCAGGATAGCCCCAAAGGACGAGAAGATGCCCGACAACGGCCGGATCGGCCAGGGCGCCGTCGATATCGCCTTCACGACCGATCGCCCCTTTTATCCCTACCGGGAGCCCGATTCGGCCCGGGGCCCGAACGCCAAGGGACCTCGCTCCCTGGCCGTCTACGTGGTCGCCCCCGAGAGGGCGTCGGCCACCCTGGGGGATACGGCGACATGGGTCGGCATACCCACGTATGCCAGGCGCATGGACTCCCCGGTCCAGGGGGTCCCTGGCGGGACGGAGGGGCGGTGGCTCACCGCCTTCATCGATCGCTCCTCGCCCAGGCCAGGGGTCGAGGAGGTCTACTTCGGAAAGAGCCCGGACAGCTCCCCCCTCATCCCCCCTCCCGTGGAGATCCGGGTGAGCAAGAAGATCCCCGTCCCCATCGACGTGGTGATTGTCCTGGGCACAGGCCTCTTCTTCGTGGGGCGCGCCATACGCAAGAGGCGAGAGCGCGGCTAGCCCCCGTGTGCGCGACCCCGAAGGCCCCGGGTTTCACCCCGGGGCCTTGCCCGGCGCGACGGCGCCCCCCACGTAGCGCCCGCTGATCATGCTGGCGACGATACCCCGGAAGCGTCCGCACAGATCGCCGGCCATCCAGACGCCCGGGGCGATACCGAGGTCCCCGTCGTCGACGGGATAGTCGCCCACCCCCTCGATGCAAGGGGCGTAGAGCGTGGCCGAGGGATCCCCCGCGAGCTCGGGGGCATGCTCGATGAAGCGATCGAGGGCGCGGAGGATCAGGGCCGCGCCCTCCTCTCCAAAGGTGGCGGCCAGACCCCCTCGGCGGCCTCGCTCGCGGAGCACCCCGAGGAGCGAGGCCCGGAGAGGCGCACCTCCAGGGGCCAGGAGCCTCCCCTCGATGGCCCTGGAGAGCGCGGGGTCGCTGGTGCGCACCAGGAGCCCCAGGTTGCTCCGGCCGGTCCTGGGGCCATCGCCTCGCCCCGAGAACGCGTGCATATTGCACGTGCTCCCCAGGACCACCTCGCCGTCCCGGCAGACGCAGAAGGTTCGGATCTCGAAGGGCGGTTCGTCCTGGCGCAAGATGAGCTTGGGATCGATCCCCTGGAGCCGGGCGAAGAGCGGCGAGTCGGCCCGGGTCTCGATCCTCACCCCCAGCTCCAGGCGACGAAAGCTCCAGGCGACGCCCAGGTTCGTGAGCCAGCTCCTCGTCCAGAGGGGCGAGAGGCGGCCCGTGGCGACGACCAGACGGCGGGCCTGGATCTCGAGGAGATCGCCTCCCTGCTCGACCGTCAGCTCGATCATCGGCCCCGAGGGCGAGGGGATACGGCGGGCGCCCACCACGCGAGCTTCGATCCTGGGAGGCCCTCCGCTCCTGGCGTAGAGCTCGCGTATGCACGCCATGCGCTCGCCGAGCGACGCGTACATCGACGGATACTCCTTGAGCCTCCACCCTGCTCCGCCCTCCATGGACGGAGCCGGGGCGAGCTCCTCGCGAGGGAAGGGAGGAGCCAGGACCCCGTGGGCCGCGAGCAGGGCGCGGGTGCGCTCGTAGGCGCGCTCCAGCCGGGCCCTGTCGGGGAGGCGCCAGAGCTCCGTCGCCGAGGGAAAGAACGAGTGCTTGCCGTCCGAGAAGAGCCCGGCTCCTCCGACGCCGCTGAGGATGTCCTCCGGGGCGTCGCGATCCCTGGCGGTATGCCGTCTGCCCTGCTCGATCAGGAGGCAGGTGGCGGTGGCGGCGATCTCGGCGGCGGCGGAGAGCCCGGCTGGACCCGCACCGACGACGACGGCATCATGGGGGCGCGCCATGGACCAGGAGAGTGTCACGGGGACCTTCGAGATTCATATTTTCGTGACCCCGCTCGATCCGCCGGAGCCGGTGGCCCGGGCCTTCTCGACGGCCTGCCGGGGCGACGGAGACCCCCCCAGGATGAAGGGGCTCCTCCTCGAGCTCGACTATGTCGACCGCGGGTTCGTGGGTGTGCTCCAGTCCTCCCGCTACGTCCAGGGCACCCTCGACGACGCGCGCCGAGGGGCCGAGGAGGACGCGGCCATCCTCCGGAGCCGGGGCTTTCAGGTCGTCCGGGAGAAGATCGAGGCGGCCTCCACCAACCCCGGCGTCCCCCGCACCCCCGAGGACGCGCGGAGCTCTCCCCCCGATCGCTACTTTGAATTCCATGTCCTCGTGGACGGCAAGAGCGGGCCCATCTCCAACGACGACGTCGCCTCGCTCCGCTCGATCGCGAGGAGCGCGGGCGAGCGGCTGGGGCAGCCGGTCCCGCTGAGCTACAACGCGCTGAAGCCAGCCCAACGCTTCTTGAACTTGAGGCAGCGAGGGGTCGGCCTCGACCTCGCCTTGACCCGCGTGCGCGAGATCGAGGACGAGCTCTCCCGCACGGGGACCCTGGAGGTCCGCAAGGTGATCTCCGAGTATATCTGCTTTGATACCAACCTCTCTCTCGACGACGGATGGCTGGAGCCCCTCCCATGATGGAGTTCGTCCTCGTCACCTCGAACCCGAACAAATGGGTGGAGGCCCAGCGGATCCTTGGCTGTCCGCTCGCCCGCGTGGCCCTGGATCTCCCCGAGATCCAGGCCGCGACCACGGGGGAGGTCGCGCTCCACAAGGCGAGGGCCGCTCACGAGCGCCTGGGCCGGGCCGTGATCGTCGAGGACACGGGGGTGGAGCTCCTCGCCTTCGGCGGCTTCCCCGGCCCCTTCATCAAGTTCTGGGAGGCCCTGGGAGGCCTTGGCTCGATCTGCCGTGCCCTGGACGCCGCGGGGGACCGGGGCGCCGTGGCGGTCTGCGCCCTGGGCGTGTGCACGGGAGAGGGTGCCTACATCGTCGAGGGGCGGGCCGCTGGGGCGATCGCCAGGGAGCCCCGGGGCGCCGGAGGCTTCGGGTGGGACTCGATCTTCCTGCCCGAAGGGAACGACCGCACCTTCGCCGAGCTGGGCGCCGAGGAAAAAGATCGCATCTCCCACCGCCTCCTCGCCTGGAGGGAGCTCTCCAGGAAGCTGGGGTTGTCCCTCCCCGCCTCCTCCTTGTGAATCGAACCACGTCCCCCCGGGTCGTAGCGTTGCGGGCGAGGCATGGGCAACGTTTTGGGATCGGGGTGCGCTGCGCCTTCCCCGAGCCGTGTGTCGGACTGAGACGGGTTGGATTTTACAGGGAGGGGAGACCCGAGCTCTCGGCAACCCCGGGGCCGCAGGAGAGCCCTTGGACTCGGTCGGCTCAGCCCGCGGTGTTCGCCCACGAGCTGGCGGCCCCTCCAAGTCCGGCCCAACGCTTGCCGTAGCCTGGCGCATGCCGAGTGAGACGAAGGGATAGATCCAGCCATCAACGGGGATACATGAGGGACTCCCACTTCGTCACCCAGCGACTCGCGGAGATGAAATGCGTCAGCTCGACCTCTGCTTTCGCATTCAGCAAGGGCGTCGTGGGCGACTTCAGGAGCTCGTAGGCAATCGGATACGGATAGTGCACCGGTCCGTCGGCCAGCATTCTGCTGTTGGGTACCACCACCACAGGCTGATTGCATATACCGTCGGGGTTCGACAGGCCAGACTGCGTCCACACTGGCATGCCAAATACGGGTTTGGCTGTGGCGAGGACCAACAGGGCTTCCCTTGATTCGCCTACGGTCCCCCCCCGCGGACCCCCCCTCCCCCGCGTCCCCCGCAACGATCCGTGCCCCCGCGGCTCGGGGAGATTGTGGGGGGAGGCAGGCCTGTCGGGGAGCGTGCACACGACTGGGGATCAGCGCAGCGTCGCCGGAGGGGGCTGGCCGCCGTGCTTGCGGCGCGCCTCGTCGCTCGTACGAATTTGCTCCCAGACCCAGTCGAGCGTCTTGCCCCGGGCGAGGTGGTCCGTCCAGCTGTCGAGGCCGCCGGCCTCTCCCTCGCGACCGAGGTACGCCTGGTAGGCCTTGTTGACGAGGCCGCGCGCCTCGGGGGTCTTCGCGATCGACTCTCTGACCTTCGCCGTGGGGAGGCCCCCGCTCACGTGGCGCGCGAGCCAGACGGGGTCCGGGGCGCGGTGAAGAATGTCCGTGTAGAAGGAGGTGATCTCCGCAGTGCGAGCGTCGAGGCACTTGCCGTTGTCGATGCGCTGGCCCTCCGGGCAGCAGAAGACCTCGCGGGTCGAGCTCTCTTGCTGCCGGCAGGCGCTGGCGCCCGGGGTGGGCCCGCCTGCGCAGTACAGGCCGCGGCCGCACACCGGGGCTAGAGCGACACATTTGCCGTTGTCGATGCGCTGGCCGGGTGGACAGCAGTACACGGTGGCCGCGACGGCGTTCTTCTGGCGGCAGGCGCTCGCCCCGTCGGTCGGCCCACCCGCGCACACGAGACCGGTGCCGCAGTCGGGGGGCGGAGCCGCGTTGGCGCTCGTGGAGAAGCAGGCGCCGCCTGCGAGCAAACCCGCTGCCACGAAACCCCAGCGAACCATCACAGTCTGTGCTTGGAACTGCATCGTGCCGTCCTTAACCGTACCGTCTCGAGCCTGCCTTCGACGAGCGAACCAGAGATTGATGCACCGAGGGGCGAATTTCGTCAAACCCGAAACGTCCAAGTCAGGCGGGCCGGTACACGGGAAGGAGCGGGGCGTCGCGGAGGCGGGGCGCCTTGATGTCCTTGGCCGCCAGGAGAGGCTCCGAGACGGGCCACTCGATGCCCAGATCAGGGTCGTTCCATAGAATGCTCATCTCGTGCTCGGGCGCGTAGAGCTCGGTGCATTTGTAGACCATGTCCGCCACGTCGCTCATCACGCAGAAGCCGTGGGCCAGGCCGGGCGGCACCCAGAGCTGGCGCTTGTTCTGCTCGGACAGCAGGACAGAGAACCACCGGCCGAAGGTGGGCGAGCCTCGCCGGATGTCGACGACCACGTCGAACACGGCGCCACGGGCGACGGACACCACCTTCCCCTGGGCGCGCGGCTCCTGGAAATGCAGCCCCCTGAGGGTGCCGCGCACCGAGCGCGAGTAGTTGTCCTGCAAGAAGGGCCCGTGGATGCCTGCCCGGGCGTAGCGCTCGGCCTGGTAGGTCTCCATGAAGAAGCCGCGCTCGTCGCCGAACACCTCGGGCTCCACGACGAGCACGCCAGGCAGGCTGGTCTCGAGCACCTTCACCAGACCGCCCCGCGCTGCTCGACGAGCCGGATGAGGTAGCGCCCGTAGTCGTTCTTGCGCATGGGCTCCGCCAGCTCGAGGAGCTGGGCCGAGTCGATATAGCCCATACGGAAGGCGATCTCCTCGGGGCACGCCACCTTGAGCCCCTGCCTCTGCTCGATGATCTGGATGAAGGACGAGGCCTGCTGCAACGACTCGTGCGTGCCGGTGTCCAGCCAGGCATAACCT
>SXGT01320939.1_pt1 | contig 13726 bp, 10 predicted proteins | sample 3176221 | NCBI WGS metagenome assembly SXGT01 (sample SAMN11356862, study PRJNA531348) | freshwater metagenome | isolation source: freshwater sample F1-120 | place: China: Fuxian Lake, Yuxi | collected 2017-12-25 | reverse complement strand
ATCGACGCCGGCGGTCGGCTCGTCGAGAAGCAGAATCTGCGGCTCATGCACCAGCGATGCGCCAAGGTTGAGCCGGCGCTTCATGCCGCCGGAGAACGTCCCGGCCCGTTGATCGGCGCGCTCGGTCAAGGCAATCGCCGAAAGGATTGAATCGATTCGCTGCTCGAGACCGTGACCGCCCAGACCGTAGAGTTCGCCGAAGAAGCGGAGGTTTTCGCGGGCGCTCAGTTCGTTGTAAATCGCAAGGTCCTGCGGGACGATGCCGATCAGGCGGCGTAGGTTGCGGTCGCTACGGTGGAACTCCTTGCCGTCAAGAAGGACCTGGCCGGCGGTCGGATCGAGCAGTCCGGAAACGATCGACATGAGCGTGGTCGTGCCGGCGCCGTTGGGACCAAGGAGTCCGAACATTTCGCCTTTGCCGACGGTGAAGGATATGCCGGCAAGGGCAGGCGTCGGCCCATAGTCTTTCCGCAGATTGCGAACTTCAAGCATGATGTTGTGTTGCTATCTGAGTCGGATTTGGCATGATAGAATGCCAGGCGTTAAACTCCCTCTATAGCCCCTGGTTTGCCAGGGGTTGCGGGCGATTGAGGCGATGGCCATTCTATGAAACCAACACTCAAAAACTTGTTCCTGCTTTCGCTCACCCTCGGCGCGGTCGCTGTCGAGATTCGCTCGGCGGACGAGAAGAAGGTCGAGGCCAAGCAGAAGATCGACCAGAAGAACGTCGAATTCGATTGGACGAAACTGCTGGCCGGCCTGCGCGAACGCTTCGCCACATCGCAAGACACGACGTTGCAGCAGACACGCATTGATAAGGCGTATTTCACCATCAATGAGAACGATCCCGATCAGCCTCCTTTCCTGAACTTCAAGGGCGTCTGCCTGCGCACCGGTCACGACGACGAGAAAGCAATGAAGGCGTTCCTGCTCATGGAACTCGCCAAGCTCGCCGTGCCGGGGGGCAAATACCCGATCAAGATCGACGAGATCACCTTCCATCCCTCGCCGGTGTATGCCTTGCAGGACGCCGGCGTCGCTGCCTTCAAGAAGAACGCTACGTTCAACGTCTTTTTCGAGCGTGCGAACTACGCTGCGGACGGGAGTCTACGCCTGCACACACTCTGCCTGCGCTCCGACGAATCGACCCATGCCAAGATCGACAAGCTTTTGGCGGAGAACTCGCTCGCCGACGACTTGATTCGGCTGCCGAACAGTAAGCAAACGAAACCGCCGACGGTCGTGCGCCGCGACCACGATTGGCTCGGACAGCGCCTGGACTTGCAGCGTAAATTTGCCGTCGATGGCGATCCGCTCTTCACGCGGACCCGGCTGGACGACGGCTATCTTCAGTATTCCAAGGATCGCAAGAGCGTTCAATTCCACGTGGCCGGGGCGTGCATTCATCCGCCGGCACTGGTTGGCGATGTCGAACGGACCCAACGCTGGAAGGATCGCCTCAGCGGCTTGATCCCCAAGGTGGTCTACGAACCGCAGGTAGCCGGCATCGCGATGCTGCCAAACCCGAGCATCGCCTGGCAGAATCAGGCCGCGACCGTTGAGTCGTTTGATGGAGTGTATTTCCATCTCGCGGATTTCCGGGGGGATGGCAAAGCCTATGCCGCGGTGCGCATTCCGACTGAGGACCACCGTGCTGCTATCATGCGGGTGATCACCGAAGCCAAGTCGAAGCACTTCCCAATCGATGCGGTAGAAATATTGCCGTTCACCTGGGAATGGGACAAGGTGATGCCTCGCGTGCAGACACGCCTGGCGGAAGGCGATTTCCTGCTCCATCGCACTCGCATGGACCGGATCTTCCTCGCCTACGACGACCCCCAGCGCGGCGATCCCTACGTGCACCTCGACGGCGTCAGCCTGCATCCGACCGAAATCGAAAAGGCCGAGGCACTCCGGCCACGCATCGAGCAAGCGCTCGTCGGCATCCTGCCGATGCCGATCGAGCATCAATGGAACTCGAAACGCATTCGTTTTCTCACCAGCCCGATCTATGACATGCAGGCAAAAGCAGTGACCGACCGGCTGGACGGCATGCTCTTCGCCAACGGCCGCTACGATGCGCAAGGCCAACTGCATCTTGTCATCGCTGTCGGCGCTCCGGGTCAGCGTGCCGCGGCGAGCAAGATCGTTGCCTCAACCAAGGTGTCTGACGGCGTCCTGCGCGGCAAGGGGCAGCCGAAGCTCGACATAACGGACATCGCCTGGAGCGACTTCCTGAATGAATTGCAGCACTGGATGGCCCGGAACAGCGACACCCTGCTCCGCAAGTCGCGTCTGGACCGCGGCTTCTTCAGCTACCCCGCGAGCAAGGTCGGGCCCGATCTCAATTTGCCGATGCTCGGCATTTATCCGGCCAGCGATGTCTACCATCGCCGCCTCAGCCAGCGACTCGAACCGTACGTCCGCGTGGCCCTGGCCGATCAACTGCGCGCGGGCCGAATTGCGGTCGTGGCCATCGTTGAGAGCATTGCCAATCCGGCCGTCACCGTGCAAACCAAAGTTCCCGAACACACCGTACTCGACGGCGTCCGCCTCGACGACGCCAGCTTTGACAGCGACAAGAAGCTGATCGTCCACGGCATCTGGACTGGCAAGGAGCAGCAGGCGCCGCTCGACAGACTGATCCGCGAAACGCTGACGCCCGCTCATCCCGCACTCAAGCACGGCATCAACTGGACGGCACTGCAAGTCTTCGACATCGCGGGCTTGCTATTGAACATGCGCACGTGGGTCGCCGAGCAGGACGCAATCGATGAGGTATGGCTCGAACGCATCTACTTCGACGGCAAGGGCCAGGTCCGCATCGCCGGATTTTTCACACGCCCGCAGGATCGCGACAAGGCGGTCCCTCATCTGACGAAATCCATGCCGATCTTCGAAAGCAAGAAGCTGCCGAGCATCGACGGCGACGCGCCGAGCAAGGAGGCCCCGAAGGTCGAAGACAAGAAAGTGGTTCCCGTCGTATTCGTGCAAGACCCGAAGGACGACGGCCCGTTCAAGCTCGATCAGCTCAAGAACATCGCCCAGCATCTGCGTGATAACATTCCCAAGAAAGCCAACTTCAAATGCGACGGCCTGCGCATCGATCGGTGCTACTACGAGCCCAATGGCGTCTTCCACATCGAAGGGCTTGCGGATCATCCTGCGCAAACGGTGGAGCTGCGTGCCTTCCTCGATGGCCCGGATGTACCGTTCGATCGCAAGCGTCAGCTCGGCAAAGGGTGGACGGAAGGCCGGCAGACGGTGATTCCACTTTTCCCGATGATGGTCAGTCTGCGTGAGAATCTCCCGTCGCTCCCCGAGTTCGACGGCCTGACGCTCACGCGCGCGTTTCACGACGCGAAGAACCGACTCGTCCTGTCGGGCAACGCGATCGGCGACCACGATGCCAAGCAGCTTGGCGAAACCTTGAAGCGCCTGCTCGACACGCACCCGCGCTGGCAGATTCGCACGACCGCCGGCGTCGTGGTGGAAATCACCGACAAGGCGCCCGCGGACCGCGAGCTGGCGCAACGGCTCACCATGCGAGCGCTGCACCTGCTGCAGGTGAACATTGGCGAGGCCCGCGTCGAACCCGCCTATCCGACCCCGCTCGGCTGGTGGAGCCACGCCTGGCCGTTCGATGCCAAACTGCCACGGGTGCGCCCCACTGACGACGATTATGATCGTTGCCTGCAGAGCCTCGATGCGGCCCTGCTGCACGATGCGAAGAACACGCTCGCCTGGTATCTGCGCGGCTACTGTTTGCAAACCAAGAATCGCTCGGACCTGTCGCTGCGAGATTTCCGCCGCATGGCTGCGATGGAAATCGAGGACAAAGAACTTCGGCACAACCGCATCCTTGATCTGGAATTGGTGCAAGGCAAGCTACGGCAAAGCGCCTACCGCATCGAGCAGGACGCCATCACGCAGGTTGCCGACGGCTGGACGCTGCGGATTCTGTCGGAGAGTCCGATAGCGCGTGACCCGTCGTCGAAATGACTTGGGTTTCTCCGTTTAGAAGCTGTTTCAAAACCGCGATTTCGTAGCATAGGCGTCCCGCCTGTGCTACGTTTCTCGGGATCGTAGCACAGGCGAGACGCCTATGCTACGGGTGTTGTAACAGCTTTTAAGCGATCGCGTGGCGCCGCGCGAGCGCTAAACGTAAACCAGACACGCTTAACATTTCGCGCCGCACTCATAAAACAACACTCGTCGCCCGCCATCCCATGGAATCGCACCGATGTCTTCTCTCATTGGCCAACCGCTTGACGCTCTCGATTCGCCACAGCTCCTGCTTGACCTCGACGTCGTGGACGCGAACCTGCATCGCATGTACAGCGCAGGCAAGGAACGGGGCGTCAACGTGCGCACGCACTTCAAGTCGCTCAAGTGCGGCGGCCTGGCCCGTTACATTTACGCTCATGGCGGCACAACGTTTCTTGCCGCCAAGCTCAACGAGGCTGAAGTCCTCGCCGACGCGGGCATCACGGACATCCTCATCGCCAACCAGGTCGTCGGACCGCAGAAGATGCAGCGGCTGGCGGCCCTCGCCAAGCGCGTGCAGCTTCGCGTGTGCGTCGATCAGGCCGACAACATCGATCAACTGAGCCGTGCGATGCAAGCGAGCGGCGCGACGCTGGGGGTCCTGATCGAGATCGATATCGGCATGGCTCGCTGCGGTGTCCTGCCGGGAGAGGCCGCCGTGCCGCTGGCGCAACGGATTCAGAAGAGCCCTGGCCTGCGCTTCGACGGGCTGCAAGGCTACGACGGCCACCTGCAATTGATGCCCGATGCCGCCGAACGAAAGGCCAAGTGCCATGAAGGCTTGGAGCAACTGACCGGCACGCGCCGGCTGATCGAAAAGGCAGGCATCCCGGTTGCCATCGTCACGGGGGCAGGAACAGGAACGTGGGAATTCGTCGCCGGCTATCCAGGCGTCACGGAGATTCAGCCCGGCTCGTTCGTACTGATGGATTGCATTTACCATCCCGTCCGCCCCGAGTTCAATTGCTCGCTGTCGATCCTCACGACCGTCATCAGCGTGCGGCCCAAGTGGTACACACTCGATGCCGGGTCCAAGGCGATCTCGAAGGACTTCGGCTTGCCGATCGTCAAGGGGAAGCCAGCCGAGGCGATCACACGCCTCTCCGAGGAGCACACCAAAGTCGAATGCGACCCGGTTCCCGTCAAGGTCGGCGATCGCCGCGAGGTCATTCCCGCCCATTGCTGTGCGACCATGAATCTCCATCGGGAGTGCATCGCCATTCGCAAGGGCAAGGTGGAAGCCGTATGGCCGATCGAGGCGAGTGGGCGGTATGATTAACAAAGCAAGTGGAAGTAGTATCATGCCGATGACGGTAGAAGTTGAAAAAGAGGACGACGGGCGATGGCTGGCGGAAGTTCCTGCCCTTCCCGGCGTCCTTGCGTATGGTAATACGCGGGCGGAAGCGGTCGAGCACGCTCAGGCGTTGGCGCTGAGGGTATTGGCAGATCGACTGGAACACGGCGAAGCGACACCTGAAATGGACAGCGTCTTCGCGTTGACGCCATGAGCCAATGGCGCTCCACCAAGTCGAGACGGGTACTGCTTCACTCTTACGGATCGGCTGGGCCATCAAACGGCAATTCGGAAGTTCCCACCGCGTATTGGCGCGTCCTGAATTGCCAGATTACGTCTTTGCGTTTCACGACAACGATGAAATTGGGCCGCGCATGCTAGCGCGAATCGCCAAACGAACCGGCTTGCAGCCAGCGGATTTGTGACACCTCCAAAAAAATTGGCCCCGATAGGACGGAATCATCCCGTGAGCAAAGAAGACCAACTACGGCAAGTACTCGACAGCGGCATCGTGGCGGTTGTGCGTTCGCAGGATAGCCAGCAGCTCGTCGAGGTGGTGCGTGCCCTGGCCGACGGCGGCGTCACGGTTGCCGAGATCACCATGACCGTGCCCGGTGCGCTCGATGTCGTGAAGCAGGTCCGTGCTGCCCTGGGCGATCGCGTGCTACTTGGCGCGGGCACGATCCTCGATTCGGAGACCGCCCGGGCGGCCATACTCGCGGGCGCCGAATATATCGTGGCGCCGACCCTGAACCTGGATGTGATCAAACTATGCCAGCGCTATGACAAGCTGGTGATGCCCGGCGCCTTCACGCCGACCGAAATCCTGGCAGCATGGGAGGCGGGTGCGGACATCGTCAAGGTGTTCCCCGCTGACGTCGTTGGCCCGGCGTTCTTCAAGGCGATCAAGGGCCCCTTGCCGCAAATTCGCGTCATGCCCACGGGCGGCGTCGATCTCACCACGGCGGCGACATTCCTCAAAGCTGGCGCGTGCTGCCTGGGCATCGGCAGCCAACTTGTCGAGCCGGCAGCGGTGGCCGCGGGCAACTTTACCCGCATTCGCGAACTGGCCCAGCAGTATGTCGCCATCGTGAAAGAAACCCGTGCGGGAATGAAGAAATGAGCAGCCAGCCAGCCGGACGTTCGTTCCTGTCACGCGACCAAGTCCGCGCTTTCGATCAGCAGGCCATCCACCACCTCGGCATTCCCGCTGCCGTCCTCATGGAAAACGCCGGCCGCGGCGCAGCGCAGCTATTACAATCGCTTGGCATCCGCGGCCCCATCGTCATTTGCTGCGGCAAAGGGAACAACGGGGGCGACGGCCTCGTGATGGCGCGGCACCTTGCCAGCTGGGGCCATGACGTTCGCAGCGTCCTCTTCGCCAATCCCCCCGAGCTTTCTACCGATGCCGCACTTCAGTTGAACATCGTCCAGAAAATGAGCGTGCCCACGCACATCTGGCCCGACAGGCAAATCGACTCACTGGAATTGGCAACTCTTTTTGCCCGCGCCGACTGGATCGTGGACGCCTTGTTTGGCACCGGTTTGGCAGGGCCTGTCCGTGAGCCGTTCGATCGGATCATCGAGTTGCTGAACGCGGCTCCTGCCAGAGTCTTGGCCGTCGATATTCCATCGGGGCTCGATTGCGATACCGGCGAACCACTCGGGGTCACCGTTTGCGCGGAGCACACGGCCACTTTTGTGGCGCCGAAGCTCGGGTTTCGCAGTCCGGCCTCAGTGGCATGGACGGGGAGCGTGCATGTTGTTGATATTGGCGTGGCCGCGAAGTAATCGCCAGCGCCGCCCCCTCACCCCCGGCCCCTCTCCCCCGGAGGGGAGAGGGAAGCGAGACTTGGCTGTTGCTGCGTCATGCAGTGGAGCGTGCCGAGGCCCCACACGAGATCGAGCGCATGAATGCCGATGACGCGGCGGGTGGGAAACAAGTCTCCCAGAATGCCCAGGGCAATGCGGTCGTTCGCGTCATTGAAGGTTGGCATCAGCACCACGCCGTTGGCGATGTAGAAATTGGCATAACTGACAGGCAAGCGCTGGCCGTTGAAAACGACGGGGTTCGGCATCGGCAGCTCGATGATCTCCAAGGGCTTCCCGGCCGCATCGGTCATCGTTCTCAGGCGGCGCAGGTTCTCTTGCAGTGGCTCATGATTCGGGTCGGCCTTTGCCTTCTCGACAACGGTCACGATGGTACGCGGACCGACGAAGCGAGCCAGGTCATCGACGTGGCCATGCGTGTCGTCGCCGGCGATGCCGTTGCCGAGCCAGAGCACTTTCTTGACGCCCAGGAAATCGCCCAGCACCCCTTCAACATCCTCACGTGTCAGCTTTGGATTGCGTGCCTGGATGGGGCTGAGCAGACACTCTTCCGTGGTCAGCAGCAGTCCCTCGCCATTCACGTCGATGCTGCCTCCTTCCAGCACGACGCGGCGGCCCTTACAAGCGGGTTGCCAGCGTTTGATTCGCAACTCCTTGTTGATTCGTGCCGGCACCTGATCGTCGCTTTTCCAGTTGTCGTATTTGGCCCAGGCATTGAAATGCCAATCGGTCATGCCGAGCGTACCGTCGCGATGGCAAACAAAAAGGGGTCCAGAATCACGCGTCCAGACGCGATCGGTCGGGATGCGGAAGAAGCGTAGACGCGTAAAATCGACGCCGACCTTCTTGAGCACGGCACGCGCCCGCTTCTCGCCAGCCGCATCATTTACCAGAAGATGCACGCGCTCGCCGATTTGCAATTGCTTGACGATCTCGCCGTAGACCCATGGAATCGGCGCAAACTTGCCCGGCCAATCGGAGCGCTCGTGAGGCCAGGCGAGCCACGTGGCTTCGTGCGGCTCCCACTCTGCGGGCATAAAGAAGCCGAGGGAGGCAGGCGTTGCCGTCATCATTCAATTCCACGGTCAAGGATGATACAATAAGGGAGCGTTTGCGAACGAATTCGTTGCGCTATTGTAGGAGTCGGCCCACGCGTGGCTGCGGCACGAGCCATCCTGACCCTGACGAGCTCGAGATGGCGGGCCGTTCGAAAACGAAATGCGTCCAGCAATCGTGCCCACGCAAGGGGAAGGAGACGCCGCCGTGAGAAAAGCCTTCGATCATATCGGCATCATTACGCTGGAGCCACAGGCCGGCGAGTCGTGGGTCGCCGATAGCCTGGTGTGGGTGACCAATCCGCGGCTACATCCGGCCCGCATCGAGTATATTCGGCCGAAAGAAATGCCGATCGTTTCGCCCGAGCAAGTAGGGTTGTGGAAGCTCTGGCACTGGCCGCACGTGGCGTATCGCGTCGAGAATCTACGTGAAGCGATGGCTGGCGCGGAGATTGTGCTCGGACCGTTCTTTCCGGCGCCGTTTCTGGAAGTGGTGTTCGTGCACAAGAATGGCGTTATTCTCGAATACATGCAGTATCTGGAGTTGGATCATTGGTTCGGCCAGCCCAATCCGCCGGGCTTTCGGCATGAACCGATGACGGAATAGTGGTTAGCGCGCAAGCGACGGAATAAAAGCATACGTCGCTCGCGCGTCCGGCTAACAAAAGGAAGCCGACATGAAATCGACCAACACGTTGCGCAACCGCGTCTTCAACGCCGTCCAGCCGAAGCGTTTGCTGAACATGGCGACGAAGCTGGTCGCCGTGCCGAGCCGAACCGGCGAAGCGAAGGGCGTTCTCGACTGCTTTGCCGACCTACTCAAGGCAGAAGGATTCAGCGTCGAGCGCCCGGCCGGCGACTATCCGCAGGCGCCGGCGGTCGCGGTGCGGTGGGCGGGCAAGAAGCCCGGCAAGACGCTGCAATTCAACGGCCACCTCGACACCGTCCATCTGCCATTCGTGCCGCCTCGCGTCGAAGGCGATCTCTTGCGTGGCAGCGGCTCATCCGACATGAAAGCCGGCACCGCCGCGGCCGCGGAAGCTTTGCTTGCGCTGCGGGATGCTGATGCCCTGGAGACCGGCAGTATTCTGCTGACGGCGCACGACCTGCACGAGACGCCATGGGGCGATGGCCGGCAGCTCAACGCGATGATCCGGGCCGGCTACGTCGGCGATGCCGTGCTGATCCCTGAATACCTCAACGAAGTGCTGCCACTCATAGGACGCGGAGGCATCACGTGGAAGGTCGCCATTCAACGGCCCGGAGCGCCGATTCACGAAGTGATGCGCCCGGCGGAGCCGAACGTCATCGCCGCCGGCGCCGAATTGGTGCTGCGTATCTTGGCGCTGGACAAGGATCTATCGGTCAAGCGTGATCCGCTGGCGGGACCGGAAAGTTTGTTCATCGGCCAGATCCATAGCGGCGAGATTTTCAACCAGTATCCGCAGGAGTGCCGGCTTGAAGGCACGCGCCGCTGGTTGCCGGGCACGAAGCATGCCGATGTGGAAAGTCAGTTCCACGCGGTGCTCGCCGAGGTCGCGCAGGCCACGGGGACGACCATTAACGCTGAGTTATGCCTGATGCGCGATGCGTTCCTACTCGACCCGAAGAACCCATTCGTGCCGATCTTTCAAGAAGCGTATCAATCGCTTTCGGATCGCCCCCTGCCCCTCGGCGCCAAGCCATTCTGCGACGATTGCAACACTTTCTGGTCCCTGGCCAACATCCCCGGCATCACGCACGGTCCCAACGCGGGCGGCGCCCACACGCTAAACGAATGGGTGTCCATCCCGGATCTTTCGCGCGTCGCCAAGCTCTACGCGCTGATGGCACTCGAATTTTGTTGAGATTTCCGCGAACCACTTCGAAACGCAACACGTCTCTTCTTGCATGACCAGTTCGCCGCAACCCCGTCGCTTGCGCTCCGGGCTGGTCAATCGGCTCGGTAGGCAACCGGCAGACCACTCTCGCTCAGAACGAAAGATGCTGTGGGTTCAAATCCCACCTGAGCCACTGCCGCGCGCGGCGTAGCAATTGGGCTGCTACGCCGCAAGCGGCGAAATGCTATCCCCGGGGTGTGGCGGAAGCACGCCGCCCTGCGAAGGCGGAGGTCATGCAGGTTCGACTCCTGCCGGGGATACTGTGGCCGTACCCGAGAGGCTTCAGGGGCCTGGCCGTGACCCAGGTCACGTGGGTTCGAATCCCACCGGTCACCTTGTCACCCGGGCTTGCGTTGAGCGTTCGCGCTGAGGCGCCGAGTGCCCGGCGCTTCAGCGCGAACGCTAAACGGCAAGCAGCGCATCAATTCTTTCTCAGCCCCGCCAACAACCCCGGCGTTTTGTGCAACGCCGACACCTCGTCCGCCGTCAGGGCGCGATTGAATAGCGCCATCTCGTCGATCAGCCCTGTGTAGCCGAGCGCGGTGTAAATGCCGGCCTTCTCGATGTCCCAGTCCATGGCAATGGTGCGATCTTTGACCGTGCCGATCATCTTGCCGTCGATGTAAAGCGTCGCCGAGGCATTCGCTTTGCCGGTGTCGAAGTTGGACCACGACAGCACGACGTGATGCCAATCGCCCGCCTTGAACGGCACTTTCTTTACCCACACCATCGGCGCGTCGGCATCGCTTTCCTTGGCTCCGATCTTGCCATCAGACACGGCAGGAAAGACCCCCATGCGCAGATCGCGTGGCTTGGCGTCGTTGAAGTCGAACCAGATGCCGCCGTTGTTGGCCCCCTTCTGCGTGATCTGCACGGGATCGCAGAATTGCAGCTTGAGGGCGGCCGGGTCCATGTTGATCCACATCGAGCAGGCGCCGCTCCAGCCCCCCTTCTTGAAGGCGAGATTCCCCTTCACCGGATAAAAGAACCTCCCGCGATTGGGGAGCACATCGGTTGCCTCCAGACAGCCGCCGGCGATCCCCTTGCCCTTGGCGATGTGGTAAATGTCCTTGTTGAAGCCAGGCTCGAAGGTGAATTTCGCGGGCTCGGTCGGATTGCCGAAACGGGTCCGGATCGGGCCGACGCCCACGTCGGGCATCAAGCTCTCATCGAATGACGCGTAGAACGTGACTGCTTTTCTCAACGACGAATCGTCCCCGGCACTGACGGGCACGGCCGCCAGGATCAGAATGCCGCACACGATGACATTGCTCCACATGATGAAGTCCTCCGGTTGGTATGTTCGAAGAGCAGCGTACCGCGGCTGCACGCAGGATGCAAGTGGGTATTTGGTCTGTCCACGGCGAACGGCCAGCGTAAGCTGGCTGGTGCATGCGCCAGCCCACTCACCCAGCTTGAGCTGGCTGATGCAATTACTAGGCCATTCACCCCGCACCAGCCAGCTTACGCTGGCCGTTCGCCTGGTACGCAGGAGACAACACCATGGCCGCACGTCGCTTGATTCTATGCCTGTTCATTTGGCTGCTACTCGGCATCACCACCAGGGCACAAGAGAAGAAGAAGCCGCTCGCGGTCGAGGATCTCTACCTGATGGAAAGCGTCAAAGCGCCGGCGCTCTTCCCCAGGGAGGAGAAGCTGGTCTACGAGCGCGTTTGGATCGACGCCAGGTCGAAGCAAGAACGCCATTCGCTCTGGCTGGTGACCGGCAAGCGTGAGAATCGCAAGCCGCTGGAGAAGGATCAACCCGATGGCCGAGCGCCGGTGGTGTCGCCGGATGGGGAGTGGATTGCATTTTTGAGCGATCGCAAGCGCGAGGCGGGCGCTAAACAAATACCCGCAGTGCCTCCGTATTCGGATGCGGCGGTTGATGTCTGGTTGTATCACGTCAAGACGGCGACCGTGATGCCGCTGGGCGGGCCGGATCGGCCATGGGGCCGCGTGTTTCATGATGGCTTTTATGGACGCTCGGCGTACTTCTCGGCCGACTCGAAGCAAATCGTCTTCGTCGCCGACGATGGCGCCGACCCGCGCACCAAGGAGGAGATCGAGAACGACGTGCAGATCGTCCGCCCCGATCAGGGGGAAGGCTACACCGGGTATGGCCCGGCGCAAATATGGATCGCCGAGCTGGATGGGCGAGGCGAGCCCCGTAAGGGGCCGGTTGAGGGCGCCGAAAAAACCGGCCCCTTACGGGGCTCGGCTCGCCGGATCACACGCCTCACCAACGACGACATCTGGTACGGCGATCCGCAATGGTCCCCCGACGGCAAGTCGCTTGTCGTGGTCGCCAACAAGACGAAGGATCGCGAATCGGTGCGCTTCAGCATCAACAAGAACTTCGATCTCTACCTGATCGACATCGCCACAAAAAAACAAACGCAGCTCACCACCAACCCCGGCCCCGACGTCTCGCCACGCTGGTCGCCGGACGGCAAGCAGATCGCGTATCTCAGCAGCCCAAGGAAGGGGCCGCATCGGGATGTCTTCAATCTTAGCGTCATCTCAATGGCAAACGGCGCGCCAACGTCTCGGGTTGTCCTGGAGAGCAAAGCAAACGAAACCGACTATCTCGAACTTCGAAAAACTCCTGCGTTTCCAATGCCGCCGTTTTGCTGGGATGATTCAGAATCGGTTTGGATCAATGGAGAGATTGCCGGCGGACGTGGGATGCCTCACAGGTACAATGTGGTGACTGGCAAATGGCAGGGTTATGTTGAATCAAACCTGATGAAACGCGATATTCGGCTGGATCGCCTCTCGGTGAACGAATCTATTCTGAACTCGCGGTTGTTGGGAGAAACGGACATCTTCACGTGGAAAAACGAAGGACTCACCATTGAGGGATTGCTTACGATGCCAGCCGCTGAGGTTGGCATTAAAGCACCGTACAAGCTGATCGTCTATCCGCACGGTGGCCCGCATAGCCGATCCACCGAAGGCTTCGACTTCACCGTGCAACTTTTCGCGTCCCAAGGTTACGCCGTTTTCCAGCCCAACTTCCGCGGCAGCACCGGCTATGGCAAGAAGTTCCTCGACGCTGATCGCTTCGATCTCGGCGGCGGTGATATGCGCGACATCCTCACCGGCATCGACAAGCTCGTGAAAGATGGCAAGGTCGATCCGAAACGGCAGTTCGTCTACGGCGTCAGCTACGGCGGGTTCATGACGAGCTGGCTGGTCGGGCAGACGCACCAGTTCCGCGCGGCCGTCGCGCAGAATGCTGTCACCGATATGAACTTGATGTACGGCCTCAGCGATCTACAAAGCTGGACGACCTGGGAGCTGGGCGGATTGCCGTGGGAACAGCCGGAGCGTTATCGCAAGATGAGCCCGCTGACGTATGCCGACAAGGTGAAGACGCCGACGCTGATTCTGCACGCCCGCGACGACCGCCGCTGCCCGGTGCCGATGGGGAAGGCGTTTCATCAGGCGCTGCTGGCGAACGACGTGCCGACGCAGATGGTGATCTATCCGAACGAAGGGCACGGCATCAAATCGCCACGGCATCGGGAGGATGTGTATCGGCGGGTGCTGGCGTGGTTTGCGAAGTATGATGTGAAGTGACAGTCCTGCTCCCTCCCCCCTTGCGGGGGAGGGTT
>SXGT01042386.1_pt1 | contig 13726 bp, 9 predicted proteins | sample 3176221 | NCBI WGS metagenome assembly SXGT01 (sample SAMN11356862, study PRJNA531348) | freshwater metagenome | isolation source: freshwater sample F1-120 | place: China: Fuxian Lake, Yuxi | collected 2017-12-25 | reverse complement strand
GAGATGGACGCCGACCAGCTGGCCGAAACCACCATGGACCCGCGGCACCGGACCTTGCGCCGGGTGACTGCGGCGCATGCCGAGGCTGCCGAAAAGACCTTCGAGTTGTTGATGGGTTCCGACGTGGCGCCGCGCAAGGAGTTCATCATCGCCGGCTCGTCCTCGCTGGACCGGGAGCGGATCGACGCCTGAACCTCGGATTCCGCCGACTATCGGAGTCCAGCTCGAATATCCATGACGCCCCGCGCAAGGCGGGGAGGTTCAGCCTAGGGCGGGGAGGACCAGCAGCGCGGTGGGTGCCGCCAGCAGCAGCACCGAAGCGGCCAGTACCAGGGCTTGCAGTGGGGTGCTCAAGGGCGGTTCCGGGTTGATCAACCGCTGGATCCGCGAGGCGGTAGTGGCCTCGGTGTCGAAACCTTCCGGCGGGACCGCGTGGCTGCTGCCCTCGAGCGAGCCCGAGGCGACCAGGGCGATGGAGCGGACCAGGACCGGTTCCGAGACCACGGTCAGCGCCGCGTCGTCGGCGAGCATTTCGATCAGCTCGTTGACCGAGCGCTGGGCCAATTTCGACGTCGGCAACCAGGGCAGGGCGGATTTCCAGGCGGCGAAAGCCCAGAGCAGCAGGTGGTGCCGTTGGGTCAGGTGCGTATTTTCATGGGTCAGCACGGCACGCAGTTCTTCGGGCTTGAGCAGCTCGAGCAGCCCGTCGGAAAGCACGGTCACCGATCTGGCCCCGCCGGGCAGGCAATAGGCGACCGGCATCCGGTGGTTGATCACGACCGTGCCGGGCTGTTCTGCCGAAGGCGAAGAAAGCAGGAGCAGCAGTTCCCGGTGCCGGCCGCGTTGCCGTTGGATCCGCACGTAGGTCAGCAGCAGGGTGAACAGCAGATGCGCGCCGAGCAGTCCGGCCGCGGAGAGGGCGAAGGCGTGCCAGAAGCGCAGGCCGCCGATCGGCGCGTTGAAGAATACGATGTCGATCAGCCGGTGCGAGGCCGAGAAGATGTTGCTGCCCAATGGCGCCAGGCCCCAGGTCAGCATGGCGCCGATCATCGACAGTCCGCCGGCCAGGCCGATCGCCTGCCAGAGGATCATCGCACTGGCCGGCGAGCGGCGGGGCCACTGCGCCCGGGAGAGCAGTACCGGTGCGGGCCAGGCCAAAATGACCGCCAGGGCGGCCAGCACCCAAGCAGTGACGGTGAGCGGATCCAGGCTCAAGGAGATCCTCCCTGAACCGGGGTCAGTCCCCGCTGCGTTCGAGCAGCTTGCGCAGCGTTGTGGCTTCGTCTGCAGAGACCGAGCCGATGAAGCGGGCCAGAACGGCTTCCCGGTCCGGAGCGGAACCGAGCACTTCGTGCATCAATTCCGCGGTGTGCTCCGCGCGGGAGGTCACTGAGCGGTAGCGGTGCGGACGGATGTCCCGTTCACGTTCCACCAGCCCCTTTTTCTCCAATCGCGACAACACCGTCAAAACCGTGGTCACCGCGAGTTCTTTGCCGTGCGAAGCCTCCAGGTGCGAGAGCAAATCCCGCAACTCGTTGGCCGTGAGCGGCTCGGGTTGCTGCCACAGCAGATCCATCACGGATCGCTCCAGTTCACCCAGTGTCGCCATGCTCGTCCTTCGTTCGTCTGCCATTGCTGCAGATACCAATGTAGCTTGTTTCCCGGGTTATTTCTACGACCAGTAGAAAATGTTCTACACTGTGTAGAAGTTATATTTCTACAAGACGTAGAAGAGGATGGGATGGAAGCCCTCGACATCGCCCGCTGGCAATTCGGCATCACCACGGTGTACCACTTCCTGATGGTGCCGCTGACCATCGGCTTGGGTCTGGTGGTCGCAGTTCTGCAGACCGTTTGGCTCAAAACCAAGAAGCCCGAATACCTGCGGATGACCAAGTTCTGGGGCAAGTTGTTCCTGATCAACTTCATCCTCGGGGTGGCTACCGGCCTGGTTCAGGAGTTCCAATTCGGCTTGGCCTGGAGCGAATACAGCAGGTTCGTCGGCGACGTCTTCGGGGCGCCGCTGGCGATGGAAGCCCTGCTTGCCTTCTTCATCGAATCGACCTTCCTCGGTTTGTGGATCTTCGGCTGGAAGAAACTCCCGGCGAAGCTGCATCTGGCTTGCCTGTGGATCGCGGTGCTCGGCTCCGTGGTGAGCGCCTATTTCATCCTGGTCGCCAATTCCTGGATGCAGCATCCGGTGGGCGTCACCATGGTCGATGGCCGCCCGCGGATGACCGATGCCTGGGCGGTCTTCACGAACAACACCGCGCTGGTGGCCTTCCCGCACACGATTTTCGGTGCACTCGCGGTGGCCGGGGGATTCCTGCTCGGCATCTCCTGGTACCACCTCTGGAAACGGCGGCGTCTGGGCATCGACACCGTGGACGCGAAAAAGCGCGTGGTGGTGGGCGAAAGCGCCGTCGTGGACGGCAAGATGCAGTACCCGGGGCGGGACAAAACGGACCACAAGGTCTGGATCCGTTCCTTGCGGATCGGCGCCGTGGTCGCGATGATCGCTTTTGCCGGAACCGCGATCAGCGGGGATTTGCAGGGCAAGCTGATGTTCGAACAGCAGCCGATGAAAATGGCCGCTGCCGAGGCCGCCTGCCAGAACGGCACCAGCTTCTCGATCCTGTCGATCGGCGACGTCGGCGCAAAAAACTGCAATGACGTCGCGGCGCTGATCGAAATCCCCGGTCTGCTCTCCTTCCTGGCACACGGTGATTTCGACACCGAGGTGAAGGGCGTCAACACCCTGCTGCCGGAATACCAGGCGAAATACGGGACCAACCTGCCGGACAATCCGATTTACGGCGACCGGGCCGGCCAGCCGATCCAGTACGTTCCAGTGATGGCGGTGACCTACTGGGGATTCCGGATGATGATCGGCTTCGGCGGGATCGCGGCTTTGGCAGCCTTCGTGGCCTTCTTCATCGCCAGACGCGGCACTGTGCCGGAATCCAAGTGGCTGATGCGGCTCGCGGTCTTCGGCATCCTGGCGCCTTTCGGTGCCAACTCGGCCGGTTGGATCTTCACGGAGTTGGGCCGGCAGCCCTTCGTGGTGGCGCCGAATCCGCAATTGAGCGGCATCGACCAAGTCTTCATGTTCACCGCGGCGGCGGTATCGCCCGGGGTGAGCGTGGGCGAGCTGGTCTTCTCCTTGGTGGCCTTCATCGTGGTCTACGCGGCGCTGTTGGTGGTCGAAGTGTTCCTGTTGTTCCGTTATGTCCGAGGCGGAGTGGCCTCCGCGATGCCGGAACTCGCGGCGCCGCCACCGGGCCCGGACGACGAGGCTGACGACGGCGACGCTGAAAACCAGAAAAAGGACGACGACGATGTGCTCGCCTTCGCATATTAATGTCACTGGGCATACTGACCGCAAACCCGAGACGAACGGAGCGCTCTGATGGATTTCCTGCCCACCTTGTGGTTCGTGGTGATCGCGGTGCTGTGGACCGGGTACTTGTTCCTGGAAGGCTTCGACTTGGGCGTCGGCATGCTGATGAAGCTGTTCGCCCGCGACAATACCGAGCGCCGGGTGCTGCTCAATACCGTCGGGCCGGTCTGGGACGGCAACGAGGTTTGGCTGATCACGGCGATCGGCGCGACTTTCGCGGCGTTTCCGAGTTGGTACGCCTCGCTGTTGTCTGCGCTCTACTTGCCGATGATCCTGGTGCTTCTGGGCCTGATCTTCAGGGCGGTGGCTTTCGAGTACCGCGGAAAGGTCGATGCGGTGCGCTGGCGCGGAGTCTGGGACTGGGCGATCCTGCTGGGCTCGGCAGTGTCGGCCTTCGGGGTCGGCGCGGCATTGGCTTTGACCAGCACCGGCCTGCCGTTGAACGCGAACGGAGACCGGGTCGGCGGCGCCTTCGCCTGGTTCAACGGCTATGCCGTGCTGGGCGGTGCTGCGGTAGTGCTCTTCTGCGTGGTCCATGCCGCGGCGTTCCTGGCGCTCAAGACCGATGGCACGGTGCGCGAACGCGCCCGCAAGCTGTTCCGCCGGGCGGCGCCCTTCGCACTGCTGCCATTGCTCGCCTGGGGGCTGGCGGTCCAACTGTCGAACCAGAAGCCGCTCGGTTGGGCGTTGTTGCTGCTCGGTGTGCTGGCGGTGGGCTTCGCGGTGATCGCGGCTGCCCGGCGGCGTGAAGGCTGGGCGTTCCTGGGCTGCGGCGTGTTCCTGCTCAGCATGATGGCCACGATCTTCCTCAACCTGTTCCCGAATGTTCTGCCCTCGACGCTCTCCGCGGACTTTTCGTTGACCGTGCAGAACGCCTCGGCCTCGCCTTACACCTTGGGCCTGATCAGCATCATCGCGAGCTTCGGCGTGCCTCTGGTGCTGGCTTACCAGGGTTGGACCTACTGGGTGTTCCGCAAGCGGATCAGCAGCCGAAGCCTGCCGGCGCACTGAGGACCGGCAGATGAAACCCGAAATTCCGCGTTCCAGTCTGCCGGGGCTCTATCTCCTGGGGGTGCTCAACGCGCTCAAAGCCGCCTCGATGGTGGTTTTCGCCGACGGCCTGGCGAATGCGATCATGGCCTCGATCGAGGGCCGTCCGGTCAACGGTCCTTTGGGCGTTGCCGCCGCCGCGGTGGTGCTCCGCGCTGCGATGGTATGGGCCGTGCAGGCGAGTGCGAAACGGACCGGACTCGGTGCCAAGGAAAAGCTCCGAGCCGAGCTGACCCGCAATTGGCTGGACAAGGCCGGGACGAAACGCACCGAGGCGGCCGGCGGAGCTTCGGTTTTGGCGAGCAACGGCTTGGACGCCCTGGACGGGTACTACAACCAATATCTGCCGGCCCTGGTCAGCGCGGCGACCGTGCCGCTGGTGATCGGCACCCGGATCCTGAACGCCGATTGGGTCAGTGCGCTCATCGTAGTGCTCACGATTCCCCTGATTCCGATCTTCATGGCTTTGATCGGCTGGTACACCGAAGAAAAAGTCAGTGCGGCGACCGGCGCCTTGTTGCGGTTGTCCGGGCAGCTCGCCGAACTCGCCCGTGGATTGCCGGTGCTCATCGGGTTGCGCCGGGCCAAAGAGCAGCGTGCGGCCCTGGACCAGCTGGGCGAAGCATACCGGAGCACCACCATGGCGACGCTCCGGGTCGCCTTCTGGTCGGCATTGGCCTTGGAGCTGATCGCAACCCTGTCGGTGGCGCTGGTCGCGGTATTCATCGGCGTGCGGCTGGTCTATGGCCAGCTCGGTCTGGGGACCGGACTCCTGGTGCTGATCCTGGTCGCGGATTGCTACCTGCCGTTCCGGGAGCTCGGCTCGGCGTTCCATGCCAGCGACGACGGGCGCGAGGCCTTGCGTCGCAGCCGGAAGGAGCTGGCCGCGCCGGCGGGCCGTCGCTTGCCGGAGCATTCCGGGCCGGACGCTGCGGGATTGCAGGTCGAGCGGCTCAGCGTGCGCTACTTGGACCGGGCAGTACCGGCTTTGAACGGCGTCCGCCTCCGAATCCCGGCGGGCTCGCTCTGTGCAATTTCCGGCCCGAGCGGGTGCGGCAAATCGACTTTGTTGGGTGTGCTGGCCGGGACCGTGACCTCTGCGGATGCCGAGATGTCCGGCAGCGTGCACGGCCTCGATCCGGAAAAGCTGGCATGGCTGCCGCAGAACCCGGGCAGCACCGAAACCACTGCGGCCGACGAACTGGTGTTGTGGGGTGCCAGCGGGGAGGCGCAAATCTCTGCTGCCTTGGCCGCGGTGGGACTGGCTGGACGAGAAGCGCAGCACCCGGCTTCGCTGAGTCCCGGGCAATTCCGGAGGCTCGCCTTGGCGCGGATTCTGCTCCGGGTGGAGGCGGGGGCCACCGTGGTCCTGGTTGATGAACCGACGGCCCATGTGGACGCTGCTTCGGCCCGACTGATCGAAGCAGCTCTGGTCTCGCTGCGCGGCCGGGTCACGGTGTTGTTGGTGAGCCACGATCCGCGCGTCGTGGCGCTCGCCGACCAGCATCTGGAGTTGGCTGGGCCGGTGATCCCGGAATTCCGGACGCAGCCGGCTGCGGATGCACCAGCAGTCCGTCCGGCCGGGATTCCGGCAGCTCGGGAGCTGTCTGCTGCCGAGGCCGGTGCTGAATCACAGTCGGACTCTGATATCGGAAGCGGCCAGGCGAGGTCCCGGGCAGGATCGACGTTCCGGATCTGGCTGCGGGTTCTGCAACCCTGGCGGCCGGGTTTCCTGGGTGCGGTGTGCTTCGGCGTCTTGGCCGCCTTGGCCGGTCTGGCGCTCACTGCGCTTTCCGGCTGGCTCATCGTCCGGGCGAGCCAGCAGCCGCCGATCCTGTATCTGCTCACCGCGATCGTCGGGGTGCGGTTCTTCGGTCTGCTGCGCGCGGTTTCCCGTTATCTGGAACGGCTGAGCACCCATCAAGCGGTCTTCGCCGCCGCCGACCGGTTGCGTGGGCGGCTGTGGGACGCCTTGGCCAAAACGCTGCCCGGGAACCGGGCATTGGGCAGGGGAGAGGCGGTGCTGCCGAGGCTGATTGGCGAAGTGGACGAACTCCGGAACTTGATGCCCCGGGTGCTACTGCCGCCGGTCACCGCAGTGTTGGCTTCGGTCGCGGTCCTGATCTGCACTTCGCTGCTGTTCCCGCAAGGTTTCGGACTGCAGCTGGCCGTAGTCCTCGGCGCGGCACTGGCGGCTCCGGCGTTGGCGCTTTGGGCGGATCGGCGCTCGGTGCGGTTGGAACAACAGCAACGCGATCAACTGTTCCGCGGTCTCACGGTGCTACTCGGTGCGGCCGCGGAACTGCGGACGAACCGGGTGGACGGGCCGCTGCTCGCCCGGCTCTCCGCGGTGGACCGCGGTGCGACTGCCTCGGCGCAACGCGGAGCCTGGGCCGAGGGACTGGCCATGGCAGCGCTGACTTTGTTCGGCTGCCTGGCGGCGCTGGGCATGGTGTTCATCGGGGCTCCGTTGCTCGGCTCCGGCCAACTCCGACCGGAAGTGCTGGTGGCGCTGGTGCTCTTGCAATTGGGGTTGGTGGATGCGTTCTCGCCTTTGGTGCAATCAGCGCCGGGCTTGCCGCTGCTGCGGCGCATGGCCCGGTCGCTCGGCGCCCAACTGCAGGTTCCGGAGCTTCCGGTGGTCCCCGTCGCGGCACCGGGCCGGGCGATCCGGGCCGAAGCCCTGGCGATCGGCTGGCAGGGCAGCACGGTGGCCGAGGCGCTGGAGGTGGATCTGGCGTCCGGGGATTGGCTGACTGTGACCGGGCCTTCCGGATCCGGCAAGTCGACCTTTCTGGCGACCTTGATGGGTTTCACGCCGGTGCTCGGCGGGCGGCTGGCCGTGAACGGAAAGCTTGCCTGGTGTCCGCAGGAAGCCCATCTGTTCAACTCGAGCCTGCGCGGGAACCTGGCTTTGGCCAGAGCCAAAGCGGATGCCCCGTCGGCAGAGGAGATGACCCGGGTTTTGACCGAGGTCGGCCTGGGCGAGTGGCTTGGCGGGCTCAGCCGGGGACTGGATACCCCACTCGGCGTGGCCGGCGGATTGGTTTCCGGTGGTCAGCGGCAGCGAATCGCGGTGGCCCGGGCATTGCTGACCCGGGCCGACATCGTTTTGCTCGATGAGCCGACGGCGCATTTGGACCGGGCATCCGCTGCCGAGCTGATGGCCGATCTGCGGCGCAGCCTGGCCAGCAAAGCGGTAGTGCTGATCACCCACCATCTGGCCGACCGGAGCGCCGGGGATGCGGTGCTCGACCTCGGCACGCTCGAGCCTGCCAGGCGCTGAGCCGCAGCGCTTCCGCGCGCGAACGCGCACAGGAATCCTGATTATTCACAGCGGATCTTGACGATGATGTTATCGTTTCGTTAGGAATTGGTTTGGACTAATAAGGAGTTCGCGATGAAGAGCCTGTTCAGATCTGGTGCCGCTTTGTTGGGCGTCAGTGCGGTATTCGTTACCTCGGCATTTGTGGCTTTGCCGGTTGCGACGGCCGCGGAAGACGCGGGATTCACGGTGCGGGTGACGGCGGTGGATGCGGACGGTGCAGCTTCGTCGCTGGACCGGACGGTGACTGGAACCTGGTCTTGCGTGCTGGGCGATGCGCCCGCGTTGACCGGGAAATGGTCGGCCACTGCGGCAAAGGAGGCCCGGGTCAGCGAAGCTCCCGAAGGCGCCTCGTGCACGATTTCGGTCGACCCGGATGCGCAGCCTCCGGCAGCGGCGGCGCCGGGCTCGGTCTGGGCCCAGCCCACGATCGAAACGCCGACGCAGACGGTGTCGGCCAAGGCTGCGGAGCCGGTGGTATTCGCGGTGCGGGCGCCGATGGTCAAAAATGCGGTTGCCGAGCCGGTGCCGACTGATCAAACCAAGGAACCCGCTGCGGAACCTGCGGCTCCGTTGAATCTGACGTTCAAGGTCAATGTCGTGGATCTGCAGGGTAATCCGGCTCCGTTGTGGGGGAAATACGACTTCAATTGGAGTTGCACCGCGCCGGACGGCCAGTCCCTCCCGCTCACCGCGAACCAGCCGGTTTCGGTCCCGCCGAACGGCACTGCGACTCCGGACGCGCGCGATAATCCACCGGTTGGCAGCACCTGCTCGGTAGGAGAGCCATCGCCGTTGTTCCGGGAGAACCGCACGGCTTCGTTCCTCAGCAGCACACTTTCAGTTGAAGGTGGCCCGTACACCAAAGAACTGACGCCGATCAACGAATTCCAGTTCGTCGAGTTTACGATCCGGGCCCCGATGACGGTCACTCTGCAGGTGGTTCTGGGCCCGCAGATCGTGTCGCAAAACGGCGCAGTCCCGGGTTTGAAGTTGGTGGCGGATGGGGGCGGAAAGGCGACCGTGGGGCAGCCGATGGGGTTTACCCTGCGATTCGACCCGGCATTGGCAAGCTCGCAGCTTCCGGTGGAGCCTCGGATCTCGTTGGCTAATCTGGGCACGTCGGCAACTTTGGTTCCGGGGTCTCTGACGACCAACCTTGGCACTGCCCAGGTGCAGAGCTTTCCTAATTCCACGTCGCAGATGATCGTCTGGAAGGCAGGTGTGTTGCCCGGTACCGTGGTTCCCGAATTGCGATTCCAGGTGCAAATCGATCCGACTGCATTGGGGAAGACGTTCGATCTCAGATACACATCCTTCCCGGGAGAGTGCTTCGTGAGCGTGATGTACCAGGTAACGACGCCAATTGCTGCGCGAAGGGGCAGCGATTTGAACTGGTGTCGGAGCAGCTTCACCGTCTCGGCGCCGGACCCCGTGGTCCCGGCTGTTGCGGTATCCTCCGGGGACGAACTGGCTGCGACCGGAAGCAACGGTTTGGGGCTGGCGGGTCTTGGTGCTCTGCTGTTGCTGAGCGGCACAGCGGCAGTGGCCTATGGCTCGAGAACTATGCGGAGCAGCGGTCGCTGAGTACGAATTCGAGCGACTTGGCAGGTTCCACAGCCGACGCCGAGCAGGATAGCGTTGCGGTATGACACTGCCTGGCCGGGAACAAGGACTCGAATTCCGTCCGATCACCGAAGCCGATCTGGCCGCTTGGTACGAACTCGTGTTGCGGATTTCCGAGGCCGAAAAACCGCCTTGGCATGATCAGCCGGAAGATCTGGCCAATGCACTCAGTTCGGCCAAGAACGATCCGCGGCAGAACACGCTGCTCGGTCTCGACGAATCCGGCGTGCCGCGCGCCTTCGGCCGGGTGTCGAAGAACCCCGGGGGTGACAAGGCCCACGTCTTCGGCGGGGTGGACCCGCAGTGGCAACGCCGGGGGATCGGCTCCGCCGTGCTCGGATGGCAGCTCCGGCAAGTCGCCAGGCGGTTTGCGGAGCAGGGGCAGAGCCCGGCGCGGGCCAGGGGGTTCCTCGAAGCGGACAATGCCGCCCAGCGGGCGCTCTATGCCGCCCATGGATTCGAAGTGGTCCGGTACTTCTCGGAGATGCGCCGGCCGTTGGCCGAAGCCATTCCGGACATCGAGTTGGCGCCAGACCTGCAGTTGGCCCGCTACCGGCCGGAGCAGTCGGAAGCGGTCCGGCTGGCGCACAATGCTGCCTTCGCCGATCATTGGGGCTCGGAACCCCGGGACGCCGAAGCCTGGGCGAACACCGTGGGGCATCCGCAGTTCCGGGCCGACTGGAGTTCGGTGGTGCTCGACGCCGGCAGTGGAGACGTAGTCGGCTACCAATTGGCCAGCTATGACGATGAAGTGCTCACCAACTTCGGCCGACGCGAGGGCTACACCGAGTTGCTCGGCGTCCGTCGGGAGTACCGGGGCCGGTGGATCGCGGCCGCACTGCTCGCTGATGCGCTGCAGCGTTTCGCGGAAGCCGGGATGGACTATGCCGCCCTCGACGTGGACACCGAGAGTCCGACCGGAGCGGTGGGGCTGTACGACCGAATGGGCTACCGCCCGACGCACCGGTCGATGGCGTTGGATCGGGTACTCTAGGCACGTTCCAACCCTTGCAACCGGGAGTCCGAAATGCCCTATGTTTTCCTCGCGGTAGCGATCGTCTGCGAAATCTTCGCCACCTCACTACTGAAGGTCTCCGACGGCTTTTCCAAGCTCTGGCCCTCGGTCGGTGTGGTGATCGGCTATGGCGCGTCGTTTTATTCGCTCAGCCTGGCGCTCCGGGAAGTCCCAGTGAGCACCGCCTACGCGATTTGGTCCGGGGTGGGTACCGCGGTGATCGCGGTGATCGGTTTCTGGCTTTTCAAAGAACCGCTGTCCCTGACCAAAATCATCGGGATCAGCTTGATCGTGGCCGGTGTGGTCGCGCTCAATCTGGACGGTGGGCATTGAAAATTCGTCTGCCGTGGCGCAGAATTCGTTTAGTCAATTGATTGGCTTAACGATGGAAGCGGGCTCATGGCACGAATGCTCTTCAGTGAACTGCACCCGTGGGCATATCAGATTTCAGTGTGGAAGATGCGCGGCCTGCGATTTGTCCACAATCGCAAGTCGACGACCAGTTTCGCCGGCGAGCGCGTTCCGGGGCTCCTGCCCGCTGTGGTCTACCGGCACAATTCGCTGATCCGGCGACGGCTCGGCAATGTGGACGCTGTGCTTCAGGACAATAAGGCGGTCAGCTTGGCCCTGGCAGCACCGAAAGTCAGCAATGTGTTGATTCGGCCGGGCCAGACCTTTTCCTTCTGGGAACTGGTCGGCCCGGTGAACGCCCGGCGCGGTTATCGAAACGGTGTGGTGATCAGCAATGGCAAAGCGGCATCGGGAGTCGGCGGAGGCATGTGCCAATTCACTAACCAATTGCATTGGATGGTGCTGCACAGTCCGCTCGACGTGGTCGAACACCACCACCACAGTGCCTACGACCTCTTCCCCGACTTCAACCGTCAGATTCCCTACGGCACTGGAACCTCGATCGTCTACAACTACCTTGACTACCGTTTTCGAAACAATACGGACCAGGCCTTCCAAGTCGTGGTTTCGCTCACTGCGGAGCACTTGCGCGGCGAGCTCAGAGCAGAGCGGGCGCTCCCGATGAAATACCATGTGCGCGAAGAGGATGCCTACTTCTATCGGGAAGGCCCGGATGTTTACCGGCACAACCGGATCATCCGCACCGCCACCGACAAACGCAGCGGGAATTCGGTACTGCGCGAGGAACTGTTGGAGAACAACGGCTTGGTTTGCTATCCAACCGAGCTGATCAAAGCGCCGATCCTGGAATCGGCGCCGGCTCGGAACGCTGGTCTGATTACTCGGTGAACTCGACTTACTCGGTGAACTCGACGGGCAGCTCGATTTGCAGGTTTGCCGCTGCTTCCGACGAAGCCGGTTCCGCCGGCGCGACGCTGTGGCCGCTCGGTTCGGACTCCCCGGATTGGTTCAGCGTCGGCCCGATCTCATCGATCGATTGCGCCAACGGAATCCCGGACCCGTCACGCCGGCCGTGTTCGGTCGGCAGCGCCCGGGCCACTCCGGCCGATGAAGCGGCTTTGGCCGGCCCCGGACCGGCCCAGGCCAGCAGCAGCACGTCTTCGCCTTTGAGGAACCGGTGTGCCCGGACCCCTGCGGTGGCCCGGCCCTTCGCCGGATACTCGGTGAAATCGCTGACTTTGGCGGAACCCGGCGCAGTGCCGGGCAGGGCGTCGGTGCTGCCGGAGACGGTCACCACGACCGCGCTCGGATCCCCGGCCGGAACCACGGTGAAACTGAGCACCGCATCTCCGGCACCCAGTTTGATCCCGGCCATGCCTCCCGCGGTACGGCCTTGCGGTCGGACCGCGGAAGCCGCGAAGTGCAGCAATTGGGCCTGTTCCGTGATGAAGACCAACTCGTCGTCGTCCTTCGCGGCCGCCGCGCCCACGACCGAATCCTTGTCCTTGAGCGCGATCGCCTCCCAATCCTCACGGTTGAGCGGATACTCGGGAGTGACCCGTTTGACCACGCCGTATTTGGTGCCCAGGGCCACCACGGCGTCGATCGGCACGAAGCTGACCAGGCTTTCGCTCTTGAGCAAGGTGATGAACTCCTTGGCCGGCACGCCGCCGGCCAGATTGGGCAAGCCGGCGGTCGGCGGCAGCACCGGCATGTCCAGCACTTGCAATCGGAGCATCCGGCCGGCCGAGGTCACCGCCGCGACTTCGCCGCGGGCACTCGTGGCGATCACCGAACGGAACACATCGTGCTTCACCCGGCCGCCCGAATCCAGCAACGGCTCGCGCGAGCTGGTGCGCGCGATCTGTCCCGAGCTGCTCAGCAGCACCCAGCAGGGGTCGTCGGCGATCTCCAAAGCCAGCGGCGCGGCCTTGCTGCTGGCCGACGTTGCGGCCAGGGCTTTGGCCACGGTGGCCGAAACCGCTTCGGATTCGAGCAGCACAGTGCGCCGCGGGGTGCCGTACTTGGCGGCGACTTCGGCCAACTCGTCGGAGACCAGGGCGCGCAGGACCGATTCGGAACCCAGGATGCGTTCCAGTTCGGCGAGTTCGCGGCGGAGTTCGTCTTGTTCTTTTTCCAATTCGATCCGGGAGAACTTGGTCAGCTGACGCAGCCGCAGTTCCAGGATGTAGTTGGCCTGCAATTCGCTGAGGTCGTAGATCGCGATCAAACGTTCCCGGGCCGCGGCGGTCTCGTCGGAAGTGCGGATGATCTGGATGACCTCGTCGATGTCCAGGATCGCAATCAACATGCCTTCGACCAGGTGCAACCGGTCCTGCTTCTTGCGCAGCCGGAAAGCGGTCCGCCGGCGCACCACATCGATCCGGTGCGCCACGTAGACGCTCAGCAGCTCGACGAGGCCCAGAGTCTTCGGTTGGCCGTCCACCAGAGTGACGTTGTTGATCCCGAAGGAGTCTTCCATCGGCGTGAGCTTGTAGAGCTGCTGGATGATGGCTTGCGGATTGAAGCCGTTCTTGAGTTCGATCACCAGACGCAGGCCGTGGTTGCGGTCGGTCAGATCCATGATGTCCGAGATGCCTTGGAGCTTCTTGGCGGTGACCGCGTCCTTGATCTTCTCGATCACTTTTTCCGGGCTGACGGTGTAAGGCAGCTCGGTGACGATCAATCCGGTGCGCCGGGCGCTGAGCTGTTCCACCTCGACTTTGGCGCGGGTCTTGAACGACCCCCGGCCGCTTTCGTAGGCGTCGCGGATGCCGTCCAGGCCCACGATCCGGCCGCCGGTCGGCAGATCCGGCCCGGGCACGAAGCGCATCAGGTCATCCAGCGTGGCGTCCGGGTGGTCGATCAGATGCCGTGCGGCGGCGATGACTTCGATCAGGTTGTGCGGCGCCATATTGGTGGCCATGCCGACCGCGAT
>SXGT01002398.1_pt1 | contig 13727 bp, 13 predicted proteins | sample 3176221 | NCBI WGS metagenome assembly SXGT01 (sample SAMN11356862, study PRJNA531348) | freshwater metagenome | isolation source: freshwater sample F1-120 | place: China: Fuxian Lake, Yuxi | collected 2017-12-25 | reverse complement strand
TCCGCTTCCAGCAGAGTTTCCGGCAGCGCCGCGCACGACAGCGCCACGAAGGGCCCCTCGCGCCGCGCCGAGAGGCCGTGGATCGCACGTGCAATGCGCTCCTTGCCGGTGCCGCTCTCGCCCTGGATCAGCACGGTCGCATCGCTCGGCGCGACCGTGCGCACGCGCTCAAACACCGCGCGCATCGGATCGGACTGGCCGACGATGCCCTCCAGCCCGGCCGGCGGCAGCGCGGCCTTGAGTGCCCTGTTCTCGCGCTCCAGCGCCAGCAGGCGCTCGTGCGTGGCGAGCATGCGCACAATGCTCTCGTTGCGGAAGGGCTTCTGGACGTAGTTGACCGCACCCAGACGCATGGCCTCGACGGCGGACTCCACCGTGGCGTAGCCGGTCATCAGGATCACCGGCCGATGCGGTGCGAGCGCCAGCGAGCGCTCGAGCACGCTCATGCCGCCGCTGCCGGGCATGCGAATGTCAGTGACCACGGCATCGGGGGCTTCGCGCTCCAGCAGCGTCAGCGCTTCCTGGGTCTGGGTCGCGAGCAGCACGGTGTGACCGGCGGCACTGAGCGCATCCGCGAGCGTCTCGCGGATCGTGATCTCATCTTCGGCCAGCAGGACGCGCATCGCGGGCCCGGAAACGTTCAGCGCGAAAAGGGCTCGCGCAGCACCATGCGGCCCCCGCCCTGCGCCACGGCCTCCGCCAGCGCGGCTTCGGCGAGTTCCAGCAGCACATCGTGAAACAGAAGCTCGCCGACCAGCGTGCTGATGCCGACCGAGAGGCTGATGCGCGGCTGCTGGCCGCCCACCGACAACTCCAGCAGCGCCGCCGACTCGATCAGGCGCGCCGCGAGAATCTGCGCCCCGCCGACCGGCGTGTGCGGCAGCAGGATCACGAAATGATCATCCGCCATGCGTCCGATCAGGTCCGAAGAGCGCGTCTTGCGCCGCAGCAGTTCCACCACTTCGCGCAGCACCGTCTCCTTGAATTCGAAGCCGTGCGCATCGCGCAGCGAGTCCAGACCATCTACGCACAGCGCCAGCACGCAGAGCGGGTACTTGTAGCGCGCCGCGCGCGAGAACTCGGTCTTCGCCAGATGCTGGATCTGGGCCAGCGAGTACAGGCTGCGAGGCGTGGAACTCGCGGAGGAAGACGAAGGTTGGCTGCGGCGTTCGCTCATGTCCGAAGGTCCCGCTCTTGTACCCAGTGGGCAGGCGGAAGTCACGGCAGGCACGACTTTCGTAGCCAGCCCCCGGCCGGGGGACTATCCTCTCCCTAGCCATGCCGACGCTTTCCTTCTGCCTTGCGTTGCTTCTCCAACCGGCCAGCCTTCCCGCACGGCTCACCGCGCCAGCACCCATCACCGCGCCGGAGTGGGTCAGCCTGCCACTGCCCACCCTGTGCCTGCCTCCGCCCGCCGTGCAGACGCTGACGCGCCGCGTCGATGCGCCGCACATCCTGCTGCCCGAGCCGGAGGCGCAAGCCGATCAAGCCTCCAAGGGCAGCACAGAGCTGACGCGCCTACCGATCGGCATCCTCACCCGGCAGCTCGAGGAGTGCGCGCGCGCTGCGGGCGGCAGGCTCAGCCTGCAGCCCAGCGGTCCGGAGCTGTTCGCCGAGGGCGATGCGGCCGGCATTGCGGCGGCACGCGCCTGGCTCGCCGATCTGGAGGCCCAGACCGCCGCGCTGGCGGTGGAACTCACCGTGACGCTGGTGCACGAAGCAGGCCAGCCAGGCATCAGCGAGCGAGCGCGCATGATGCCCGGCGACTGGATCAGCTTCGGCAAGCGCACGCTGCGCGAGTTCCTGGGCGACTTCAATGTCGAGGTCGCTCAGGACAGCGGCGCGGCGGAGCCAGCGCTGATGCACGCGCTGGAAGGCATCACGCTGGAGCTCTCGGCGCGGATCTTTGACAGCTCGCGCGCGATCGTGCTCGTCGGCGCGCTGGATGCCAGCCGTCTGGAATCGAAGGAGTCCTTTGATCCGGGCACGCTGGATCTGGGACAACTCGAGCTGCCCCGCCTGCGTGTGGCGACGCTGTGCTTTGCCGACGTGGTCGCCGACGGCGGCAAGCTGGAGCTCACGCTGGAGCTGCCCGGCAGCCAGCAGCCGCTGCGACTGAGCGTCGAGGCCCGGCGCAGTGCGGCGGCCGCGGGAACGGCCGCCAAACCGGATCAGGGAGGAGCTCAGGACAAGCGCGGCTGGCAACTGGTGGATCTGTCCGTGCTCACCACCCCTGCCCAGCTTCTGCCAGCCACGGTCTTCGGCGCGACGCTCGATGCGCAGCTGGAGCGCAATCTGGCAAGGCCGCGCGAGACGCATATCGAAGCCGGCGCGATTGCGAGCTGGCTGACGCGCGACAAGTCCAGCTCGAAGCTGTTCAGCTCGAGCAGCGGCTCGCAGTCGATGTTCACCGACAGCCTGCTGTTCCTGCCGCGCGCGGACCCCGAGGGCATCGCGCAGGCCCGCAGCCTGCTGGCGGCGCTGGAGACGACGCGCCTGCAGGGCGGTCGCGTGCGCATCCAGCAGCAGGGCCTCAAGGCCGACTTCCCAGTGCTGGCGAGCGAGCCTGCGCGGGTGCGCCACGGTGTCGAATTCACGCAGCTGTGCGATTACGACCTCGAGATCGCCGGCCAGACCTGGATGCCTGATCCCAAGGTCGCGATCTGCTTCGACGGATTGGTGCTGGACTGCACCGGCGTTGCCAGCGGATCCGCGCACCTGCTGGCTCTGTGCAGCGAGGGCCTCGATTCGCGCACGCTGCCCCGCAAGGATGCTTGGATGGGCGCCCTGCAGGCCTTCCAGCGTTCGATCCGCACGCGCCACTGGCTGCAAGGCACGCAGCCGCTGCAGCACTTCGACGGCAACGCGCGACTGGAGACAGGATTCTCCCCTCGCTGACCGATATACTCCACGACACGCCCCCTTGAAGCTCGGCCTCCACCAGTCCGCCCGGATGGAGCAGCGACTCCTGCAGTCGCCGCAGATGATCCAGGCCATGCAGATCCTGCAGCTCTCCAGTCAGGAGCTGCAGGAGCGCATCGAGCAGGAGCTGGTCGAGAACCCCTTCCTAGAGACTTCCGAGACCAACCCGGGCGAAGAAACCCAGCTGACGAGCCTCGCCGACGAGCTGCATTCGCTGGCCCACCGCCGAGACGAGCGCTCGCGAGTGAGTTCCACCGGACTGGAAGACTCCGACCGCAAGCTCGAAGCCATGGCCAACACTCCCGATGCCGGCCGCACGCTGGCTGAGGAGTTGGGCGCGGAGCTGGCGTTCCTCGAGCTCGATGAGCGCTCGAGGGCCATCTGCGAGCTCTTGCTGCACTCGCTCGATGAGCGCGGCTACCTCTCGAGCACCTTTGAAGAACTCGCCCGCGAGTCGAGCCACGAGGGCGAACCGCCCGTCACCGTGCAGGAAGTCGAGCACTGGCTTGCCGAGCTGCGCCACCTCTCGCATCCGGCGATCGGCGCGCGCGATCTCAAGGAATGCCTGCGCCTGCAGCTGACGGCCTCCGGCTACGACGATCCGCTGCTCACCAGCATCGTCGAGGAACATCTCGAGGATCTCGAGCACAACCGCCTGCCGCGCATCGCCAAGGCCACCAGCCACTCCATCGAGGACATCAAGGAAGCCGTCGAGGTGCTGCGGCGCTTCGATCCGCACCCGGGCTCGGGCTACGGCGACAGCCGCGCCGCCGTGATTCTGCCCGACGTGATCGTCGAGGAGCAGGATGGCGACTACCAGGTGCGACTCGAGCGCGCCCGCGCCCCGCGTCTGGTGCTCTCCGAGGCCTACAAGGAGTTCCTCAAGAACCACGCCAAGAACGGTGACAAGCAGGCCGCCGCGCGCGACTGGATCAAGAAGCGCATGGAGTCCGCGCGCTGGTTCATCGAAGCCGTCGAGCAGCGCGAGCACACCCTCGAGCGGGTGGCCAAGGCCATCTTCGCGCGCCAACGCAGCTTCCTCGACAAGGGGGTCGAAGGACTGCAGCCGCTGCGCATGCAGGAGATCGCCGACGAAATCAAGGTGCACATCTCGACGATCTCGCGCGCCGTGGCCGGCAAGTACGCGCAGACCCCGCGCGGCATCCATCCGCTGAAGTACTTCTTCACCAGCGGCACGACCAGCGAGACCGGGATGAGCGCCAGCCAGCAGTCGATTCAGCAGAAGATCCGGCAGTTGATCGAGACCGAGGATCCCGCGCACCCGCTCTCGGACGAGGATCTGGCGCTCAAGCTCGAGGAGAAGGAGCAGATCCGAATCGCGCGCCGCACGGTCACGAAGTACCGCAAGGCGCTCTCGATCCCCTCCTCCAGCGAGCGCAAGCGCTTCTGATCCGGCGCGCTCAGCGCACGATCTTGTCGGCGGGGAGTCCGAGCTTGTGCAGGTGATTGAAGAGCCAGCCTTCTTCCTGAATCATCGAATCCAGCTCGGGGTGCGAGTCCTTGGTGATGTTCACGATCTTGTAGCTGACCCCCTTGGGGCCAAGGCCCATTTCAAAGCCGAATGAGACCGGCGTTCCCGGCGGAGCATCCTTGCGAATGGCCTCGGGCGGCAGTTTCTCACCCTCGGCGAGCTCGTAGGTATCGTAGAAGCCGTCCTTGAGGCACTGTTTGAAGGCCTTGTCCCGCTCCGTCATCATCTTGCGCAGCAGGAGCACTAGACGTCCTGCTTTTGCATCAGCGTCAAGTCCGCGTATTTGGCCTCGAACTCAACCGGGTCGCAGGAAAGCACCCGTCTGGCGACAAAGGCCTCGATGTCAAAGGCAGCGGGCGGCGGCTCATCAGAGGCAATTGACGAAGTCCTGTAGGAGAGATCTGCGGGTGCGGGTACGGCCACGGGTTCCCTGTCCGCAACCAATGTGCTCGCGGGGGACGGGGATGCGAGCATCGGAGCGGTCGGGGCCGGGGCAGTCGATAGATCTGCCTCCGCAGATCGCGTCGGTGCTTCCGCTCCGCGCAGTGCCCAACCGATTCCCATGCACAGGCAGCATAAAATCAACAGCGATGAGATCTTGATCATGGGCCCCTTGATCAATGACAAGCACCGCAAGTAAAACTGAACTCGCACCCACCACAATCAGCGATTTGCATCATTGTTGCCGTGCCGGTGGCTACACATAGGTGCCCCACCAAAGGTCTCGCGCAGAGAGCATTGGGATCCATGATTAAATCTGCGGGCGTGCAGAGACGATTCGATCCTGCTCCGCCTTGCGGCAGCGTGACGGAGGGAATGGCGAGTGCGATGGGAAATGTTGCCAGAAGAAATGCGAGTTTCATTGGGAGGGGTACGAGAATTAAATCAGACCGAGGCGGGATTGCCTACGAGCTGTTGACTTGCATGCTGCGAGCTCGCGACACCTTGTCAAGCGGGTAAATCCAATGCATTCCCTGACCTGCCGATCGTGCCCTCATCGCCATGACGAGTGTGCGTGCTGGATTCCTGCCGCCCGGGGCTGTTACAGTCCCCCTCCATGGCGACAAAAGCAACGGAACTGCGCAAGGGCATGGTCATCGTCGGCGAGCGAGGCGCGCTGCTCCTGATCACCGAGTACTCACACCACACCCCCGGCAACCTGCGCGCGGTGATCCACCTCAAGGTCCGCAACGTCCAGACCGGCGTCACGACCCCCATGCGCCTGTCGTCCTCTGACGCCTTCGATGTGGCTTACCTCGACCGCAAGAAGTGCGAGTACCTCTACAAGGACTCGACTGGCTACGTCTTCATGGATCAGGAGTCCTATGAGCAGTTCCCGCTCTCGGAAGAGCTGATCGGCGACAAGATGGGCTATGTGCGCGACAACACCGTGGTCGATGTCACCTTCCACGAGCAATTGCCGATCGGCGTCGAACTGCCGCCCACGGTGACGCTCAAGGTGATCGAGGCCGAGCAGGTGGTCAAGGGCGACACGGCCCGCAACCTGACCAAGGACGCGGTCGTCGAGACCGGACTCAAGGTGCGCGTGCCCGCCCACATCAAGGTCGGCGAGGACATCCGCATCAAGACCGAGGACGGCGAGTTCCAGGGCCGCGCCTGATAGAGCGCCCCTGACAGAGCGCCCCGGCTCATCACAGCCCGCGCCGGTTCCAGCCCACCGGCACTAGCGCCGGTAGACCTCGACCGAGAGGTCGCGACTCTCGACCATCAGTGGCCAGGCGCGCACCGCGCGGCATTCCTCCGCGAGGAAGCGCTCGAATTCCGCTCGCTCGGCGGGATTCCACTCTTCGAGCTGCCTGCGGTTGAAGACCAGCCACAGGCCGCGACCGCTGTCAGCCCAGGCCCGCACCTCGGAGGGATTGAAGCGCGAGAGCACGCGCAGGCGGCCGGACTCGCGCAGATCGCTGCTCCGGGGATCGAGATAGAACTCACCCACCGGTCCTTCCATCGCCAAGATCAGATCGGTCTCGCCGCGCTGATCCCAGACATATTGGAAGGCTTCGCGCCAGTGCGGACGCTCGCCGTTGCGCACAGTGAAGTAGAGCACCGTGCTCGCCAGTCCAGGCAGGGCCAGCAGCCCCAGATAGCCGCTGCTGAAGGCCAGCGACGAGGAAAGCGGCTGAACGGCCAGCAAGGCGACGAAGGGCAGCAGAACGAAGACATACTGCGCGGAAACCCGCACCTGCGTGGAGAGCAGGAAGGCGCACAGCAGCACCGCGATGCACAGCGCCGCGATGCACAGCGCACCGGCGTTGCGCTCGCGCCAGGCCTGCAGGGTTCCGAGCAATGCCGCCACGCACAAAAGCGGCGTGAAGAAGAAGCCGATCGTCAGCGCCAGATGCGCTGGATAGAAGGCCGCGCGAGTGGCGCGGTAGGTGGCGAAGGAGTCCAGCAGGAACGGGGCCGCCAGCGCGAGCATCGCGAGCACGGCCAATGCCAGCACCAATGCAGGACGACGGATGCGCTCGAGTTCCGTCAGGCGCAGGGGGCCCAGCAGCAGCGGCATCGCCAGCAGAGCCGGCAGGAGCAGCGCCGCGGAAGGATGGAACAGACTCGCAAGCGCGATCAGGCCCGTGCCCAGCATGGTCGCGGCATGGCGACGTCCGAACAGGCCGCGCAGCGCGAGGCCGACGCCGAGCACGGCCAGCAGTTGCGCATGCGTGTAGAAGCGCGCGTTCTGCGACCAGTAGACCGACCAGCTGGAAACGGCGACGAGCAGCGCGGCGGCGGCGGCGCGGCGTTCGCCCCCGAGCGGTCGGAAGCTCCAAGCGCAGGCCGGAATCACCAGCCAGCCTGCGATGGCCGGCAGCAGGCGCAGGTTCCACTCGGATGCCTGTCCGCCGCAGAGCTGCACGAAGGCATGGATGGCGTGGTAACCGAGAGTGTTGTGCAGCTCGACTTCGGCAAGATTCTGCGCATCCGACCAGGTCAGCGCCTCGTCGAACCACAGGCTCCACTCTCCCAGCCGCAGGAAACGCAGTGCACCGAGCCCGAGCGCGAGGGCCAGAATCAGCCGTGCCAGAGGGTCGGGGTGCCGGTTGCGATTTTCCACTCCAGCAGGGTTCCAAAGGCGGTCGAGGAATACAACACTACAGGCACACCGCCATGCGATCCCTGCTCCTCCCGCTCGCTTGCGCCCTCCTGATGGGCTCGTGCGCGACCTTTGACTCCAGCGCCAAGGTGGTGCTGTCCTCCGATCCCCCGGGCGCCCGCGTGGCGATCGACGACGAGGACACGGGCTTCGTGACGCCCTGCATCCTCGAGCTGGATCCCGAGGAGAGCGCCGTGCTGAGCTTCGAGCTGCCCGGCCACGAGCCGGCACTGCGCCTGCTGGTGCCTGAGACATCCAAGCGAGCCGTGCTCTGGCGGCAGATGTACATCAACAGTTCCACCTGGCATTTCCCGCTGTGGCTCAACTTCCGCGACTTCGTCGTGCCGGTGCGCGTCGACAAGCGACTCTCTCCGGCACGGATCTTCGTGCGCCTGGAGCGCACGGCGGATCAGTGAAGCACGGCAAGGCGGCCGTCTTCCTCGACCGCGACGGCACACTCAGCGAGGAGATCGACTGGGTTCGCCGGCCCGAGGACCTGCACCTGATCCCCGGTGCCGCCAAGGCCGTCAAGCGGCTGCGCGAGGCAGGCTATTTCGTCGCGCTCGTGACCAACCAGAGCGCCGTGGCGCGCGGCCTGATCAGCATCGAGCAACTCGAAGCAATCCACGCCCATCTGCAGCAGCTGCTCGCCCTCGAGGGCGCGAGGCTCGATGCCATCGCCTACTGTCCCCACCATCCGACCGAAGGCATGGGCCGATGGAAGCTCAAGTGCGAGTGCCGCAAGCCCAAGGACGGCCTCCTGCGCGAGTTGATCGCACGGCACGGACTTGATCCGGCGCAGAGCTTCGTGATCGGTGATGCGCGGCGCGATCTGGAAGCCGGCGCAAGCCTGGGCATTGCGGGCATTCTGGTGCGCACCGGCAAGGGACGCCGCGAGGAAGCCCTGCTCACGCACCCGGTCATCGTCGCGGATGCGCTGCCGGAGGCCGTCGAGCGGATCGTCGGCAGCACAGCTCAGGGCAGATAGCGCATCAGGCGCGCCGAGAGACTGCGCGCCACCCACGGCGGCAGACGGGCCCAGGCATCGCGCAGCTTCTGCGTCTTGGGATTGCTCGGATTGAAGCTCGGCAGGTCCTTCGAGCGCACCAAATGGTAGTGATACGGCAGCGGCCGCGGCTCGAATCCCTGGTGCAGCTTGAAGTGGTACGGACCGCTGTCCACGCGGCTGCGGCCCAGATCGAAGAACTTCAGCCCGCGACGAATCGCCTCTTCCTGCAGGCGCGTCACCATGAAGTTGGTGGCGGAGTACTCGCGGTTGGCGCGCGCATCCGTGCCCACGTAGTAGAACAGCAGCGTGTCGCGGAACACGAAGGACATCGTGGCGGCGACCACCTCACTGTCCTTGTGCACGCAGTGCACCAGCGCATCGGAGCCGAACTCGCGCGCCAGCTCTTCAAACCACGCGCGCGGCAGGCCGGGCGAACCCAGCCCCTGCTTGGAGGACAGGAACAGGCGCTCCAGATCGGGCAGATACCACAGTCCTTCGCGCAGGGTCAGTCCGTGCTTGTCGATCGCCTTGCGCACCTCGGCCCGCGCGCGCTTGGGGAGGTTCTTCATGACCTCATCTGCCGTTGCCGGCAAGGGGTGCACGAAGGTCGCATACAGCTGCGAGGCCGCCAGCTCGATCGGCGCATGCTCCGGAGCACGTTCGCAGCGCAATTCCAGCCGCCCGGCGCCCTCCTTGCGGGCCAGCTGCGCAGCGGCGCTGAGCAGCGCGGACTGCGCGGCTTCATCGCAGGCCACAGGCCCCCCGTAGACCGCGTAGGGCGTCGAGATCAGGTGGCGCCGCAGGAACGGCGTCGCGCAGGACATCAGCGGCAGCACGCCGACGATTTCACCGCCGCGCAGAGCCACGAGGTCGCGCGTGCCATGCCCGAAGACCCGCTCGACCGCCCGATTCCAGCCGGACAGATGGAAGAAGCTCGCTTCCGGATGCGAGCGCACGAAGACATCCCACGCCGCCGCATCCTGAGCGCAGGCGCGGCGCACTTCGATTCCGTCACTCATGGCGAGGCTCCTTCTCCGTCGGCTCCGCGTGTTCGACGATGCGCTCGATGCGGTATTCGCGCAGATTGCGGGCCTGGGTGAAGATGATGATCTCGCCCACCAGTCCGACACCGATCACCTGCACGCCCAGGACGAAAAGGAGCATGCCCAGCTGGAACAGGTGGCGGTTCCACAGTCCGCCGCCGTAAACCAGCCAGCTGATCGCAATCGAGCCGGAGAGGATCAGGCCCAGCAGCAGGAACAATCCGCCGATCACGCCGAAGAAGCGCAGCGGCTTGAGCGTGAACTTGGAGAGGAAGATCATCCCCAGCACGTCCAGCGCCCGGCGAACATACACGCCGATGCCGAAGAAACCCGCTCCGCCCCATTCCTGAATGTGCCGCACGGGCACTTCGAGGACGCGGAAGCCCTGACGGTGTGCGATGACAGGCAGGAACCGGTACATGTCTCCGTAGATCACCAGCGTCTCAAGCACCTCGCGGCGCATGGCCCGGAAGGTGCAGTTGAGATCGTGAAACTGCATATCCACCGAGCGGCGCATCAGCCAGTTGAAGGCGCTCGACTGCATCCGATTGAGCAGCGGATCGATGCGTGGACGACGCCAGGGCGTCACGAAGTCGGCGCCCTCATCGAGGGCGCGCAGCAGCGCGCCGAGCTCGTGGGGATCAATCTGCACGTACTGCGGAGCGGTCACGATCTGACGGCCGCGCGCCTCCTCGAAGGCGGCCGTGAGGCAGACGGAGTCGCCAAAGGGCTGCTGCAGCGCGAGGATGCGCACGCGGCCATGGAACTGCCCCGCCACTTCGCTGGCATCGGCGAAGGCCTTGCCGCGCACGCCGTCGAACACGAGAAACAGCTCCCACTGCCGTCCCAGCGCATCGAGTTCGCGGCTGAAGGCCGCGACGACATCGCGCACCGGGGCATGCACGGAATGAATCGGCACCACGACGGTGACATCGATCCGCGGCTCAGCCATGCTCATGGCCCTCGCGCACCAGCACGCGCGCGGACTGGCCGCGGTGCATCTGGCTGGCCTTGACGGCAAGTTCCGCCACCAGACCCAGCATGAAGTAGAAGAAGCAGGTCATGAAGACCAGCAGGAATGAGAAGCGCAGCTGGCCGACCCACTGACTGTCGGAATCGCCCTGCCAGGCGGCGCCAAGCAGGCTCGCAAGCTGGTAGCCGCCGAAGAGCAGCAAGGGCATCGTCAGCAGCACGAAATACGAGAGCGGGCGCTGCGAGCTGGTCGCGAGCATGCGCACCACGAGCAGATCCAGCAACACGCGCGTCGCGCGCCCCAGACCGTACTTGCTCTTGCCGAAGCGGCGCGGCCGGTGGTTGACCGGCAGCTCGGTGATGCGGGCTCCCGCCGCACTGGAGATCGCCGGCAGGAAGCGATGCTGTTCGGCGTAGATCGGCATGCGCTCCAGCAACTCGCGCCGGAAGATCTTGAGCGTGCAGCCCGTGTCGTGAATCGAGACCTGTGTCACCGCGCGGATCAGGCGGTTGGCAACCCGCGAGGGCAGCTTGCGCAGCACCAGACCGTCGTGGCGCTGCTTGCGCCAGCCTGCAACGACGTCAAAGCCCTCCTCGAGCTTCGCCAGAAGGCGCGGAATGTCCGCGGGATCGTTCTGCAGATCGCCATCGAGCGTCACCACATAGCGCCCCCGCGCGTGGTCGAAGCCCGCCTGCATGGCGGCCGTCTGCCCGCAGCGGGCGCGGAAGCGTATCAGGCGCGTGTGCGGATCCCGGCGTGCCAGCTCGAGCAGAACCTCGAAGGAGCGGTCCCTCGAGCGGTCGTCCACGAAAATCAGCTCGAAGCGCCGCCCCAACGGCGCCAGCGCCGCCAACAGCTCGGCGTGCAGGAGCGGGAGGTTCTGCTCCTCATTGAAGACGGGGACGACGATGCTGAGATCCACTGGATTTGCGCTTGAAGTTAGTCTCCCATCGGGCGCATTCCGCACCCATCCCAAGGGGAAAATCAGGGCCGCGGGGCCATCATTTTGCAAGTTCGTACAGACTGCGCCTTGCTCCATCCTTCTCATCCGATACGATCAGGGCATGCCCCCCTCCGCTCCCCGCACTGCTCCCGCCCTCGCCGTGGGTCCCGGCCCGCGCGCCTTGCGCCTGTGGGCACAGCTGGGCAGCGCGGGCCTGCGCATTGCGGATCCGCTGGAGCTTTTTTCCGTCTCCGCCACGCGCGCGGTCCTCGATGCACAGCTGCTCTCTCCGGAGGATGCGGGTCTGCTTCGGCGCTGGCTCGAGCGCGGACCGCACGAGCTCGTGCTGTTCGGGGAAGAAGGATCGCGGCGCGTGTGGAAGGAGCTGTGCCGCGCGCCGCGCGTGCGCTTCCTCGACTGGCCGCCGGATCTTCTGGATCTCGAGAGCCTCGGCACGCACACGCCGCAGCCGGGAAACACGCCGGCGGAGCCGCCCCGCGCGGCTGCGAATGCGGATCCGGAGCTCGCCGAGGTTGAAGCGATCCTGGGCGGCCATGACTTCACCCGCCCGGATTCAGCAGAGGCAATCGCGCCCGATTCACCTGTCGACACGCGCAGCTCAAAGGCTCCGCTAACGCCGACGGCCCCCGGCTCGGCCGCGGCAGACACGCGGGAGCAGACTGCCGAGGAATTCGAGTTCGACTTGTTGCCGGAGGAACTCGAGCAGCTGGCGCAGGCGGCACCCGCCGCAGAGGCGCCTGCCGCAAGCGCACCGGAGCTTGTCGCACCGCCGCCCTACTTCAAGGATCAGGTCGCGGATCTCGCCGACATCGCACAGCGCATCGAACTTTCGCTGGAGCTGGTGGCCGAGGCGGATGAGCGCGCGGGTCTGGCGCCGCTGGAAGACGAAGTGCGGCGCCTCGTGCAATTCACGCGCACGCTGGGTTATCTCGTGGCACCGCCTGGGCCGGGCAATCAGAACATCGATCTCTCCGAGTTGGTCGAGATCTTCCTCTCCAGCTCGGTCTCGCGCGCCGACGATGCGCCGCGCTGCCTGTTCCGCGGCGGCGGCGTCCTGCCCGTGCGTTCGGATCGCACGCTGCTGACCCAGGCGCTCGACGCCTTCTTCTTCGTGGCGCAGTCCTGCGCGGAGAGCGGAGAGATCGTGCGCGTGCAGACGACGCGCAGCGGTGCGCCGGAGCAGCCCATGGCCCTGATCACGATCGAGTTCCCGGCCGGCCGGCTCAACGGCATCCCTCCCGAGACGATCCTCTCGCCCTACGGCCTGCGCCGGATCCTGCCGACGCTGGGACCCAACGCGCTCGCGGCCGCGACCGGGATCTTCGCCGGCCAGGGCGGCCGCGCGCTGCTCGAGCGCCGCGGCGAGGGGCGCCTGGCGTGGCTGCTGGAAGTGCCGCTGACCCTCGGCGCCTCACAGGGCAGCAACTGAGCTTTCCGTTCAGGAATCGCGACTGGCGGTGTCGAAGAGATTCGACATGGCCGAAGCTCCCCGCGTCCTCCTGATCGACGAACCGCGCGCCAGCACGCGAGCTCTGCTCGACGCTCTGGACAGCGAAGGATTTTCGACGGCCACCTGCGCCAGCGTGCTCGCCGCCCGCCGCCGGCTGCAGCGTGAATCCGCCATTTTGCTGCTGCGGGCCGAGCTGGAGGACGCCGCGGAACTGCTGGCGGAAAAGCACCCGCTGATTCTCCTGAGCAGCTTCCCGCACGCGCATCCCCTCCCGGAAGGCTGCGAGGAGCTGTGCGAGCCGGTCTCGCCCGAGGATCTGGTGCGCGCCGTGCGGCGCATGAGCGAACGCGCGCGCCTCGCGGAAGAAAACGAACGTCTGCGAGCCGTGGTCGATGAGCGCTTCCGGCTGGGCGCGCTTGTCTCGCGCGATCCCGCCTTCGAGCGCATCGCGCAGACCGTCTCGGCACTGGCGGACACGCGCGCCGGAGTGCTGATCGTCGGCGAGAGCGGGACGGGCAAGTCCCTGCTCGCGCGCACGATCCACCAGCTTTCCTCGCGCAAGTCCGGCCCCTTCGTCGAAGTCAACTGCGGTGCGCTGCCGGCGAACCTGCTCGAGAGCGAGCTGTTCGGCCATGCGCGCGGTGCCTTCACGGGCGCGCAGCGCGATCGCGAGGGCAAGATCGAGGCGGCCAACGGCGGCACGCTGTTCCTCGATGATATCGGCGTGGCGCAGGCGGAGCTGCAGGTCAAGCTGCTTCGAGT
>SXGT01707177.1_pt1 | contig 13728 bp, 6 predicted proteins | sample 3176221 | NCBI WGS metagenome assembly SXGT01 (sample SAMN11356862, study PRJNA531348) | freshwater metagenome | isolation source: freshwater sample F1-120 | place: China: Fuxian Lake, Yuxi | collected 2017-12-25 | reverse complement strand
CGCCGTGGTGCTCACCAACGGCACCGACACGTGGCCGGTGGACGTGCGCGTCCACGACCTCACCACCGACTCGAGGGTCGGGGCACTGGCCGTGCTGGCGCTGCGGCACTCCGACTGACGGCGGAGCGGCCTCGCAGGCCTGCGGTGGGCGTGGCGGGACTCGAACCCGAGACCTCCACCGTGTCATGGTGGCGCTCTAACCAACTGAGCTACACGCCCTCGATTGCGTCGCAACGCTACCCCACCAGGCACGCCGCGCCAACGTCGCAGCCCGGCCTTCCGGACCGAACTGCGACGTTGCGGGGCGAAGGCTCGTCGCTCAGCGGATCCGTTGTCGTGGATCCAGCGCGGTCGACGAGCCGACGTGGGACGTGCTGCCCAGGTACTGAGCGGTGACGGTGTGCGTTCCCACCGACAGGCCGGCGGTCGAGAGCCGTGCCCTCCCCGCCGCGTCGAGCGTGACGTTGCGGACCAGCCAACCGTCGATGACGATGCGCACCGTGCCACGGGGCACGCCCACGCCAGGGGTGTTCGTCGTCACGATCGCCGTGAAGGTGACCGTCGTGCCGCGCAGGGCCGGATTGGCACTCGACACCAGCCGCGTCGTGGTGGCCGCCCTGCTCACCACCTGGGTGAGGGAGGACGAGGCACTCGGCGCGAACAGCGTCGACCCTCCATACGACGCCCGCACGGTGTGCGAGCCGACTGCGAGGTTGCTCAGCACCACTCGGGCCTCGCCGTTCGCATCCACCACCGCAGGAAGGCTGCGGGTGCCGTCGATGACGAAGGTGATCGTGCCGGCTGCGCTGCGGTCGTTCATCGTCGCCGTGAACGTGACCGCCTGCCCGTACACCGACGGCGTGCGCGACGTGCGCAACGCCACCGACGACGCCCGCTTCGTCACGATCTGCGTCAGCGGGGCACTGGTGCTCGCCGTCCACGGCATGGTGGCGTCGAACGATGCCGTCACCGTGTGACTGCCGTCCGACAACATGGTGGTGGTGAGGGCGGCTCGACCCGCGCCGTCGACGGCGGTGGCCACCACCGTGTCGGCGGCGCCGGGGTTCGTGATGCGGAACCGCACCACACCGGCGGTCACCGCAGCGCCCGACACCGACTCCCGGACGGTCGCGGTGAACGTGACCGACTGGGTGAGCGTTGCAGGATTGCGGCTCGAGGTGAGCGTCGTCGCCGTGGCGGTGGCCACGATGGACTGGGTGATGCTGCTGCTCGTGCTGCCTGCGTGGTTCGCGTCGCCGAGATAGGTGGCCTGCACCGTGTGCGTACCGACGTTCAGCGTCGTCGTGGAGTAGGTGGCGACACCACCGGACAACGGCACGGTACGCGTCGCCGCCGCAGTTGTCCCTCCGTCGACGACGAACCGCACCGAACCGGTGGCACCTGCCGGGGACACCGTGGCGGTGATCGTCACGGTGTCGCCATAGAACGACGTCGCTGCGTCGGTGGCGATCGTCGTCGCCGTCGATGCTCGCTGCACCGTGTGCACCACGCTGCCACTGCTCGGCAGCAGGGCGATGGCCGACCCGACCGGCGAGCCACCGTACGCGGCGGTCACCGTGGCCGTGCCCGCAGGCAACGCCGACGCGGCGAGCGTGGCGACACCGTTCGCATCCAGGGCGACCGACACGTCGGCGCCGGCGCCGCTGAACACCACCGTGCCGTCGGGCACCACGCCGGGCGTCGCCGCCTCGACGGTGGCGGTGAACACCACGTCGTTGCCGTACGCCGACGGCGACGGGGAGGCCGTCACCCTCGTGGTGGTGGCATCGATGCGTACGGCGACGGGTCCGGCGTGGCCGGAGTCGCCGAACGCACTGGTCGCGTGCACCCGGTACGCATAGTCGACGCCCGAGATCACGTTGGTGTCGATCCACGTCGCCGGCAGCACTGCCGGCGACACGTCGCGAGGCAACGTGGCCACGATGGTGAACGCACCACCGTCAGCCGCACGCTCCACCACCATGTCGGTCACGGTTGCATCGTTCGGCGGGGTCCAGTTCAGTTGCACGCTCGGGCCGCTGGGCAGCACCGTGGCGGCCAGTGCTGTCGGCGCCTTGGCGGGAGCGAGCACCGCGACCTCGTTCGACGGCGTCGCGCCGGCCTCGTTCCACGGGGCGACCCGATAGAGGTAGCTCTCCCCTGGCACGCCCGTGGTGTCGGTGAACGACGTCGCGTTGGCGAGTGCCGTCCCCACCAGGTCCCAGCGGTCGGTGCCCACCGACGAGCGTTCCACGCGGAACCCGATCTCGGCCTTCTTCATCTTCGCGTTCGCGTCGACCAGGTCGAGTTGGCCCCCTGTCACCGAGATCGGTGTCGGGTCGGTCCACGAGAGCCGCACCCCGTCGCCACTCAAGTCGGCGGGAGCGAGCACGGGCGCATCGGGCGTGAGCCAGGTGACCTCGACGTTCACCGGACGCATCATGTCCATCTCCTCGTGGCTGAGGATGTGGCAGTGCACCACGTACTCCCAACCGAAGTTGACGATGGCGTTGATGATCGGCGTCAACGGCTGACCGTTGACATCGGTGTTGTTGAACCCGGCCTGGCTGCCGAGCGTGCCGTTCTGCTCGCCGCGGGCGCCGAGCGGCATCATCGGGTTCATCGGACGACGGCTGTCGGGGATGGCGAAGGGCAGCACCGGGATGATGGGCCGCACGGCGACGATGGTGTCCTGCAGCGGGTTGATGCGCACCGTGTCCTTCCATCCGAGTTCGTTCGGCTCGGGCGGTTGCACGATGTTGTCCCAGGCCACCCGGTTGATGACCTGCACGTCGTAGAGGTGGAAGTGCAACGGGTGCGTGTCGACGCCGTTGTGGGTGATCTTCCAGATCTGCGTGCCATCGGCCGCCGACGAGAGGGCTTCGACGTCCATCGTGGTCGGGAAGTCGGCCGACGTGAGGATCTCGGTGGCCGGGCTCGTGTAGGGGTAGAGGATGATGTTCTGCGTGAGCGGCGTCGCACCCGGCGCCTCGAGGCCGAGGTTGGCGGTCATGCGGCCGAACTCGTCGAACGTCGCCGAGTTCATCTCGTCGTGGATGCCCTTCGGCTCGAGCGGCACGGCGAGCTGCCCCTGCGGGCCCCGCACGGCGTCGCCGGTGGCCAGCACCCCGCTCCCCGACACCCGCCGCACACCGGTGAAGGTGACCGCGGTGACGTCGCTGCGTTCCTTCAGCAGACCGCTGTCGGTCGTGCTGACGGTCAGCCCGGTGTACGAGAGCGAGACCGGTCCCGTCGCCGTGGCGACGGTGATGGTGCCGTTGTTGCCGAAACCGGTGGCCGACGCGGCGACCGACAGCGTGGTCGGATGACCGACGCCACCGTCGAAGGTGGCGACATCGACGCCGTCGGACGCCGCCGCGACGGTGGTGACCGCCTGCGCCGTCGGGTCGACCGTGTCGAAACGGAACTGCTCGCCGCCCTGCTCGGAGATTCGGGCGAAGCCGTCGCACTTGGCGGCCGGGCGGCTGGGGCTGTTGCACCAACCGGCCGCAGCGAAGTTGGTACCCAGCGCGGTGTTGTAGGCGGCCTGACCCACGATGGGCGCATGCTGGCCCGACTCGAACACGCCGGAGCCATCCCCATGATGGGCGAACAGGTTCATCAGCGTGCCGAGGCGATCCGCGGTCGTGCCGGGCTTGTCGAACTGCTCCGCCGGCGCCTTCGCCGACACCTTCACCTGCATGACGGTGCGCGTGTTCGGGCCGTAACCGGGCAGCGTGGTGGGAGCACCCGACGGGCTCAGGTCGGGACCACCGGTGTAGTAGTCGTAGCCGGGCACGCGTGCCGGGAACGCCGCCGGAGCGTCGTTGTACAGGATGAGGGTCTTGCCGCGGTACTGCGAGAAGTCGACGATCACGTCGGCGCGCTCGGCCGGGGCGAGGAGCAGCGAGTGCTGATCCACGTTGCCCACGTCGAAGCGGGTCGGGTCGGTGACCCAGGTGGTCGGCTGCGCCGGCACCACCACGGGCGAGGGCAGGAAGCCGCCCTCGGTGCCGATCTGGATCCAGTTCGGACCGGCAGGACTCTTGCCGGTGTCCGGGGTCGGGAACACCACCGGATCGTTCTGCGCCGCGGCCACTTCGGCCGGGTTCAGCGCCACTTCGGTGAGCGTGCCGGTGGTCGGATCGGCCACGTACCACGACAGGTTGAAGAACCGGTCGTTCGCTGCGTTGAGCACACGGAAGCGGTAGGACTTCGGGTCGACGGACGTGGTCGGGTAGGCCGTGCCGTTCACGACGGGCGTGTCGTTGAACGCCTCCATGCCGACCGAGATGTTGGGCGTACCGGGAATGAGCGCTGGCTCGCAGAACTCCTCGACATCGGGATCACACGCCGGGTCGTAGTAGGGGTTGTCGATGGGCGCGTACTCGGTCTTGGTCGCGGGCGGCCAGAACCACGGGCCGTACATCCAGCGGCCGAACGAGCTCATGCCCGTCGGGTCGCCGGGGTTCTGCGCCGGCATGTACACGTGCGGGGTCCAGAGGCTGCCCTCGCCGCCCCAGCGGGCCTTGTTCCAGGTGGGGTCCTGCCGAGCCATCGCGTCGTCGGACGGCACGAAGGTCTTGTCCTGGATGACGAGCGGGGTACCCACGCCGAGGTCGGCGAAGGGTGCGCCGGGACCGAACAGCGCCTGTTCGGTCGCATCGGTGATCAGGTACGGCGCAGCTTCACCGGCGTACACGTTCAGGCGGGTGATGCCCCACGCATGGTCGTGGTAGAACATCAGACGAGCGCTCTGCTGGTTCGTGTAGAAGAACGTCATCGCACCGGGGCCCGGATCCGCCATGTCGGGCACGTTGCTCACGCTCACACCCTTCGGGTAGATCGTGTTCTCGTTCGCCGGGGTGATCCACTGGTGCGGCGTCCCGTCGGAGATCCACGGCGTCACGCCACCGTGCAGGTGCAGTTCGGCCCGGTTCTCGGTGTAGCAGCCGGCCGGCTTCGGCGAGTTGCCGCACTCGGGGTTGCGCACACCGTCGAGCACACTGCCGAGGTCGTCGGCCATCGGCATCGGCGTACCGTCCGCGGCCAGCATCATCGAACCCGGGACCGGCACGCCATTGGGGTTCTCGGGCGTGGCGGGCAGACCGGGACCGGAGCCCGAGCCCATCAGGGTGGTGTCGACCGGGATGAACAGATCGCCGTCCGAGCCGGTGGGCAGCAGGTTGCGGAACACGATGCGCGTCGGGCGGTTCTTCGTGGCCAGGATGGTCGGCCCGAGGTAGTGCGGCGCGTCCACGCCGTACACCTGCGCACCGTGCAACAACACCGGCGTCGAGGCGACGGCAGGGTCGATGTTCGCGTTGGTGAGCGCGACGTGCTTGCCCGGCACGACCGACGTCGACAGTTGCACGTAGCCGCGCACCAGCGTCGGGGGCAGGCTGCTGTGGAACTGGTGGCGGTACTGCACCACACCGATCTCGTAGTAGTCGGTTCCCGGATACGTGGTCGTGTCCGGCTCGGCGACGGGCAGGTAGTTGCCGAGGTTGTTCGCTGCACCCTCACCGAGACCGGCGAGCGTGTCCACGAACTTCCGCAGGCCCGGCGTGAGGTACCCCTTGCCAGACGTGGTGAGCGCGATCGCGCTCACGGTGCCCGAGGCCGCCACCGTCGCCGTGGCCAACGCGCCCACACCGCTGCCGGTGCTGTCGGTGATGGTCACCGAAGGCGGCGCCGTGAAACCCGAACCGACATCGGTGACGTCGATGCGGGCGATGCTGATCGTGGCGGTCACGACCGCCGGTGTCGGGTTGTCGGTACCGCCGTCCCACACGTGCACGGTCGGTGCGGTGGTGTAGCCGGAGCCGGCGTCGACGACCGCGACCGCGGTGACGACACCCTCGGCGTCCATCACTGCGGTGCCGGTGGCCTGCGTGCCGCCCGGCAGGTCGGGCAGCGAGAACTCCACGATCGGCTGGTTCACGTAGCCGCTGCCACCGTCGACGATGGTGAGGTCGTCCACCATGCCGCTCGCCACCGCCGTCGCCGTGGAGGCGGGCGAGAACGACACCACCGGCGTGGTGTACCCGTAGCCGGGTGCATCGACGGTCACCGCGTTGACCGCACCGGTGGCGAGTTCGGCCACCGCGGTGGCGGTCTCGAAGGGCTCCATGTGCGCGCCGGGTGCCGTGATGGTGACCGCGGGCGGCACCGCGTACCCCGCGCCCGGCGATGTGACGCTCACGCTGTCGATCGAACCGTCGACCGGGTCGACCGTGGCGCTGCCCTCGGCTGGCGCGCCGGCGGGGTCGATCGTGACGGTGGGGGCCGTGTAGCCACCACCGGTCGCTCCGACGGCGATCGCCGTCAGCGCACCGTCGGCGTCGAGTGTCGTCGCCGTGGCGGTGGCACCGGCACCTGCTGCGGTGTCGGCAACCGTGACGGAGGGCAACGCGGCGTAGCCGGCCGCACCGTGGAGCACGTCGATGCGGTCGACCCGGATGGTCGCGGCCGCCGTCGCCGGCGCCGTGAACACATCGTCGGTGAGCGCGATGTGGGGCGCCGAGGTGTAACCCGACCCCGCCTCCGTCACCACCACGGTGATCGCGCCGAGGCCGTCGACCGAGGCCGTGGCGGTGGCCTGCACGCCGCCAGCCAGGTCGGGCGCTCCGATGGTGACCACGGGGGCGACGTAGCCGGCACCCGAGTCGCTCACCACGATCGCGTCGACGCCGCCACTGGCCTGCGCCACCGCGGCCGGAGCCGCGATCGTCACCAGTGCGTTCGGCATGACCTGCGGGCTGTTGGCCCAGTTCGGGTAGGGCCCGAAGTAGTGCGGGATCGTGCGCTCGTCGGTGGCGGTGAACGCCACCGCCTCCTTCGGGCGCAGCACCTGCTCCGACAACGGGGCCACCGTCGTCACCGTCGTCACGGCGGCGAACGCCGCCACCCACCGCTGCCATCGCGCCGTTCGGCCACGCCACATCGTCATTCCCGTCCTCACTCTCTTCGTCCCGTCGCTCGGCGATGGTCGTAAGACCACATGCCGCACGTCGTAGGACCATACGGACCGAATCTGAGAAAGTCCCTAGGTCATTCGACCCATCGCGTCACCATGCGTGTCCTTCGACAACAATGTTTCACGTTGCGTGGTTCTTTCCGGCGCGATCGCCATCGATTGCAGATCTTGCGATCACGAACATCGGGCCTCCCGTCGACGCACACGACGTGAACGTCAGGTACGGATCAGGATGTGGTCAGAGCAGCACGGTACGTGGCCAGAGGCCACTGATCTGGAGAACTGTGTGGCCCACGATCGTGACCGGATCAGGATGTGATGAAGTCATCACGGAGGGTATTTGGTCCGTGGTGCGACGGGCCGATGCCGTTGTACAACGACGACAGATGGCGGACGGTGGGAGACAGACTGATGCGATTGCTGACACGGCACGACGGAGCGAAGGGGGCGGCACTGCCCCCGCCGCCACCGGCCGGGACGAACGACGATGGTCAGCAGGTGCAGGCGTTGGCCCAGCAGGCGGACGCACTCTCCGTGCTCATCACCGGCATTCTCGAGTCCGCACATGCCGAGATCGCCGTCTTCGATGCTGATGCCACGGTCATCGCCGCCAACGCACCGTTCCGGATGCAGTTCCTCAGCGGCGCCGACCCCACAGGGTGGAGCCTGGGCGAACTCGCTGCGCAGACCGACGATCCGCCGATGCTCGACATGCTCGACGCCGCCCGCCAGGCGTTGGCCTTCGACACCGAGATCACGATGTACGCCAACGACCGGGTGCTCAACCGCGACCGATGGCTCGACGTCACGGTCACTCCCCTGCGTCTGCGCCCCGGCGTGGTGCTCCGCGCCCGCGACGTCACCGACCTGGTCACGGCAGCCCGGGCATCCCACCTCGGTCGCGACCACGACGTGCTCACCGGCCTCCTGTCACCCCACGGCCTGCACGAAGCGCTCGGCGACGACCTGCACCACACGGCATCCACCGTCTGCGTGGTGATGCTCGACATCGACCAGTTCCACGTGATTCGTCAGACGCTGGGCTACGGCGCCGCCGACGAACTCGTGCTCGAGGTGGCCCGGAACCTCCAGCGGCAGGTGCCCAAGGGTGGGCGCCTCGCCCGTCTCGAAGGCGACCAGTTCTGCATCAGCTTCCAACCCGAGTCGGCGCTCGACGTCGATCGGGTCGCCTCCGACCTCCGCGATGCGGTCCGTCAGCCGGTCAACATCCGCGGCCGCAACGTGCGCATCACCGCCTCGGTCGGCAGCACGCTCGTCACCCCCGACCAGGGCATCGACACGGCGATGCAGCAGGCCGAGCTCGCCAAGCAGGAGGCCGGCCGCCGCGGCGGGAACCGCTGCGTGAACTACACCCCGGAACTCGCCGAGCCGCAGGAAGGCATGGTGCGCCTGTGGAACGCACTGCGCAGCGCGCTGCAGTTCCGCCAGATGGAGGTGTGGTTCCAACCGGTCGTCAGTCTCGCCACCGACCGCCCGGTCGGGGCCGAGGCGCTCTGCCGCTGGCACCACCCGCAGTTCGGCGACGTGTCGCCCGGCGAGTTCATCCCGATCGCCGAACGCAACTCCGAGATCCTCAACATCGGCTCGTTCGTGCACGGCCGTGCCGCCGAGATGATGAACGCCATCCGCGCCAGCCGCACGCACGCGCTGGGCAGCTTCCAGATCTCGGTGAACGCCTCACCCAACGAGCTGGCGTGGCCCGAGTTCGCCACGAACATGCTGGCCCGCATCCGCGCCAACGACGCGTTGCCGGAGTGGTTCGCCCTCGAGGTCACCGAGAAGGCGCTGCTGCAGCGCGACGACGCGGTGAAGGCCAACCTCCACCTGCTCGCCGACGCCGGCATCACGCTGTCGCTCGACGACTACGGCACCGGCTATTCGTCGCTGGAGCGCCTGCGCAACATCCCGGTCAACCGGGTGAAGATCGACCGCCAGTTCGTCCTGGCCATGCTCGACAACGAGCGCAGCGAGCGGCTCATCGCCGCCATCATCGCCCTGGCCGACGAACTGGGCATCGACACGGTGGCCGAAGGCGTCGAGACCGCCGAGCAGGCCGCCAAGCTGCGCGCACTCGGCTGCCACGCAGCGCAGGGCTTCCTGTACGCACCCGCCGTGCCCGACAGCGAGCTGGTCGCCGTGTTGCGCGACCTCTCGAACTCGAGCACCACCGGCCACCGCCCCTGGTGACCCCGGCGCGTCAGCGCAACCGCAACGACACCTCGTTGGCGAGCAGACGACCATGCCGGGTGAGGCGTGCGGTCCCGTCGCGCACGTCGACCAGTCCCTCGAGTCCGTCGAGCTCGAGCGCGTCGGCCGGTACGCCGTCACGCATCCGCAACCGCAGTTGCAGCCCCTCCACCCGCTGGGTCTCGGCGTCGAGCGTCTCCCCCGCCGCCTCCGTGGTCTCGCCACGTTCGACGGCACCGAGATACCGCTCAGGGGTGCGCAGGTTCCACCACCGACGCCCGGCCCGATGGCTGTGCGCGGCACTACCGAACCCCAGGTAGTCGCCCTGCTGCCAGTACAGCACGTTGTGCCGGCACTCGTGCCCGGGCAACGCCCAGTTGCTGACCTCGTAGTTCTCACGGCCGGATGCCACGAGCAGATCGTCGGCCAGGTCGTACTTGTCGGCCAGGTCGTCGTCGTCGGGATGCCGATCGGGCTCGTCGAACAGCGGCGTGCCGGCCTCCACCGTGAGCGCGTACGCCGACACGTGCGTGGGTTCCAACGCAAGGGCACCCTCCAGGGTGGTGCGCCAGTCGTCGAGCGATTCGCCTGCGCCGCCGTAGATGAGGTCGAGGTTGAACGTCGGGATGCCGGCGGCGCGTACGGCCTCGACCGCCGTGCGCACGTTGGCCGGTTCGTGCGTGCGGCCCAGCGAGCGCAGCACGTGCGGCACCATCGACTGCACCCCGATGCTCACCCGGTTCACGCCGGCGTCGGCGTACACCTGCAGGATCGACACGTCGAGATCGTCGGGGTTGCACTCCACCGTCATCTCGGCGCCGTCCACCGTGGGCAACGCGCGCACCACCGCGGCCAACAGGTGCGGGTCGACGAGCGTGGGAGTGCCGCCGCCGACGAACACGCTCGTCACCGGCGGAAGGTCGGTGCGGCGTACGTCGGCCAACAACGCGGCCATGTAGGCCTGTTGCAGGTGGTGGCGATCGGTCCAGGTCGCGAACGCGCAGTAGTCGCAGCGTTGCGCGCAGAACGGGATGTGGACGTAGACGCCGAAGGGCGCAGTCACCTCAGGGGCGGTACAGCAGGTCGAGCGCGTCGAGGCGCTGGCCGACCTGATCGACCGGCACGTCGAGCATCGCGGCGATGGCGCGCGTGTCGTCGCCACGCACGGTGATGACCTTGCCGTTGAAGTCCTGGCGCTGCACCTGGATCATCTTCAGGAACCGGGTGAGCATCTCGAACGGCTGCCCACTGAGCTGGCTCAGCTTGAGCAGGTCGACGGCCAGCTTCTTGCGGCCCTCGGCCTCACCCTCGGCCACCGGCACGGCGTCCTCGCGGGGCAGCAGCTGGTCGACGGGCACGTTGTAGAACTTCGCGAGGCGCTCGAGACGGGGCACCGAAATGGCACGCTCACCGCGTTCGTAGGCACCGAGCACCGAGGCCTTGAACTCCTCGTTCGAGGTGGCCTCCACCTCCTGCAGCGACAACCGCTTCTGGCGGCGAATGACGCGCAGACGCTCGCCCACCTTCCGGCTGTACGGCGATGATGCAACGTCGTCGTCGAAATCGCGCATGTTCACGTGGCCCTTCTCCTGGGTCGTCGGCGGGGTGGCTCCCGCGTTGTGGTGACTCCACCGCACAGTGTGGCACGATCGGCCAGAATTCACAACGGCCTGTGAAAGTTCAGCACCCTCCGTCGAACTTTTTCAGCGGGCGTACAGAACACCACTCGCAGCGACGATGGCCGCGGTCTCCACGCGCAGCACGGTGTCGAGCAGGCGCAGGCGCGGCAACGGCACCGCCAACTCATCCGCCGCGAACCCGCCTTCGGGTCCGATGAGCACCGTCGACGCGACGACACCCGCCGCTCCGTCGGGCTCGGCCAGCACGGCACCCGGCAACGCGGCGGCCTCGGCGAACGGCACCGGCCCGCGCACCACCGGCAGCCAGACGCGACGGCTCTGCACGGCCGCCTCGCGAACCACACGCTGCAGTCGAGCCAACTGCTTTGCCCCGCGCTCGCCCTCCCAGCGCACCACGCTGCGTGCGCAGTGCATCAACACGATCTCACCCACGCCCACTTCGGTGAGCTTCTGCACCATCCATTCGGCCCGATCACCCTTCGGAATGGCCGCGGCGATGGTGCACGGCGCGGGCGCGGGCTCGCGAACCACCGGCCCGTCGACACGCAGCGCGCCCCCGGCGGCCACGGTGGTGCGCCAGCCGCCGAGCCCGTCGCTCACGGTGACCGTCTCGCCGTCGCGCAGGCGCAACACGCGGAACAGGTGGTGCGTGTCGTCGGGCGACGGGTCGGGCGCGTCGACCGATTCGACGAACACGTGCGCCGCGCTGGTTCGCAGCGCAGGGTTCACTGGAACGCCGACTTGATGCGGGCGAACAGACCCGTCTCGTGATGCAGTTCCTCGCCCCGCGACTCGGCGAACTTGCGCAACAGTTCGGCCTCGAAGTCGGACAGCTTCGTGGGCACCTGCACGTCGATGCGCACCCGCAGGTCGCCGCGCCCGCGACCCTGCAGACGCGGCACGCCACGCTGGCGGAGCACGAACTCACGACCCGGCTGGGTGCCGGGCGGAACGACGATCTCCTCGTCACCCTCCAGCGTGGCCAGGGTGAACTTCGTCCCGAGCGACGCCTGTGCGATCGACACCGGGAGCACGGCCACCAGGTCGTCGGCCTCGCGCCGGAAGTGGGCGTGCGGCGCCACGCGCAAATGCACGTACAGGTCGCCGGCTGCCCCGCCACGCTGCCCCACTGCACCGCGGCCGGTAAGGCGCAAGGTGGAGCCGGTGTCGACCCCGGCCGGCACGTCGACCTGATACACCTTCTCGCCGATGGTGCGGCCTTCGCCGCTGCAGGTGGGGCACGGGGTGACCACCACCTGGCCGAGACCACCGCACTTCGGACACGCCGACGACGTGACCATCTGGCCGAGCATGCTCTGGCGCACACGCTGCACCTGGCCGCGACCGTTGCACTCGCTGCACGTGACGGGCTGCGTGCCGCCGCCGGCGCCGCTGCCGTTGCAGTCGTCGCAGCGTGACGCGGTGCGCACCGTGACGGGCACCGTGGCGCCGAACACCGCCTGCTCGAACGCGATGTCGGCCACGACCTCGAGGTCTTGGCCCCGCGGCGGACCGGCCGGTCCGCGCGTGCCGCCGAACGGACTGCCACCGCCGAAGAAGGCATCGAACAGGTCGCCCAGGCCACCTGCCCCACCGCCGAAGAAGTCACCGGCACCGGCCCCTGCACCGCCCATGCCCTGCTCGCCGAAACGGTCGTAACGAGCGCGCTGGTCGGGATCGCTGAGCACCTCGTAGGCGCGGGCCACCTGCTTGAACTTCTCCTCGGCCGCCGGATCACCCGGATTGGCGTCAGGGTGCAGCTCGCGGGCGAGACGGCGGTACGACTTCTTGATCTCGTCGGCGGACGCGGTGCGGCTGACGCCGAGCAGTTCGTAGTAGTCAGCCATTCGCAGCACCGCCATCACTGAGCCGTCGACCCAAGCGGTCGCTCACTGCCTCGACCGTAGCCAGTGCCTGGGGGTAGTCCATGCGCGTCGGGCCGAGCACGCCGACGGTGCCGACCTGCTCCCCGTCGACCACCACCGGGCTCACCACCACCGAACATGCAGCCAGCGGTTCGATGCCGTGCTCCGCGCCGATGGCCACCGACAGGCCACGGTTGAGGATGTCGCGCACCAACGACACCATCACGTACTGCTGCTCCAGCGTGCGCAGCACGGAACGCACCGTGTCGACGGTGTCGAACGCGTGCGCCATCGATGCGGCACCGCCGACGAACACCGATTCGTCGTGCCGGCGGCCGAGTGCCGTGGTGGCCGACTCGCACACCTGGTCGAGTTCGCGGTCGCCCGTGGCGGGCACCGAGTCGCCGGCACGATCGCGGGCGCGGCCGACCATGTGGGCCTGCAGGTGAGCGGTGACGGCGGCCAGACGCACGTCGGAGGTGTCGGCCGGGAGCTCGATGACCTCGTTCTCCACCACACCGTTCGACAGCACCACCACCACGGTGGCCATGCGCGGCGAGAGCGACACCACCTGCGCCGACCGCACCGTTGCCGTCTGTGCGGGAGGCCCGACCACCAGTGCGGCGTGATGCGTGACCTGGGCCAGCAGGTTGGTGGTCTGGTGCAGCAACTCCTCGAGCCGGCCGTGCGCGGAGTCGAAGAACTGGCCGACGCGCTGCTGCGCCACCGGCTCCAGCCGGCCCGGCGTGGTCATGTGGTCGACGTAGAAGCGGTAGCCCTTGTCGGTGGGGATTCGGCCCGAGCTGGTGTGCGGGTGCGTGATGTAGCCGTCGCGTTCGAGCGCCACCATGTCATTGCGCACCGTGGCCGCCGAGACGCCCAGACCCGACGTGCTCACAATCGTCTGACTGCCGACCGGGGTCGCTGATCCGACGTATTGCTCGACGATGGCGCGCAAGATCTCGGCTTTGCGGGCGTCGAGTGGGTCGGCGGCTTCAGCCATCGGGTCCTCGGTCAGATCGATGCGAATCGGGCG
>SXGT01455609.1_pt1 | contig 13730 bp, 8 predicted proteins | sample 3176221 | NCBI WGS metagenome assembly SXGT01 (sample SAMN11356862, study PRJNA531348) | freshwater metagenome | isolation source: freshwater sample F1-120 | place: China: Fuxian Lake, Yuxi | collected 2017-12-25 | reverse complement strand
GGTGGTTATAGCCGACAACCGGGGCCGGTTTGAATCTCAGGGTGTGTTTTACGCATACCATGACGATGGGCGGGATGGTCACGACACACTCGAGTGGATAGGCAACCAACCATGGTGCAACGGCAAGATTGGAATGGGCGGACGGTCATACGGGGGCATAGTACAGTGGCAGGCCGCACCATACCGGAGCAAGTACCTTACTGCACTTGCGCCGCAGGTGATCATGGGCGATTATTTTCGTGACTGCCATCGGATTGGCGGGGCGGTTCAGTGGGCCCTTACTATGTTTGCCGCCATCACCTTTTCAACATCCGTATCGCTCACGCAGCGCGGAAGCAAATATATCTTTGGTAACCAAGAGTTTTACCGACATCTTCCACTGATCGACGGAGATGTTGAATCTATAGGCCGCCAAATCCCTTTTTTCCGTGATTGGTGCTCCCACGTTACACGCGACGAGTATTGGCAGTTGATCAACACAGAACGCGTCTTGGATCAAATTTCTGTGCCGATTGTCCAGCAGGCCGCTTGGTACGATCCATACACATCGTCACAATTTCGAATGTGGAATGGGATGCGTACCAGCGGTTTTTCTGAGCACGCCCGTACAAACCAAAAAATCTATGTGATTCCCTGGACACATCATATTCCTGAAGGGTCGAAACTGGGTGATCTAGATTTTGGCCCAAATGCTTACGTGGATTTGAATACCGAGGATCTGCGCTGGTTTGACTTCTGGCTCAAGGGCAATGATACCGGAATCATAAACGAGCCGCCGATAAAGCTTTTTGTGATGGGCGAGAACGTCTGGCGTTATGAACAAGAGTGGCCGCTCGCCCGTACAAAGTTTACACCGTATTATTTTCACAGCCAAAGCCGTGCAAACACTCTCTACGGTGACGGCACACTCACCCCTGAGCCGCCGGGCGCTGAACCGCCCGACCGATTTGCCTACGATCCGAACGACCCGGTAACGACTTATGGTGGCAATAACTCAACATGGACCTTAATGAAATTTGCGGCCGATCAGATTTTCCCCGGTCCAATTGACCAACGGCCAATTGAAAGGCGGGATGACGTTTTGGTCTACACGAGCCGCGCATTGGAGACTGCGCTAGAAGTTACCGGCCCGGTCGAAGTAGTTCTATTTGCGTCGTCCTCTGCATGTGACACGGATTTCACCGCCAAACTTGTGGATGTATACCCGGATGGCCGCGCAATTCACCTCGCAGAAGGCATATTGCGTGCTCGGCACCGCAACGGACTAGAAAGCGTCGAGTTTTTACAGCCTAACGAGATAGACAAGTTTCACATAGAGCTAGCCCCGACCAGCAATCTCTTCTTGCCAGGCCATAAATTGCGGGTTGAGATTTCGAGCAGTAATTTTCCGCGATTCGACCGTAATCTGAACACCGGCGGCGACATTTTTCGAGATACAAAAATGCGGGTAGCTGCCCAGATTGTTATGCATAATTCGTCTTATCCTTCTCATATTATTTTGCCTGTAATTCCGCGCTAAGTAATCAGCGCGCACGACAAAATGAAGCAAGCTACAAACATCCGGCAGCGGTTGGAATGATAATAGATTTGCGGTCTGATGTTTTAACGCGGCCAACTGAGGAGATGTGGGCAGCAATGCAACGCGCAGAAATAGGGTGGTCACTTTACCAGCAGGACCGGGCGGTAAATGAGTTGGAGGACCGGGTCGCGACACTTTTGGGCAAGCAAGCCGGCTTGTTCCTACCCACCTGCAGTGCTGCAAACATGGTGGCGCTTCTTACTCTGGGCAAACGCGGCTCGCAGATTGTGTGCGAAACCAATTCGCATATTGGCACCTCAGAAGCGGCGGGTATTTCAAGGTTTGCAGAATTAAGACTGCATTTAGTTGCTGGTCATCGGGGTATCATGCGCTCAAAAGATGTTGTGGAGGCCATTCGAGGCAGTCGCAGAGCAGTTGAACGGTCTGCCCCAGTCAGTGTAGTCTGCATGGAAAATTCACACAACAATGCGGGCGGCATTGCAGTATCCGCGGCGCAGACGAAGAGGATTGCTGCCGTGGCACAAGAACATACCGTCGCAGTTTATCTTGATGGGGCGCGCCTGTTTAACTCCGCTGCGGCTTTGTCCGTATCTCCGAAAGCGCTAGTTCAAATGGTAGACGCTGTGAGCGTCAGCTTGAACAAGGGTTTAGGCGCAATAATGGGAGCAGTACTGTGCGCCGATAGCCCCACTATTCACTATGCGCGCCTAAATGCCCGACTTCTGGGTATTGCAAGCCTTCACAAGGCGGGGTATTTTGCGGCCGGTGCACTAGTCGCCCTAAATAACATGGCAGACACCTTTGTAAGAGACAACCGTCTTACCCAACGTCTCGCGCGAAAACTATCCAACTGGATCACAGTCGATTTGACCACAGTGCAAACAAACATGGTCTACGCAGATGTCTCGCGCCTGAACCTCTCCGCAATTCAATTTGCTCTTGCACTAGAAACCCATGGTGTGCGCGTAAACGCTCGCACCGGCGCCACAGTGCGTTTTGTCATAAATCGGTCTATAAGTGAGGCGGACGTAGACCACACAGTTCAGATAATTTCAAACATCGCCTCTTGAAGCTGCGGGCACCCCGTGCCCTTGAAAGGAGATCTACAGTTTATATGCCCTTTGAGTATAAGTCTTCCCCTCCGCTCCCACCGAAGGAAACGAAACAAATATCGGTAGTGCGGATGCAGAGTGCAAACTCTTGCAACTCAGGCCGCCTGGTAATTCGGCGCGCAGATTTTTTTGGTTGTGAACTTGGCATAGTTGCAAAGGCTCACAATTTGGCCCATCTAGGTTCATTCCAATAATCTCCCAACCTGCTAGAAATGTACGAGGGGAGAACAATATTCCCTACGGGTAATATTCCAGTTTGTGACCGCGCTGCTGATGCCGGCTATACTTCAAAACAAAGTCTTAGATTCTCGCTTGAGACACATTAGTACGAAAATATATTCGGAGCCATAGTCGATGAAAAAAATCTTAATTGCTGAATGCAAGCAAGAGGTATCTACTTTCAACCCTGCAGCAAGTAGCTACTCAGATTTTGTGATTTCGCATGGCGACGAATTATTTCGATTTCACCGCACAGCGCGAAACGAGGTCGGCGGTGCGCTGACCGTGTTTGACACTCTGCCTGATTTTGCACTATTGCCCACCTACGGAGCACGCGCAGCCACATCCGGTGGTACCTTGCAGTCGGGCAGCTGGATACAGATTGCCCGTGAGTTTCTAAACTCGCTGAAAAGCGCGCAAGATGTTGATGGGGTCTATTTTTCCCTGCATGGTGCGATGTCTGCAGAATACGAGGATGATCCAGAGGGCTATTTGCTTCAAGAAGCCCGCGGTATTCTTGGCGAGAAGGTTCCAATAGTTGTATCACTAGACCCCCATGGAATTCTCACCACCCGCATGTTGAAGCACAGCACGGCAATAGTTGTGTATCACACATACCCGCACATCGACTTTTTTGAAACCGGGCAGCGCGCTGCTAGATTGCTTGTTAGGATCGTTCAAAATGAAGTTCATCCCGTAACGGCCGTTGTAAAAGTACCTGTATTGGCACGCGGCGATGAAATGATCACTGAGACAGGCGTTATCCGGCATGTCATTCGCGCCGCACAGCAGGTTGAAACCAGCGCAGGCGGGCTATCAGCGGGAATGTTTTGGGGCAATCCCTTTACTGACGTTCCGGAGCTGGGTTCAAACAGTCTGGTTATTACGGATGGCGATGCCGAGCGGGCCAAACGAGAAGCTCTGTACATTGCCGGATTATTTTGGGAGCAGCATGAGTCAATGCGGGTACCTTTGGTAAGTATTGAAGATGCGGTCAGGCTGGTGCACCGGACGGAAAAAGGAACTGTGATTCTGGTAGATGCTGCTGATGCTACCAGCTCGGGAGCGAGCGGCGACAGCAATTCAATCCTGCGCGCACTAATAGAATCACATTTCAAAGGGCGGGCGCTCATTCCGATAGTGGATGCCGCCGCGGTTGAAGCAGCATTTCTAGCGGGAATTGGTGGAATGCTTTCCGTAACACTTGGCGGATCCAAGGACCCCGCTCGATTTAAGCCGCTTGCGATTCACGCGAAAGTCAGAATGCTTTCTGACGGGCGCTTTCGCAGTGAGCATCAACGCGAGGTGTGGAATGGCGGCCATTCAGCGGTGTTTGAAATTGGTTCGATTGCGGTCGTTGCCACCAGTCGCCCCGTCAGCTTGTTTGATCGTTCCCTATTCTACGCACATGGCCAAGATCCGCGACAGTTCAATGTAGTCGTAGTAAAATCTCCGCACTGTGAAGCACACATGTACAAGCAATGGGCCGTGCAGTATATTGATGTTGACGCACCGGGGTCCACAAGCGCAAACGTGGCAGGCCTAGGCCATACTAAATGCCCGCGCCCAATGTTTCCCCTTGACCACCAATTTCCCTTTGAGCCAAAAGCAATGGTTTTTCAGCGGAAGTACTAAGCTCAGGCCAGGCAAGGTAGAAATGGTCATAAGATCTGGCAGCAGAACAAAGCGCCGCTGATTATGAAAATTCGGAAAATTGTGGCTGCCGGCCTCCGCGGTGCAACGCCAGCTGGCGGGTGGAGCAACGAATTAAAGCCCGACGATTGCGTACACACTCTAATTGCAGTTCACACGGACGAAGGTTTAGTTGGATGGGGCAGCTCCTTCTCCAGTGACGCGCTTGTGAATGCCGCCCTTCAAGTTCTAGAACCATTGTATCTTGGAGAAACTGCGCTAGAACCAGAGCGAGTTACCGAAAAGATGCATCAGAACACTTTCTGGCTTGGTCGCGGGGGCAGCATCACCCACACAATTAGCGGAATCGACATCGCACTTTGGGACTTGCTTGGTAAAGCAACCGGTCAACCCGTTGGCCGTCTTCTAGGTGGACGGCATCGGGAGCGTGTGCTGCCGTATGCTTCCATTCTTATGAAGACACCCGCTCTGCTCAGGGACCATCTATTGGCTGTCCGATCACAGGGATTCCGCGCAATCAAGATTGGGTGGGGACCATTTGGGCGGGTCAACGATAGAGTAGATGAAGAAATTATCCGGGTTGCCAGAGACACTATAGGCGAAGATTGTTTTCTGATGGTGGATGCTGGCGGCAGCGATGCTTTCTGGACCAACAGCTACAAATGGGCGCTGCGCACATCGGAAATGCTGGCAGAATATGGCGTATATTGGTTCGAAGAACCTCTTCAACCCGATGCGCGTAGTGACTATATTACTTTGCGTAGTAACTCACGGGTGCCAATTGCCGGCGGCGAAGTAATGACACGATGGCAAGCCTTCAAGCCATGGTTGGACTCTGGCGCTTTCGATATTGTACAACCCGATGTCACAAAGGTTGGCGGAATCTCTGACGAGCGGCGAATTGGATGGATGGCACAGGAAAACGGTGTTCAATTTATTCCGCATGGATGGAACACCGCACTTGGTCTGGCTACAGACTTGCAATTGGCTTCCGCATTCCACCACACTGATCTTGTCGAATACTTAAATGGGTCGCCCTTTATCGACGAGATTGTCACCACACCCTGGAAATTGGATGCTGATGGAATGCTTGCCATACCAAATCTACCGGGACTTGGCATTGATGTAAATCGCGATGCAGTTGCACGATATACACGAGGAATAAATTTGTTTCAGTAACAACCACGGCTTCTCCCCATAGTGCACCTACAGTCTTCACCTCATGTTTCTTGGGTGCTCGTAACCCATTGACAAATAACATCCGCCGCAACACCTAGCGCAGCAGCTTGTGCGCATCAGTGGCGTTACAGCAGACACCCGCATCTGGATTCCGCCGGCGCTTGGCGACCATCTGGACCACCAACTGGTGCGCTTGGCAGCGCAGCAATCCGAGCTGCCCGGCCAGCGCGGATGCTACGAGGACTACCCGTACGCAGAGGATAACGCTGCCGTCGCGGGCATCACGCTGCCGGGCCCGGATTTAGCCTGGCGTACTCTGTCAATCACGGCGCAATGGTATGCTTCCGCGTATTCGTGTCGACTCAAGTGATTTGAACAAAAGTGTGCGGCAAGCCAAGCGTGCCATAAAAGGGGAACATATCAGAGCTCCAGATGCTCGCCCTTTTTATCGGAACTTTATGCACGGTCTCGGAGTGGGTATGGCGACTATTGGGCTCTGTATCTATGAAGGTAATAAAGAGACAGAAAAACTATAGGCTTATCAAGTTTCCAAATACACGTTTCCATGCCGCGTCCTCAAACCCCAACCCGTCAGCAGGCAGACAACAATTGGCAGCGGGTTCAGCGCCCCGGAAAACCACGGGCACTTTTCATAATTGGGTATCTTTATCTTTTTCATAATTCGGCATAGCCTAATTGCGTTATCTATGCCACAGTCATTAGTCCAGCCGGTGCCTACATCCCCGCATGTGATACAAGTCGTTTAATTAACGGAGGCGCTCCAAGATGCTCACATAGTGCGAAACCGCCGCACCGCCCATATTGAATATGCCAGCAAGCTTGGCGTTTGAGATTTGCATCTCCCCAGCCTCACCCATGAGCTGCATAGCGGAGAGCACGTGCATCGATACGCCAGTCGCGCCGATAGGATGCCCCTTGGCCTTTAGCCCGCCTGAAGGGTTTACTGGCAAGCGACCTGCCTTCTCGGTCCAGCCCTCGTTGATAGCCATCGCACCCCTGCCAAGAGGCGCGAGACCCATGGCTTCGTATTCCAGTAGCTCGGCCATGGTAAAGCAATCATGGGTTTCGACGAGGCTGAGGTCCGTCAGGGTTAGCCCCGCAGCGCAAAGAGCCTTCCTCCACACGACTTCGCACCCCTCCATTAACGTCACGTCGCGCCGGCTCATTGGCTTGAAGTCGTTGACATGCTCGGCCGCGCGAAAGCATATAGCCTTGCGCAGGGAAATCGCCGCGTCAACATCAGCCAAAATGACGGATGCTGCACCGTCAGACACACCCGAGCAGTCGCTGCGCTTAAGTGGCGCCGCTACCATGGGGTTCTTTTCTGACTCGTTCCGGCAATGGTCAAACCCAAGATCCTTGCGGAACTGCGCATACGGGTTGCCGACACCATTTTTATGATTTTTAGCAGCGATGCGCGCAAGTGCGTCGAGTTGTTCACCATGACGCTCAAAATAGGTGGTGGCGATCTGGCCAAACACGCCGGCAAATCCGCCGGCAATGCAAGCCTCCTCCTTGATGTAGCTCGCAGCGATCAGGATGTCGCTGACCAACGGACCCTTCAAATGGGTCATTTTTTCAGCACCAACGACAAGAACTATGCGCGCCCGGCCAGATTCAATGGCGCGTATTCCCTGGTGAATTGCAGCCGACCCAGTTGCGCAGGCATTCTCCACGCGCGTAGAGGGCTTAAAGCGAAGCTCCGGAACAGACTCGAGCGGCATAGATGAGAGAAATTTCTCCTTGACGAATCCACCGCCATAATGCGCGAAAAATATCTCGTCTATTTCGTCGGGGTTGATGCCGGCATCGCCAATGGCTCCCTTGGTTACGGTTTCCACTAAGGACTCCATATCTTCTGACTCAAGTTTTCCAAAAGGCGAATGTGCCCACCCAACAATGCATACTGTCATATTAATTCCCTTAACTCAAACTACTTTGCAAGTCATGCCGCCATCAACAGGCAGCGAGATTCCAGTTATATATCTCGCTTGGTCAGACGCCAAAAACACAGAAGCCCAAGCGACATCCCAAGCGTCTCCCATTTTACCTGTCGGACACAGGGCGGTGCGCTGCGCAACTAGGTCAGCCTCATTGGCAAAAACCGAACTCAGTGTGTGCCGCGCAGTGGGGGTATCCATCATACCTGGCAGGATAGCGTTGGCGCGAATGCCCTTTCGAGCATATTGCATAGCGATTGCCTGCGTAAACTGATTGACAGCTCCTTTGGCTGCTGCGTATGAAATGTACGCGGTACCAAGCCAGCGAATGCTGGCAATAGATGAAATATTTATGATTGATCCCGCCAACTGCCGTTCCATTATTGGCAGGACAAACTTACAAGTAAGGAATAAACCCTTTAAATTAACCTCCATCGACTCATCCCAAGTTTTTTCGTCCATTTCTACCGGTCCGCCCAAACTCGCAAACCCAACATTGTTTTGTAGTATGTCGATTCGGCCTTCAAGGCGCATGCAGTCTTCAACCGCCGCCTGTACCGAGCTGGCATCAGTAACATTGGCCTGGGCTGCGCGGCAGAAACCACCCTCGCTATTTATAATCTGTGCCGTTTCTGCCGCAGCTTCCACGTTAATGTCTACAGCGATCACTTTAGCGCCTTCCCGCGCAAAAGCAATTGCGGTCGCCTTTCCATTACCAATACCAGCAGCCACCGAGCCTGCTCCAAACACAATGGCGATTTTGTTCTGCAGGCGTCCCATCAAAATTCTCTCGATGCCGCGTTAGACGTTTCGCTTTTGCCCCGTCCAGAAACGATCTCGAATACTCCGCTTCAATACCTTGCCTACAGCACTGCGCGGCAGTTCGTCCCAGAACTCGAAGGACTTTGGTGTCTTCATGCCGCCGAGGCGCTGCCGACAATAATCCGACAGATCATCACCATTTACCATTGCACCAACCTTCAGCTGGATGATCGCTTTTACCGCTTCACCCCATTTCTCATCTGGAACACCAACGACTGCGCAGTCCTCAACTGCTGCGTGCGCCCAAAGTACCTGCTCAATCTCTGAGGGGTAAATATTAAAGCCACCTGACACTATCATGTCACGTTTACGATCGACAATATACACGAAGCTGTTTTCGTCTTTCAAGCCAATGTCGCCCGTATGGTGCCAGCCAAAACGCCCCGCTTCTTCGGTTGCATTGGGATTCTTGAAATAACCCTTCATGACTAGATTGCCGCGCACCACAATTTCACCCCGCTCATTCGGCGGCAGAATGTTGCCGTCATCATCCATAATCTCCAGTTGGGTAAAAATAGTTGCCCGGCCACAACTGGTCAGGCGCTTTTCATCCCCATCAATGTGTTCCTGAGGCGACATATAGGTACAAACCATGAGTGCTTCTGCCTGGCCAAATGTTTGTGCCATTACTGGCCCGAAAACTTCAATAGCTTCCTGCAGCTTTTTAGAGGACATTGGAGCAGCTGCATAAATAAAATACTTCAGCGATGAATAATCAAAGTCCCGGACTTGGGGGTGACCCAGCATCATATAGATAACGGTTGGCGGGAGAAACAATGTAGTAATCTTGTAATGCTCAATAGCTCTCATAATCCCAAGCGGATCAGCATTTGGAACCACCACCTGGGTTGCACCGAGCGCCAAAAGTGGAAATGCTATGCAGCCTGCAGCATGGGTCATGGGTGCCGCAATCAAATGCACCGGTGGTTCGGTGACCGGCATAGAGGTGATGAAGCTGGCGATCATAGTTTCCCAGTTAAGGTTGGTTAGCATTACGCCCTTAGAGCGTCCAGTGGTACCACCTGACGGCCAGATGGTAGCTAATCCGTGAGACCCAGCCGGAATTGAGCATTCTTCATCGCTCGCTTGCGCCACCCATTCTGTAAAATCCGGATCACCGTCCTTCGGGGAATCGATACAGACAAACCCCTGCAAGCTGGGAACTTGCGCCCGGAAATCCGCGACGGCACCCGCAAAACTGCTGTGATAAAAAATCCAGTGGCACTCATTATCACCAAGAATTTTTATGTTGTCGTCGATGGAGTTCCGAGCATTCAGAGGCATCCACGCTCCGCCAGCACGCAAAATACCCAGAATACACTCGAATGCTGTAACGTCGTTGTGGCTGAGTACTGCCCCAACCATTTCCGGCTTCATGCCGCCCCTTACGAGGTTAGATCCGATTCGATGGGTCCGCAGCTGAACATCCCGAAAGCTTTGTGTGCTGCTGCTGTTGACCAAACATGGTCGATGCGGGTTGAGCGAGACACCGCGGTCAAAAAAGTCGATAAGCCTCATTTACCTTTGTACCTGCAGAACTAATAGGCATTAGCCAGAATCTAAATCTTGCTGTGATCATCAGCAGTGACTACTCCGATCACCCAAGCAGATACTGTGCTTGACTACTCAGGTAGAGGTTCAGCATCACCACATTACGAGTACTTCAGTGCTTTGTCCGCAAGCAATTTCCCCTAAGCTGCAGGGGTAATTTTCGGAGCTGACAAGTGATACCAATCGGTAACCCGTGACACCATATTACGTTACTGACTATTTTAGCCTATTCAAACTCCCACTTCATTACGTCAGATTGGGGAGACCGAGTGTTTAGGGACGTATCAGCGCTGTCCCGACGACTAATTTCTCAATTGTTTTAGCATTAAGACCGCTAATTCTACTACTGCGCCCCATTCAAAAAGTAGAAGCGATTCTGGATTCTTGACCGGTATAAGTCTCGTGACGAATGCTCTGCTTTATAACCTAAACAGGGCAGGGTCGATAAACCTCTCCACTGCATTTAACATCATCTTTGCAAGAAGATTTTCGTAGTTGTCGATCGGCAACGCACCGACGAAGCACATTGATCCCGCTGAGAGCACAGCACCACCTGCCCCCGTTTCAAAGAAAGTCAGATCCGAGCGGATGATTTCCTCAGGCTTGCCCGGCCAGAACTGAGTAAGTCGATCCTCATTCGCGGGACCGTAATCCGGGTGGACGACGTTGCCAAAGGCGACGACTAGTGCATGGCGGGGACTACCCAAATTGAAATTAACCCGGTCCAGTTCATGTCCAACAGCGCCCCCGCCCATTAATCCGCGATCGCCAAGTTTAGCACCCGGCACTAATTCATCGGCAATTCCCTTCCGAAGAAAAGCAACACGTGCATCTAATACAGCGTCAGTCACGATATATGGATGGCCATTATAAGTTCCCTGACTTGAAAAGCCATTGCCCACAAGCTTGTGTGCGGATCGCCCAATGCGCCGCCAGAGGCCGCCATAACTGCCATCAAATGCATGGTAGCTCTCGCCAACATCCGTCGCCCAAACGCGGACGCCACTCTCGGCACGGCGCACTTCCATTGCCCAAGGCGCCTGCTTGTGGAACACTGCCTTCCAGTAAAAGCCGTTGCCTCCTAAGTAAAACAACCGTCCACCTTGGGCGAGGTATCCTTCCAACCCGTTGAGTGTCTCGTCCGTGTGGTATTCGGGGTGCTGACAAGTGATGACTAGTGCATAAGGCCTGAGCAGGTCCACACCCTCAGCATGGAGATCATGGTCGGTGATAATGTCGTGCTCAAAACCCTTACGAGTCAGCCAGTCGACAATATAGCTGTCAGAGTTTAACCAGTATGTGCCAGAGCCGTATGAAACTGGATCAATCATAATAAAGTGGTTGAAGCGTTTGTCGACCATTGGCCGCGCCATACTAGCATGCGTAACCCCACTGCCGTCAGAGTGGTAGTTGTAGGGGGAGAGACCGAGCTCGGGGTTTTCGTCCGGTTGCTGCACGAGTGCACCCCAAGCTTCGGCGCGGGCACGGTTCTGTTTGCCAAAGCCTGGGCGAACGTAGTTACTATAGACATGGTACGTAATGGTCGGCAGCAGTATCGCGATCTTGGCTTTTTTTGCGCCATCGGCTGGTCGTACAAAGAATGGTACATTGTCGATGCCAGCGGAGCTCTTTAGGTGGATCGCGTACATGCCCGAAGGCCAATCTAATGGGATTTCGATGTCGAGAGATTTTTCCCAGCCGACGTTGCCAATGTCGTCCTCATGAAAATGGATCGCGCCCCATTCCTCAGGCATGTGGGTCCAGCAATGCTCACGGCCAGACCAATTGGCGCCGGTCATAGCGCGGTCCGGCATATTAGAAACCGTGCCATGGAATCCATGCGGACCGACATCAAACAAATCAAAGGTCGGGATCCCGATGGAGAAATCCCAGCAGGCGAGCAGATCCGCGGGTCTGTCCCCTGAGATTGGATTTTTCTGACAGGCAATAGCCGCAGCAGCATCAGTGCTGGCCCAGATCGTCGGCCGCTCAAGCTTGCCGTTGTAGTGGGCCGCTGGCCAGGGGGAACTGGGATCACCAGGAAGTGCGGCGAACAGCGCAGAACCAGCACAGAACGAAAATGCAGCTTTTAGAGCAATTTCGGCCTCGCCGCTATCCTCGAATCCGGGATGCACTTCGCGCGGGTGCTGCCCAACGACGAGCCGCTTGGCGGGAATATCAACGGTCAACCAGAGGTCGTACCAAGCACGTTCCAGCATTGTCTTGCCGGTCGATATAGTCGCTGCTTCCCGACCCGAAAATAATCTCGCCACTGCGGCACCCCGATCAATCTCGAGGGAGATCAGCGTGCCGTCTGTCCCCGTCCAGCAGACAATTCCTTGGCTGCTCTGCTTTGGGGTGGTGGGCCACACAGTCACCGCAAGCGTAAATCCTTTCATTGCCCCGGCGAGGTCAAGAGAGGGGATGGTACCCCAAGAACCGAGGTGCGTTACCTGCTGCTTGCCAAAATATGAGCCATCGCTGGTGTGTGCCATAGGAACCTCACGATAGCCTGGGCCACTCGGATTAGGGTCGCCACATAAGACGCGGGCGATCCGTGTCTCAAAGGGAAGGTCTCCAACACTGCTGACGCGCAACGTGACGGTACCACCTTGTTTGGCACTCCACCCATCTACATAGCCTAACAAACAATGCATATCACCTCGAGTCTGGTCCAATATAATAAACAGTAATGAATTTGGTTTCTGGGAGAATTGTCACACCATATCCACGGCAGCAATAATTTGATCTGACACCCTGACATAAGCTAAATCAAGGACAAGCCAGAAAGCGCAACTCACAGTTAGGATGCGCAACCAATTTTGGAAGCATTTCAGACACCAGCACCCCTTTCTACTGCATCATGTACCACCGTCTCCGCGCCAATATCCTTTGAACAACCAGAAGCTACCAAGACTTCAAAGACCATACTAAAAAGTATCCGATCAGTCTAGAATGTTTAGGAGCCGGGATAGCTGAATTTAGTACCAGTGCGTAGGTTCGCCGCAAACTCATACTTCGATTGGTGCTCGCAACTGCGATCTCACCACAATGCTAGCCCAGTTGTGGCGGTGCTGGAATTAGCACTACGGCGCCACCACACGAACATATAACTACCATGCACAAGCAGCAGTCCATGGCAGGTAGAAGGATCTGGCAACTGTTGCGAACAAAATAGCCACCAAGTGCTGGGGATTGGAAAACACAAACTGGTTCACACGTGACACATTCTAGCTGGCGATGTCTGAGCAAAAAACAACAGATTTACAAACACGCCTAGCCAGAATTCCATCAGAAATCAGGCATGTAAGGGCAATAATCTAATACTTTTTTAGAGCTACCCAAAGATCTCCATTGCCTCTCAATACTGCCTGACAGACTCAGCTACGACTCAAGCACGTTCAGAAACTCAAAATCGCAATCAATAAATAATTCTTTCTTTTATTGCACCCCAGTAACTGCGCTGCCTTGAGCACAACAGCATTAGACCAGGTGTCTCGTAACTGCATCAAAAAATTCGGACCACTCGGCAATCCAGCCTGATGCTAGCACTTCAAAAGTCTACATGGCTGGCACCTTTCAGCCTGAGGATCTCGCGCGCTTCGTTTGGGGACGCAATTTTATTGCCGAGATTCTCAAGGATCTGGCGAATCTTCGTTACCTGTTCCGCGTTCGATTTTGCAAGCTGCCCCG
>SXGT01576621.1_pt1 | contig 13731 bp, 7 predicted proteins | sample 3176221 | NCBI WGS metagenome assembly SXGT01 (sample SAMN11356862, study PRJNA531348) | freshwater metagenome | isolation source: freshwater sample F1-120 | place: China: Fuxian Lake, Yuxi | collected 2017-12-25 | reverse complement strand
GTAGAATTGACCCAAAAAGCAGATGGTGATATTAATTATCCTGCCATAAGATTTGCGGAAGTACTGCTATGGGAAGCCGAGGCATTGATTGAATTAGGTAGAATGCAGGAAGCACTGGCACCGCTTGAGATGGTTAGAGCAAGAGCAAGAGCGCAAACAGCAGTGCCGGGTACCTTGCCTGTTATTACAACAACAAATCAAGCTACATTAAGACAAGCATTGAGAAGAGAACGACAAACGGAACTTGGCTTTGAACTACATCGGTTTTTTGATCTCGTGAGATGGGGCATAGCTGCAGAATCCTTACCAGGTTTTCAAAAAGGTAAACATGAGGTGTTCCCCATACCTCAAACGGAAATAGACCTAAATCCCTCATTGTTACAAAACCCTAATTACTGATGAATAAATTCCTTGGATATAAACTTCTGTTTTTATTATTGATTTCTGCTACTTTTTTATCTGGGCAGCAAGGACAGATTAGTATTTCACGTATTGAATCCATGCCTCATCAACCTGAACCTTTTCTTATGAGGGACTGGAAACAGGTGGCCATCAAATACGATTCTTTTATATACGACAGTAATAAAAGCGGAACATTTCTTCTTTAGTTTCTTACACCGCCAATGGTATCAATTATCCTTCACAAAAGCAAATAAAATTACATACTTATGTGGGAACCTTCTCAAAACAAAATGCAGAAGGGATCAATATTTTGCCTTCATTGGTAGGAGCTGCGCTGGTAGGCCAGAATATCAGGAATATATATGGATTGGACAGACTGCTGATGTTTCAGGATTTTTTCAATAAAGCCAACGGAGAAAATATTTATCTAAATAATGCATCTGCTGGAAGTGGGGGTGACTGGTGGTATGATGTGATGCCCAACGTTTATTTTTATCAGTTATATGACAAATTTCCTGATTTCAATAGTGAAGCTACCTTTCAATTTAAGTCTGTAGCGGATAAATTTCTAGAAGCTACCCGAAAAATGGGCGGAAAGGCAACTCCCTGGTCACCAGCATTTATGAATTTCAGAGCATGGAATTTCAAAACAATGGAAGGCAATGTCAACGGAGTCAAGGAACCTGAATCAGCAGGAACATTCAGTTGGTTACTTTATCATGCCTATAAAAAAACAAAAAATAGAGAATACCTGAAAGGGGCAGAGTGGTCTATGGAATATCTGAATAGTTTAACTTCTAACCCTTCCTACGAACTTCAGCTTCCTTATGGCGCTTATGTTGCCGCTAAAATGAATGCAGAAATTGGCACTAAATACGACATTGAAAAAATGATTAACTGGTGTTTTAATCGGGGACCCTTGCGTGGTTGGGGAACCATAGTAGGTAAATGGGGAAATTATGATGCTTCAGGTTTGGTAGGTGAGGCAAATGATGGTGGAAACGATTATGCTTTTTTGATGAATGGGGTTCAGCAGGCAGCTGCGCTGGTTCCCATGTTAAGATACGACAAAAGATTTGCTAAGGCTATTGGTAAATGGATGCTTAATCTAAGCAATGCCTCCAGATTGTTTTACCCTGGTTTTTTACCATCCAGTCAACAAGACGGATCTGCTTGGTCTCAAGTTAACGATCCCAATAGCCTGATAGCTCATGAAGCTATGAAGCAAAAACTTCAAAATATTTCACCCTATTCAACAGGTGACGCTTTGGGTGGTGGTTGGGCAGCTACTAATCTGGCCATTTATGGTAGTTCTTCCGTAGGTTATTTGGGGGCTATTGTCAGCACAACTAATGTAGATAAAATCTTGCAATTAAACTTGAATGCGACAGATTTTTTCGCCGATGCCTCATATCCTACCTATATGTATTACAATCCTTTTGATTCTCCTAAAGCTGTTTTATTGGAAGTAGGAAACGGTCAGCATGATTTATATGAAACCCTGACAGAAAAATTTATTGCTGAAAATAAAACGGGTACGGTCAGTATCATCATCCCTCCGAAAGAAGCGGTAATAGTGGTTGTCACTCCTTCTGGAGGAATGGTAACTTATAACAAAAATAAGATGCTTATTGCCAATAGGATTGTTGATTATAGTCAAAGTAAAGTCACTTTTAAATCTTCACCGAGAATTAAAGCGCTTGAGTCTCAAATCCAACAGATAGAAAAAGGAAAAAGCTGTGCTGTTTTTTGTACCGCTGAAGATGCTGATTCTCCTTTTTTGACCTACAAATGGTCAACGGATCAGGGAAACATTACAGGTAATAATAATGAAGTATTATGGAAATCACCTCAGACCATTGGAAAAACGGAGATAAAAGTAGTGGTAAGGGATGAAGATGGAAATGAGGACAGCTTAAGTATTGTTTTAGAAGTGGTGAATGAGATTAATAAGGCACCTGTCATTGAAAATCTATATGCAGCCAAATTATATACCGGAAAAAATGAAATACTTACCATCGATTGTATTGCAAAGGATGAAAATGGTGACTTATTAACCTATATCTGGAGTGCAGGCAGCGGTAAAATAACGGCATCAGGAAAATCAATACAATGGTCTGCCCCTGATAAAGAAGGAATTTATACGGTTAATGTTACGGTGGAAGATGGGAAAGGAGGGCTTGCTAAAGGGGTAATCAATATTTTGGTAAAGGATTTTAAAGGGTCAGGGCAGTTAATTGCCTGGTATCCTTTTGCTGGAAATGCCAATGATAAAAGTGGAAATGAATTGAACGGCATTCCTAAAGGAGCCATTCTGACAGCTGACTTTAAGGGCAAACCGCTTGAATCATATTATTTTAACGGCGGTGCGCAGCATATTGAAGTTCCCTTTAAGCCAAAACTAAATGTTGAAAATAGTATCACTATTAGCTTGTGGTGTAAACCAATTCTCTCAGCTGATAAGGAGATATTTTTACTTTCTCACGGAAGTTGGCAAAACAGATGGAAACTTTCCGTAACGCCAACAAAAAATATTCGCTGGACCATAAATACCATCTCCAAAATAGTGGATCTGGATAGTGATTTTGTTTTGGCATCAGATAGTATTTATCACATCGTTGCATCTTATGATGGCGAGACCATGCTGCTTTTTGTCAATGGAAAATTGAACACGTTTAAACCACAGACAGGAAATATCAGAACCTCTGCTTTACCATTATTGATAGGACAAATGTTACCTACTGATGCCGCTTACAATTATAAAGGCATAATGGATGAGATCAAAATATTCGACTATGCCCTGCACCCCAATGAAGTCACTAAGTTGTATGTACCTGAAATAGTGTCTAAAATTAAAAACATTAGTGCTGAAGGTAAGCTCCAAATTTATCCAAACCCCGTTGATCAGAAACTTTTTATTCGTTTGGCTGAAAATGATTTAAAGATATCAGATATCTCCATTTTTGACATTAAAGGTCAAAAGCTAATAAGTAAACATGTAAATGGGATATCGGACATGGAAATAAACGTGGTGGCTTTACCTGCTGGAAATTATTTCCTTCAAGCTTTAAGCGATGTAGGAGGAATCATTCAAAGTATTCAATTTATCAAACCATAATTCATTCACCAATTAATTGCAAAAATATGAAGCGTTTTTTACCTTTATTTTTACTTCTTTTTGCCATGATAACAGGGGGACATTCGCAAACTCCTGTGGCATCATATACTTTTTCGGGTAATACCAAAGATGGTTCTACTTTTAAGAATGAGGCTTCTGCGAATGGAGCTAATTTATCAGCAGATAGATTTGGTTGGGCAAATAGTGCTATTTCTTTTGACGGGAAGCAAGGTGCTGTCACGGCTAAGAATGGTAACCAACTTCAATCTGCTTCCACTACCATAAGTTTTTGGGTTAAAGTGAGAACCTTGCCTGCTCAGGGTGAAGTATATCTCTTATCTCATGGTGGCTGGCAGGAAAGATGGAAAATTTCCTTGCCATCTCATGGAAAACCCGTATTCACGGTGCGCACTACGACTTGTTGTAATGACATGGATTCCGGAGACGGAAATCAGCTCAAAGTCAATGAATGGAAACATGTTGTTGTGACACATGATGGTGTTACTGATAAAATGTATATGAACGGTGTTAAGGTGAATGAAAAAGCTTATGCAGGTGCTTTAGGTAAAACATCCAGTCCATTGGGTATTGGATATGATCCAATTGATCAAGGAAATTACTTTGACGGTCAACTTGATGAAGTAATGATTTATGATGTAGCACTGACAGCTACAGAGATTACAGCGCTTTATACAGCTCAGTCAACACCTCCCGTAATTAGTGCAAATAGTAAAGTGGCTTCCTACCGCTTTGACGAATTTGGTAAAGATGGAACAGCTTTTAATAATACGGCAGTAGTTTCAGGTGCCACTTACAAAACAGATCGTTTTGGATATGGCAATAGCTCCTTATCCTTTGATGGTAAAAATTCCAAAGTTACCGCTTCAAATTCCGCACAATTAAATTCTGCATTTACAACCATCAGTTTTTGGGTGAATGTTGGTAGTTTACCCGCTCAGGGAGAAGTTTATCTTCTATCAAATGGTGGTTGGCAGGAAAGATGGAAAATTTCTTTACCTGCTCATGGAAAACCTGTTTTTACTACCAATGCAACTTCTTGCTGCAATGATATGGATTCAGGTACTGGTAATGAATTAAAACCTGGAGTATGGAAACATGTCGTTATGATTCATGATGGAACAGTGGACAGAATGTATATGAACGGGGTAAAGGTCAACCAAAAAGCATACGCCGGCGCTTTGAAATCAACCATTCATCCCTTAGGGATTGGTTATGATCCAATAGATAAAGGAAGTTATTTTGACGGACAGCTTGATGATATAGAAATTTATAATTATGCCTTTACTGATCAGGAGGTTACGGCTATGTACACCAATCAAGCTAAATTTCCTGGAATTGAGAATGCCTTAGTTGCAAATTATTCTCTGAATGGCAACGGCACAGATTCAACACAATTTAAAAATAATGCCATTTATGATAGTAAAGCTATTTCAGCAATAAACCGTCATGGATGGGCTAATAATGCCATTAATGGTGCAGCAAAAGCTGAAAATTCGGCGGCGTTACAGTCGGACTTTACAACCATTAGTTTCTGGGTAAACCCGAAAACGCTTCCTGCAACTGGCGAAGCTTATCTAATGTCTAACGGTGGCTGGCAAGAAAGGTGGAAAATCTCCCTGCCTTCGCATGGTAAACCTGTATTTACTACAAACGCAACTGCTTGCTGTAGTGATATGGACTCTGGCAATGGTAATGAGTTAAAACCAGGTCAATGGACTCATGTGGCAATGGTACATGACGGTGCCCAGGATCAGATTTTTATTAATGGCACGCTGGCCAATCAAAAAGTAACTACCGGTGCATTAAAGAAAACAAAATTTCCTTTGGGAATTGGTTATGATCCTATTGATAATGGTAGTTTTTTTGATGGTAGTACGGATGATGTGATGATTTTTAATAAAGCATTAACAGCGGCTGAAATAAAGGCATTGTACGATGTTCAGAAAATAGCAGTTGTTTCATCTTCAACTTCATTGGTCGCAAATTATACCTTTGATACAAATGACAATGACCTTACAAACTATCAAAACCATTCTTATGGCAGTTCTCAAAGGACAAAAGACCGTTTTGGAAAAGCTAATAAGGCAAGAAATTTTGATGGGAAAACGGTATTTCAAGAAGCTGCAAACTCAGTACAACTTGCCTCAGATTTTACATCTGTTAGTTTTTGGGCAAAGGTCAATTCGCTGCCTGCTTCTGGAGAGGTATATATTCTCTCCCATGGCGGCTGGCAGGAAAGATGGAAAGTATCACTGCCTTCTCACGGGAAACCAGTATTTACCACCAATGCAACCTCCTGCTGTAATGATGTCGATGCAGGGAATGGCAATGAATTAAAAGTCGGGGAATGGAAACATGTAGTTATGACACATGATGGGGTAGCAGATAAGATTTATATGAATGGAGTCAAAGTCAATGAAAAAGCCTTTGCAGGTGCATTAAAGAAAACCAAGTTTAATTTAGGTATTGGGTATGACCCCATTGACAAAGGAAGTTTTTTTGATGGCGCTTTAGATGAGGTTCAAATATATAATAAAGCCTTAACAGCTCAGGAAATTGCAGATTTATACAAATTGCAATCTACAGCACCAACAGCGACAGATACCATTCGACCCACTGCTCCTTTAGATCTATCTGCCACGGTTAGCTTTACAACCATTAATTTGGTATGGGCATTAAGTACTGATAATGTTGCAGTTACTGGTTATAATGTTTATTTAGACGGTAAATTAACCAAAACAGTATCAGGTTTAGGTACGGCCTTTACTGATTTAAAAGCTTTGACTAGTTACGTTTTAGGTGTTTCGGCTTTTGATGCTGCCGGCAACGAATCTCTCATCTCAACAGTAAAGGCTACGACAGGACAAGACCCATCACCTGATAAAACACCACCTACTACACCAGGTAACCTCAAAGGTAATGTTGGGTCAAATTCTGTGCTTTTGTCTTGGGATCCTTCTGTTGACGACAGAAAACTTTCAGGTTATGTTGTGTTAGTAGATGGGTTGTTTTTGGACTCTCTATCTGATGTTACCACATCTAAATTTGTTGGTGGGTTAAAATCTGAAACTGCTTATACTTTTGAAGTCTATGCATTTGACCTCTCAGGAAATAAATCTGCCATCGCAGAGATTACACTTAAAACAATTAAACCATTGGATACTGGTGAAGCTGGATTGGTAGCCCATTATCCTTTTGATGGAAATGCAAATGATGCTACTCCTTATAATAATCATGGTGTCATTGGCGGGAATCCTGTTTTTCAACCTGCTACACACCCAGCCGGAGCTGGTAAACAAAATATAAAATTTGATGGCGATAAAGATTCTGTACTTGTTAAAAATGCAGTTCAACTAATTTCTGATTTTACAACAGTGAGTTTTTGGATCAGAGTAGATAATATTAATATAAAAGACGCTGAGGCTTATGTTATTAATTTTGGTCACTGGAGTGAACGATGGAAAATTTCATTGCCTCAACATTTAAAAATTGTTTGGACTACAAATGGTAAAAATACACAGTTCCCTTCTTTTATATCTGATATGGATAGCGGTGATGGGAATGAATTGGTTAAAGGTACCTGGTGGCATGTTAGTATGGTGCATGATGGTGCAAAAAATAACATTTATGTAAACGGTCAGCAAGTGGCATCAAAACCTGTTCCAACCAAACTTAACAGTACGAATAGAGACCTTTGTTTTGGCAGCAACAATGTAGATGGGGGTCAATATTTCCCTGGGGCACTGGATAATGTGAAAATTTATAATAAAGCGCTTACAAGTGCTGAAATTTTAAAATTATTTAGTGCTGGTACTACAGGATTAGAAGATTTTGCTATTGCAGCTTTTGGAGATGTTAAATTGTCACCCAATCCAGTTTCAAATATTTTGACTATTGAACATGGTTTTCCTGCAAATTCAAATGTTAAAATCAGAATTATGGATAATGTTGGAAGACAATATGATGGGTATAACCTTTCAAATCTTGAATTGAGTACCTCACGTCTAAATGTCAATACAGACAGATATCCCTCTGGGATGTATTATGTAAACTTTATTGTGAATGGTCAAAACATAGGTTCTGTCAAATTTATAAAACTGTGATTTCTTAGTTTTTGTAAAATTAAGTTTTACATGATTTGAGAATTGAATTTTTTAGGAGAGTGAAATAATTTTTCATTCTCCTAAAATTAAAATAGGCATTTTATGTCATTTTAAACAATCAAAAAAGTAAAATGGTAAATATAATGCCAGAAGAAAAAATGGTTAAAAGATTTGCTGAAAATCCTATTATTCTAACGAGTGATATCAGGCCAAGTATAGAAGGGATGATTGTTGAATGTGTCCTTAATCCAGGTGTGTTTTCTTTCCAAAATAAAACATGGTTGCTTTTACGCGTGGCAGAACGACCTAAACAGGAGGAGGGTTTTGTATCTCTTCCAATCCTTAATAAAGAAGATAATATTGAAATACTTACCTTTTCTATTTCAGACCCTGATTTAGATCTCTCGGATGCACGGATGGTAAAATATAAAGGTAAAATGTATCTGTCCACCATGTCCCATTTGAGGTTGGTTTGTAGTGATGATGGCATACATTTTCATGAGCCACAAAATGTCAAAACAGAAATTTTTGGTAAAGGAGAACTTGAAACCTACGGGATAGAAGACTGTAGGGTGAGCCTTATTGAAGGTAAATATGTCCTAACTTTTACTCAGGTTTCTGCATTCGGTGTAGGAGTCGGTTTAATAACAACGGAAGATTGGGTGAATTTTGAACGATCAGGTATGATTATTCCTCCACATAATAAAGACTGTGCAATCTTCGAGGAAAAAATTGGTGGAAAATATTATTGCCTTCACAGACCATCTGGCATTGACCTTGGAGGAAATTTTATCTGGCAAGCCTCCTCACTCGATTTGATCCATTGGGGGCATCACAAGTGTGTGCTGCAGACTCGTCCAGGCATGTGGGACTGTGCCAGAATAGGTGCTGGTGCCGCTCCAATTAAAACCAAAGAAGGATGGTTAGAGATATATCATGGGGCAGATTTTAATAATAGATATTGTCTTGGTGCCGTATTATTTGATTTAAATGATCCTTCTATAGTGCTCGCCAGGTCGGTTGAACCTATCTTACAACCTGAAGCAGACTACGAACTTACCGGTTTTTTTGGAAATGTCGTTTTTACCAATGGACACATTGTGGATGGTGATACTGTTTACTTGTATTATGGCGCTTCCGATGAAGTAATCTGCGGGACTACTTTTTCGATTTCACAAATTTTATCGACCTTGTCAAACCAAGCATAATGTTAAAAAAATTAATAAAAGAAGTCAATTTTTTTAGTTCTCATCCCAAGGGAATGAGAATACTATTGTTAACCAACCTTATTTATGGTCTGGTCGGCCCTATCATAGAGTTGTTTATCGGAGCATATATTATGCGTAACTCCTCAGACATTAGTCTGGTCGTTATTTTTCAATTGGCTGTTTACACTGGCATTCCATTGACTTTTATGATAAATGGGTTTTTACTCAATAAAATAAAAATTGCATGGCTTTATTCCTTCGGGATGTTGTTGAGCGGAATATCCATGTTTGCCATGATGCTCCTTCAACAACTGGATACCATGGGTGTATTTCTGGCAGGCCTTATCATGGGTTTATCTTATGGTTTTTTCTGGGCTAACAGAGATTTCCTGGCACTCAATACCACCAATGATGGTACAAGAAATTATTATTATGGGATTGAGACATTTTTTTATACCATAACAGGTATTTTAGTTCCATTGGCAGCTGGAGCATTTATTGGGGCAACCGATAAGAATGGTTGGTTTGGCGGTCATGTCAATACCGCCTATTACATCCTTACTGCCACTGTTTTTGTGATGTCTATGTTTGCTTCGATTTTGGTTCACCGCGGAGAATTTGTAAATCCTAAACGTGCCCCGTTTCTTTTTATTAAATTCGACAGGATTTGGAATAAAATGCTGGGATTGGCTTCCCTCAAAGGTCTGGCGCAGGGATATATTGTTACAGCACCTACGATGTTGATTTTAAGCCTGGTTGGCAAGGAGGGCTCACTGGGTCTTATCCAGGGCATTGCGGCAGCAGTTTCTGCCATCCTATTATATGTCCTTGGAAGAGTGACGGGTCCAAAACACCGTTTATTAATTTATGGCATAGGTTGCTTGCTTTTTATGGTTGGCGCGCTTTTAAATGCCACCCTTTACTCTGCATTAGGCGTGATCTTGTTTATGATGTGCCTGCTTTTTGCTCGCCCTCTACTGGATATTGCCTATTTCCCTATTCAATTAAAGGTGATAGACTATGTGGCAGAGAAAGAAAAAAGGAATGAATTTTCTTATATTTTTAATCATGAATTGGGTTTGTATCTCGGAAGGCTTTTTGGATGTGGGTTATTCATCGTTTTGGCAAGATACGTCAGCGAGTATGCAGCCTTAAGATATGCCCTTTTAGTGATCGCTGTTTTGCATGCCTTAGGATGGTTTATGGCCAAATCCATATTGAAAGAAAAGGAATTGGCTTGAGGGTATAACATTTGACGTCTAAATGGTAAAAGAATGAAAGTATTCAATATTGGGATTATTGGATTTGGTGGATTTGGAAAGTTCCTTTTCAATGCCTGGAATCAATTGGAAAATATTCAGGTTACGGCTATCGCTGATATAAATGCAGCCGCTGTAAAAGGAATGGAGAATATCCAATATTTTTCAGACTGGAAGGATATGATTCTTTTGGAAGATATTGATCTTGTAGCCATTGTTACTGAACCCAACACCCATAAGGAAATGGCAAATGCTTGTATGCGAGCAGGAAAACATGTGTTGATAGAGAAACCATTAGCTATAAGTTCAGAAGATGCTGAAGAAATAATACATACAAGAGACCATACAGGTGTTGTCGCCGCTATTGATTTTATCATGAGATTTAATCCATTAATTCAGGCCATTCAAGCTTTAACGCGGGAAGGGGTATTTGGAAAACTGAGAAGGGTAGATGTGGAAAATTATGCCCAGGATGAACAATTATTGCCCGAACACTGGTTTTGGCAGCACGATAGGTCTGGTGGAATACTTATTGAGCATGCCGTCCATTTTATAGATTTGGTTCATTTTATATATCCCTCTAAATATTTGAAAGTAAATGGATTAAAGCATAACCGGAATGCATTTCAAGAAGATCAGATAATGGCAAATGTTCTCTATGAAAGCGGGTTAATTGCCACGCATTACCATTCTTTTGCCCGTCCTGGATTTTTTGAAACAACGGACATAAAACTGTCATTTGATATTGCGGATATTCAACTTCATGGCTGGATACCGCTCACGGCTGACGTCAAGGTACTTGTAAATGGAAAATCTAAGGAAAGGCTGCTTTCAAGTCTACTTTTCGAATGTATTAACACGGAATCCATTGAAAACCTAACGGATGAATCAAGACCTAAAGGTTGGGGAATTACCTCAGAGGAAAATTCAAAAGATAACGGTTTTATTAAATCAGGGGGTGTCCGTTATGAAGCGAACGAAATAATTACCGGAAGATTCAAGATAGGACGTTCCAAACAGGAAGTGTATGCTGATTGCGTAAAATCATCTTTATTGAATGTACTTCAAAAAGTGTCAGATCCATCCCAAATATTGATGGCCACTCTCGAATCAGGACTGGATAGCCTTAAAATTGCTGAATTGGCAACTATTTCAGCAAGGAATAATTCTTAATCATTCAAATTTTTGATATGTCACGATACATTTTTTACTTCATACTCATTTTGCTTTTTCCTTCCTGCACTGCTTCATTGTTTATGCCTTCAGGAAATGAGGTAACCCAGCGGAATATTCCGAGAGTGGATAAAATGCCTTACCATCCGAAGCCTTACAAATTCCGGGACTGGGAAAAAACAGCCCTTGATTTTGATGCGTATATTTTCGATTTTAATCAAAAAGGACCCTTTCTACCATTAATCTGGCTGGATGGTCAGAAAAGAAATTTCCCTGATACAACTTTTGGAATTTATACGGCCTTAGGAGATATTAGAATGGGTCCGGAGGTCAACAACGGTGAAAACCATGAAGCTTTGGGTGCATTAGGGGCTGTTTTAGGGGCAACCATGGTTGGGATAGATAAAAGCAAACAGGATGGGGTCAATTATGTCCGTATGCTTCGTAATTATTTTAACAAAGACAATGGTTGGAATGTCATCCAGAATTTTACCAATAAAGGGGCACATATCGGAGGTGGATATGGTAATGATTTTTGGTACGAGGTGCATAATAACGTTTTGTTTTACAGTGTTGCTGACAAATATCGGAATGAACCGGAATTTGATGATATCCTTTTCCAGATCGCTGAAAAATTTTATACATCGGACTCGATAATGGGAAGTAATTACAGCTACTCCTATTTTGATTTTAAAGAAATGAAGGGATTTAAGAATCAAATTCCAACGCAGGAAGATGTAGCAGGTGGTTATGCCTTTATTTTATACTCAGCATGGGTAAAATTCAAAAATCCCAAATATCTAAAAGCTGCTCAAAACGCCATAAACGTATTATACAACCAAAAGGAAAATCGCTTTTATGAGGCCATGATGCCCGTTGCTGCGCAGATTGCTTCCCGTTTAAATGCAGAGCATGGCACCGATTATGATCTTAACAGATTTCTGGACTGGACATTTGATGGTACTGCAGTGGGTCGTGAAGGTTGGGGTGTACTTGCAGATCAATGGGGAGGTTATGATGTAAGCGGTTTGGCAGGAAGTACGGTTCATAACGGTGGTTATGGTTTTCTTATGAACACCTTTGACTTGATTTTACCTTTGTCCTCAATGGTTCGATATGATCAGCGTTATAGTAATGCGGTAGGTAAATGGGCACTCAATGCATCGAATGCCGCCCGATTTTGTTATCCTTATGAAATGCCAGATTCACTTCAGGCCATTCCACAATTCAAAGGAATTACCAAAAATGTCATCGCTTATGAAGGCATTATTAAAGAATCAATCTATCCGGAATTTAAAGGTATTACGCCATTTGCCCAGGGAGACGGTCCCTTATGGTATCCAAATATGCCGCAACAAACCATGTTTTCAGTCTATGGAAGTGGACATGTGGGCTTCTTTGGAGGAATAATTAAGGTCACCAATGTGCCGGAAATTCTTCAGATAAATTGTACCAATGCCGACTTTTTTGCCAGCCAAAAAAGCTTTGATACCTATTTATATTTTAATCCTTATGATACCACTCAGAAAGTGAATATTAATCTTGGCGAAGGGAAATATCATCTTTACGATTTGAATACCCAAAAAGTTGTCAAGAAAAATGCCTCGAAAATTACTTCATTCACTATTTCGGGTCAGTCATCAACCACATTGGTTCTGGTGCCTGCTAATCTTACATTCAGAAACAAAGATGGTAAATTGTATGCGGGTGATGTGATTGTAGATTACAGGTTTACAGATAAATTGTAACAATAATATTTATAAAAGCAAATGTTATTTTAGACAAAATACACAGATTTTTTTAAATCGTAATAATGAACGAATAGGAACTTATTAGCCCTCGATCGCCATACCACCTTAAATAGTTGTATGTTTACTTACGCTGGGAAATGGGTGGTAAAAATATTGGTTGAAAGCAAAATGTATAAATCCGTTCATAGACTTTGGATTACCTCAACGCACTTTTGCCTGAATCTGACAAAATGGTGGAATTGATTTTTAAAAATAATGAATAGTTGGGAGAGACTAACGCAATTCTTAGAGCCGTCTATGACTTTTATTGCGAGAACGAAAAGGGAGAGAAATTCATTGTTGAACTACAAATAAATAAATAATAAAATGGTCATTGCAAATCCAATTTATGATATTGTATTTAAAAGATTGATGGAGAATGATAGGGTGGCTAAATTCTTTATTGGTACCCTTTTAGAGGAAAATATCGAAGCCGTCGAAGTAAAGCCCCAGGAATTTACTTATTTAAAAAACATCGAAAAAAGTAGTCCTGACAAAAAGAGATTAATAAATGAACAAATTAAAGAGCAATTATCTATTAATTTCTTTCGATTAGACTTTATTGCGACCATTTTAACAGAAACGGGAGTAAGAAAAAAAGTCCTCATTGAAATTCAAAAAGTGAAGAATAATATCGACCTGATGAGATTTAGAAAT
>SXGT01823372.1_pt1 | contig 13733 bp, 10 predicted proteins | sample 3176221 | NCBI WGS metagenome assembly SXGT01 (sample SAMN11356862, study PRJNA531348) | freshwater metagenome | isolation source: freshwater sample F1-120 | place: China: Fuxian Lake, Yuxi | collected 2017-12-25 | reverse complement strand
CAATGGCCTCATGGAATATCTCAAGGCAGGTTTACAGCTCCCAGCATCACGTGGTCTCCAGGGGAGTGGAGTCGACGCTTGACTGGACTCGCTCGAGACGGCTGGGTTTTAAACCAGACGGAGTTTCGCCACGTTCACTTTGAAACCACTCGAGATGGGAAACCCAACGAAAGCCGCTTCTATTTCTCGGCGCATCTCAGCAATTCGATCGTGGCGAAATGCGCCATCTTGGAGGGCAATTTGGTCGTGCAGTGGGCAACGCCCTCCACCAACGAATCCGTCTCCATCCAACGCATCGATGCCCGTGGTCTCACGCTCAAAACACGATCGGGTGATCCGCCATTTCAGTTGGTCATGCAGGAACCCATCGCGATGGGGAGTCAACCGTTTTCCAATGAACCGCTGTTGGTCTACGACTTGGACGGAGATGGCATTTCCGAATTAATTCTACCCATTCGGAATCGGACGTATCGGCGGCAGGCGGATGGGTCTTACATTCCGTCTAAGTTGTGCCAGCGGGCTCCCGGTATTGTGGGAGCGGCGTTGCTGGCCGACTTCGATGCAGATGGCCACGCGGACTTGATTTGCGCCGCGCCGGAGGGATTGATGATCTATCCCGGGAATGGCACTCTCTACTTTGGAGAACCAGCGCAACTCGCCTGGAAACCTGAATCGCGCTTGCCAAGCGCCATGGTCCTGACCTGCGGTGACATGGACCACGATGGGGATCTCGATGTGTTTTTGGGCCAGTACAAGATGCCTTACCAAGGCGGCCAAATGCCCACACCCTATTTCGATGCCAATGACGGGGATCCTGCCTATCTCCTGCGCAACGAGGGTCTTCGGCGTTTCACGGACATCACTCCGGGGTCGGGTTTAGCGCCTAAACGCCATCGGCGCTCGCTGAGCGGATCGTTTGCCAATCTCAATGGTGACAGCCATCTCGACCTTGTGGTGGTGAGCGATTTCGCTGGCGTCGACGTTTATCAAGGTGACGGAACCGGCCGGTTCATCGAAACAACCCCGACTTGGATTCCGGAGCCTCACGCCTTTGGGATGGGCCACGCGCTGGCCGATTTGGATGCGGACGGACTGATGGACTTACTGGTGACTGGGATGCCTTCACCCACGGCGGATCGGTTGGAATCTTTGGGCTTATGGCGGGAGCATTCCGATCCAGACCGGAGTGTTCGCTCGAAAATGACTTTCGGAAGTCGACTGTTTCGAGGATTGGCCGCTGGGGGCTTCGAGCAATTTCCAATTCATGACACTGTGGCGCGTTCGGGGTGGTCCTGGGGTTGCAGCGCTTTGGATTTCGATAACGACGGCTTTCCGGACCTTCACATCGCCAATGGGATGGAGAGTCGGGAATCCGTCCGGGATTATGAAGCTGAGTTTTGGTTGCACGATTTGCATGTCGCCAACTCGCAGGAAAACCCAGTCGTCGACCTCTACCTTCGCAGTAAGGCCACACGATTGCGAGGTCGCGGCACGTCCTACGGCGGTTATGAAAAAAACCGCTTCTATTTAAATCTCCAAGGAACGTCGTTCGTTGAGGTGGCCCACTTGATGGGCGTCGCATTGGAGTTGGATTCTAGAAGTGTCGTGGCGGATGACATCGATGGCGACGGCCGCATGGATCTAGTAGTCACCCACTTTGAACCTTGGCCGCAGTCCAGAAGAGCGGTCAGAATCTATCGAAATACTCTGGAAAACACCGGTCACTGGGTCGGATTCCGATTTCCCGAATCTCCGTCCCACAGTTCACCTGTGGGTGCAACGGCAATGGTTCACGCGGGTGGACGCGTCCAGGTTCGCCAACTGATCACTGGCGATTCGCATCATGCTCAGTCGGCAAATACGCTGCACTTTGGTCTAGGCTCAGCCACTCAAGTGGATCGGGTCGAGGTTCAATGGGCATCCGGTATTTCCATGACCCTCACAAAACCAGCCATCGACCGCTACCATACCCTCCGTTTAGCGGTGTCGGGGCAGCGTCCCTAGTCTCAATACTTCGTATAACCCGTGCGTTCTATATACCAAAGGTGATCCTTTTTCCCTAAGGCATCGAACGGTTTGGCTGAAATGCCCTGCGTTGTCACGGGATACACCGAGCTTCCGCTGAGCCACTTGCGAATTTCCGCATGGCCATCCGCAAAGGAAAACCCACAGGCTCGGTTATGGTAGGAGGCAGGGAAATCGCCCCACTGGGTGGCCTGATAGCCCGCAACAAAAAATGCATCGTTGATGCCGTCGGGATGTTCATCCACCGTGAGCCAGGTGTTGGAAGGGTTGGGGACTTGGGTCACTTTTAAGAATTGCCGCCACTGCGGATCGAGCCAGGCACGGCCATTCGCGGATCCGCCCGTGGGATCGGACAGCCCAAAAAGCGCGTTCATTGAATTGCTTCGAACCCGTTGACTCCAACCTTTCCTCCGCTGTTCCGCACTCAGGAATCGATCGGCTGGGCATTTGTAAACGCCGACAGTGCCACCTGTGTATTTCCCGAGAACCCCGTTCTGAACCCAGAGAAGATTGGTATTGCTGACATCGAACACGCTGGACCCCGCGCCCCATGTCATGACGTTGTTCACCCAGTTGTCAAAGAGACGGCGGTTGATGGCATCTTCCGTTCCTGGAATGGTGTAATTATTGGCACAAGCGTCATTGAAATCCCCAGAATACAAATGCCAGGCCAATACCAACTGCTTGTTGTTGTTGATACAGGCGATGCCTTGCCCCTTGGTCTTGGCTTTAGATAGCGCTGGTAGAAGCATTCCCGCCAAAATGGCAATGATCGCAATCACGACCAGCAACTCAATGAGCGTGAAACCTTGCGCTCGATAGGCGCTTGGACGCAGTCGGACGCTCGCTCTTGACGATTTTATTTGGATCGAGTGCATAAATCTAAAGGTAACACAGGTGGGATGTATGGGAGAAACGCTATCGACGGGTTCGAAATCTGCAATACCGTTTTTTTGCGCATAAAGCATTCTCGATCCCCAGGAGTTTGATGGGTCCGAAGCCCCAAAAATCAATCTGGAACTGCGGGGCGAGAGACTTTTGGTGCCGCAGAGATGGAAGGACTCGGAGAACGGCCGAGGCAACCTCGTCAATGGATCCTTCGTGCCTCCTCCCGCCTCCGCGGTTTAGCCGTGGGGAAAAACACTAGGGGGCGGGGTCTTCGTCCAGCCAGGACTTGGACCTCGCCCCGTTACGCAGCTGTGAGAATGTACAAGTGCCTCATGGGAAAGGAGATTACACGCGCGGCGACGCGCCGCCAGAGCGCCCGTGTATTGCGATCCTGACGGCCGATTAGCAATTCGCTACCGACCGGCGGCGTTCACCGACTGGAACCACCAGAATCGAAAGTGGACGATCGGTCCCGTCAGGAAGATGCGTCGTCGAGCGCATGGGCGAACATTACTGGCGCCCAACTCGAAATCCATCGAGAAGCGTCAGAGAAGCTTGGACTCCCTACTCATTGATTGATGGCCCGGTAGTACGCGCTCCCCGCCACGATGTCGGCGGTCAAAATCGGCTGGGTCAGCGTGTAGCTATTCGCCGCACTGCCGGTGAGCGTGAGGCCGCTGACGGTCACCGTCTTGTTCGTTCCCACAGCCGCCGTGTCGAACTCTGCGGTCCCGCCACTAAGGCTGACGGCATCGTTGTCAATCACCCCGGCCAGCGAACGCGTCGCAATCGTCGCCGTCGCGCTTAGGTTGATCGGACCGACGCCGTACGTCTGGTATCCGGGCGAGGCGAAGCTGATGGTCTGGTCCCCCGGGTTCACCGTCGTGTCGCTGCCGGTGTGGGCGAGGATCGCCTCGTGGGTCACCTTCGAGGCGGTGATCGTCTGGAGGCCGGCGGTGACGAAGGTTACGCCGAGGTTGGCGGCGCCGTAGGTCAGCGCCGTGGGGGTCACCAGTTGCGCGAGGGGGTCACTGGAGGCAAGGGCGACGGTGTCATTGGTAACGATAAGATTCCACTGGGCATCGACGGCCCGAACGGACACCCCGAGGCCGGTGCCCACGGTCTGGGCGCTAGCGCTCCCGGTCTTGCCGCTCGCGCTGCCCGGCGCTGCCGACTCACCCGGCATAAGGACCTGCAGCTTTGTGAACGCCCGGGGTTGACAGTGATAGACGGGCTGGTGTTGGAGGTCTTCGTGCCGTCCGTGATATTGGTCGCGGTGACGGTGGCCGTGCCGGCGGTCTTCAGCGTGACGCTGAAAGTTTGCGTGCCGAAACTCAGGGCAGCGTTGAACGGGAGAGTGGCATTGCTGTCACTGGAAGTGGTGGCCACAGTGTCGTTGGTGGTGATTGTGTTCCAGTTCGTACCCACCGCGTTGACGATCACATTGAAAGCCACGCCCGCCGTCTGCGCTGTCGGTGTACCGGTCTTTCCCGAGGTCGTTCCCGGCGCCGCGGTCTCTCCCGGCATCAGCACTTGCAGCCTGGTAAAATCCGTATCATACACCGCGATGGAGGAACTGCCGGTGGCGCTGCTGAAAGCGGTGGAGCCGCCGGTGTTGCCCGCGGTGACGAACTGGATCTGCACGTTGTCAACATACAAACGGTCCTGATCTTGGATACTCGAGACGTAGAAGCGGATTCTGGTCGCGGCCGCGATGAAGGACGATATATCAAGGGTGAACGTGCCGCTTCCAGTATTCAGAGACGAAGAAAACGTTCCACCGGTCAATGTTGTGTAACTTCCTCCACCATTGCTGTCAGTTTCCACCCAATTAGACGACTATTGCGTCGCGCCATCGTTGTTGCCGTAAGATACCGTGCTGAATTGATCGGCTACTGCTGAAACGGAACTGATTTCTGCCACGGATCCGTTTGTGCCACTCGTTTGATCCCAGGCGCGGAAGGTGATCGCGGTGGTCAGCGTGCCATTCCAGTTGGCATCAGGCTGGAAGTAGATGCGCGTATCGGCGTTGGCGGCTAGCAAGCGGGCGTTGTTTTGGGCCACCGCACCCAGCACGTTCCAATTCGTCCCACCGTTGATCGAGTAAAACCAACTCCCGCTACTTGTGGTGGCGGCCGTGACGGCGATACCCAGCAGCGCGCCGGCATCGTTGTTGGTGACGTTGTCGACCTGTCCACTAGGCGACGCGAAATCGGTTAACGACGACACTAAACCACAGCAAGGCGTTTTCCAATAACGGGACGGTACTCTATTTATGCAACAAGGCTGCATCCAGCTCGTCCCGGAGCACTGATAACAGACTGACAAGGACAGCGCTTTTACGGTGCCATCATCGCGACAAAGGTTTCCGTGAGGTAGCGCAGGCCGCCGAGCCTGCTGTTTCGCAGGTTGCCAACCTGCGAGGGCCGGAGTGGCCGAGGGGCGTTGGTAGGGAACTGAACACGCGAGTCCGACGGTTGAGGGTGGTGCCGACTGGCAGTCCGCGAAACAGCCGACAGGGTTGTCTGCGCTACAAGTGAAGTTTCGCGGCCTGAATCGTTCAGCTGGATGTAGCCTTGCCACCCCAATGAGCTCCACCCAGTGGCATCTCGACGCTTCGCAGGGCTTTGGCATGCAAACGGTCGCGCCTCTCGAAGCGGTGCATTGCGCATTTCTGAAAGGACGTAAGTTGCATTTAGTCGAACGCTTGGGTCGTGTGCCCCAGGGGCTGCATCCTTAAGGAATCTCCGTGAGTCTTGGCTTCCTGCCCTTCGCCAATTCATCGATCAGTTTGTCCAGATACGTCACCTGCCGAGTCAACGGATGCTCGATTTGCTCAATGCGGTACCCACAGCTGGATGAATTCATATGCGTTCAGGTTCGGCGAATAACCCCGCATCGTGCTCGCCTATTGCAGTTTGGTTTTGCCTGTCAGGTCATTGTCGTCCCACCCCCTCCGGCTATGGTAAGACCACCAATCGAATTCGTCCGGGACTCGAGCTTCTACAGCGGCATGATTATCGGCAAAAATCAGATTTAGTTTGGTGCCATGGGCTGAGTTCCTCGGTTCCCAATAAGGCATTTCCCAAAACAAAACGGCCCGACTCTCGTTGACGACTTTAGACGTCTTCCGACCGCTGATTGGGCGATCGGTTGCGTAGGATGCTCGATCCTTATTCAAATAAATGTGATTCCACACGTAGGTGATATGGTCGTTGGCGGACATGAAATCTTGCGTCCATCCCGCCGCTGGATCCCTGCGACGAATACCGGACGGACAGGCCCAGATTCCGTTGCCTGGGTTGCCAGGCTTCTTTCCCTTGTTTTCCGCGGCCATCGTTCGATTGGTCAGGTTATTCTTGCCGAGATACGGTGCCAACAAACCGTGCGCGTAATTGGTGGAGTCGGTGACGGCTTGAAAATCCGCCCAGCCTTTTCCCCAGGTGCGGCAGCGTGGAAATCGGTCGCCGTAATCGGCAGAGTAAAGAGCCACCGCCAGGCCAATCTGCTTCTCATTGCTCAGGCAGTACGTCTGCTCCGCACGAGACTTGGCCTTCGACAATGCCGGCAACAACATCCCAGCCAGAATGGCAATGATGGCGATGACGACGAGCAGTTCAATGAGGGTGAAACCGTTGGATGAACTGGGATGAGAATCGTGGCGTGTCATAGGTTTTCGCGAGTTAATCAAACGCATCAATCCTGGTGGGAATAAGGCACAGTGCTACGCCAGCCCGCCAATGGCGACACCAAAGTGAGAAAAGTCCCGGGGGCATCGGGGAGTTGCCGGCGCATTTGCAGCGCGGTGGCCCCCACCGCTTTTGTGGAATTCCCGGGACAACCGATCTCCCCACTTCCGGCAACTCGGAGATGCGCCCGTAAAGTCCGGGTGTTCAATGCCAGTTCACATTCCCAAGAGGATCACCGGCAGTACAATGCTCCAACTTGTTCTCGCGGCAAGAAAGCGTCGTCTTGAACCATTGAGCTGAAATCTTAAGACCCGACGAATTGGTGCTAGCATCCGGCCGGTGGTGCGGCGAAACTCTGCCAGATGAACGTGTGAGAATGGAAACGCGGGAGGATGGCAACGGTCCTTCGCGCTGACCGGCGAGGCGTTCATAGCACATTCCGAGTCGAGTTGGTACAACCATGAGAGCACACACATCTGAAACTCAGGCAACGATCACCCCAGCGAAGGCGTTGAATTTTCTCAAAGAAGGGAACGCCCGCTTCGTTAATAACCTGCGGATCAATCGAGATCTGCTGCAACAGGCCAACGAGACCCGCGAAGGGCACTGGCCTTTTGCGACGATCGTCAGCTGCATTGACAGCCGCACATCGGCTGAGCTGGTTTTCGACCAGGGGTTCGGCGACATCTTCTCAGTGCGCATCGCCGGCAACGTCGTCAATACGGACATTGTTGGCAGCCTCGAGTTTGCGTGCAAGATCGCCGGATCCAAGCTGATCGTCGTTCTGGCGCACACCGCATGCGGTGCCATCAAAGGGGCGTGCGACCACGTGGAATTGGGGAGTCTCACAGAACTGCTGTCGAAGATTCAGCCGGCGGTCTACGAAGAAAAGGAGACGTCGGACCCGAAGTCGCGCAATTCGAAAAATTCCAGGTTCGTCGAGAATGTCGCCACACTCAACGCGAGACGGTCCGTTCGCTCCATCGTCAATCGCAGCATTATCCTGGAGCAGTTGATCGAGAACGGGCAAGCCGCGATTATTGGTGGGAAGCACGATCTGGAAAGCGGCCAAGTCACCTTCTTTGAGGATACGTGGGTGTTCGACCGATCCACCATCGACACGGTCGTTCGCGGGAAAACGTAGGTGGTCAGCTTGAAAGATCACGCGCCGAAACGCAGCAGGTTTTCGTCGAGCTCAGGGCGAAAGTTAGATGAACCGTGGAGTGCGAAACTTAAATTCTCACCAATTGATTCCTTCCGATGAATGCCAAGCCCATGGACCTGAAACGGACTTCACCTTGCGGCATCATGCTCCTGTGTGTTGCGATTTCTTTTTTCACAAGCGTTTTCACCCGGAGCGTTCTCGGTGCTGAAGCTCCTGCGGATTGGACTATCCTCGTCTACGGTCATGCCGATCACAATCTGACCCCTTCGCTGATCATCGATATGGAGGAGATGGAGGCGGCCGGTAGTGCACCCGGGTTCAATATCGTGGTGCAGGCGGACTTTGACGCCAATGCTGGTCCAGAGCGATTGCGCGGCCTGCCCACGGAGCACGCGAGCGGGATCACGCGCTTCCTGATCCAACCCGACAACGACCGCAGCCGTATCACGAGTCCTTCGGTGGGAAAACTGCCGGAAAGCAACAACATGGATTCGCCGGCGACGCTCATGGACTTCATCCGCTGGGGTGTGCAGACCTATCCGGCAAAACGTTATGGTTTCGTCTTTTGGAATCACGGAGGCCAGTGGACTGGGTTTGGAGGCGATTCGCAGGACGGCACCTTGGATCCTCGCTCCAAAGGAATCCTTACGACTCGCCAGATTCGCGATGCATTGCAAGCCACGGGGCCGGGGTTGGGTGTGGCTCGGTGGGATTTTATCGGGTTCGACACCTGTCTCATGGGTGGCGTGGAAATCCTCGCGGACTTTGTTGGGTTGACGGATGTTTTTATCGCATGCCCGGAAATTGATTACGGCGACGGATGGGACTATGGAGCGAGCTTCGGGTATTTGAAGAACAACCGCTCCGTTACGGCGCTGGAATTTGGCCGCAAGGAAACGGAACATTGGCAAGCGCATCACTTTCAACCCCAAAACCAGACGGACCTTGCCTTGGCGGCGCACGCCGCGTATGACCTGACACGTTTCGGCGATGTGCAATTGAAGTTGTTCACGTTTGCCGCCTCGCTAAAAGCCGCGAACGCGGCTGGTAGCATTGCATTGGCGCGGCACCGAAACGAAACCACGAGTTACTATATTACTGGGCGCGATCAACTCGGCCAATCGACGCGGTTCATCGATATTGGCGAATTTGCGCGGCGGATTTCGCGAGACACGTCGGTCGGCAACGCGTTGACTGCGGCTGCTTCTGACTTCGCCAACAGTGTCGAAGGCATGGTGGTTGGAAAGTCACTGGGATCGAGCAAACAAGACGCCTTGGGTCTCTCGATTTTTTACCCGATTGCCGGCTTGGAGAAGGAGGCCGAGTATGAGGCATTGACCTTCACGCAAACCCCTGGCGCATCCTGGTTGGATTTCCTCCGCGCAGTCGCCGCCGGCGGTGGCGCCGGTACTCCTCCCGTCGTCACGCAGGCCCCACCGCCATCAGGAAGCGCGGACATGGTCTTTATTACGCCCACCCCGCCTGGGGCACCTTCCGTGAGCCCTCGCCAAGTCGATCTCCAAATCGAAAGCCCGGACACGGCCCGGATCAGCGCAGCCATTGCGGTCATTCCGCAACCGAATGTGGTTCTGTATCTCTCGGAAGTGGTCGGCAGCTTGATCCCTGGCCCAGGGGGTTACCGCATCCTGTGGAACGGTGGGTTGCCGGTGTTAACTGGGGCGGATCCACTTGCGGCCCCATTTCTCGGTTCGTTCTTCGATCCCTACGGCAGCGGCTTTTTGATGAGCATTGCCGAATATATTATCCCGGACTTTATCGAGCCGGAGTTCAGCGAAGTTTTCTATGTGATTCTCGTGAGCACGATCGATGACCAGGGGAATGGCCAGGTGATCTCCATCCTGGATGCCGAGTCGGATTCGCTGGCGCCCGAGCCGATCGAAGCGTATCCGGGCGATTACCTGCGTCCGGTCTACTTTGCCGAATCGCGCCAAGGGCCAGACCCTGAGTTGTGGCCGATCGAACTGGTCCCGGCCAATGATGCGGTGGAAATCACCGAGAACGGCCTGGCGGACCTCAAAATTCGCACCCTGCCGGTGCAACAAGGAACCTATTACATGGAGCTGAGCGTGCTGGATCTGTTTGACAATGAGACCACACTGGGCGGCTTGTCTGTGGATGTCGGAGGCCCCACGGGCGCACAGGGTCCGCGGATTACCACGCAACCACAAAGCCAAACCATCGCCGCCGGCAGTCGGGTGACCTTCACCATGGCGGCGACAGGGGATGGCCCGCTGAATTATCAGTGGCGATTGGATCGGCAGAACATCCATGGCGCAACTCAATCGACGTTCGAAATTTCTGACGTGAACGAATCGAAGGCCGGAATTTACACGGTTCTAGTGAGCGGGCCGGGTGGTTCTGCGACAAGCGTGGAAGCCCGCCTGGTGGTCACGGGTGGAGTGCAGCCCCGTCCAAAGCTCGAGGTGCTGGGACTCAATGCTCAGGGAAACTTCGGCTTGAAGTTCAACGGATCGGCGGGCGTGACTTACATCGTGGAATCGTCGGAAGACCTGAAGACCTGGAAGGAGGTGTCGCGCGGCACACCGGTCAACGGCACGGTCACTTACACCGACCCGAACACACGCACCTCGAAGAATTCGTTCTTCCGCGTCCGGCAGTAGCACGCAAGTATAGGGTTGCTAACACACCAAAACGAGACCAAGCCTCACGAGGTTTTGTCGGTCACCAAGCCATGCTATTCGTTACCATGGGCCTGGACGTAAAACAGCCTGGATTCGAGGATTCAGCTGTTGGATGTTTCTTCCATGCCGCGAGTTCATACCCGATTCTGGTGCGTGACACGCATCGCATTCATTGGGTGGATGTTGACCCTCGGTGTCGAGGTGAAGTCTGAGGCAACGAAACTCGATTACAATCGAGACGTACGGCCGGTCCTATCCGATGCTTGTTTTCGGTGTCACGGGCCGGATCGAAAGCGAGTGAAAGGTGGCCTGCGATTGGATGGCCGCGAGGAGGCGCTCAAGCGGTTGAACTCTGGAAGAACAGCCATTGTTCCAGGGCAACCGGAGGTTAGCGAACTGGTGCGACGGATATTCGCAGCTGACCCGGAGGAATTGATGCCACCGCCAGATTCCCATAAGTCATTGACAAAACCTCAACGTGAGCTGCTTCGGCAGTGGATCCGAGAAGGGGCGGAGTATGCACCGCACTGGGCGTTTGATCCCCCTAGGAATCCTGTGCCGCCCGAGGAGCTTCAAACCGGCTGGGTGCGAAATGCAATGGACCGTTTGGCTTGGGCTCACGTTGGGCTGTGCCGAGTGTCATGACCACAAGTTCGATCCCATTTCACAGGTGGATTACTATCGATTGTTCGCGTTGTTCAACCAGATCGAACACTCGGGGGAAGGGTTTGCTCAGGGTGGGGCCGATATGGAATTCCCTATCGGACAACAAAGAACCGTGAAGGTACCCGTGATGAAGGAATTGGTTCAGCCGCGAGCGACGCATGTTCATCTGCGCCGCAATTTCCTGACGCCTGGGGAACGTGTCTTGCCAGGGATTCCTGCCGTGTTTCGTCACCCTCAACAAGCGCAACCCACGAATCGATTGGAGTTCGCCCGTTGGCTGGTCAGCGGAACCAATCCGCTCGTGGCCCGCGTCGTGGTGAATCAGTGCTGGCAAGTTTACTTTGGTCAGGGCTTCGTACGTACACCGGCGGATTTTGGTCTTCAAGGGGAGCCGCCGCCGCATCCAGAGTTACTGGATTGGTTGGCCTGTGAATTTGTGGATTCAGGTTGGAATATGAAACGGCTCCATCGATTGATCGTGACTTGGGCCACCTACCTACAAACGGCGAGTATCCCTCGGGATCACCTCGCCAGGGATCCGGAGAACCGCTGGTTGTCATGGATGCCCCGGCTGCGACTTCCCGGAGAGCAGATTCGCGATCAGGCATTGTTCTTGGCTGGCATGCTCCGGCCTTTTGGTGGTGGGCCCAGTGTATTTCCGCCGCAGCCCGGACACTACTGGGAAGACCGGGATTTACCCGGAAAATGGACAGCCAGCCAGGGGGACGATCGGCACCGCAAATCCATGTATATCCATTGGCGCCGAATGGCGCTGCATCCGACATTGGAACTGCTGGATACTCCAGGGAGAGCCGTCTGCACGGCGAAACGCACCATTTCAAACCCTCCCTACCCAAGCCTTGGTCACGCTAAACGACCCTATCTTCGTCGAGGCCGCCCGAGCTCTGGCGGACCGTGTTTTGCAAAGCGCCGAGGATCCTTCCCATCGCCTCGAGATGGCTTTTCGGCTTTGTCTAAGTCGCCTTCCGGATGTTGCGGAACGTCAGCAGTCGATGGAGTTCCTCAGGTCCTACAGCGGTGATATGCGCGATGCGTGGACCAGCCTGGCAACGGTGCTGTTGAATCTCGACGAAACTCTGAACCGCCCATGAACAGGCACCTCACACGTCGAGCATTCCTGGGCCGTTCCGCTGCTGGAATTGGGATGATCGGACTTGCCAGCTTATATCGTGTTGACCTCGGGAGTGAGTGATGGACAGCCATTATTGCAGAGTTTTTTTTGGCCGGGTTTTCTGGAGTCGAAATATGCGGGCGTGCCATTTCGCAATAGCGGCGCCCCCGTGCTACACTTGGCGAATCCGGAGGGCGTGACGCCTGAGAACCGACGTCGAGAGTTAGATCTGGTTCGATGGATGAACCAGCGACAGTTCGCCGCCTTGGGAGACCCGGAGATCGAGTCAAGAATTGAGTCTTACGAGATGGCGTTTCGAATGCAGACGAGTGTCCCTGAACTGACGGATTTGAACCATGAGTCGCCAGCCATGCTGAACTTCTACGGGGCGGATCCAACCAAACCCTCATTCGCTCGAAACTGTCTGTTAGCCCGGCGTTTGATCGAAAAAGGAGTGCGGTTTGTTCAGCTTTACGACCGAGGTTGGGACTCTCATACGAACATGGATCTGGAACATCGTCGGCAGTGTGCCGCGGCGGACCGACCGATTGCCGCGCTGATCGCGGATTTGAAACAGCGTGGATTGCTGGACGACACGCTGGTGATCTGGGGCGGCGAATTCGGTCGCACTCCTGTGGCCCAGATCTCTGGGAAGACCTGGGGGCGAGATCACCATCCGCATGGGTTTACCATGTGGATGGCGGGTGGTGGGACGAAGCCCGGACTGACCTTTGGCAACACCGATGACTATGGGTATCATGCCGTGGAAAACCCGGTCCATGTCCACGATCTGCACGCCACGGTGCTGCACCTCCTGGGAATCGATCATGAGCGGCTCACAGTCCGCACACAGGGACGAGACTACCGCCTGACCGATGTGGCTGGGCGTGTGGTCAAGCCGTTGCTGGCATGAGGTTCGACCAAGGACTGAGTTCACGGGATCTGGCACCGGAATCAGAGGAGTCAATGGATGCTTTCTGTTAGACGGCGTTGGCGGCACGTCGGTTCCTTCGCCGAATCGATCCAATTGGATTGGTCCGGTTGGTGAATTGATTAGCCCGTTTCACGGTGAGGTTCCGTGTGAAATTGCCCGTGACTGGTTGGTGGCAAAGTTCCGGGCGATCCCTAGTGAGCGGATCGTGGACTGTACTTCTTGTCGTTCTCTGCGTCCTTCCCGTCTCTGCGGTGCCAATCTGTTTCGAAGCGAGCTTGGCAAAGAGGTTTGAGAGCTAAGGCATGCGGTTTGCGAATTGCGTCGATGAGTTTTGAAGATTGGATCATTGGATATCGTCGTCGTTCCATCATGTCGTGTTTTGGCCTGCCGTAGTCACCCCTGCCGCCTGAGGCGAACGAGAGTGGCCGTGAGCGAACGGTGTTACCACCCCAATGGGTTTCAAGGAGTCCGCATTGGGGTGTAGTAAATCTTGAACAGTTCGTGGCGACCTTCGGCTGAAGAGCGGGACAGGGATCTGCGCGCATGTTTCGGACCTGTTGGTGAGGAGCCT
>SXGT01014440.1_pt1 | contig 13733 bp, 12 predicted proteins | sample 3176221 | NCBI WGS metagenome assembly SXGT01 (sample SAMN11356862, study PRJNA531348) | freshwater metagenome | isolation source: freshwater sample F1-120 | place: China: Fuxian Lake, Yuxi | collected 2017-12-25 | reverse complement strand
CCTGGCCCTGGTCGCAGTCGATGCTTGCCGAGCACGCTGCGGCCCTGACTCCCGAGCAGCGCCGCGCCATCCTGTGCGACAACGTTGCCGAGCTCTACGGCATCGATCTGCAAACGCTCGGCGCGTGAGCGGTGGCCGCTCGCCCGGCGAGCCTCGATCCGCCCACGCGGCGTGCGTGTGCGGTGGCCCGAGGCACGGTGACGGGCGGGTCGGTCTCGCCGCGGCGGCGCGAGTCCCGACGCTCCCGACGACTGGCGGGCCCGCCCGCGGCGTGAGAGGAGTCCGCCGTGTCTGCCGAGCCAGACGGGCTTGCGGCGTTCCCGCCCGAGAGTGACCGCTACCGGGCGCGGCTGATCCTGCTGCACGGGCTGTGGACCGCACCCGGAATCTGGCGCGCGGTTGCGCTGGCCTTCGCGCATCGCGGGTGGTGGTGTGAGGCCCCGAACCTGCGCGTCGACGGTGGTGGCCTCGAATCGTGGCAAGGTGCGGCCGGCGCGGCGATCGAGCTCGGCGATCGCCCCGCGATTGCGATCGGCTACGACCTGGGGGCGCTGGTGGCGCTCGAACTGGCCAGCTGCGGACAGGTAGAAGCCGCGATCGCCATCGCACCCCCGCTCGACGGCCTCGGGAGGGCGCTGGGGTGGGGGAGCCGGCTCGGCGCGCGGCTAGGGGTCGGCCCGGTCGCGCCCCCGGCCCTCGGTCACGCATGGCTCGACCCCGGGCCTGGTGCCCGGCCGGGGCTCGCGGTCGCGGCCTTCCTCTGCCCCGAGAGCGCGGCCCTGATTGCGAGTTGTCGCGGCCGGGCGCTCCAACCCCGCGCTCTACGAGCGCCGGTATTGCTCGCGGACCAGGCGAGCGACCCGATGGCCTCGCGGTCGCTGATGCAGATCACCGCGGCCGGCCTCGAAGCCGATTTCGACGTCTTACCGGGCGGCCGGTTGCCGATGCTGGCAGCGCGGATCGACGCCTGGGTCTCCGTGCTCCAGCGCTGGCTCGTGCGCCGGCTGGGCCCGGAACTGCTGCTCTTGCGCGGCGACGAAGACCTGGTCGAGGACGCCTAGCAGGCTTGCTCGCAGCCCCCGGAAGCGGCGGCGTGTCCGGTCTTCTGTCGCGCAGTTGCCCCGGAGGCTCTCTCGGCAAGCCACGGAGCGTGGCACCGCTGGGGAGCGATGCTTCGGGCGACGCGCGGTACGTAGGGGGCTGTGTTGACAAGCCACGTAATCGCACCCCGGATGCGGCCGCGCGTCTATTCTGGCGCGGCGGGGACTGGGCTGGGGTCAGCTCTGGCGGCTGGGACCGGCGGGTGGGCGCGAGGCCGCCACGGGATCGCTCGGGGCAGGCGGCGCGGTCGGGGCAGGCGGGGTCGTGCCGATGGTGTGGAGGCCGCACTCGGTCTTGCCGCGTCCCGCCCAGCGGCCGGCGCGCTCGTCCTCGCCCGCCAGGATCGGGCGGGTGCAGGGCAGGCAACCGATGCTGGCGTAGCCCTGTTCGAACAGCGGATGCGGCGGGATGCCGTGCGCCTCCATGTACTCCCAGGTCGTTTTGGTGTGCCAGTTGGCCAGCGGATTGATCTTGACCAGACCGCTGCCGAGGCGTTCGACGATCGGCATACCGGCCCGCGTGCCGGCTTGATCGCGACGGCGGCCGTTGATCCAGCCGCGCACGCCACGCAGGGCCAACTGCATCGGCTCGACCTTGTTGATCTGGCAGCAGAGGTCGGGATTGCGATCCCAGAGATCATCGCCGTGACGGGCAATAAATTCAGGGCGCGGCATGACCGAGGAAAGATTCCGCACCTCGAGGCCAAAGAGCGTGGACAGCCGGTCGCGATAGGCGAGGGTTTCGGGGAAGTGGTAGCCGGTGTCGATGAAAAGAACCGGCGTGGCCGGGGCGATCTGGCGCAGCATATGCGCGATCACCACGCCCTCGTGCTGGAACGACATGGTCAGCACGGCGTCGGGAGCGAAGGTGGCCGAGGCCCAGCGCAGGATGTCCTCGGGCGTGGCGGTCTCGAACGTCGCACTCTGGCGTTCGATCTCGGTAGCCTCCATCTCAAGCATCTTTGGTCCGCGCTACCACCGATGACTCCCTGCGGCAATCGGAGTCCCAACCACGGTCGTCGACCCCCGGGGTTAGGCGCTTCGCCTCTGCCCGGGGGCAGCACTGCCGGCCGCACCCGGCGGCCGCGCGAGCGTGAGCCCGTAGCGGTGGAAGACCTCGGCCACCGTATCGTGATCGGCCTCGAGGGCGGCTTCGAGCGAGCGTGCTCCGACCTCGGCAGCGCGCTGCCGTTCTCCCGGCCAGAAGGGGAAAGCGTTGAGGAAACTCTCCTCGGTGTCGGAGGGTTCGATCAACACGATGTCGCCGTGGAAGCTCGGGTCCTCGCGGTACTGGTTGAGTCCCAGGTGCAGGCGCGAATGGAGCAGGGCCCGGAAGACCTGACTCATCACGGCAACCAGTCCGTGCTCGGCAAGCGGGGCGCCGCTGGCGTGCCGGTCGGCCGCCCCGGGGCGTGTAGAATTATTATATGGACGGAAGGGGTTGTAGCAGATTACAAGATCGGCCCCGTGCTCGATCGCGACGTCGATGTTGGCGGTTCGCCGGACGCTACCGTCGACGTAATCGACACCCTTGATGCGGGCCGGGCGGTAGAAGCCGGGCAATGCCGTGCTGGCCTGGACAGCCTCGGAGATCAGCAGGGCAGAATCCTCATCATGACCGAAGACCACCCGCTCTGCGGTGTCGAGATCGACCGCGGAGATATAGAGTTCGCGGCCCCTCTCCAGCAGGAGCGCACGGAAACTATTGGCGATGCCGCGCTCGGTGAAGCTGCGCCGCACGAAACGCTCGATCCGGCGATTGTCGAAAAGTCCCGACGGCAGGTAATCGAGCGGCATGGGCAAGGGGGGCGAGCCCGCGAGCAGACTGTCGGCCACCGCACTGGTCAGGCGGGTGAGGGTTTCGGGCCCGGGCTCGGCAAGCCAGGCCTCGAAAGGTTGGCGCAGTCGTGTGGCTGCCTCCGGGAGTCGCGCCAGCGCGTTGGCACCGACCCGCGGCAGCCAACCCACCAGAGCCGAGAGCAATTCGAGTGGCCGACCCAGAAACTCCTCGAGATTCGGGAAGTAGAGGTCAAGCACGCTGAGTTGGCCGAGTTCGCCCGGCCGGTCGTGGGCCTCGAGCATTTCCTCTGGGCTGATGCCGGCGGCGAGCGGGGCGGCAAGCAGGGCACCGGCCGAGAGTCCGACGAAGATGTCGAGATCCGTCACCTTGCGCCCGACCAGCATCGAATCGAGTGCAGCCAGGCCACCGAGTTCGAAGGCCCCGGCGGTCACGGCACCGCCCGCGAGCACGAGTGCCACCCGCGGCGAGACTTTCCGCGTGCGCGGGGTACTTTTCTGGATGACGGTGACGCCCATAACCTGAACCTGCGGCCTGGCAGCGGGCCGCGACCTCTCCTTCTCAGGATCTCGGAGCGCCCGGCTTTCGGCAATAGCCCTTGTGGGTGAGGGCCCGCTCGGTCGCCGCGAGGTCGGCCGGGGTGTCGGCGGTGTACCAGGGGCCCTCATAGAGGAAGCTGCCAAAATGGGCCCCGGCCTCGAAAAGCCGCGGGTAGAGATCGCGCATCGAGCTGAACGCCCCCTTTCGGGGCATGAGGCCGATCAGCTCGGGGGAGAGGACCTGGACCGAGGCGAACATGCCGAGTGTCAAGCCGTCGGCCGGTGCGCCACGGCCGAGGAAGCGCCGGATCCGGCCCGCCGAGTCGGCCCCGAAGAGGCCGTATTCGGCCGCCCGAGGGTCGTCGCGCAGCACCAGCGTGACCAGAGCCCCCGTGCGCGCGTGCTGCGCCAGGACCTGATCGAGGGGCACCTCGGAGATGACGTCGGCGTTGAGGACCACCAGCGGGCCACCCGCCGGAGCAGCCGCGTCGATGCCGAGGAGATCGGCGGCCTGACGGATGCCACCGCCGGTATCGAGCAGCGTCTCTTCGATTGAATAGCGGATGCGCAGGCCGCGTTCAGCACCGTCACCGATCGCGGCGACGATCCGCTCGGCGAGGTGGTGGACGTTGATCACGACGTCTTTGATGCCGTGCGCCAGGAGGAGATCCAGGCCGTAGTCGATCAGCGGTCGCCCGGCGGCTTCGACCAGCGGCTTGGGCACGTGCTCGGTGAGCGGCCGCAGGCGGCGGCCCAACCCCGCGGCGAGGATGAGCGCCCGGGGCGGGGGTCTCAAGTTCGTCCCGCTCATCCGAAGGTAGGGCTCCGCGCGGCGAGGGCTGCGGCGAGGGCCCGGTGGCCGGCCTCCTCGAGCGCCCGCCGCGAGCGCCGCGCCATCCGCGGCACGAAATCGAGGTAGCTCGACTTGCCGCGTTCGATCGCGAGGAAACCGAATCGGCCTATGACGCGCAGTGTGCGATAGGCGATCGCCTCGTTGAACTGGCGCTCGAGTTCATGGCGCGGCTGGGCGAGGTCGAAGCCACGCCGGCGCAGACCAGAGGTCCAGGCGTCGAGCAGGGCTGTCTCCTCGGCCGGGCCGATGAAGCGATCCGAGTCGCGGTCGCTGGCCAGACTGGCGAGATCGTAGAGGGCCGGCCCGAGCAGCGCGTCCTGAAAGTCGAGTAGGCGGAGTCGCCCTGCGGGATCGAGATGCAGGTTCCAGGCGTGGTAGTCGCGGTGCATCAGCACGACCGGCTGGGCCGCGATCCGGTCCCCTAGTCCCGCCAGCAGACGCTCGAGTTCGGGGTCGGCGTCAGCCAAGCGCGGCGGGCCCGAGAACGAAGGGGCCAGGCCGTAAGCGCTCGTCACTGCCAGCTCGCGCATGATCAGGCTGCTGTCGTAGCGGTCGTGGAAGGCGAAGCAGGCCGGATCGGGAGCCGCCGCGAGGCTGGCGAAACCGGCGAGCAGGTCGGCGGCTTCGCCGAGCCGATTCGGCCTTGTCTCCGGTGCATCGAGCAGTGCATCGGCAAGGGGGACCGCGCCGAGGTCCTCCTCGAGCAGGACGCCGGCGTTCTCGTCCACAAACCAAATTTCCGGGACGGGAACGCCGCGCTCGCGCAGAAAGCGCTGCACATTGACGAAGGGCAGCTCTGCTGACGCGGGGGCGCCGGCGATCTCCTCGCAAACGCGCCCGGCCTCGCCGGGGGGCAACAGCATCGCCATGCAGCTGCGTGGCGTAGATGCGCCGCCCCACAGTTCGAGCCGAACGTAGCGTCGCGTCGAGGCGTCGGCCGGCAGGGGATGGGCGGCGCCGAGGGTCGCGCCGGGCCAGCAGTGCTGCACCGCGGTTTCGAGCAGTTGCCGATCGGCCACCGCGGCTCCGTTAGCACGATGGGGCCGCACGCGGCACGAGGCGTGGGCATGAGGCCCGCGACTCGGCGCGTGATGTGAGCAGGAGAGGGCACGATCCCAAGGCGGGCCCAACGCGCCTTGGCCATCGTCGCGATCCGGCGCACGGTGTCGGAAAGAGAGCGCACGGGACGATGTTGCCGAACCCTCCGCGGGGGGTCGTGCGAGCACGCTCTGCGTTGACAGGCCGGGGGCCATTGCCTAGCTAGCCCACGCTCGCCTCGGCGGGCGTTGTCCGTTTTGGAGGAGAGGAGAACCGACCGCCTCGTACCGGTCGCCCGCGATGGAGCCTTACGCAGCACTGCTGGCGAGCTTCGCTCTCTGCGCCGTCGTGGCGGCCATCTTGGTCTGCGCGAGCTGGATCCTCGGCCCCAGGAACCCCACCGCGACCAAGCTCGAGGTCTTCGAGACCGGCAACCCATCGTCGGGTTCGTTGCGCGGGATTCGCTTCCCGGTCAAGTTCTATCTGGTGGCCATCTTCTTCGTGGTCTTCGACGTCGAAGTGGTCTTTCTCTACCCTTGGGCGGTCGTCCTGCGGCAGCTCGGGTGGGCCGGGCTGGTCGAGATGGCGGTGTTCGTGGCGATTCTGGGAGCGGGTCTGGCCTACGTCTGGAAGGCCGGCGCGCTCGAGTGGGATTAGGCGGAGGCGGGCGCAGTGGAGGTGTTCTTCTCATTGGCGAAGGTGGTGGTCGCCTTCGTCATCATCCTCCAGCTCACGCTGATCCTGCTCTGGGTCGAGCGCAAGGGATCCGCCCTGATCCAGGACCGCGTCGGGGCCAACCGCGCCAATCTCTTCGGCGGGCTGCTGCCCTTCAATCTCGGCATCGTCAATACCTGGATGGCCGATCCGCTCAAGCTCTTCCACAAGGAAGACATCGTGCCGGCGGATGCGGACCGCTTTCTGCACTGGCTCGCGCCCTTCGTCGGCATCGTGCCCCTCTTCCTCACCTTCGCGGTGATCCCCTTTGGCGACGTGCTGAAGGTGGGGGGCTTCACCATCGACCTGGTGGCAGCACCGATTCCCGCCAGCGTGCTCTTCGTTCTCGCGATGGCCTCGCTGGCGGTTTACGGCGTGGTCATCGGCGGCTGGGCTTCGAACTCGCGCTGGGCGTTTCTCGGCGGCGTGCGCGGTACGGCACAGATGATCTCCTACGAGCTGGCGCTGGGGCTTGCGATCGTGAGCGTCGTGCTGACCTACGGTTCGCTCGACCTTCAGGCGATCGCCCGCGCGCAGGGCGCGCTGATGTGGGGTGTCGTGCCGGCGTGGGGTGTTTTCTACCAGCCGGTGGCCCTCGTGCTGCTCTTCATCGCGGGCATGGCCGAATCCAAGCGCGCGCCTTTCGATTTGCCGGAGGCTGAATCAGAGCTTGTCGCGGGCTTCTTCACGGAGTACTCGGGCTCGAAGCAGTCGGTCTTCATGATGGCGGATTTTGTCGAGGTGGCGATCGTCGCCGCGCTGGTGACGACGCTCTTCTTCGGCGGCTGGCAGGTGCCCTGGCTCGGGCGCGAGGGCTTCCACTTCCCCGGCGGACTCGACATCGCCCTGCCGTCGCTCGTGGTGACGCTGCTGCAGATCGGTTCGTTCCTGCTCAAGCTCTTCATTTTTTGCTGGGTCCAGATCCTGGTCCGCTGGTCGCTGCCGCGGATGCGCTATGACCATTTGATGGCGTTTGGCTGGAAGCGCTTGCTGCCGATCGGACTCGTAAACCTCGTCGTCACGGCGGTGTTCGTGCTCGCGTTCGAGGGCTGGACGGTCCGATGATCGCGTTCTGGGTCGTCGCCCTGCTCGCCATCGCCGGTGCGCTGGTGGTGGTGCTCCACCGCAACCCGGTCTACTCCGCCCTCGGACTGGTCTTGACGCTCTTCCAGGTGGCGGTGATCTTCGCCCTGCTGGAGGCGCCGCTGCTCGCCCTCTTGCAGGTGATCGTCTACGCCGGCGCGATCGTCGTCCTGTTCCTGTTCGTCATCATGTTGCTTGCACTCGAACCCGAGAAGCGACTGGCGGCGCCCTTTCCGGTCGCGGTGGCGGGGCTCGTGCTTGCCGGCCTGCTCGGCTTTGCTCTCGCGGCGGCGTCAACCGTACCGCTGGCCGGGGCCGGGCAGGGAGCACTGCCGGCGGGTTTCGGTTCGCCCGAGAGCCTGGCGGCGAGTCTCTTCGGCGCCCATCTGCTGCCCTTCGAGCTGACCAGCGTGCTCTTGCTCGTGGCCGTCGTGGGCGCGGTCGTGCTTGCCCGGCGGAGGAGCTGAAGCATGAACGTCCCTGTCGAGTTTCCGCTCGGACTCGCCGCGGCGCTGTTTGCGATCGGCGCTTTCGGAGTGGTCTTTCGCCGCAGCGTCATCGTGGTGCTGATGTGTGTCGAACTGATGCTCAACGCGGTCAACGTGACTTTCGTGGCGCTGGCGCGCGAACTCGGTGCGATGGCGGGCCAGACCGCGGTCTTTTTCGTGATCACCGTTGCCGCGGCCGAGGTCGCCGTCGGTCTGGCGATTCTGCTGGTCGCTTTCTCACGGCGCAGGACGCTCGACGGCGACCAGTTTGCGTCGTTGCGCGGCTAGCGCGGCGGGCCGAATGTCGATGAGGGTGGATTGATGCCGGAGATCCAGACCGATCTGCTGCGATGGATCGTGGCAGCACCGCTCCTTGGCGTGGTGCTCAACATCGCGGCGGCGCTGGGTAACCGCGCGAAGCTGGCGCGGCTGGTCGGGCCCGCGTCTGTGATCGTGGCCTTCGGGCTCGCGCTGGTGGCGGTGCTTCGGCTCGCGGCCGAACCCGCCGGTGCCGCGCTCGTCGATGACGTCTACGGCTGGATCGAGGCGGGACCGCTCGCGGTCAATCTCGCGTTCCGTGTCGATGCCCTGACCGCGATGATGCTGCTGATCATCACCGGCATCGGCTCGCTGATTCATATCTACGCGCTCGGCTACATGGATCACGAGCCCGATGTGGCGCGCTTTTTTGCCTACATGAACCTCTTCGTCGCCTCGATGCTGGTGCTGGTGCTTGCCGATTCGCTGGCGTTGCTCTTCGTCGGCTGGGAAGGCGTGGGCGCGTGTTCGTACCTGCTGATCGGATTCTGGTACGCCGAGCGGGCCAATGCCGACGCGGGGCAGAAGGCGATGATCGCCAACCGGGTCGGCGACGCGGCCTTTCTGATCGGAATGTTCATCCTCTTCTGGGGCATGAACGCGCTGCATCTGCCCTCGCTGAAATTGAGCGCGATCAACGCCGCGGCCCCGCTCCTCGCCTCGGCGATGCCGTGGCTGCCGACGCTGGTCTGCCTGCTCCTGCTGGTGGGTGCCACCGGCAAGTCGGCACAGATTCCGCTCTATGTCTGGCTGCCCGATGCGATGGCCGGCCCGACCCCGGTCTCAGCACTCATCCACGTCGCGACGATGGTCACCGCAGGCGTCTACATGATCGCCAGACTCTCGTTTCTCTACGCCCAGGCACCCGTGGCGATGGATGTGGTCGCGCTGGTCGGCGCCTCGACCTGCCTCTTCGCTGCCACGATCGCGTTGGTGCAGGATGATCTGAAGAAGGTGCTTGCATACTCGACCGTCTCGCAGATCGGCTACATGGTCCTCGGTGTCGGCGTGGGCGCCTTCTCGGCGGGGCTCTTCCACCTGCTGACGCACGCTCTCTTCAAGGCGCTTCTCTTCCTTGCCGCGGGTGCGGTGATGCACGCCATGCACGGCGAGATCCGCATGTCGAAGCTCGGCGGCCTCGGCGCAAAGATGCCGATCACGTCCAAAGTATTTCTGGTCGGCAGTCTGGCGATCGCGGGCGTGCCCGGATTCTCCGGCTTCTTCTCCAAGGACATGGTGCTCGAGGCGGCCTTCGCTGGCGGCCACCGCGTGGCCTGGCTGCTCGGTCTGATGGGGGCGGCCTGCACGGCGTTCTACATCTTCCGCGCTTACTTCCTGACCTTTCGCACCGAGGTCCGCGCCGAACCGGAGAAGATGGCCCATCTCCACGAGATGCCTCCCGTGATGACCGTGCCGCTGATGATTCTGGCGCTCGGAGCCGTGGCGATCGGCTGGCTCGGCCTGCCCGGCGGCTTTCTCTGGGGCAACGTGCTGGGCGAGTGGCTCGCACCGGTGCTGGCGCGGGCTCCCGGACACCATGCCCATCTCTCTGCCGCAACGCTGCTGGGCTTGATGGGGCTGGCTACCACTGCGGCGCTCGCCGGGATCGCGCTGGCGTGGGTCTTCTACGTGCGTTCGCCCGCGCTTGCGGGGCGGCTGGCCGCGCGCTCGGGCGCGGCCTATCGCCTGCTGTGGAACAAGTATTGGATCGATGAGATCTACGACGGCCTCTTCGTGCGTTCCTATGCCGCCTGGTCGCGCTTTGCGTGGCGCGTGGTCGATACCACCATCGTCGATGGTCTGGTCAATGGAGTGGGTCAGTCGGTGACGCTGTTGGCCGGACTCTGGCGCCGCGTGCAGAGTGGCGATCTCCAACACTACGCGCTCGCCACGTTGGCCGGGGCCGTGACCCTGGTGGGCGGGGCCTGGGCGCTCACGGCGGGCTTTTAGGCAAGATCATGGATCTCCCGATTCTATCACTGCTCGTCTTCTCGCCGCTGGTGCTCGGGCTCGTGCTTCTGCTGCTGCCGGACGAGCCGTTCGCGATCCCGCGCCGCACCGCGTTCATCTTCTCGCTCGTGCCGCTCTTCTTCTCGGTGCTGATGCTCTGTCGCTTCGAGGCCGGAGTAGGCGAGCTCCAGCTCGTCGAGGTGGTGTCGTGGATGCCGTCGCTCGGCGTCGACTACTCGGTCGGTGTCGACGGGTTCTCGCTCTGGCTCGTGCTTCTCACGACCATCCTGACGCCGGCGATCATGCTGGCCTCGTGGACCGACATCAAGCACCGGGTGAAGGAGTTCATGTTCTTCATGCTGGTGCTCGAATGGGGGATGCTCGGCGCGTTGGTCGCGATCGATTTGTTCCTCTTCTTCCTCTTCTGGGAGCTGATGCTCTTCCCGATGGCGTTCGTGGTCGCCATCTGGGGTGGACCGCGGCGGCGCTACGCCACCTACAAGTTCGTCCTCTACACCATGGCCGGTAGCGCACTGATGCTGGTGGGCATCGTCTATCTGGTGCTGGCCCACGCGAAATCGGCACCGCTGAGCTTCGACATCCTCTCGCTCTACGACACCCCACTCACCCGGCTGGAGCAGACGCTGCTCTTCTGGTCGTTTGCGCTCGCATTCTTCGTCAAGATCCCGATGTTCCCGCTGCATACCTGGCTGCCCGATGCGCATACCGAGGCGCCGACGGGTGGTTCAGTCGACCTTGCCGGCGTTCTGCTGAAGATGGGTGCCTACGCTTTTCTGCGCTTTGCGATCCCGCTCTTCCCGCTGGCGGCCGAGAATGCCTTTCCGATCGTCATGGCGCTGGCGGTGTTCGGGATCGTCTACGGGGCGATGGTGGCCTACCCACAGCCCGACATGAAGCGGTTGGTCGCCTACTCGTCGGTCAGCCACATGGGCTTCGTCATGCTCGGGCTCTATGCCTTCGATGTGACCGGCATGACGGGGGGCGTGTTGCAGATGGTCAACCACGGTCTCACGACGGGCGGACTCTTCCTGCTGATCGGCTTTGTCTACGACCGCACGCATACCCGCCAGATCGAGAGCTACGGCGGCATCTGGGCGATTGTGCCGGTGTTCTCGGCGTTCTTCCTCGTGGTCACGCTGGCGTCGATCGGTCTGCCCGGCACCAACTCGTTCGTGGGCGAGTTCCTGATTCTGCTGGGAGCGTTCCGCACGCACCCGACAGCGGCCGTCGTCGCGACCTCGGGAGTCGTGCTGGGCGCGGTCTACATGCTGACCATGTTCAAGCGCGTGGTCTTCGGACCGGTGCGCCACGAGGCTCTGCGCGGTCTCACCGACCTGTCGTGCCGTGAAATCGTGGCGCTCGTCCCGGTGGTGGTGCTGATCTTCTGGATCGGGCTCTACCCGAAACCCTTCCTCGATCGCATCGAGCCTTCCGTCGAACTCTTGCTGGCGCGGGTCGAGAGGGCGGGTGCGACCCGCTACCTCGACGGCGCGGCGGGTGGCGTGACGATGCAGGTCGGGGGAGTGGCGCGATGACTCCGCTCGTCTTCAGCCCGGCGCACATGGCCGCGATCGCGCCCTTTGCCTTCCTCGTGGTGGCGGCGATCGCGATTTTGCTCCAGGAGGCTTTCGACCCGGCCCACGAGGCGCCCGAGCGGACGCTCTGGTTGTCGCTGCTCGCGCTGGTGGCGACGGCGGGCCTCGGCATCGCGTGCGTCTCCGAGGGCAACCTGGCCTTCGGGGGGACCTGGGCCTGGGATCGGGTCGCGCTCTACGGTTCGATGGTCTGTCTGCTCGCGGGGGGACTTTCGCTGGCGCTGGTCGTCGACCACATGCCGGTGATCGGGGTGCGCGCGCGCGAGGTCTACCCGCTCGTGCTTTTCGCGGTCGCCGGCATGATGGTGATGTGTGCCGCGCGTGATCTGCTGGTCCTCTTCCTCGGACTCGAGATCATGTCGGTGCCCGCCTATGTGCTGGCGGGCTTGCATCGCAGCGACGACGCTTCGGCCGAAGCGTCGCTCAAGTATTTCGTGCTCGGTGCGCTGGCCAGCGCCTTTCTGCTCTACGGCATCGCGCTGATCTGGGGCGCGACCGGCGCCACGAGTTACGCCGGCGTGGCGGCCGGTCTCGGCGCAGCCCCCCGGCTCATGGCTCTGGCGGGACTCGGTCTGCTGCTCGTCGGGTTCGGCTTCAAGATCGGTTTGGTTCCGTTCCACTTCTGGGCGCCCGATGTCTACCAGGGTGCGCCGACCTCGATCACCGCCCTGATGACGGTCGGCGTCAAGGCCGCTGCGGTGCTCGGGCTTGCCCGCCTCTTGCTCGAAGGCCTGGCCCCCCTGGCGATCGGTTGGGGGATGGTCCTGTGGTGGACCAGCGTGCTGACCATGACGCTTGCCAACGTCGTCGCGCTGGCCCAGACCAACGTCAAGCGCATGCTGGCCTACTCGAGCCTGGCGCATGCCGGCTACCTGGTCGCAGCGCTGGCGGCGGGGACGCCACGCGCCGGCGGTGCCGCACTCTTCTACCTGCTGACCTACGCCCTGATGACCATCGGAGCCTTCGGTGTGCTCGTCGCCGTCGCCGGCGAGGGCGAGCCGCGGGACGGTGCTGCGGATTTCGCCGGCCTGGCCGAGCGCCGGCCGATGCTCGCCGGTGCGATGACCATCTTCCTCTTCTCGCTGATGGGCATCCCGCCGCTGGCCGGCTTCGCCGGCAAGCTCTATCTGATCGAAGCAATCGTCGTGGCGGGTGATGTCGGTCTGGCTACTATTCTGATCCTGAACAGCGTGGTGGCCGGCTTCTATTATCTCAGGGTCATCCTCGACATGTTCACGCGCGACCCGGTCGGCGAGGCCCCGGTCATTGATGCCCGGCCCTATGTCGCCGGATGTCTCTTCGTGGCGATGGTCGCCACGATCTTTCTTGGCGTCTTCCCAGATATGGCGCTTGATGCAGCGCGAGAGGCCTTTACGGCCTTGCGCCAGGTCGCCCCGGCCTAGGGCGACGGACCGGCCTGTGGGGCTCGGCCGGGAGGCCTCTGGTCGGGCGCCGGTGGGCCGAGGCCGGCGAGGGAGGTTCCACGGGCGCGCCAGTGGTGGCGGCGACGCGTTGCGCGCCGATCGAGCAACGGGCGTAGCCGCGGCCCCGCAGATGGTGGCGGGTCGGCCCGAGCGGGGTCGGGGCGGATCGTGCATTTGAGCAAGACATCGCGCAGATGCTGGCGATGCTCCCCCGTCTCACCGCTCGAAGGTCCTGTAATTTCCGCCAGTTATCATCTTCGGGTGAGGGGTCTCTGGCATCAGGCTTGCGCAATCAGGGCGCTTGCGGTGCGGGGGTGCCGCGGGGCGGCAAGGGCCGCTCCGCGCCGAGGAACGATCTCGATGATGGGGACGCAGCAGGGCGATGGGCGGTGTGGGCTGGCGCGAGTTGCGCTCGGCGTCGCGTTGCAACTGGTGGCCCTCCTCAGTCTCCGCCCGGCCGATGCGGAGCAGACGCCCGAGCCCCCGGAACTCCGCGAACTCCGCCTCGAGCCCACGGCACTGACGCTTCGCCCCGGGGCGACGGCCAACCTGCGGGCGATCGGAATTTTCGATGACGAGAGCGAGCGCGATCTCACCTCCGAGTGCACCTTCGAGTCGCGGGATCCGGATGTGGCCGAGGTCTCGGGCCGGATTGTGCGGGCACTCGGTGCGGGCACCGCGACCATCCGCGGCGAGCACGAGGCGACGGGAACCCGCTCCGACAACGGTGTCGAGGTGCTCGTTCCCGGCATCGTGTCGATCGCCCTCTCGCCAGCGCACGCGACTCTCTCGGGGGGGCAGTCCGTGCAGGT
>SXGT01947141.1_pt1 | contig 13734 bp, 13 predicted proteins | sample 3176221 | NCBI WGS metagenome assembly SXGT01 (sample SAMN11356862, study PRJNA531348) | freshwater metagenome | isolation source: freshwater sample F1-120 | place: China: Fuxian Lake, Yuxi | collected 2017-12-25 | reverse complement strand
GTGCCTGCTCGCGAACGACGGACGGCTCGTGGGTGGTCAGGGCCTCGACCACCCGACGGTGGAGCGGGCTGTCCTTGTCGCGCTTGAGGCGTGCCACGAGATCGCCCACGTTGCTCAAGCCCTCGCGGCGCGCGAGCGGCATCAGCCGAGCTTCCGCGAGATATTCCTTGCCCGGCTCGAGGACGATCGCCGAACGGTCGTGGACCAGCTCCGAGATGAAGCGAAACTCGGCCACGTCGATCGCACCAGCCGCCCCCGTTCCCAAGGCACTCATGCCGCCCCTCCCGCCAGAACCCGGCCGTGCGGCGTCCTGGCTTCGACCCGGCGACGGATATCAAGGGCGATCCGATCGAGCGGCAGTACTGCATCCGCAAGCCCAGCATTCGCCACGAAACCGGGCATTCCCCAGACCACCGAACTCTCCTCGTCCTGCACGATCACCTGCCCTCCCACATCGACGATCTCGCGCGCCCCGATCATCCCGTCCTGGCCCATCCCGGTGAGCACGACGCCGAGCACGCCTGCCCCGATCGTTCGGGCGGCGCTGCGGAAGAGGACATCGACCGCCGGCCGGCAGGAGTTCTCGGGCGGATCCTCGGTGGTGACGAGACCCCATCCCGTGGCCAGTCGTCGTACGGAGATATGAAAACCTCCGGGCGCCACCCAGACGCGGCCGGGCTGGAGCGGCGCCACATTGCCGACCTCCGCCACCGCCAAGGGCGAGGCCCCGTCAAGCCGCTGCGCCAGGGACCGAGTGAAGACCGGCGGCATGTGCTGCACGATCGCGATCGGCACCCGCAGATCCGCCGGCAGTGCGGGCACGATTCGCGCCAGGGCATTGGGCCCACCCGTCGAGACACCGATCACGACCAGTTCCACAGCGCGCGAGGGCCGTGGCAGCGTGGCGCGCGGAACGGTCGGCCTTGCGGCCGCTCCCGACGGGGCGCCGGGCCGGCAGAGAGCGCGCAGCTTCGGCAGCAGCTCGGAAGCCACCTGCGCCAGGGCCTCGGCGGGCGTCTTGCCCGCGCGCGGCTTGGTCACGTAGTCGCTGGCGCCCCGCTCGAGGGCTTCCAGCGTCGTCACGGCACCCCGCTCGGTCAGCGTGCTGAACATCACGATCGGCAGGCGCGGCCAGCGCCGGCGAATCTCGGTGATGACATCGAGCCCCGACATTCCAGGCATCTCGACGTCGAGCGTGACCGCGTCGGGCGCGAGCTGCACCAAGCGCGCCAGCCCGATCGGACCATTGGCGGCGACGCCCGCGACTTCGAAATCGGGATGGCTCGTGATCGCGTCCTGGAGCAGGCGACGGATGACGACCGAGTCGTCGATGACCAGCACACGAATCGGCAGCATCGCGACCTCAGGCGGCCAGCACGCCGAGCAGAGTCAGCTTCTCGGCCAGGGCATCGGCCACGAAGGGCTTCATGAGATACTCGTTGGCACCGGCCTCGAGCGCCCGGACCACTTGATCGGTTTCGGTTTCGGTGGTCACCATCATGAGCTGGATGTCCGCCCAGTCGGGCTTCCCGCGCACCTCCAGCACGAAGCTCAGGCCGTCCATGTGCGGCATGTTCCAGTCGACCAGCACGATCGACCAGCCGCTCTCGGCGCGCAGCACCTCGAGAGCCTGAAGTCCGTCGCCGGCTTCGCCGACTTCGAACCCGAGCTGACGGAGCTGGCGACCGAGCAGCATTCGCATTGCCTTGGAGTCATCGACCACGAGCGCTCGCATGGGACCTCCCGAGTCAGGCCGCCGCCGCTTCGGCACGGCGGTCGAAGTCCAGAACACGCGCGGGGTCAACGACCAGAAGGAGCGCGCCATCGAGTTTGAAAACGCCGCGCACGATCTCGCGCGAGACACCCCGCAGATTCTCCGGCGGCAGCTCGAAGGCATCGTCAGGGACCGTGATCACATCGCCGATGCGATCGACCAGCAGGCTGACGGGCCCGTCGTCGGTCTGGAGCACGACGTTCATCGGCAGCGTACCGTCGGGCCGATCGGGCAAGCCGAGGCGCCGGCGCAGGTCCACCGCCAGCACGATCTGCCCGCGCAGATTGATCAGGCCGCGAATCACCGGCGACGAGAGCGGGACGCGGGTCATGTTCTGGTAGCGCAGGACCTCCTGCACTTGCTTGACCTCGACCCCGAAATATTCGTTGCCAAGGTAGTAGGTGGCGTACTGTCGAGCCATCGTCTTGTCTCCTCAGGCCGCGACACGCGTCTGCGTGTCGACGACCAGATCATCCATCAGCGTATCGACGTCCACGAGATCGGTGACCTTGCCTTGCAGGACGACCGACCCGAGAAGCCCCTTCTGCGACAGGCGTCGGCGCAGTTCGATATTCTCCTCGACGATGTCGAGGATCCGATCGACCACCAGCCCCACGCTCTCTCCGTCGCGACTGCAGACAACGACCTGAAGGACCCCGGCCTCTTCGTCGCCGTTCGCCCGCAGAGAGCTCCCGACGAGATCGGCGAGACGTTTCAAGGGCAGCAGGGCGTCGCGATACTGGACGACCTCCTGGCCCCCCGAAGTCTCGACGCGCCCGACGGAGAACTCCTCGAGCCGATCGACCGCGGAGAGGGCCAGTCCAAGCCGGCCTGTCTCGCCGACGCCGACGACCAGGATCGCGTCCGTGGCCTTCGCCTCTTCCTCGCTCCCGGCCTCGCCCGACGCCCGGGCCTGCGCCCCAACCCCCTGCTCGTGCGAACTGCCAACGAGCCCCACTTCCTGGCCGAGACCAAGCACGTCGAGGATGAGTGCCACCTGGCCATCGCCCATGATGGTGGCCCCCGCATACGACGAGAGGGCCTTGAGATTCTTGCCCAGTGGTTTGACCACGATCTCCTCGGTGTCGTTGATCGCATCGACGATCAGGCCAAAACGCCGGCCGTCGGCCTGCAGCACCACGATGTTCACCGCCTCACTGCCGGTCTCCGACTCCTGTCCGAGGCGAAGCGTATGTTTGAGATCCACCAGGGGCAGGAGTTCGCCACGCAGGCGATAGACCCGGCTCCCGCGAATCATCTCGACGGCCCGGCTCGCGACCTCGCTCTCGAGACGCACCAGTTCGAGCAGACTGCCCTGCGGGATCGCGAAGCGATCGCCTGCGGTCGTGACCAGGAGCGCCGGGATGATGGCCAGCGTGAGAGGGATCTTCATCCGCAGCGTCGTGCCCACCCCGACCGTGCTCTGGACGTCGACGACCCCGCCGATCCGCTCGACGTTGGTCTTCACGACATCCATGCCCACACCCCGGCCCGAGACGTTGCTCACCTTCTCGGCCGTCGAGAAGCCCGCCAGGAAGATGAGCTGAGTGGCCTCGCGATCGCTGAGCCGGGCAGCCTGTTCGTGCGTCAGCAGACCGCGTGCGATCGCCCGCTCGCGCAGCTTCTCGGGATCGATGCCGCGACCATCGTCGCTGATTTCAATGTTGACCTGGCCGCCCTCGTGGAACGCCCTCATGCGGAGACGACCCGTAGCGGGCTTGCCTGCCGCCAGTCGCTCGGCGGGGCTCTCGATACCGTGATCGATCGAGTTGCGAACGACGTGCGTCAGCGGATCCTTGATCGCCTCGATGATCGAGCGGTCGAGCTCGGTGTCGCGCCCGTCGAGCTCGATGTCGACCTGCTTGCCGCAGGTCACGGCGAGATCACGCACGACGCGCGGGTAGCGTCCCCACACGCCGCCGATCGGCTGCATGCGGGTCTTCATCACGCCCACCTGCAGCTCGGTCGTGATCAGATTCAGGCGTTGCGCGGTCGCCGCCAGCCCCGCCTCGGTGCGCTGCTGGGTGTGTTGCAAGACCTGATTGCGCGAGAGCACGAGCTCGCCGACCAGATTCATCAGGCGATCGAGCAGGTGGACGTCGACGCGGATGGTGCTCTCGGCGACACCCCCCGAGGTGCGGACCTCCGGATCGGCCCCATCGCGGCGGGTCTCGTCCATCTCCTCGGCGGCCATCCTCTCGCTCGCCCCGGCGACCGTGCCGCCCGGGGCCGCGTCGCCCGCAGCCTCGACCTCGGCCTGGGCCATCGCGGCCTCCTCCTCGGCCACCGTCACAGGCACCGGAGTTGCGCTCTCGGGCAGGCTCTCGCCCTCTTGCGTTGCGCTGCGCGCGCTGGCGGCGATCTCTTCCTGAAGTGTCTCGAGCCGGGCGCAGAGGCTCGGGTAGGCGTCCTCGCCGTCATTTCCCTCGGCCTCGATCCGCGCCAGCATGACGCGCACGGCGTCGACCATCGCGAGCAGGCCGCTGGTGATGTCGGCGTCGAGAACGAGCCGCCCGTCGCGCAGCCGACTGAGCAGGCTCTCGCCGACGTGAGCCACGCCCTCGAGGTGCTCGAAGCCGAGGAACCCGCAGGTTCCCTTGATCGTGTGGATCGTCCGGAAGACGCTCCCCAGTCGCTCTACCGATTTGGGATCGCGCTCGAGCTCGATCAGGTCCCGATCGAGCTGGTCGAGGTTCTCGTAGCTCTCGACCAGGAATTCGTGCACAACCTCGTCAAGGTCACTGTCCAGACTCATCTCTCGTTCTCCGTGGGTGCGCTCACCACAAGCGACGGTTGATCGCGCCGGCCTAGCCAAGGACGGCAAGATTCTCCTGAAAGGCCTCGCCAATTTCCTCGGTGAGTTTCTGTGCGGCGTCGGCGTCGAAGCCGAGCGCAGCGAGACCGACGCTCGCGGGAGGCCAGATTCCGACGCCGTGGCCGATCGCATAGGCGACGCCGTCGGCAGCGTTGATCACCGCGGCCAGATCGGCAGCGGCGCCGGCACTCTCCGGGTCGTGGTGCCAGCGGATCGCGTCGCACTGCTCGAGGGCGAGCCCCCAGTCCTCGGCCAGTTCCGCTCCGGCCTGCGCGTGGTCGAAGCCGTACCACTCCTCCTCGAGCACGGCGCGATCGCCGGCGCCTTCGTCGACCATGCGGTCGATCACGCGCAGCGAAACTTCGTCGGCCAGCAGGAAGGCGACCCGGCCGACGTCGTGGAAAAGTCCGGGCAGAAACGCCCGGCTCGGATCGGAGCGTCGCGAGGCGCGCGCGATCTTCTCGCTGGCCACCGCTGTCGCGAGCGCGTGCCGCCACTGGGCCTCGGCCAGCGGCGAGCCCGTGTCGTAGAGCTGGCGTGCACAGGCCGCGACCAGGATGTCGCAGGTCTTGCGCAATCCGATCGTCACCACGGCCTCATTGAGTCGGCGCGCCGGCGTGCGGCGGCCCAGCGCCGCCGAGTTCGCCAGCCGGAGCACGCGCGCCGACAAGCCGATGTCCGTACGGACGATCTGACACATCCGGTCGATATCGGCGTCGGGGTCGCGCGCCAGGGCCAACGCCGCGCTTGCCACCGAGGGCAGCGTAGGCAGAGCGCCGGTGCGCGAGAGCCTCTTGAGTGTGCCCGCGACGCGGGCGCGCGCGTCCACCGGGTCGGCTCCAGCTTCGCAGGTCGTCGATGCGTTCATGACCCCAACTCCCGTGTCGTCCTCATCCGGGCCCGCCCTGGAGGCAGGCGCGCGCCGCGCCGCGTGTGTCGGCCCAGCGCGCCTCTCCGGCCTCGGCGAGTTCGCGCAACGTCGCGATGACTCCGGCGTTGGTCGTGCAAATTGCGGTCCGCAGACCAACGCCACTCGCCTCGGCCAACATGCGGGCCAGCGAGGTGACGTGGTCCGAACTCAACTCCTCGAGCCGGGCGACATCGATGATCAGTCGATCGTTGCCATCCTCGGCGAGGGAACGCAGGCGTTTGGCGAATTCGGGGAGAAGTCGCGAGAGGATCCTCGCCGGCGGGATCGCGAAGACGGGGCAGCCGTCCTCTTCGCCGAGACAGCATTTCACCAGATCCTCGGGTGCCACCACACTGCTCGCGGCGGTCAGGACGTGGTCGAGCAGTTCCCCCTCGCGGAAAGGCTTGCCCACCACGCCGTGGTAGCCCGCCTTGCGTGCCTTCTCCTGCGCGGCCTCGTCACCGCGCACCGAGAGCGCGACGTAGCCGCTGCGGCCGAGCTTGCGCAGCTCTGCCAGAGTGGCGAAGCCGTCCATCCCCGGCATCGCCAGATCGACGACCACGACACCCGGCCGGCTATTGCGGTAGGTCTCGATCGCCTCGGCGCCGCTCAACGCGGTGAGGACTTTCATATTGTCGGCCAGAGCGGCGCGCGCCACATCGAGGACCTTCTCGCTGTCGTCCACCACCAGGACAGCGGCGGGATCGACTGCCCCCTCGCCGGCGGCCTCCGGGCTCCCCAGCACCTTGGCGACTTCCTTCTCGAAAGTATCCTGTTTGAAGGGCTTGACGATGTAGCCCGTGACTCCGAGGCGGGCGATCTCGATCACGATGTCCTTGCCGCTCTCGGCCGTCAGCATGATGACCGGCACGTCACGGATCGACGCGTCGCCGCGGATCTCGGCCAGGGTCTGGCGGCCGTCCATGACCGGCATGGTCACGTCCAGCAGGATCAGATCAGGGCGGTCGGCACGCGCCAGCGCCAGGCCCTCGCCCCCGTGCTGTGCCTCGAGAACGCGGACCCCGAAGGTCTGCAGGGCACGGCCGACCATCGTCCGGACCACCTTGCTGTCGTCGATCGTGAGAACCGTCTTCATGACAACCCCGCCCCCGCAAACCTCTTCAAGATGGCCACAAGCCAACCCACAGCGAGCCCGTCGCGATCTCGAGCTCGACCGAGAGCGGCTCGGCGCTCGAGCGCACGCAGTGTCGCAGCGGCGATCCCGAGATGACCACGGGGGGCGAGAGCATGATCTCGCTGCCACTGGCGCCGACACTCCGCTTGATGGAGCCGCCGATCTGGTTGACCATCTCGCCGACGGCGTCGTGCACCGTCTCGCGATCGGGCTCCGGTCCGCCTCCGAGCATTCCGCTCGCCAGCTCGACGGCCTGTTGCCAGGCGCAGTACACCACGAGGGTTCCGCCGCGTGATCCCATCAGGGAGAGGGTCGCGATCAGCTCCGCGAAGTCATGATCGGCCTTGCTGGTGTGGCGCACCTGCAGGACCGGGGCGTGCGCGCTGGTCTCGAGCACCTCGCGCGTCGCCTCCTCCACCGTCGTGTGTGTAATTTCCATCTGGCTGTCCCGGTTTCGGCCGGCCTCTCTCACCACTTGAGCCCTGCTCCGGGAAAACCCTCAGAGCCTTCGCCAGGGCTGACGCGCTGGCTTCAACTCGCGCGCGGGCCATCGAGAGGGCCGCGCGAGAGAATCTCCTCCAGCGCACCCAGGGCTCGCCCCGCCTCGTCGCCACGACCGGCTTCCCGGGCCTCGAGTGCGGCTGCCATCGGGCCTTCCAACTCGTCCAGCGCCGGGCCGGCGGCGCGGCCCCCCAGTGCCAGGATCCCCTGATCGAGTTCCAGCGCGAGTTTGAGCTCGACCATCGCCTCGGCCAAAAGGCGCTCGCCCGCCGGATCGGCCTTGGAGCGGTTCTGGCTCACACGGCGAAGCTTGGCGGCAATGATCTCGAACGCGGCGCGGGCGTCCTCCTCGAGCCGAGTCACGACCGCCTCTCCGGGCATGGTGCGGATGTCGATCCGTGAAATCGAAGCCGCAGGTCGGGTCCCCGCCAGGACCGGGTCGCTCGCGGCGAAAGCCTCGCCGTCGAGCTCGACCGCGAAGATCATCTCGCCCGCTTGGAGCCAGAGCTCGAAGGCCTCGAGGACCTGCCCGAGTGTCGCTGCCGGGCCGGGAACGAAATCCCTCAGAGGCTCGCCGTTGCGGTAGACATCCATGTCGATTCTCCTTCTTGCTGCGCTGGGCCCGCGAGTTGACGGGCGACGTAAAATGCCCGGCGTGCGAGCCGGGCCTGCAGGGCCGCGGTCTGGCCCGCGACCTCTGCGATGCTCCCCGCACTCAGACGCTCGGCCTCAAAGCCGCTGAGCGTGGTGAGGAGCCGCACCTCGGGTGCGGTGCCGGCCAGCGTGGCGATCGCCTGCTCGACGGCGCGCAGCTCTCCGTGGGCGCGCTCCACCGAATCGAGGAGTTCGCTGCTCCCGGCGGCGGCCAGACTCTGGGCTGCGTCTGCGGCCTCGCGCGCCAGCAAGCCGAGTCGCGCGAAGAGCCCTGCCCCTTCCGGCCACGCGACAGCGACCTCGTTGGAGCTTGATGACGCGCCGGCCTCCCCGGTGAAGAGCGCCCGATGGGCGAGCCGCAGTACGTCGTCCGGGCTGCTGCGCCCATCGAGAGGTCGCGCACGGAAGAATCCGGCGGCGTCGAAATCTGTTCGATGCAGGCGCGCGACCCCCGCGGTACGGGCTCGCTGCTCGATCGCCGCCCACCGTCCGGCGAGCCGGTCGCGCACCAGAGCGGTGACCAGCTCGGGCGAGATCTCGTCGCGGCAATACGGCGCACCACAATCGGCCGCGTGAGCACACGGTGCGCACGGCACCGCGGCGTGGACCAGAAGGTGGTCCCGGCCGTAGGGCCCGGTGTCGTAAGGCAAGGCCGGACCGAAGAAGAGGCCCACCACCGGCGTCCCCACCGCCGCCGCGAGATGCATCGGGCCGGTATCCCCGGTGACCAGCAAGTCACACTCGGCCAACACCGCGGCAAGACCAGAGATGTCGGTCGCTCCGGTCAGGTCGCGCACGGGGACGCCTGCGCGCTGGGCCACCGTCGCCGCGAGGCCGCGATCGCCGCCCGCGCCAATCAGTACGGCCTCGATGCCGGACCCCGCCAGCGTCCGGATCACGGCGGCAAAGCTCGCCGCGGGCCACTGCCGAATCTCGCGGCTGGCACCGAGCTGAAAGGCCACCCTCTGCGCCGTGCTCCCCGCCAGTAGCTCGCGCGCCCGGTCGAGTGACCCCGCCCCCACCGCGAAGGCGAGTGCCTCCGAGCTCGCTCCATGTCCCGCGATGAGGCGATAGGTGTCCACCAGATTGAAGGGTGCGGCCGCGCGATGCAGGCACGACGCCGCGAAGAGCCTCGACCAGCGCCCACGGATCACCCGGCAACCGTCCGGTGTCGCCGACCAGCCGCGCGTATCGGGTACGCCGACCAGGCCCATCAGCATCGCACTCATGCGCGAGCTCGAGAGATTGAGCGCCACGTCGAAGCGGGCCTCGCGCAGGCTTGCGACGAGGTCGTGGGCCATGGTCCAGCCGGTGAGGATCCCCTCGCCCCCTTCGAGCAGCCTGCGGCCGAGATCGTCGAGCGAGATCTCCAGCACCTCGTCGAGATGCGGAATGCCGCGCGCGACCGCCGCAAAATTGCGATCCGCGACCAACGTGATGCGGGCGTCCGGGTGCAGAGCCCGCAGGGTCGCGATGGTCGGGGAGGTCTGGAGCAAGTCGCCCAGCCGGGTCAGATTCAAGATCAGGATACGCTCAACCCGCGCGCTGCGCTGGCGGAGCGCGCGGGCGCCTGTCGTCGTGTCCCCGTCGCGCCCGCTCGACCCGCCCGCCGCCTCGGATGTGCCTGCGCGCACGCTCATCGGCCCGCCTCCGCCAGGTAGAGATCGGAGAACTGGTGGAGGAAGAGGACGAGGCCCTCGGCGTCGTCGAGGTCGCCGCTGCCCTGGCCGATTCCACGGGCCAGCGCATCGAGGCGCAGCGGCGTCTCGGCAGGGAGCCGCCCAAGGAATTCGCGCAATCCGTCCGGCGCACGCGCCCTCGCGTGCGCAACCGTCGCCAGAGCGCGCTCTCCCATGAGTCGCTCCGGCCACCGTGTCCGCAGCGCCGCGATCAGGTCGGCCATCCGATGCTCGTAGGTATGATCGCGCAGCACGCGCCGACGGGCGCTGGCCCCACGCGCGCTGCACTCCTCGGGCCGGGCAAGATGATGCCGGGTCAGGTCGCGCATCTCGTCCATGGTCGCAGCGACCGCGAGCCCGTCCTCCGCGGCGAAGACGCCGGCGAGGCCGGCACGCCGATCGACGACCTGGAAGGCGCCGCAAGCCGCGATCTCGAACGTGCGTGGATTGACGAAATCGCCCTGTGGATCGACGCCGTCGCACCATGACGACGAGTGCAGATTCAGATTGACTCGGGTGGCATTGAAGATCCGGACCGTCTCCTCGCTGGAGATGCGGCGTCCGCCGCGCTGGAGGAAGCCGGCCAGCGGACCAGGCTGGGCCCAGTCGTTGCCCCAGATGCGGAAGTCGAGGTCGGCGAAGCGCCGCAGGCCCTCGCGCCGATTGCGGTAGCCCGCCCCGACGAAGGAGACGTCGCTGCCCCAGAGCCGCCGCTCGCCCGGCCCGAGTTCGAGTGGGCGATGCACCTCCGGGTCGGCCGCACACGGCAGATGCGCCACCAATCCTGCTCCCTCCGCCGAGATGGTGGCCACTGCGGCGGGGCCTTCGATCGAGAAGAAAGCATCATAATGCGGCGCGACCGTGCGCCAGTAATCCATCAGGCGGTGGTCCTCGACGAACCACATCGCGCGGAGGATGCCCTCGCGGCCAATCTGTTGCAGGACCTCGGCGTCCAGCGGCGCCTGCGCGAGCGCGAGCAGAACATCGGGCCGCCGCTCGCGAACGTGCGCCAGCACCCCACGGCCGAGGACCTGCGTCAGTCCTGCCTCGAGACCGAGTCGTGCCGAGGCCTTTGGGGTGAAGAGACCGAGCGCCTGCCGCGCCGCCTGAAACGGGGCCAGGTCCAGCAGTTCCACCTCGTGGTGAAGTCGCCTCAGCGCGCGTGCCGCGGCCAACGCGATCGGATGCGAGCCACCGTAGAGCGGTGCGACGACGGAGATCCGCAGCGGGCGGTGATCGCCGCGACCGAGCCGCCGGCGCGCCTGCTCGAGGGCATCGGCGTGGTCGCGTCGGGTTGTCGTCAAGAGGCCTGGCAGAGCATCCACCCATTCGCAGCCGCTGTCCGCCTCCGCAGCGAGGTCGGACACGGCATCGTCCCCGGCACGGAGTTCCGCCAGCGATTCGAGGAGGGTCCCGAGATCTCGTTCGCCCAGAGCAGCGGCGAGGAGGTCGAGTCGCGGCTCCAGTACCACCAGGGGGCGCGGGCCGAGGTCGACGAGCGCGGCGGCCTGATGGCCGAGCCCGAAGCCGATCAGCACGATCCTTGACGCCTGGATCGCACCCGCCCGCTCGACGACCAGATTCGCCCAGCGGCGCGCGCCGGCCGCCGGATCGACGGGATGATCGATCCGCTGGCCCTCGACGGAGAGCGCGGGAACCCCGGCGGTCGTGCGCGCAATGCTCCACCCCGCGGGCGGCGGACCGCGATGCGCGGCCAGGGCGCGCGCGAGCGCGGGCCAGCGTCGCGCAATGACCGCGAGGTTGGCCGAACGGAAGGCGCTCCGATCCACGTGCTGCGGTGGAGCAATGCCGATGCCACGGCCGGGACGACGCCGCACAGCACCGCCTGTCAGGAATGCCGGCCACGCGAGGCGAAGCCCAGGCCCGTCGCGACAGGAAAGCTCTGATTCCGCCGCGCCGTCGGTCTCGCCCGCTCCGCGACGCGACTGCTAGACCATCCGCGATGCCAGAGCCGGCCGGCGGGCTCCACTGCCGTAGGCCGCCGTCGTGCGGCGGCGCTCGCCCACCCGCAGGAGTTCCTCCCCCACTCCATCGCGTGCCACGACCGCCGCCCGCACCAGCGCCGGATGACGCCGGCTCAGATCCTCGATGATCCGATCCGCGCTCGCCCAGAGGCGAGTCAGCTCGCCTGCCGCCGCCGGGTCGCTGCGCCAGGCCGCAATCGGCCCCACCAGGGTCAGAAGTTCCCCTTCGAGGGTCAGGATGCGTGCCGTCAAAACCTTTATGCTGACCGCCTCGGGGCGCCCGCTGGCGAGCATTGTCTCGATCTCGCCATACGCAACCGCAAGCGCCTGCCAGAGTTCGAGCGAGCGCTCGCTCTCCCGCACCCCGCGCCCCTCAGGCTGCACTGCGGTCTCCCATCACGGCCGGAAGGCCGTTGGCCAGGATCTCACGGTAAGCTCCGCCGATGATGCCGAAGATGCGGCGTGCATCCGCGACGTGGCGGGCACTCTTCTGCACGTTGGCCTCGACCAGATGTTCGAGCAGGAAGCGATAGAGTCGTTCGAGATTGCCTGCGATCTCGCCGCCCGCCTCGTGGTCGAGCGTGTGCAGCAGTTCGGCGACCACCGCCTGGGCGCGCCCCAGGTTGTGCCCGAAGACCTCGTAGTCGCCGACCTCGAGCCCACGCTCGGCCAACGCGAGGAAGCGCAGCCCGCCGTCGTACATCGCCAGCAGGATCCGTCCGCGGTCCGCCGTATTGAACTCGGCTTCCTGATATTGTCGGGCTCTCGCCTGGTACGCGGTCATGATGTCTTGAGTCCTCCCAGCGCCCCGAGCAGGACGGAGCCCTGTGTCTGCAGGCTGTTCACCAGCACCTCGAGACTCGCGAACGTGGACCGCAGCTCGGCCTCGTAGGCACTGGCCGAGCGCTCTCCCGCCTGGATCCGTTCCTCCAACGTGGTCAGCACCGACTTGATCCCGCCCTGACGAGCCTCGAGGAGCCCACCGGAACCCGTGATCTCGGTCCCCCAATCATGCAGCCGGTCGAAGATCCCGCTGCTCGATCCGGTCCCGGCAAAGAGTTCGAGCACGCCCTCTTCATCCGCCGCCAGTGCTGTCTCGAGTTGGCTGCGCGAGAAGGAGAGGCGCCCGCTCTGGGTGGAGGTCACCCCGATCTCGGCGAGCAACGAGTACGACCCGGAGAGGCCTTCCAGCGCACCCGTCAGATTCGAGCGGAGACCGCTCAGGATCGAGCGCACAGTCCCGTCGAAAGCGAGCGGACCGGCCGTGACCGTGCCTTCGTCGCTGGACGTGTCCTGCTCGACGCTGCTGTTTTCCTCGACGAAGCTCACGAGATCGTTGTAGGCCTTGACCATGGCGTCGACCTTGTCGCCGATCGCCGTGGCATTGGTGTTGACCGTGACGTCGACCGGGCCGCCGGTCGACTTGAGCGCCAGCGTGACCCCGGGGATGATATCGCCGATCACGTTGCTCTCGCGGGTGAAGGCCGTCGCGAAGCCGCTGATGCTGAGACTCGCGTTGGTCGCGGCCTGCGTCACCGTCACGCCGATCGAGGTAGGATCGGAGAGGATGGTGAGCGCGTTGGAGGTGCCGGTTCCCGTCGTCGCCATCCGGATCCGGTAATCGGGTGCTGCGGAGGTCCCGACGTTGACCGCCGAGGCCGTGACGCCGGCATCGAGGTCATTGACCGCCGTGACCAGTTCCTCCAGCGTCGTCGCGGCCGTGACAGCGATGCTCTGCGTGGCGCCGGTACCGACCTGGAACTGGAAGCTGCCGCTCCCCGAGGCGATCGTGCTGGTGCTGGCGGCGACTCCGGTGCCCGAAGTCGCGATGGCGCCACGGGCCAGGGAGTTGACGGTGATGGCCGTTGATCCGTTGAGAGCTCCGCTGCCGGCGGTGCTCTCGAGAACGCCGGTGTCGGTCGAGGTCGCCGTGCGGCTGAAAGCACTCTGCGCGTCGCGCAGGGCGTTCGCCGCCGAGAAGAAGGACGCGAGCTTCGACTCGAACGAGCCCAACGCGGCCTGCGTCGCCTGATTCTCGGCCTGTTCGAGCTCGAGGAAGCCGACCGAGCGCCGGCGCTCGAGCGCGACCAGCTTGTCGATCATCGAGTTGGTATCGAGCCCGGTGGCCAGTCCACCGAAGGTGATCAGCGCCATCTATCCCTCCCGGTCCACCAGCGTGCCGGGGCCAGGGGCGAGTTCCCGCAGCAACGCGAGCTTCTCCTCTGGCGGAATTTGCCGGACCACGTCCTTTGTTTCCGCGTCCCGCACCTCGATTACTATG
>SXGT01478457.1_pt1 | contig 13734 bp, 13 predicted proteins | sample 3176221 | NCBI WGS metagenome assembly SXGT01 (sample SAMN11356862, study PRJNA531348) | freshwater metagenome | isolation source: freshwater sample F1-120 | place: China: Fuxian Lake, Yuxi | collected 2017-12-25 | reverse complement strand
GGCCACCTCGTGCTCTCGACGCTGCACACCAACAGCGCCCCGGAGACGGTGACGCGCCTGCTCGACATGGGGCTCGATCCCTTCACCTTCGCGGACGCGCTCCTCGGCGTGCTCGCCCAGAGGCTGGCGCGAGGGCTCTGCGTACACTGCCGCGAGGTCCTGCCAGGGACGGCGGCCGAGTACACGGACCTCGATCGCCTGTACGGGCGAGGGCAGCTCGAGAAAAATCTGGGCCTCGTGCCAGGTCCGGCGTTCTTCGTCTGGCACGCGCGCGGGTGCGAGGCGTGCGGTCATACGGGGTATAGCGGGCGCGTCGCGCTGCACGAGCTCCTGGTGTGCGACCCCACGATCCGCGGTCACGTCTCGCGCAAGCTCCCGGTCGAGCAGCTCCGCGCCCACGCGATCGGGGCGGGCATGCGGACCCTCCTGCAGGACGGCATCGAGAAATGCCTCTCCGGCGCCACGGATCTAAAGCAGGTCCTCGCCGTATGCAGCCGCTGAAGATCCCCGCTTGACTCTTGTTCGGGGCGCCGGCCGCCTGGCCCCGCGCCACGGGCGGTCCGTGCAGCCCTCTGGTCAGCGGAGCCGCCATCCGGTCAGCGGGGTGACCAGGAGAATCGGGGTATCCGACCAGGATCAAAATCAGCTCATTGGGGTCCAGTATTCCCGGGCGGACCGAGCCATACTGGATGCTGGTGTGGCCCGCGCTACGGGCCGGACGGCTACCACGTGGGCGTGGTCTAGGAGGACGAATGAACAAGAGAATCATTGGGGTCGTGGGCGTGGTGCTGGGCGTGATCGGCTGTGCGTCGGCGCCGTCGGACGACGAGGTCAGCACAAAGGCGAGGCCGAGCGGCGTGACGCTGTCGACCCTCCCGGCGGGCGCGCTGCTGCCCGACATCGTGGAGGAGCCCCCTCGCCACCTCAACGTGAAGCGCGCCCAGCAGCGCGAGTTGCTGCGCTTCACGTCGACGCACTGGAACGCGGGGGCCGGGACGCTCCAGATCCGGGGCGGCGGGCAGGTCCAGACGTGCACCGTCGAGGAGGGGGGTGAGCTCGTCACCACGCAGTGCACGGTCTCGACGCAGGAGATCCTGAACGCGCAGGGCCAGGTCGTGGCGACCCACCCCGCCGGAGTGGCGCTGTTCCATCCGGACCACAACCACTGGCATCAGGACAACGTGGCCGACTTCCTGATTCGAGCCGGCTCGCTCGACGGACCCATCGTCGGAATGGCGACCAAGCAGACCTATTGCCTCATCGACTACGACCGGTGGTCGGGTATCCCCAACAACTCGATGAAGGTCTACTACTCCTGCGACGCGGAGCTCCAGGGGATCTCCTTCGGGTTCGGCGACGAATACCACCACGCGACGCACGGGCAGGAAATCGAGATAACGACCCTGCCGCCCGGCGTCTATTACCTGACCCACATGGCCGATCCGACGAACAAGTGGCTGGAGCTGCGAGACGACAACAACTTCTCCTGGACCAAGTTCCGGCTGAGGCGCGACTCGAACTCCGGTAACGGGCTCATCGACGTCCTCGAGGAGTCACCCTGCGCCGATCAGGATCCGTACGGCATGGCCTGCGGGAACACCTCGAACAAGTAGCGGCGCCGCCCGTCCTCGAGAGCCGCTCGCCGGCGCGAGGCGACCGCTCGCGCCGACGGAGCGCCTCGCCGCCGCCGGGCGCCCTACACTCCCCTCATGCGCGCCCTGTGGATCGTGCTCTCGATGGCGGTCGTGCTCATCGTGATGGCGTTCGTGTTCGTCGCCGCGCCGCCCGCCGAGGGAACGCTCCTCGCGCGCCTCGCGGCGGCCGAGAACACGCACCTCGTCGCACACAACGTCCTGTACGGTTCGCTCGCCGCGGCGCTCGCCTCGTGCTGGTTTCCTGGCGAGGCCCTCGCCGGGCCGCGGCGGGCCCGGGGCGTTCGGGCGCTGTGGGCCTCGGCGAGCTTCGGGGGCATCGCGGGCGCGCAGGAGCTCGCGCAGGTCGTCGCGCGCGGGCGCAGCCCTTCGGGCGAGGAGCTCTTCGACCTCGCCGTCGACGTCGCGGGCGCCTCGCTCGGGCTCATCGTATGGTCGTACTTCGACGAGCGCCGCCCGCGCTTCGTCGCCAGGACCCTGGGCGTGGTGCTTCACCCTGGCGTGGTCGGCCCGGTGGGCGTGTTCGCGCTCACCTGGGCTTCTCTGCGGGACGCGCGCCAGGCCCTCGCGTGGACCCTGGCCTCGGTGCTCGTCGTGCTCCCCGTCGCGGCCCTTTGGATCGTCGGGGTGCGCCGGGGCCGGTACTCCGACGCCGATCTCTCGGTGCGCGAGGAGCGGCCGGGCCTGCTCTCCGCCGCGCTCGTGATGGCGGGTTTCTTCGCGCTGGGCGCTCACCTGATCCACGCTCCTCCGGCGGTGCGCCTGCTGGCCGTCTGCGGCCTGATCGCCACCGGTCTCCTGACCGGGCTCACGCTGGCGGGGCTCAAGGCGAGCGGCCACGTGGCGGTCCCCGTGGGCGTGCTCGCCCTGCTCGAGGGGAGCTCCCACAGGGGCCTCTTGCCCTTTGCCGTCGCGGCCGTGGCGCTGAGCTGGGCGCGTGTCCGCGAGGGGCGCCACACCCCTCGCGAGGTGCTCGCGGGGTGGGGGATCGCCGGCGCGTCGGGGCTCCTCGTCCGGTGGGCGGAGGTCACGGGGTAAGAGCGGGCCGACGAGGCTCAACGCAGCCGTCAAAGCGGACGTGAACTTGGTCTTAGACGATCTCGAGCTGGGGGAGCGGGAGTATGAATTTTCCGCCCGCTTCGCGGAACGCGGACTCCTTGGCGAGCACCTCGGCGCGGTGGTTCCACGCCAGGAGGAGCGCGTAGTCGGGCCGGTCCTCGTGGAAGTGCTCCGGGCTGCGGATCGGGATGCGCACGCCGGGGCTGTACATCCCCTGCTTGGCGGGCGTCGCGTCCGCCAGGTAGTCGAGCTCGGAAGGGCCCAGGCCGCAGTAGTTCAGGAGCACGTTGCCCTTGGCCGGCGCCGTGTACCCCACCACCCTCTTCCCCTGGGCGCGGAGATTGGCGACCAGCCCGCGCAGCGAAACGCGCAGCGCGGCGACCTTGCGCGCGAACGCCGCCAGCGTCTCGGGGCGAGCGACGCCAAGCGTGCGCTCGAGATCGAGCAGCTCTGCCACCGACGCGTGGACGGGGTGCGCGCCCCGCCTGCCGCCGAAGACGCGGATGGTGCCGCCGTGCACCGGCTGGCGCTGGACCTCGAACACCTCGAAGCCGTACTGCTCGAACAGGTGGGTGAACGGCCGCACGCCGAAGTAGGACACGTGCTCGTGGTAGATCGTGTCGAACTCGCCGTGCTGGAGCAGGTCGACCAGGTACGGCGCCTCGATCACGAAGGCGCCCTCGTCCGCGAGGAGCGCGTCGACGCCCCTCATCACGTCGTGCAGATCGTCGATGTGGGCGAAGACGTTGTTCGCGTGCATGGCCGAGGCGGGCCCGTGCTCGGAGCGGACCTTGACCGCGAGCTCCCTGGTGAAGAACGCGGGGAGGGTGGGCACGCCGCTCTCGGTCGCCTTGGCGGCGAGGTTGCTCGCCGGATCGATGCCGAGCACGCGAAGATCCTGGCCGAGCAGGCTGCGCAGGAGGATGCCGTCGTTGGAGCCAAGCTCCACCACGAGCCCACCGGCCGGCACGAAGCGCCGAGCGACCTCCGCGGCCAGCGCGGCGAAATGCCGGGTCATCGCGGCCGAGACCGAGGAGTGGTAGACGTAGTTTTGCTGGAACAAGATCTCCGGCGCCACGACGTGCGTGAGCTGAGCGAGCTCGCAGGTGCGGCAGGTCGCGACCCGCAGCGGGTAGCGCGGCTCCGGCGCCGCGAGATCCTCCGCGCGGAGCAGCGCGTTCGAGGGAGGCTGATCGCCCAGATCGAGGAACTCCCAGAGATCCTCGCCACGGCATATCCGGCACCTCGCTACCTGCTTGAACAAGATCGGCTCCTTTCACGAACGCGGGGCGAAATGGGCGCCTCGCGGCTGCCTCCGCATATCACATCAGGAGCGGTTTCCCAGCCATTCGGCCAGGGCGACCTCCCACGGCCTCATGCGACAGATCCCCGCGCGCTCCAGGGCCTGGTTGGCCAGGATGGAGTACCGAGCCCGGGGCGTGGGGGAGCCGTACTCCTCCGTCGAGACCGGCTGCACCGGCGCGTCGAGCCTCAGGGCCTGGAGCGCCTCGCGCGCGATCCGATACCAGGACGCCTCGCCCGTGGCCATCGCGTGGTACAGCCCGGGAGGCTGGCTCTCGACGAGCAGGGCGAGCTGCTCCGCCAGGTCGCGCGTCCAGGTGGGCGCCACGATCTGGTCGTCGACCACGCGAAGCGCGCCACCCTCCCTCGCTCGCGCGCTCAGCTTGTCGAAGAAATTGTGGCCGCCGTCGCCGTAGAGGTGCCCCGTCCTCACGACGTAGGCCTCGGCGCCCGAGGCCGCGACCTCGAGCTCGCCGGCGTGCTTGGAGCACCCGTACACCCCCAGGGGGGTCTCCGGATCGGTCTCGAGGTAAGGCCTCCTCAGGGCGCCGTCGAACACCGCGTTGGTCGAGACGTGGACGAGCCTCGCGCCCGACGAGGCCGCCGCGCGCGCCACGTGGCCCGCGCCCCGAGCGTTGGCCGCGAAGGCTTGCTCTGGCTCCTGCTCGGCGCGGTCGACCTTGGTGTAGGCCGCGCAGTTGACGACCAGGCCCCTTCCCCAGGCCGCGACCCTCTCGCGCACGGCGGCCTCGTCCGTGATATCGCAGGCCGCGCGGCGCAACACCAGGACCGTCCAGCCTCGACGCTCCAGGGCGGGGCCCAGCTCGTGGGCAAGCATCCCGCCCCCGCCCAGGACGAGCGCGCGTCGATCGTCTGTAGGACCCCGGGCGCCCGTCACGGGAGAGGGCTTATCCAACGAGCCCCGGACGCGTCAAGCGAGAGAGCGGACGGGAGCTTTTTGTTGCTACCCCGGCCAGGCGCGTGCTAGCACGCCACCGGCGATGAAACTCGAGCAAGATCGCTATTTGATCACGGGCGGCGCCGGGTTCATCGGGAGCGGTCTCGCTCGTGGACTCCTCGGTATGGGCGCCGACGTGACGATCGTCGACAACCTCTCGACGGGCTTCGAACGCAACGTCCCGGCAGGGGCGAGGCTCCTTCGGGTGGACGTGACGGACCGCGCCGCGATGGCCGACGTGTTCGCGTCGCACCGGTTCGACACGGTGCTGCACCTGGCCGCCCAGACCTCCAACATCCTCTCTCACGAGGATCCCTGGCTGGACTTCCAGACGAACGTCGGCGGCACGATCAACATGCTCGCCGGGGTCATGCGCCACCGCATCGGCCGGGTGCTCTACGCGAGCTCCATGGCGCTCTACGGCGCCCCCGAGGCCACCCCCGTCTCGGAGGCCTGCGCGCTCCGTCCCCTCAGCCCTTACGGCATCTCCAAGCTGGCCGCGGAGCAGCTGATCCACACGACATCCCGCAGGCGTGACCTCGCCTTTCCACTCTCGGTCACCTCGCTGCGCATGTTCAACGTGTACGGGCCGGGGCAGAGTCTGGAGAACCTCTATCAGGGAGTGATCAGCGTATTTATCGCGAACCTCCTGGCCAAGCAGCCGATCACCCTCTTCGGCGACGGCCTCCAGACCCGGGATTTCGTCTACATCGACGACGTCCTCGCCGCGTGGATGGCGGCCATCCGCACGCCAGGCCTGGGCGACACCCAGATCAACATAGGCTCGGGCCGCGAACACTCCATCAACGACCTGCTGAACGCCGTGCTCGGGGCGTTTGGCCACGACCGGGCGAGCTACCCCATCGTGCAGAAGCCGGAGCTGCCAGGCGACCAGCGGACGATCCGCGCCGACATCACCCGCGCCCAGGACCGCCTGAGCTGGAGCCCTCGCGTCGGTCTGGACGAGGGACTGAAAGCTACGATCGAGTGGGGGAGGACCCATTGGAACGTCGACAGCTCCTGACCTTGTCGATGCACTCGGACTCTCCTGGCCAGAGGTTCCGTATCCATACCTGGGCCCCGTACCTCTCGGATCACGGCATCGACAACACCGAGGTCTCCTTCGCGACGCCCGAGCTCTCCCGGGTCCTGCCGCTCAAGGGTCGGGTCGCCTCGAAGGTGTGGCAGACCGTTCGATCGATGGCGAGCTACCCCCGGCGGGTGCCGTCGGTCTCCCGCTTCGACGGGGTGCTCATCGTCCTCGAGGCGATCCCGATCGGCCCGCCTCTCTGGGAGCAGTGGATCGCGAAGCGGCGCCGGATCCCCCTGGCCTTCGACTTCGACGACCCGATCTTTCTCCCGAGGACGAGCCACCCTGCGGCGCAGTACCTCCGCGATCCCAACAAGTGGAAGGCGCTCTGCGGCATGGCGACGGTGACCACCTGCGTGAACGAGATGGTGGCCGACTACGTGCGGCCCTATTGCCGGCGCGTCGAGGTGGTGCCCAACGCGATCGATCTGGACAGGTACCCCCGGTGGACGGGCCGCGATCGCCAGGGGCCGCTCGTGCTGGGTTACAGCGGCAGCCACTCCACCATGTTCCAGCTCTCCGAGATCGAGGCCGCGCTGGCGGAGGTCGCCAGGACGAGCCCCTTCCGCCTTCGCCTGATCGGCGGCGCCAGCCCCTTCAGGCTGGACGGCGTGGAGATCCAGGAGGTCCGGTGGAGCAAGGAGACCGAGGCGGACACCCTCTTCGGGCTCGACATCGGGCTGGCGCCAGCCCCCAACGACGAGTGGAACAAGTACAAGTCATTCGTCAAGGTGCTGCTCTACATGGCGGTCGGCCTGCCCGTGGTGGCGTCCCCCATCGGGCTCGCTGCCTGGGTCATCCGCGACGGCGAGAACGGCTTCCTCGCGCGTACGCACTCGGAGTGGGTCGACAAGCTCCTGCTCCTTATCCGCGATCCTGACCTCAGGCAGCGGATGGGGCTCGCCGCGCGCGCCACCGTCGAGCGAGATTTCGCCCTGAGCAGCCAGCTCCCCCGCGTGCTCGAGATCTTTCGAGGGTTGACCGCGCCTCGCTGACCGCGCCTCAGCGCTTCGGGCCGTCCAGCAGGGTGCGGAGGAGGCGCTCGTACCGATCCAGCCCGGTCTTCAGGGAAAAATGAGGGTAGGTCACCTCGCGGGCGCGCTCGAGCGCGGCGTGGTCCCTGGGGCCCTCGGCGATGAAGCGGGCCGCTCGCTCTAGCTCCCCGGGCTCGAGCGAAGAGAGGACCATGCCCGAGCCGGCCTCCCTCACCCAGCGGGACACCTCGGTGTTGCAGCCGAACTGCACGGGGCGCACCCCGCTCGCGAAGAGCTCGGCCAGCTTGGTCGGGACCGAGGCCCGCTTGGCAGCGTTCTCGGCGAGGAGGAGCACGCAGCAGTCCATGAGGGACGTGAAGGCGGGCATGTCCTCGTGGGCCGCGTAGGCGATCGTCCGGCGCGTCGGCTCGATCCCCGCCTGATCCAGCTTCTCCTGCCAGAGGGCCTCCTGGGCGCCCAGCACGAGGAGGTGGGTGTCGGGCGCGAGCGCGAGGGCCTGGCGCGCCACCTCGATCGACTCCTTCACGTGGTACGACGCGTTGATCGAGCCCACCAGCGCTATGACCCTCCGGCCCTCCAGGCGCTGGCGCAGAGGGGCGGGCACCCGGTCCAGGGACACCTGCCCTCGGGGGCGAAACTCGTCGTAGTCGGCGCAGGTCGGGATGACCTCGATGGGGGCGCCCGTCCACGGGCCGAACCTTCCTTCCCGGAGGTCGCCCGCCTGGAGGGCGGTCAGGGTGACGACCCCGGAGGCGTCCCTGAAGAGGCGCCGCTCGATGGCGCGGGCGGCGCCATGGACCGTGGGCCGGCCAAACCAGCGGCCGTCCACCAGGCGCTCGTCGATCCAGTAGCAGCGGGCGTCCAGGAGGTAGGGCATGCCGGTGCCCCGCCTGGCCGCCAGGGCCACGAGGCCGGCCTGGTAGGCCCGGGCATGCACCAGGGACACGCGCCTCCTGGCGGTGAGCCCGAGCAGCGCAGCGGTGAGCCTCCCGACGTTGCTGGCCGCCGCGGGGGCGGTCCCCGCCGTGTCGTAGGGCAGGGCCGTCCAGGCGATCCCTGCGCCCTCGAGCCGCTCCCGCACCGAGCTCACCAGCTCCCTGTCCTCGAGCTCCTGGGGGCGCTCCAGGGAGAGGATGCGGTAAGGCACACCCCGCCTCGCCAGCCCCAGGGTGATCCGGGCCACCTGGGCATAGCCGATCGGCTGCAGGATGCCGTCGAAGGTGACGTGGACCACCGGGCGCTCTGGGCTCAGCACCCGGGTGCTCTAGCACCCCCCTCCCGGCTCGAGAACCCCTTACGCCCTCCGGTTTGCGTGCATTTTACATGGAGCTGTTCCTAAGGTCGGAAGACGCGCCAGACTCGAAGCACGGGGGCATCACGGTCGAAGGAAAGCCGGACGACGAACGGGGCGACGTGAAGCCGGAACGGCGCTGAGGTGTCGTCGGGCCTTTGGCGAAGGTCACCTTCGCCGGTTTCTGCGAAGTGCTCGACCTCGCGATCCACGCGCGCAGCGCTACGCCAGTGGATCGCGAGCAAGTCCTGGCGGGCTGCTACGTTCCATGCGACGGTGCGCCTCATTCCGCCGCGGGCGCGCGCGCGGACAGTGCTTGGACGAGCTCTTCATGGGAGACCCATTCGTCCGGCGTCTCTTCGGCGATTGCGGCTCGTTCGGCGTCGCTCACCGGGCTCGTGTCGAGCGGCGCGGCAAGGATGGCGGCTTCGATAGGATCCATGCTTGAAGTTTGCCACGCTCGCGCCTGGAGGACCAAGACGATCGTGCGCCTGTCCGCCCCAATATCGGCGGGTTTGCGATCGGTGTCGCGTTAGTGGGCCCCTTAGAAGCGCTGTCGACAGGTGACGCGAAGTCGGTGATTCTCGCACACTTGGGGCGCACGGATGACCGCTTCCCCTGTGCAGAGGAGGTCCATGGTGTCGAAGGTGGCGTTGTGGCGAGTTGATGGGGAACGCCCGACACGTCTTCCAGAGCACGGGGACTTCCTCGAGAAGAACCTCGAGACATGGATTTACAACGACGCGTCTCTGGTTCTCGATGGACTTCGCTGGATCGGCCGACAGCTCGTGTTGCCGGATAAGAGCCGGCTCGATTTGCTCGGCATCACGCCCGAGGGGCAGTGGGTTGTCGCGGAGCTGAAGGCGGGGCCGATCAACATGGCGACGCTCACTCAGGCGCTGCACTACGGTATGTACATCGGATCCATGGACGCCGACGAACTCGTCGAGCGACTTCATGTTGCCGACGAGAAGCGGAGCGAGATGCTGGAGTTCGCGGGCAAGGACTCCACCGTGCCCCGTCCGGTCTTGCTTCTTCTCATCGGCACATCGCGCACCTCAGACCTCGAAGGAGGAATCCGTTTCCTGGAGGAGCGGGGCCTGAGCCTCCAGATTCGTATCGTATCTTTCAGCCTCTTCCGGCAGCCCGACGGCAGCGTGCTCATGTCCCGCGAGGTGGAGGAGAAGGACGCGAACGAGGTGGCGAGGCCGGGTTCGCGGACCGCCAGCGTACAGCAAGTGCGCGACATCGCGGAAAAACACGGCGTACTCGAGGAGGTGAATCTTGCCATCGAGCTCGCCCAACGTCTCGGTCTCAAGGTGAAGGCGTGGCCCCGGTCCATCACTATCAACTCTCCCGCGGACTGGAGGAAGACCCTCTTGTACATCGGGCCGAAGGAGGCATCCGCAATTCTCGGCTACTCGGCCGAGAGCCTGACCGAGGTCTTCGGCGTCCCTGAGGCTACAGTGAAGGAGACATTAGGAACGAACTGGTGTGTGCTCCCCAAGGCCGACATTCCGGACTACCTTCGGCGCGCCGAGGATTTTCTCCGGGGCCTGCAATCCCGAACGAAAGCGGCGGAAAACACGGCAGCAATTGAGTCGCTCGTCGTACCGCCGCTTTCGTCGTCGGGGGAGTGAGAGCGTCACTCCAGTTCGAAGATACCCGCGTCCGGGGTCTGCAGCGGTGTGATATCCGCAGCCATGGTAGGCATGCATTTACATGGAGCTCCCCGGGAGCTCCAGCTTACATGGCGCTTCCCGGGAGGTCGCAGACCTCAAGGGCGGGGTAGCTCCACCTGTAACGACCCAAGAATCCGTGCCCAGTCGAGCGACCAATCGAGCGGAAGTGAAGGGTCGTTCAGATGGGTCGACTTTGCGTTCAGAGGCACGCGTGCCCCCCGACTAGCCGCGCTGCGCGCTTCGACGAGAAGTTCAGCGACATCGTCGCATCCATCGAGAAACGTCTTCACGACCCGTGCGATCGCGCGCCGCAGTTGTTCGTCGTGCAACCCGACGCCTTCGACCTCGGGTGCTTGCACCTCCTTGTGGTGTCCAGCGTACGCGGCGACTCCACGTTCGACGACGCCCCGCCCGAAGCTTTCAGCGTCCCTCGCCTCGGCGAGCGTCGAGCACGCGTACACGTAAACACGCGCGCCCTTGAACATCTCCGCAAACTGGTCGACGTTGGCCCACACCACGACGATTTGAAAGGGGTTGAGCGGATCTGGGCCGGGGCCTGCGCGGAGCGTCGCGCCACCATGCCCAAGCACGAATCCTCGGCGAGCATCGAGCTTGAGGACGGCGGCGGTGATGGCATGGTGCTCGGGCGATTCGCCGTGAAAACGTTCGATGGGGGTGTGTCGCCCCGCGTACCAGCGCGCGAACGCGTCGGAGGCTTTCGTCGCAGCGTCATCCTCGAGGACGAGCGAAACGAGGACGTAGCTCACGATTCGCCGAACTCCGCCTCTTCGCGCATCGACAAGAGGATCGTCTTTGTCATCTCCTCTGCGAATTTCTTCGCGAGCGGGCCTTCCGTCTTGATCGATGCGAGGACGTCGCGGGCGTGAACGAGGTTGCCGGCTTCATCGCGGAAGAGCGCGGCGTTCTCGCGCAACCCCGAGTCCACGAGCGATCGAAGCGCGTCCCAGAGCGGGCCGGGTTCGTAGAAATGGCCGATCGCCTTCGCGCGATCGGTCGCGACCGCGCGCGTCCCGTGCGCGTCGTCGTAGGTGATGTCGTAGTATCGAGGGGCGATCGCGAACGCGTGGTGGTGGGTCGCGATGAAGATCTGGTCGACGTCGTGCTCGTCGACGATACGCACCAGCAGATCGGCGAGACGGAGCATCAGCTTCTTGTGTAGATGTGCCTCCGGCTCCTCGATCTGAACGACGGGCGTGGCCGCGACGAGGACGTCCAAGAGCAGAATGAGAAGCTGCTGCTCGCCCGTCCCGAGATTCGTGATCGGGATCCCCGGGGCGGTCCCACGCGTCAGCTGCGTCTCGTACTCGCGAAATTCGTTGTTTCGAACCGCTGCGAGCTCGACGGGCGCCGTCGTCTTGGAAGGCCCGTTCATCGCGTCCGCGAGGCGAGCCGCGAGTAACCGCGGGATGGCACGCTCTCGTGTGTCCGACGAGGTCGCCAGAAGGTACAGACGTCGCTGGATTTGCTCCGGCGCCTCGAGCGCTCCAAGGTCGACCTCGAACTCGCTACTACTGCCGAACGGTTCTCGCGAGATACGCCGATACGCCTCGCTCACACGCACCAGATCGCGACGAAGTAGTTTCGAACGGACCCGTTCGAGGATCAGCGGCTTACCCACGAGGCGTTGTTCGGCGTAGGCGATCTCCCGGTGAGCGCGAGTCGCCTCTTCTGCGTTCTGAGCGAGCTGCGCTATCACGCTCGCGCGCTGCACGCTAGTGAGCGGGGGGTTGCGCAATTGTTCGTAAAGTCCCTGCAGGTTGGCCTGTGCCTGCCCGATGGTAATGCGTTGTTGATCGATCTCCCTGCGGAGGATAGCTCCCTGCTGTGCATCGTCACCCGTCAGCGAGAGCTCTTCCCCGATCTGGGCTTGCCTCGCCCACCAGCGAATGCCGTCTCCGACGTCCTGTGCGACCACGTCGATCACAAGCAAAGCCGGGCTGGGAAGGTCACCGACGCTCTGGCGCGCTCGTGCGCCGAGCTCGATCTCCACGCGAAACTGCATCTCGTGCTGCCCGGTCTTGTTGAAGTCGTCGCGTCGAATCCCTAGCTGCGTATCGGCGCTGACGTAGTCGATTCGCGCCGATGTTTCGCGATTCGCGGCGATAGTCATCTCGCTCCCGACCCACCGGAGCGGCAGCGCCATCGCCCGCAAGATGTTCGACTTGCCTGCCCCGTTCTCGCCGTGCAACACGACGATCTGTGGCAGGTCAACGAGGTCTAGCTCGTGGATGCTGCGATAACCCCGAACGTAGAGGCGACGAATGCGCGTGGGTTCGTAAGCCGTCGGCTCGGTCATGGCCTGGCCAGCGTCTCACGTCCCCGACAGCTTTTCGACCCGCCCGCCCTGGTCGGCGCGTCGCCCGCCCCATTTTTTGCCCCGTCCGCCCCGGTCGGCGCGTCGCCCGCCCCACTGTTCGACCCGTCCGCCCCGCCGTTTGACCCGTCCGCCCCGTCGTTTGACCCGTCCGCCCCGTCGTTGCCTCCTCGCCTGCTCCCTGTGAAACGAACCATGTCATTCGTGGAGGAGACGCCCAAAGGTGTCCCGTTGCGAGACGGGGAGGCCGGTCCTTCCTCGCCTCTTCCCTGTGAGCGTGCATTTTACATGGAGCTCCCCAGGAGCTCGAGGAGCGCTCGAGCAAAGGCAGGGGCGTCGTTCTCAAGGCCGGAGAGCGTGGCCCCGGCGGCTCGCATCAGGGCGAGCTCCTCGGTGTCTCTGGCCAGGGCGGCCACGACCAGGCGGGGCTCGGCCTTGACGAGGTCCCTGAGCAAGGCGGTACGGGAGAGGCCAGGGCTATGTCCCAGCACGAACGCGTCGGGCTCGAGGGCCCCGAGGTGCAGCAGGGTGGCCACGGGAGAGGGCTCCTCCTGGAGGGTCGCCTTGCCTCCGAGGGCGAGGGCGAGGGAAGGGGGGATCTGCGCCACCAGCAGCACGAGGGCCGGCTCCTGGACAAAGGCCCGGGGCAGGGGAAAGCCGTGGAGGCGGAGGAAGGCCACCACGTCGGTGCGGCGGAAGCGGAGCTGCCCTCCCTGGCTGCGGACGTGGGCGATCTTTCCCTTCCTGGCCCAGGTGTGCAGTGTGGTCAGATCCACGCCGCAGAACCGGGCGACGTCAGGAGCGCCGAAGAGGCGCCCGTGCCTCATTCTCCCTTGATCCCGGGAGGCGCAGGCTCCGGTACGAACTTGCCTTCGCGGAGCACGTAGCGGGAGAGGCCAGGCACCCTCACGTCCTGATCGGGGTGCTCGGGATCCCCGGGCAGGACCAGGGCGATCGTGTCTCCTCCGGGGCCTGGCTGAGGGACCACGCGAGGGCAGATGGGAAGGAGCGAGGAGGCGTCGGCGAAGGTCAGGGCGTCCTCGGCCCTGGGCAGCTCCGCCAGGAGCTGGAGCGTGCGATGGGTGGGCGGAGCCAGCTGGACCTCGCCTCGCAGGAAGCGCTCCAGGATCGTCCCGGGGCTCGCCCAGAAGCTCGCGGTGGTCTCGCTCTGGTCGTGGGCGCCTGGCTGCTCGGCAGGAGCGAGGGCCAGGAAGAAGCGGGTGTCGTAGCGCCTCCCCTCGGCCACCGGGGTGATCCACCGGGCGAAGGGACGTAGCCTCGCCAGATCGAGAGAGAGGCCGGCGCTGGTCAGGGCGCCGGCGAGGGTCTCGCTCCCCTCTGCGAGCTCCGCTCGCAGCGCCAGGAGCGCG
>SXGT01875985.1_pt1 | contig 13735 bp, 10 predicted proteins | sample 3176221 | NCBI WGS metagenome assembly SXGT01 (sample SAMN11356862, study PRJNA531348) | freshwater metagenome | isolation source: freshwater sample F1-120 | place: China: Fuxian Lake, Yuxi | collected 2017-12-25 | reverse complement strand
TGAACGCTATCCTCGGCTTCTCACAAATCCTGCGGCGCGATGGCGAACTGCCGCCGAAGTATCGCCGGCCCATCGAGACCATCGAGAAGAGCGGCGATCACTTGCTGGCGATGATCAATGACATTCTCGATCTCTCGAAGATTGAAGCGGGTCGGATGGAATTGGAGGAAACGGATTTCGATCTCACGTCGCTGATCATGGGGTTGAAGGCGATGTTCAAGGTCCGGTGCGAGGAACAAGACTTGAAGCTGGAGGTCGAAGGCCTGGGCGATTCTCCGTGCCCCGTCCACGCGGATGAAGGCAAGCTGCGCCAGGTGCTGATCAACCTGCTGGGCAACGCGGTGAAATTCACGGAGCGCGGGAGTGTGACGCTGCGGGTTTTGAAGGATGACGGAAGAAGGAAGGATGTAAAAAACAAGTCATGGCGGCGACGTTGCTTCTCCCTCGCCCCTCGGAGGGGAGAGGGCCGGGGTGAGGGGTGCGACCGGGATGGAGGCTACGGGCTTCTCGGCGGGGCCCCAAGTCATTCAAAAGACCCACCTCACCCCAACCCTCTCCCCCCGTCCGACGGGCGGAGAGGGAGAAGCTCCGACCGGCTCGGATTCTCACTCACTCACTGACCCGCTCACCCACTCACCCCTCTTCCGCTTCGAGATCATCGACACCGGCAAGGGCATTTCACCTGAGGGACAGGTCGCGCTGTTTCAACCGTTCCAGCAAGGCGCTGAAGGAATGAAGAAAGGCGGCACAGGCCTTGGCCTTGCGATCACGAGGCGGCAGGTGGAGTTGATGGGCGGAAAGATCGGAGTTGAATCCAAACTGGGGCGCGGGTCGCGCTTCTTCTTTGAACTGCCCCTGGCGCCGGCGCGCGCGGAAGTGGTCGCCCGCGAATTGACGCCAACGGGGGAAATCCTGGGTCTCGCGGAGGGTTCGCACGTGAAAGTGCTGGTGGTGGACGACGTCCGGCAGAATCGTGACGTGATCTCACAATTGCTGACCAGCATTGGATGCGAGGTGTCGCTGGCCGACGGTGGGGTGGCTGCGTTGGAGCAATTGCGCGCGTCGATTCCGGACATTGTGTTCATGGACATCCGTATGCCGGACATGGAAGGCCAGGAGGTGGTGGCACGATACTTTGAGGAATTCGGGCGTGGCAGAACGAAGCTGGTGGCGTTGTCGGCCTCGGTCCTTGCGCACGAGCAGCAAAGTTACCTCGCGGCCGGCTTCGACGCGTTTATCGGGAAGCCTTTCCGGTTCGAGGAAATCTGCGATTGCATGAAGCGGTTGTTGCCTGTCGAATTCCGCTACGCCGAAGACAAGTCAGAAGGCGGTAAAGCCGTGGAAGTGATCGACCCGGTTGCGGTCACGATGTCCCAGGGGCTGAGGCTCCAGCTCAAGGAAGCCGCCGATCGTTACAGCGTGACGAAGCTTGAGAAGGGTTTCGAAGAGCTGGCCCGTCTCGGCGAAATAGAAAAACGCGCCGCGGCTTATCTGCGATCGCTGACGCAACAAGGCAACTTCGATGGTGTGGCGGAATTTTTGGAGAAGGTGAAAGTTGGGTAGGGGAGTGAGTAGGGCAGTGGGTGTGCGCTTTGGACCTCGATGGAAACTCCGCTGAAAGGTTAATGAAACTACGAGATCAATCGTCGAGAAAGTCTATGCAGTCAGTGACCGAGTTCCGAACGTTCTCCCTCACCCCGTCCCTCTCCCGCTGGGAGAGGGAGAACCATTCGCCGCGCGATCTAAATCCGCAGCCCCTTCGTTCGCAAAGAGGCAGGTGAACGCGCCCCCCCTCTCCCAGGGGGAGAGGGACGGGGTGAGGGAGAAGTGCTTGAATGTCACAAATGTCACGCGCGAACTTCTGCAACTATTGATATGAGTAAGACGATTGGCTACCACTGGGACTCGGATGTGTACAAACAACCTTGGTCGAAGCTGCGATGAAGATTTTCGAAATGACCAACAAATTTCCCAAAGATAAGATCCTGGGCAAGCTGGTCGCCATGGGCAATAACTCCAAGCAATGGGTGCTCAGGAAGACGAACGGGTGTCGGTTCCATTTCTCCAACACTCACTCACCCACTTACCCACTCACTCGCTTCCTCCGCTCACTCATCTCATGACCGACAAACCGCCGTTGCCCTCCGCCCCGCACACCGCCAGCGTCCTCGTCGTTGATGACATTGCGGCCAATCGAGATCTGCTGAGGGCAACACTTGAACCACAGGGCTACGAAGTCCTGCTCGCTCCGAATGGCGAAACCGCCGTGAAAGTGGCGCAGCGCGCCCGGCCAGATGTGATACTCCTCGATGTCAACATGCCTGGCATGGACGGCTATGCGGTCTGCCGACAGTTGAAGGTGGACGCCGCGACGCGGGAGATTCCGGTGATCTTCATTTCCGCCAATGAAGGCACGCAGAGTGTCGTGGATGGATTTCATGCAGGCGGAGTGGATTACCTGAGCAAGCCGTTCAAGGCGGAAGAGGTTCTGACTCGGCTGGAAACCCACCTGAAGATCAATCAACTGAGCCAGGCTCTCGCCCGGAAGAACTCCGAACTGAGTGAATCGAATCAAAAGCTTGCCGCCGAAGTGCAGCGCCGCAAGTCCGCCGAGGAAGCCGCCAATCAAGCGAACCAGGCCAAGAGCGCGTACCTCGCCAACATGAGCCACGAACTTCGCACACCGCTCAATGCCATCCTTGGCTACAGTGAGATGGTGGAGGAGGAACTGGCTTCAAGCCCCCAGTCTGCCCTCATTCCGGATGTGCAAAAGATTCATGCAGCCGCCCGGCACCAACTCGCCCTGGTCAACGACATTCTCGACCTGTCGAAAATCGAAGCGGGCAAGACGACTCTTTTCCTCGAATCGTTCGTCGTCAAAACGTTGATCCAGGAAGTGACCGCCACGGTGCTGCCGTTGGTGAGCAAGAATGGGAACACACTTGAAGTTGCCTGCCCGGATGAAATCGGCTCCATGCGCGCCGACCAGACCAAGCTGCGGCAGGTTTTGTTCAATTTGATCTCGAACGCGGCGAAGTTTACGGAGAAGGGGATAATACGGTTGGAAGTTGGGAAAACATCGAACATCGAACATCGAACGCGCAACGGCAGACAACTTCGAACGTTGAACCTGAAACTTTGAACTTCTCCGTGAGCGACACCGGCATCGGTTTGACTCCGGAGCAGCAGAGCAGGCTTTTCCAGTCATTCACGCAGGCGGATGCCTCAACTCACAAGAAGTACGGCGGCACCGGCCTTGGCCTCAGCATCAGTCGTCATTTCTGCCAGATGATGGGAGGAGATATCACCGTCGCGAGCGAGGTCGGAAAGGGATCGACGTTCACGGTGACGCTGCCGGAGGAGGTGCGCCAAGCGCTGGTTTGAAGACGGCCCCGGCTTTTTCTGTTGAATTGCTTGAACGAACAAAACCGTATTAGGTTGGCACCATGAGCACACAAGAACAGTTGATTGAGGAAATTCGGAAGCAGCCCGAGCCGCTCCTTCGCGAGGTCTATCACTACCTGAAATTCCTCGAACGCCAGCGGGCTGAACAAGAATGGACGGACGTCCTTCCCAGCCGCGAAGTCGAACAAGAGGTTTTGGACATCATCGATGGAAATGAACCCACGCCACGGTGAAATCTGGATCGCCGACTTGGGCATGGCCGGCAAAACGCGGCCTGTAGTGGTCTTGCTGGCTGATGATTTGGACGCGCCGAGGACGCTGATCATTTACATCCCCATCACACGCCAAGCCCGGGGCAGTGGATTGGAGGTGCCTTTGGGACATTTGCGATGGCTTGATCCCGAGTCGGTCCCGAATGTTCAGGCAATCGGAGCAGTGCCGCCAGTGCGATTCGAGCGCCGGTTGGGATTGCTGCCTCAATCAGATTTGATCGCCATCAAGCGCGCCCTTGCCGTGGCCTGCGCCTTGTAGCAGCGGGCGCACTGAAGATCCACACAACTCAAATGGCCAAGTCGTCCGCAGACAATTCTTCCGGCACCGTCCTGGTGGTGGACGACATCCCCGCGAACCGAAACCTGCTTCGCGAGACGCTCGAGCCGCAAGGCTACGAGGTGTTGCTCGCGCCCGATGGTGAGACGGCGCTCAAGGTTGCCTTGCGCGCAACACCGGACGTGATCCTGCTCGACGTGATGATGCCTGGCATCGACGGCCTTGAGACCTGCCGCCCGCTCAAGCAAAGCGAACAGGCGCGGAGCATCCCCGTCATTTTCATCACCGCGATGGGTGAGACGAAAGCGATGGTGGAAGGATTTCAAGCGGGGGGCGTCGATTACATAACCAAGCCCTTTCAAGCGGATGAAGTGCTCATCCGTGTTCACACACATCTGAAGAATGCCCGCCTGACCCGGCTCGTCACCGAGCAGAACACGGAGCTCCAGGCGGCCAATGAAAAATTGCGCAAGGAAATTGCCCGGCGTGAAACTGCGGAAGCCTCGCTCGAAACCGCCGATGAGCAGCTCTCACTGATCTCACAATTGGAAGCCAACCGCTGGGGCATTGATGGCTTGATAGGCAAAAGCAACACCATGGCCAAGATACTGGATGATCTGCGCAAGCTGCAGGCCCATCCTTCAACCAGCGTGTTGATCATTGGCGAAAGCGGGACGGGCAAGGAACTGGTCGCGCGGGCGCTGCACTTTGGAAGCTCGCGCGCCAAGGGGCCGTTCCTGCCCGTAAATTGTTCCGCCGTTCCCGCCGAGTTGAGCGAGTCGTTGTTCTTCGGACACGTCAAAGGCGCCTTCTCCGGCGCGGCGTCGGATCGCAAGGGTTACTTCCAAAACGCGCATGGTGGCTCGCTGTTCCTCGATGAAATCGCTGACATGCCCCTGCCGCTTCAGGCCAAGATGCTGCGAGTTTTGGAAAGCGGAAAGATACTGCCCCTGGGCGCTGACAAGGAACAAAGCATCGACGTGCGTGTCGTGGCCGCCACGAATGCCGACCTCCAAGGCGAAATCGCGGCGGGGAAATTTCGCCAGGATCTCTACTTCCGGCTGGCGCGGTTTGTCGCGGAGCTACCGCCGCTTCGCGAACGACGCGAGGACATTCCACTCCTGATCGAGCACTTTGTCGGCGTTCTCGCCCTGGAGATGAGCATGATCCGGCCTGGCGTGGCTGAATGTGCAATGGCGGAGCTGCGGGCGTACGATTATCCGGGTAATGTGCGTGAGCTGAAGAATTTGGTCGAGCGCGCTCTCATTGAGTGCGGTGGCGGAGAGATCAGGAAGGGGCATTTGCATTTTGCATACGCTCCCACTGTCGATGCGACCTCTGAAGCCGGCCTGGAGCACGGCTCAAACACTCCGCCATCGGACACCGAGGAGCAGCGTATCATCGACTACGTCCGGGAACGGACCAGCATCAACAACACGCAATGCCGTGAGTTGCTGGGGGTGGGAATTCACAGGGCCTGGTATCTCCTTCGCAAACTTCAGCGCAGCGGAGTGTTGTTGCAGGACAGTTCACGACGTTGGGCAAGCTACCGGCTGCCATGAAGAGAAGGCTGCGCCGTTAAGCCACATTGCCTGCTTGGGAGATGTGACCAGCGGCGCCCCGGTCCGACAAGTTATGCGAAAGCGATCCCAGGCGGACGGGCCAGCGTCGGGTTAATGCCAACATCTTTCCAACGGAACTGAAATCTACTGCTTGGCAAGAGCGAATCACCGGCTAGACTGCAAGGTGAAGCCCGAAAAACTGAGATGAGACCAATCAGCCGTAATCTTATTGTTGCCGCCTGCTTGCTGGTGGCCGCCGCGAATCTAGCACTGGGCGTTGAACCCTCGCCGAACACCGCCGCCAAACCGGTCAGCTTCTATGGCCAGCTTCGACCCGTCTTTCAGGCGAACTGCCAGGGCTGTCATCAGCCCGCCAAGGCCAAGGGCGGTTATGTGATGACAGAGTTCGAGAAACTCTTCGCTCCGGGGGAAACAGGCGACAAGCCAATCGTCGCGGGCCAGCCCGACACCAGCCTTCTGGTGAAGCAGATCACTCCGAAGAATGGCGAAGCCGAGATGCCCAAAGGCAAACCGCCCCTTGCCGAGCACGAGATTGAACTGGTCCGACGCTGGATCGCCGAAGGGGCCAAGGACGATACACCCGCGAACGCCAAGCAGCGTTACGACGCCGATCATCCGCCGGTCTATACACACCCGCCGGTGATCACTTCGATGGATTACTCGACAGACGGTTCATTGATCGCCGTGGCGGGATTTCACGAGGTGCTGCTCCATAAGGCCGACGGTTCTGGAATTGCCGGACGATTGATCGGGCTTTCCGAACGCATTCAATCAGTTCGTTTTTCGCCCGACGGCAAGCAGCTCGCCGTGGCGGGAGGACAGCCTGCCCGGATGGGTGAGATCCAGATCTGGGATGTCGAGAAGCGCAAACTCATCGTCTCCGTGCCGGTCGGCTACGACACTGCTTCCGGCGTGAACTGGTCTCCCGATGGTAAACTGCTTTCGTTCGGATTGCCGGACAAGACCGTGCGGGCGATTGAAGCTTCCAGCGGCAAGCAAGTCCTCCAGCAAGGCTCGCATAATGATTGGGTGCTCGACACGGTATTTTCCACGGATGGATCGCACGTCGTTTCCGTGGGGCGGGACATGAGCGCAAAACTGACCGAGGTCGCCACACAACGGTTCGTTGACAACATCACCTCGATCACTCCGGGCGGGTTGCGAGGAGGTCTGCAAACAATCGCGCGCCATCCAACCAGGAATGAAATCCTTGTCGGTGGCGCGGATGGAACGCCGCAGGTGTATCAGATCTTCCGCACGGCGGCGCGCAAGATCGGCGACAATGCGGCCTTGCTCAGGCGCTTTCAGTCGATGGAAGGGCGGGTGTTCAGCGTTGATTACAGCCCGGACGGCAACCGCATCGCCGCCGGTGCAAGCCTGGATTCGCGCGGGACGGTTCACATCTACGCGGCGCAGTTCAACTCCACCATTCCGACAAACATCCTCAAGGCCTACGAAAAGACCGCGGGCGAGTACACCGCCGACGAACGGAAGGCCATCGAAGATTTCGTCACTTCAGAGATCAAGCTGTTGCATTCCGTCTCTTTCTCCAACGCCGCGATTTATGCCCTCAGCTTCAGCCCGGATGGCAGGCAGATCGCAGCCGCTGGAAGCGACGGTCAAATCAGGTTGATCAGCGCGGAACAGGGGAAAGTGGAGAAGGAATTTGCCGCCGCCATCAGTACCAATGCTCCTGCTTCTGTCGTCGCCTTGGATAAGATCCTTCCTGGCTCGGGTGTCGCAGCTTCGGTGAAGGATGCCATCAAGGAGTCATATCCCAAGGATGCCGAAATCACTGCTCTCGAAATCCAGCCGGCCAGGGTGAGCCTCCACAGCCGCTCCGAGCACATTCAATTCCTTGTGACGGCCAGACTCGGCTCGGGAGATTCCACGGATGTCACCAGGGCGGCGAAGTTCACGATTCCCGATCAACTCGGAGAGGTTTCCGCGTCAGGTCGGTTCACTGCGCTGAAGAATGGCTCGGCGTCATTGACCATCTCCTATGCTGGCAAGACCGCGAGCGTGCCGCTTGAACTCGCGGGCATCACGGCAGAGTTCCACGCGGATTTTGTTCGTGACGTGAATCCGATCCTTTCCCGTGTGGGCTGCAACGCGGGAACCTGCCACGGCTCGAAGGACGGCAGAAACGGGTTCAAACTTTCTCTCCGAGGCTACGACCCGCTTTACGACGTTCGGTCCTTTACCGATGATCTGGCAGCGCGCCGCGTCAATCTCGCTTCGCCTGACGACAGTCTGTTGCTTCTCAAAGCCACGGGAGCGGTCCCGCACGAGGGCGGACAGCGCTTCACCATCGACTCCGAGTACTACGCGACTCTCCGGAAATGGATCTCCAGCGGAGCCGTCCTGAATGCCGAATCCGCCCGAGCCACCGGAATTGAGATTTCACCGCAGAATCCTGTCATTCAGGAAGTCGGAGCCCGCCAGCAAATGCGCATCCTCGCCACTTACGCGGACGGCTCAAAACGCGATGTCACCGCCGAGGCCTTCATCGAAAGCGGCAATGGAGATGTCGCCTCTGCAGACTCTACCGGGATCATCCTCTCGCTGCGCCGTGGTGAAGCGCCGCTGCTTGCACGCTATGAAGGTAACTACACGGCCACCACCTTGACCGTGATGGGTGACAGGAAGGGCTTCGTTTGGAAGGATCTTCCAGCGCACAACAAAGTGGACGAGCTTGTGATCGCAAAATGGAAACGGATGAAGATTCTCCCAAGCGACATCTCCTCCGATACGGATTTTATCCGCCGGGTGTACCTGGACCTCACGGGTCTGCCGCCGTCCTCCACGGATGTCAGGGAAAACCTTGCGGACAAGCGCAACCTTCAGGAGCGCCGGGATGCGCTCGTTGAGAAACTGATCGGAAGCCCGGAATTCGTGGATCATTGGGCGAGCAAATGGGGAGATCTATTGCAGGTGAACAGAAAGTTCCTCGGTGAAGAAGGCGCGTTACTTTTCCGCGATTGGGTGCGAAAGCAGGTTGAGATCAACACTCCTTACGACCACATGGTCCGGGAAATCCTCACCGCCACCGGCTCGAACAAGACCAACGCCGCCGCATCCTATTTCAAGATCCTGCGAACACCCGCCGAGACGATGGAGAACACGACGCATCTCTTCCTCGGCACTCGCTTCAATTGCAACAAATGCCACGACCATCCCTTCGAACGTTGGACCCAGGATCAGTATTACCAGATGACCGCATACTTTGCGCAAGTGGACTTGAAGAAGGACGACGCCAGCGGCGACAAGCGAATCGGCGGGACGGCGGTCGAAGGGTCGAAGCCGCTTTATGAAATCGTGGAGGACAAGAAGGAGGGCGAGATCACCCACGACCGCACGGGCAAGGTGACAGCTCCTGCGTTTCCCTACTCTGCCAAAGTTGAAACATCAGGCGGAAATGCCACACGACGCCAGCAGCTCGCCGAATGGATCACCTCGCCTGACAACCGTTACTTTGCCCTCAGCTACGTGAACCGGCTCTGGGGCTATTTAATGGGAGTGGGATTGATCGAACCGCTCGACGACATCCGCGCCGGAAATCCACCAAGCAATCCTGAGTTGCTCGATTACCTCACGCACCAATTCGTCGAGAGCGGCTTCAACACGCGCCATGTGCTCCGGTTGATTTGCAAATCCCGCGCCTATCAGCTTTCCGTCACCGCCCATGAGTGGAACATCGACGACAAGGTCAATTTCTCACATGCCACCGCACGCCGGCTGCCGGCGGAGACCTTGCTGGATTCCGTCTATCGTGTGACGGGCTCGATTCCGAACTTCCCCGGCGTGAAGCCCGGCACCCGGGCGGCGCAGCTTACTGATTCAGCGATCGATCTCCCCAGCGGATTCCTTGCGAACCTTGGGCGACCGGCGCGCGAGAGTTCCTGCGAGTGCGAGCGCAGCAATGACATCCGGCTCGGCGCCGTGATGTCGCTGTTGAGCGGTCCCGCTGTGTCCTCCGCAGTGAACGATCCCCGCAACGATCTGGCGGTGCTTGTCGCCGCCGAGCCGGACGACCGCAAGGTAGTGAACGAAGTGTTCATGCGCGTACTCAATCGTCCCGCATCCACCAAGGAAGTTGATTCGACCATCGATGCCATGGGGACGATGGAGCGCGAGCACATCAAGCTTATCGCCGAACTGGGCAAAGCCGAGGGTGCTTGGGCGCTTTCACATGCCCAAAAGTCCATCGCTCGCACCGAAGCCATCGGCAAGGCGGAGAAGGAACTCGCCGGTTACATGGTTGAACGCGCGCCAAAAATTGCCGCCGCGCAACGCGAACGAAACGAGAAGATCGCCACCAGCGAAGAAGCCGTGCGCGATTACGAGCCGACTCTGGCGCTCGCCATTTCCGAGTGGGAGGAGAAGCTGACCGCCGCCGATTACGGCACGGTCTGGATGCCGGTTAGCGTGAAAGAAGTTCGTGGCACCGGCTCGGCGAAGCTTGAAAAACTTCCCGACGGCACCATCCGCTCGACCGGCAGCGGCGGGGAATTGCCTGACTATGTCGTCACGGCCGAAACTGCCCTGACGGGCATCACCGGTGTGAAACTCGAGGTGCTCACTGATGAAACCGTTCCCGCCTTCGGACCAGGTTACAAGGACGGCAATTTCCTCCTGAGCGAGTTCGTGGTGGAGTCGGCGTCAAAGACAAATGCGGCGAAGTTCGCGAAGGCAAAGATCGTGGATGCGAAGACGGATTTCATCCAGAAGGAGCACGACCTCAAACACACATTTGATGGGAAGGTGGAGCAGGGGCGTCGAGAAGGCTGGGCGATAGGCGGTTCGGTTGGACAGCCGCACTGGGCTGCGTTCAAGTTCGAGAATTCCTTGGGCGGAGCGGATGGCGCGGTGCTCAAGATCACTCTTCAACATAAATATCAGGCGCCTTATGAAATCGGACGGTTCCGCCTGTGGGTGACGACCAGCAAAGCTCCGACGGCAGATGGCCTGCCAAATGACATTGTGGAAGCGCTCAAGACATCGCTCACGATCCGATCACCACAGCAATTGGCGGCGTTGATGGATTACCATCGCGACCGTGACCCGGAGATGCGAAAGCGCCAGCAGACGTTCGCCACCGCTCGCAAGCCATTGCCTGATGACGCGAAGCTCAGGGAACTTGAATCGACACTCGCCCGCGTCAGTCGTCCGATACCGACCGACCCGCAGCTTGTTCAAACGCGGCATGACGTTGAGTCGAGCACCCGGCAACTGGTCAATCGCCGCCTCACATCCGCGCAGGATCTGGCCTGGGCATTGATCAATACGCCCGCATTTTTGTTCAATCGATGATGAATGACTTTGAATGACATGATAACTCCCACCCTCAACCTCTCCATACTATGATCCATCTACCCGGCGATTATTGCACAGACCTGTGTGACTCGAACCTCAAGATGACCCGCCGCGATCTCCTGCGCCTTGGCGGATCAACCATGCTAGGGCTTTCACTCGGCTCCATGCTCAACCTCAAGGCCCGCGCCGCCGAGGCCGCGAAAGGGCCCGCAGGCTGGGGCCGCGCCAAGAGTGTCATCATGGTTTATCTCCAGGGCGGACCGAGTCATCTGGATCTCTGGGACCCGAAGGAGAATGTGCCGGACAAGATCAAGAGCCCGTTCAAGAACATCTCCACCAAGATCCCGGGCGTGAACTTCACCGAGCTGCTGCCCAAGCTCGCACAGGTGAACGACAAGTTCACGATGATCCGCTCAATGAGCTACACGCCCAACGGCCTGTTTAATCACACAGCAGCCATTTATCAGATCATGACTGGCTACACGACCGACAAGGTCAGCCCGTCCGGCCAGCTCGAACCTCCAAGCCCAAAGGACTTCCCGAATTTCGGATCAAACATCATCCGGCTGAAACCGGCCACCGAGCCGATGCTGCCGTTCGTGATGCTTCCGCGCCCGTTGCAGGAATCAAACGTTGTCGGCAAAGGCGGTACCGCTGGCTTCCTCGGCAAAGCTTACGATCCATATTATCTCTATCCAGATGGCGACGACATGAACATGTCCAAGATGGACAGCGTGCGCACGGATGATTTGAAACTTCCCCAGGAGGTATTCGCCATGCGGCTGCAACGCCGGGCGAAGCTGCGCGACACGATCAACGATGCCATGCCCGAAATCGAAAAGGCTGTGGAGCATTACAATCTTGATGAGTACTACCAGCGTGCGTTGAACCTGATCATCTCCGGCAAGGCAAGGAATGCCTTTGATCTCGGTCAGGAACCGGACGCCATGCGGGAGCGCTATGGAAAGAACACCTTCGGACAAAGCTGCCTCCTTGCGCGCCGACTTGTCGAGGCCGGCACTCGCGTTGTGGAGGTTGTCTGGCCGAAGGTCGCGAACTCGGACAACCATTCCTGGGACGTTCACGTCGGTCTTTACGAACGAATGAAGAACCAGTCCGCGCCGATGCTCGATCAAGGCCTCTCGGCGCTGTTTGAAGATCTCGACCAGCGCGGCCTGTTGAGCGAAACGCTCGTGGTCGCCATCGGGGAATTCGGTCGAAGCCCTGAAAAGGGACTGAGCACCTCCGGCAACAGCAACAGCCCGGACGGACGAGATCACTGGCCGTATTGCTATACCTCCGTCATTGGTGGGGCGGGCATCAAACGCGGATACGTGCATGGGAAGTCCGACAAGACAGCATCGAGTCCGCTGGAAGAGCCCGTTCACCCGACCGAACTGTTGGCTACGATTTACCACTCCTTCGGAATCGATCCGGAGACCATCGTTTACAATCATCTCAATCAGCCGCGTGAATTGGTGAAAGCAAAGACGGTGAGCAAGCTGTTTGCTTAGACTCTTCACGCTACCGTCCACGCATGCTCGTGCGCGTGATTGTTGTGTTGGTGGCGCTGCTTGCCAGAGGCGAACCGCTTTTTGCTCAAGCGCAATCTGCTGAGAACAGCGGGCTGCTGGAGTCGATCGAAGACTGGGTTCGCGAGGGGTTCGATGAGACACTCCGAAGCGCGCTCGAGGAGATCGATGAAAAGCAGGGGATTTCGCTGTTGGATTCCCTGCTGCAACAGATGCAAAGCAGCGAGGTGCTTGACCTGGCGCGTTTCAAAACCGGCGCAAGCACGCTGGTGCCGCTGCTGGAGCAGTACGAGGAGACGTTGCCGTATGCGGTGTGGTTGAAGACGAGGCTCGATTACCTCGACACGGCCGAGGAATTACGTCGCGCGTTGCGCCCAGCTCCACCGCGTCGCGGAATGCCCGAGCCCGTCCCAGTGCCGATGATCCAGCTTCAACGCAGGGTGTGGGTGCGGCAAATGGATCAACGTCCCCTTCCTCCTCGTGCCCAGGGCCTGGTTCCGGTTTTGAAGCCGATCTTTATGGCCGAGAAGGTTCCTCCCCAGTTCGTCTGGCTCGCGGAAGTTGAATCCTCGTTTGATCCGGGGGCGAAGAGTCCGTCAGGTGCGGCTGGGCTGTTTCAACTGATGAAGCCGACGGCAAGGAGCCTCGGGCTTTCCACATGGCTGCCGGATGAACGGCTGAACTCCGAGAAGAGTGCCCGGGCGGCAGCGCGTTACCTTCGTTACCTCCATGGCCGCTTTGGCGACTGGCGGCTCGCTCTTGCGGCTTACAATGCTGGTGAGGCCCGGGTGGGCGATTTGCTCAAAAAATCACGTTCACGCACCTACGAAGCAATAGCGCACAGGCTGCCCTCGGAAACGCAGTTGTATGTGCCAAAAGTGGAGGCTGTGCTGCGCAAACGGGAAGGGGTGGCCTTGTCCGACCTGAAGGTGCCAGTGACCGGGAAATCAGATGGACGGACCGGGCTCTGAATCTCCTGATCCCGTCTCACCGGACTCGATGAGACTGGGAGCAGTGTTGCGCACGAGCAATCGAGCGCGTTCGATGGTTTCCTGTTGCGACTCAGACGTCATCGCGAATCGCGCCAGCTCCCTGGCTTCGGACATCTTCAACCGTCGGATGAGAAACTTGATTCTCGGAATCAACGATGGGCTGATGCTTAATTCAGTCACACCCAGGCCAAGAAGGAGCGGAACCATCGCGGGATCTCCGGCCATTTCTCCGCAGACACTCACGGGAATGTTGTTTCTGGCGGCCGCGTCCGCGGTGAGTTTGATCAACTGAAGAATCGCCGGATGGGTTGGGTCGTAGAGGTGGGCGATCCTCTCGTTCATGCGGTCCACCGCGAGT
>SXGT01844723.1_pt1 | contig 13735 bp, 11 predicted proteins | sample 3176221 | NCBI WGS metagenome assembly SXGT01 (sample SAMN11356862, study PRJNA531348) | freshwater metagenome | isolation source: freshwater sample F1-120 | place: China: Fuxian Lake, Yuxi | collected 2017-12-25 | reverse complement strand
TTCTATGGTCGCAGTGCCAATGACCTCGCGATGTTCTTGCAACGCGGCCAGGCCGAGCCTTCGGGGGCGCTGCCGGGAGTGACGGTCACCTACTCCTCTACTGGCTGGGATGCTGCGCGCTTGAGCCCGCAGGGCGGTTGGATCCTGTATGGCACGACCTTGGCCGGCACGGGCATCACGACAGCCAACGACTCCGCCGTCTACTGGGGCCAAGTTGGCATCGGTGGCCAGTTCGTGCTGGCACAAGAAGGCGGCCCGGCGCCGTCAGGCGGTTCGACCTTCTCGGGCACCATCAGCGGTGCACAGAACGTGACCGCACTCAACTCCGCGGGCACGGCCATCATCAAGGTCGCGCTCGTGGGCGGCGATGTCGTCGCGGGCGTCAACGACAACGCCTGGCTCATCGGCAATCCGGTGGCTGGCCTGGGTTGGATGTGCCGAGAAGGCGATCCGGTCGCCGGCGGTTTCACCGTCAGCGGCACGTTGGACGGCTTCAAGCCAGTGATCGATGAAGCGGGTCGAGTGATCCTGGCGCAGGCCCTGACGCTCGGCACCGGCGGCGTCACGGCGGCCGACGATTCGACGTTGATGCTCTACACGCCAGGGTCGGGGCTCTCCGTGCTCATGCGAGAAGGCCAACCCGCGGCAGGCTCCGGCGGTTGCGTCTATGGCCCGATCGCAAGCGCCAGCGGATTCTCCAACCAAGGCTTCTCGCGAACGTCAGGCCGCTTCGTGTTCACGAATACCCTGACTGGCGGCGATGTCACCGGCAACACCAACGACGCCAGCATCTTCGCCGGCGAGATTGGCGGCAGCATCACACGCATCGCGCGAGAGGCAGAGGCCGCACCGACCGGCGTGCCGGGCGAGATCTACCAGGCGCTCTTTCCCAACGGCTTCGCACAGATCAATGAGAGCGGCACGGTTGCATTCGTCGCGCAACTCGGCCCGACGGGCATGAGCTTGTTCTCGGACACTGCCGTCTTCATCGCGCGTCCGCCATACGGCCCGACCGACGTGCAGATGATCCTGCGTGAGGGTCAAACGACTCCGATCGCCGGCCTGCCTGCAGGACATACGATTGGCAACACGGCTGGCGGCGGCATGGCCTCGTCCTCCACGACGCTGATGATCAACGAACGTGAGACGGTGCTCGTCAACGTGGCCGGCGTTGGCGACCCGCTGGCCGCGACCTGGGGTGTCCCGGCGCAGATTGCCTGGGATGCAGCGCACGGTGCTCGACTTGCCAACATGCAAGGCGAGGTCTACGGACTGCAGGTTCAATCGTCGGCGATGGGGATCGTCGCGACGTCCTCGGGCGATGGCGGCAACCTGTCGTTCAACCACAACGGCGACCAATGCTCGCGCGTCTTCTTCACCGGCTCAGTGCCGACCGCCATCTTGCGCAACCGCGTGGATGCGCTGGCCTGTGGCCCGAGCGCCGTGTCGGCGACCCTCGGCGGCTTGCACACCATGAACATCGACGCCGGTGTTGCCCACGCTGGCATGCTCTACGTCGTGGTCGCGACCGCGTCGGGCACCCGGCCTGGCTTCGCATTCGGCGGCGCCACCATCCCGATCAACATCGACCCGCTCACCACCGAGTCGCTGAACAACCTGACGACCGGCGCAGGCGTGCCATGGAGCACGACGCTGGGCTTGCTCGACGGCAATGGCCGTGGCACGGCGACGTTCACCATGCCGGCGGGGTTCCCCCAGTTCGCAGGCTTCGACATTCAGCACGTTGCGGCAGTGCTCGACTCGAACCTGAACGTTCCCTACGTGACGGGGCCGTGCGGCATGTTGCTCTACTGATTGACGCGCGGGCGCGACGATGGTCGCAGGCAGCCTCTGGTCGCAAGGACCAGAGCGCTGCCGGTTGCGCGCCAGGAAGTGGTCTCACATCACGTCCTGATCTGCGTGCAGTATGCAACTCCGATGGCCCCACGATCCGTGCGGGGCTGCGGGACCAACAGTTCCGCGTGGCAAGGACTCGCGCGCTGAGGTCCTTCAGAGTTGCCGCCACTTCGGCGACTTGCGCACAGCCACGCGCGACTCGGGCTCCGCGAACATCCGGTGCAGCCCGCAGTCCGCGCACAAGACCGCGCGAAAGGCGCCGGGATTGAACCAGCGGTGAAGGCCTGGCAAGAGATTGGGCGCGTAGCCGCCACCGCAGTGAACCGTCTTCACCGTGACGTAGAGGTCCTTGCCGCCGCACGCCGGGCAGACGACGGATCGTTGCGTGTCGCTCATGCTCCCATGCTATGCGCACGCGGTTGACCGCGCCGCTCGTCGGCGCCATCGTCCTCGCCCCCGTGCCCGCCACCATCTACTGCAAAGGTCTCGCCGCGAGCTTCGGCGCTCGCGAACTGTGGCGCGGGCTCGACCTCGTCGTCGCGCCCGGTGACGTCGTCGGGCTCGTCGGTCCAAATGGCACCGGCAAGTCGACCCTGCTCAAGATTCTCGCTGGCCTGCGCAAGGCCGAGGCCGGCTCGATCACGGTTGCGCCCGCGTCGGCAACGCTCGGCTACCTCGCGCAGGAGCAAGAGCGCGTTGCCGGCGAGACGGTGAAACAGCTCCTGCTCCGACGCACCGGCGTCGCAGCGGCGGAGGCCACCATGCACGCGGATGCAGACGCGATGGCGAAGGGCGCCACCGGAGCAGAGGAGCGCTATGCATCCTCGCTGGACCATTGGCTGGCGCTTGGCGGCGCCGACTTCGACGAACGCACGCACGCGGTGTTGTCCGACGTCGGCCTCGAAGTCGACCTCGAACTGCCGACCACGGCGTTGTCGGGCGGTCAAGCCGCGCGTGCGGGGCTCGCCGGCTTGCTGTTGTCGCGCTACGACGCGTTCTTGCTCGATGAGCCGACGAACGACCTCGATCTTGACGGCCTTTCCAGGCTCGAAGAGTTCGTGCAGTCCCTCAATGCTCCGACTGTGCTGGTCAGCCACGACCGCGAGTTCCTCACGCGCACCGTCACCAAGGTCGTGGAGATCGACCGCAGCATGCAGAAGATCGCGGTCTACGGCGGCAGCTATGAGTCCTACCTCGAAGAGCGCGCGACTGCGCGTCGCCATGCGAGCGAGGCCTACGATGCATTTGCCGGCCGCAAGGCCGAACTCGAAGCTCGTGCGCGGCGACAACGCGCATGGATGTCGAAGGGCGTCAAGAACGCGCGGCGAAAGGCCAAGGACCGCGACAAGATGGGCCGAGCCTTCCGCATGGACACGACCGAGAAGCAGGCCTCAAAGGTCAAACAGACCGAGCGCATGATCGAACGGCTCGGCGAAGTGCAAGCGCCGCGCAAGGAGTGGAAGCTGCAATTCACGATCGCCGCCGCACCGCGTTCTGGCGACCTCGTCGCGCAGTTGCAGTCGGCGGTCGCCGTGCGCGGCGAATACCGCCTCGGGCCTGTCGACCTCGAACTGCGCGCCAAAGACCGGGTCGCGATCACTGGCCCCAACGGTGGCGGCAAGAGCACGTTGCTCGCGCTGCTCCTGACCCGCCTCGCGCCGATCGCCGGCGCCGCGACCAGTGGCGCAGGCGTCGTGGTCGGTGAAATCGACCAGGCGCGCGCGGCCTTCGTGGGCGACCTGCCGATGGCAACCGTCTTCGGCCGCATGGTCCCCGACATGACCGATGCAGACGTGCGCACGCTGCTTGCGAAGTTTGGCCTTGGCTCGCAACTCGTTCAGCGCACCGCGGACTCACTGTCGCCCGGCGAACGCACGCGCGCCGCGATGGCGTTGCTGCAAGCCAAGGGCACGAACCTGCTGGTTCTCGACGAGCCGACCCACCATCTCGACCTCGAGGCGATCGAACAGCTGGAGCAGGAGCTCGAATCGTTCGAAGGCACGCTGCTGCTGGTGACGCACGACCGTCGCATGCTCGACACCGTGCGCCTCACGCGGCGCTGGCACGTCGAAGACGGCGCGGTGCGCGAGATCAGCGCGGACTGACAGCCCGCTGAAGAACTGCTGCCAACCCGCTCGCGGAGCGAAAGGCGGCCTGCGCCGCCTTGCCCCGCGGCGGACTTCAGCGGCAGCCGAACCGCGTAACGAGGCCGTTGCTGATCGTGAAGTGGCCGAACGCCGGGCCGATGCCGGCCTTCTGCGCCGACTGCCAGTAGATCGGCACGCCATCGAACGCGAGATCGTTGGGCACCGGGACCGCGACGTTGGCAACGCCTGCGCCATCGGTGACGTAGGTGCCGTAGCCGACGATGTTCGCCGCATCGAGATACTGCGTGCAGCCGAGGCCGAGGTCGATGTTTGCGCCTTGCGTCGAGAACAGCAGGAACACGAGCGAGTTGGCGTCCGCCGTCAGTTGCAGGCCGAAGCCCGCGTTCGGGACGAGCGGCAAGCCGCCCGTAGCCGTGATCCCAGGCGCCGGCGAGCCGCAACCCGGGCCCATCACCGTCACCTGAGCGACACCGCCAGGAATCTGCGATGCAACGACAACGCTGAGCGCGCCGGCTCCGATGCGGGCCTGGTCGACCGTCACCGAGCCGCCGACCGGCGCGACGTCACAGTCGAATCCGAAGTTGAACATCGTGTTCCAGTCGAGCGGGTTGTTGGCCGGCGCCGAGAACACCAGCTCATTGCCGACGCGCGACCAGGTCCACTGGTTGAGCGCATCGCCATCGACGTCGCGGAAGGACACGTTGTTGGCAACCGTCGAGGCGCACATCGGAATGCGAAGAGTCGCGCCGCCACGAGCGTTGTCGAAGTTCTGGACGATGTACTCGTAGTGCCAGGTCCCGTTGCCATTGTCCGTGGCCTTGGAGGCGACGTAGAAGTGCCCGTCGTCTTCGCCGTTTCGCGCAGTGTTGATGGTCGCGCCGGTCCACAGATTGAGCACGCTGCCTGTCGTGAACGGCACGCCAGTATTCGCAAACGCCCACGTCGTTCCGTTCCACGTCGCCGTGAACTGACGGTGCGCGAGGTTGTCGAAGTGCGCATCGCCATCCTCGCCGCGGACGACGATGTGCATGCAGTGGAACAAGCGACCCGGCACCAGCAGATCCTGCTCTTGCAGCGTCACGCGGTTGCGCACTGCGTCGACGAAGACCCCGCCGGTGCTATTGGTCAAGCTGCGCACTCCATCGGCGTTAGCGGGCGCGCCCACGTCGGGATCACTGCGGTCGAAGTAGGAGCCGATTGGATTCCAGATGCCGGTCCACGGATCGACCTCGTTGGCGGGGCCGAGGTAGGTCCGGCTCGCGTTGGTGCTCGCGCCGTAGGTGTCGCTGCAGCCGACTCGCAGGCCGGTGCCTGTCGCCGTGCAGGTTCCGCACGTGCTGGTCGAGTTCGCCGCTGCGAAGGCATGCTTCACGTAGGTCGTCGCATTGTTGGTGATCTGCTCGAGCCGACCGTTCGACTCCCGCACGATCGAGAACGCGAACATCGGATGGCTCGGGTTCATCGGCGCCGACCACGCCATCGCCACCGACCCCGGGTTGCACATCGTGTAGGAGTACGACATGCCAATCTCGCCGTTCGGATGGGCGGGACCGCGCCGGCCGAACAAAGTCGGGCTGGCATTGTTGGTGATCCGGCCCTCGAGGCCGGGCATCGTGTTGCTCTGCGCGAACGCAGTCGCTGCGAACACGGAAAGGACGAGGATTCTGTGCATAGGAATGGAAGTGAGAGTGCCTGAGGACGGCACAACGTATACGGGGTCTTGTGGATCGCACAGGCAGGAGTCACTGATGGGACCGAGGATTCCCTGGATGCCTATGCGGTCGAGCGGACGAAACCAGGCCCGCTTTCGCTACGCTGCCCCGCGATGCGCACGAGCCTACTACTCACACTCTTTCTCGCAGCCTCCGGTGCTTGCCGCACGCCGGTGCGGATCGTGGATGCCGCGACCGATGCCGAGGCTGCTGCGTTGCTGGGCCGCTTGAAGCAACTCGAAGGCGTTTGGGAACTCCGCGTACCTGGTGCGCCACCGACATCGACGGTCTTCTCGATCGGCGCCGGCGGCTCGATCGTGCGCGAGACGATGATGCCGGGCGACAAAGGCGAGATGACGAACGTCTATCACATGGACGGCGCCTCGCTCGTGATGACGCATTACTGCGGCGCCGGCAACCAACCCAGGATGCGCGCCACCAGCAGCGACGGGCACACGATGGCCTTCGTCTTCGAGGGCGCCACCGACCTGCAGAGCGGCGAACACTGCATGGGTTCGATGACGCTCATGTTCATCAATCCCGATACCGTCGCGCAGGAATGGATGCACCATGATCCAAGCGGGCCCGGCGACACGGTGCGCTTCATGCTGGCCCGAAAGAAGTGACGCTGGGATCATCGTGGCCATGAAAAGCTTGCTGCCTTTGGTTGCTGCCTTGTCTTGCGCCCTGTTCTCCGGCGCTTGCGCAACGCGCTCGATCTCCAATACGGCGATGCCTTGGGGCAACCAGAACACGACCTACCGCGGTGAACTGTCCGAGTTCGACGTCGTGGGCACCAGCGTCGGCACGAGCAGTTCGCAAAGCCCCGGCGTGCGACTCCAGCCAGGCGACCGCATCCTGTTGTTGCAGTCGGGCGCCATGTTCCCGGACCAGGCGCTCGTCGACGAACTCGCAAAGACATTCCAGGTGTCGACGGCATCAGGCATCCCATCCGGATGGACCGAGGGCGGCGTCGGACTCGCGGGCGCGGCACAGCGCGGCGGCTACGCGGCTGTCATTTCGTGTTGGGGAACGCTCGAGTCTGGCTCGAATGCGACGGAAGGAATCGCCGCTGCTTGGATCCCGATCGTCGGCCTTTTTGTTCCAAGCGAGAACCTGCGCATGCGCATTCGGCTCCGCTTCGTTGTCGTCGACACGATGACGCGCAACTGGATCTATGTGACCCCGGACCCGAAGGAAGACGAGCGGGTCTCTTCGCTCGCCGGCAAGAGCAGGATCGATGCCGACCAGGTCGAGGCGCTTCGACGCGCGAGTTGCGGACCGGCGGCAGCAGCGATTCGCACGGCTGTGGGGATCGAAGGCAGGTGAGCGGGCAGGCATCCGGCAGCCTCGCGCGGCCGCTGCTGGCAATCGCGCTGCATGCGGCGATGCCATTCGCATTCGCGCTGTGCCCCATCGTCAATGAAAGTGCGCGCGTCGGCTCGATCGACTGGATCCGAATGATGCCCGTGCTGCTCCCCGTGGTCAGCGGCGCTGCCCTCGTTGGCGCACTCTTCGTCATCGTCGCAAGCCGCTCTAGAACCCGGCGAGGCTTGGTCTTCGCAGCAGCAGGGTTCGCGCTTGGCAGTCCCTTTCTCTCTTCACTGGTCGGCGCCTTGCTGGCTGCGATCGTGTCAGGGCTGAGTCTGGGGCACATCCAGAATCTCAGCCCGTATTGGAGCCTCATGTGGCTTCCGCTTTCCATGCTGGAGGCGCCGGCATGGACCTTTGCCTTGTGCTTGCTGCTCGCCGCCGCCACTGCGATTTCCACGCTGCCATCCGGCGTTCGGCAGGAGCCCGATGCGGCGACCAGGCGCACCTCGGTGTAGATTCGTCGGCATGTCCAAGTTGTTCGCATACGTCGCCGCCGCGGCATTCCTGTTCTTCTCCGCCTGCACCGCCGAATCCAAGCCAGTCGAAGCTCCGGCGCCAAACGCTGAGCCCTCGGCAGCTGCGCCGACATCACTATCCCCCATCACCGAGGAGACCCTCGCCAAGCTCGCGAAGGCCGACGCCAAGGACGGCAACGTCGACAAGGTCGTGCACCGCTGCGCCGGCTGCGCTCTGGGCATGGATGGAGAAGCGAAGTGGCCGCTGCAAGTGCAGGACTACTCGATGCACTTCTGCAAGCAGGCTTGCCTCGATCGCTACGCCAAGGATCCGGCGCAGGCGATCGCCGCACTGAAGATCAAGGACTGAACTTCGAAGCCACCACGCGCGTGGACATCGGAACGGACGCGGCGGTCGCGCAGGCGATCGCCAGCGCCGACGCGATGATGCAGGCGACAAGACCGTCACGGCCCTGGCCAAAGCTCGCATACAGGAAGCCGGACGCCAGCAGCCCCGCGACACGACCCGCGCTGTTCGCCGCGTAGTAGAAGCCGACGCGCTCGACCACGTCATCGCCTGATGCGATGGCCACGACGAGCCAGCTGTGCAGGCTGCTGCATACTGCGAACATCGCGCCATAGACGAACAGGCAACTGATCACGACCGGCGCTGCGTCCCAGCCCGCGTCGAGCGCCCACGCGCACGCGAGGATCGGCAATGCCAGCGCAGCGGTCACGAACGGGACCGCGGTCGCGCCCTTCTGCGTCGAGCGCAGTGGCAACAGAGACGGCGTCGCGGCTTGCACGATGCCGTAGCCGATGATCCATGCCGACAACAGCGCGCCGGTCGCAGACCCGGACCAGCCCAGAGTCGAGGCGAGGAACAAGGGCAATGCGACTGCGAACCAAGCATCGCGCGACGCAAACAGGAACAGCCGGGCAAGCGCGAGCCAGTTGACGCTCGCGTCGTGGCAGAACGCGGCGGCAAGCAACTGCTTCGATCGGATCGGCGGCGACTGCAGACTGCTCCACGCGAGGGCTGCAAGAACGGAAAGCAACGCCGCGATCGCCGCGTTGGCGGCCGCAAAACCGATCGACGACAACAGCGCACCGCCGACAAAGAAACCGAGCCCCTTCATCGCGTTCTTGCTGCCAGTCATCGCCGCGACGATCGAGAACAGCGCGCCGGCATCCGCACCAGGAGCCAGCGTGCGCGTGTAGCTCTTGGCTGTCGTCTTGACGAGGTCCTTGGCCATGCCCGAGAGAACTTGCGTGGCCACGACCAGCGGCACCGACGCCAGAACCGCGGGAGCGCATAGCGCCACGCACGCGACGGCCTGCAGTAGCAGCCCAGTGACGAGCACAGGCTTCTGGCCGCGCGTTGCGCCCACGGCGCCGGCGAGAAGGTTGGTGAAGACGCCGGCCACCTCGTACGGAAGCAGCAGCAACGCGAGCTCCAGCGGGGAGCGTCCCTGAGCATGCAAGGACAGCAGCACGAGCATTCGCAGCGCGCCGTCACTGAGCGTGAACGCCTGGTAGCAGACAGAGACGAGCAGGAAGCGAGCGTGGTCCGTCATCGGGAGCACGCGGTCGCGACGCTCTTGGCTAGGTCCGCCATGCGATTCACATAACCCCACTCGTTGTCGTACCAGGCCATGACCTTGACCATCGTCTCGTCGACGACGCGCGTGCAGAGCGAGTCGACGATCGCGCTGCGCGGATCGCGCGCAAAATCGCTGCTGACCAACGGTCGGCTCTCGTAGCCGAGAATGCCGACGAGCGGCCCTTGCTGCGATGCGGCGAGCAACAGGCCGTTGACCTCCTCGACCGAAGTCCGCCGCCGCATCTGAAAGGAGCAGTCCGTGATCGACGCGTTCAGCACCGGCGCGCGCACCGCGATGCTGTCGAGCTTGCCCCTCAGTTCGGGCACGATCATCGCAACCGCGGTCGCCGAGTTGGTCGAGGTCGGAATCAGGTTGACGAGCGCCGAGCGCGCTCGGCGCGGGTCTGAGTCGGCGCGATCCACCACGCCTTGCGTGTTGGTCGGATCATGGATCGTCGTCACGAGGCCGCGCTCGATGCCGATGCCGTCGTGCAGCACACGGACAATCGGCGCGAGGCAGTTCGTCGTGCACGAAGCGGCGGTCACGACCCGCTCTTTGGCCAGATCGCACGCTGTGTCGTTGACGCCGTAGACGAGATTCGGGACCCCCGGCACTGGATTGGAAACAAGGACTCGGACGCGCGGATCAACCAGCCACGGCGCGAGCGACTCGGCCTTCTTGATCTTCCCGCTGCACTCGACGACGAGTTCGACGCCCTGATCCCCCCACTTCAGCGAAGCAATATCGCTCGTCTGCGCGACCGGAATGCGCGCGCTGCCGACCACGAGCGCGCCCTCATCGACGGCAACGTGCTCACGAAAGCGCCCCTGAACGGAGTCGAACTCGACGCCGAGCGCGAGCGACGCGAGATCGCCCTTGGGCTCGTTGACGGCAACGACGGCGAAGCCACGCATTGCGGCGACGCGGAGGAAAAGTCGCCCCATGCGACCGAGGCCGTTGATCGCGAGCCTCATAACGCAGATGCCATTCGACGGCGGCCACGGGTGGTGGACTTGCGCGGCCGCGCGACAAGTGCGTCGATGCGCCGGCGCAACTCGTCGCGCACGGCGCGGAAAGCCTCGAGGCGGACCGAGCGCGGACCTCTCGCCGCCGCGGGATCCGGCAAGATCCAGCGCTCGCAATGAGCCAGGCCGACGATGCCGCGGCACTCGCGGTCCGCGGATTCACAGAGCACGAACGACCTCGCGATCGCTGCCTTGCCGAGCAATGCACCGACGTCCTTGGCGCGCAGGCCACTGGTGGCGACGCCGATTTCTTCGAGCGCGGCGCGCGCGAGCGGATGGACACGCGATGGGCGGAGCCCCGCGCTGCACGCAGTAAAACGTGATCCGGCGCGATGGCGCAGGAGCGCTTCGGCCATTTGGCTGCGCGCGGAGTTCTCGGTGCACAAGAACAGCACGACGGGCAATCCTTCTGCACGCGGCGACGGTGCCGTCCTCGACGTGATGCGCGACATCGGGTCTGGGCAGAGGTCCGCCCGTCCCTGGCAGCAGTCCTCGCCAAGGAAGAACAGCAGCGACCGCATCGAATCGGCGCAGACGGCATAGCGGATCGATCGGCCCTCGCGCCAACTGCGAACGAGCTTCGCCACGACGAGATCAGCGAGATGGAACGACAGCGTGGACGGCGTGCCTTTGCACACGCCAGCAATCTCCCCAGCGCACATGCCGCGCTCGCCGGCCCGAGCGAGCTGACGGAAGGCCGCGAGCCGCGCTGGCTGGCCGAGCGCGCCAAAGGCCCGCACAGTCTGGTCGAAATTCATGCTTCGATGTTTCTCGAAATATTGGACCGCGGCAAGCCAAGACTTCGACAAGTCCAAGGACCGACCGGCAGGAGTCGTTCCACCGACTGTGAAGAGCCATGAGCGCAGTGCCGGCCCGAAAGGGAGCGCGAACGCAGCGCAAGACCTGAAATGCCGCGACGCCGTCGCGGGCGGCCAGCGGTGTGCGAGGCTGACCAACTTCGCTGGTGCTTTGTGCCTCCAGCGCTAGCGTCTCGCCCCATGAATCGCGCGCTGGTGTTCTTGCTGTCCGTGCTACCCGCGTGCGCTGCGCCCACGGCGCTTGCGCCACTCGACCTCCGCGATCCCTTCGCGGTCAGCTACCGCGGCGGGGCCATCGCCGCGGAGTTTGCGCCGCAGACTGCGGAACCGACTGCGGAGCCGACTGCGGGTCCGCAGGTGGCACAGTCCGGCGAACGCGCCACGGTCCATCTGCGCGCCGTCTTGATCGAACTGGACGTAACGGACGCTCGCTCGCTGCTCGCCTCGCTGCCGCAGCCAGCAGCCACAGCGGCAACGTCAGCGGCGGCATTGCCGGGACAGGGTCAGCCGACCGAGGCTGCTTGGCCGCTTGCGGGCATCCGCGGCGCCCACATGGACCCGGCGCTCGTCGACGTCACGGTCGATGCACTCCGCGAGAGAGCCAATGTGCTGATGGCTCCCCAACTCGTCGTGTCGCTCGGCGAACCAGCGACGATCGCGGTGGAAGAACAGCGAGCGGTGGTGCGCTCGCTCGACTTCCTCGCCAGCGATGATGCCGTGATCGCAAACCCCCGCGTCGGTCGCATCGACTATGGCGACACGCTCGCGATCCGCGCCACTCCTGGCGATCCGGGCACACAACTATCGGTGAACTGGTCTACGACGCGGCTCGTGACTCCCGTCGCTGTGGCGGCGACCCCATTGGGCTCGCTGCACACGCCTGTGTTGCTGCGCCACGAACTCACCGCCAGCCCCGCGATCGCCGCGCAGGACGCGCTGGTCCTCGCTTCGATTCCTGGCGCAGAACAGGGCCGCACTTGCCTGCTGATGGTCGCCGTCGAGATCCATCCGCAAACGCAACCCCGCTGAAAGCCTTGGTCACTTCGCAGATTCGAGTTCGCGCAAGCGCTCGCGCGCCTCGACATCTGCTGGGTCGAGCTCGACCAACATTCGCGCCCAGGGGATCGCAAGGATCGCACCACGTGCCTTTGCCGTGAACGTCACGAGCACCTCGAGTATCTCCCGATTCCACGGCGCGACGCGTTGCGCGGCCTCGAGTCTTGCGATCGCGTCCTCGATGCGGCCATCGCCAGCGAGCGCAACCGCAAACACGTAGACATGGCGAGGGAAGGCGTCTGGCACGGACGCGGCGGCCGCGAGCATCGACAAGGCTTCTTCGTGCTTGCCCTTGCGCACGAGCAGTAACCCGAGCGCGTGCTGCAGTGGCGCTTTCTCCCAAGTGCAAGCCAGCGCATCACGCAGCACCCGCTCGCCATCCTCGTCACGCTCGACCTCGCGCAGCAGGTCGGCGAGATTGGTGGCGGCGCGAACCGAGCCCGGGTCGGCGACCAAGGCCCGGCGATACAGCTTCTCGGCTTGGGTGGCGTCACCGCGACGCGCGGCGAAGAGGCCCAGGTTCGCAAAGGCCCAGTCGCGTTCTGCGCTCGCGCGTTGGCCACGTTCATGGTCGTTTGCAGCAAGGACCATCGCCTGCTTCGCGTCCACCGACAACTGCTCCACGCAGTCCGCGAGAGCGAACGCAGCGTCGGCGCGCACGTTGGCGACGGGGTCGGCGAGCGAAGCAGCCAGCAACTCAGCGCGTCCCTCGTGCTCGAACAGCCCGGAGGCGGCGCCAAAGCGCACCACTGGATCCGCGTCGCGCAACGCCGCCGCCAGTTCACGGCGCGCGTCTTCGCCATCGAACGCACCGAGCAACCGCGCTGCCGTGCCTCGAACGATGCCCGGCCATTCAGAACGACGAACCGCCTCGATCAGCAACGACCGAGCGTTTGGCGCGCCGCTGCGTCCCGCCGCGATCGCCGCGGTCCAGTGATCGGGCTGCCGGAGCGCCTTGTCACCACGCCAGGACACGACCGCGTCGGCTGCCCACTTCGCTGCCCTGTCGACGTGACATTGCGTGCATGCATTGGGCGTTCCATGCAGCACGGACAAGTCGGGACGCGGCACCCGAATGGAGTGGTCGCGACGTGGATCCACCACCATGTAGGTCCGCTCGGGCATGTGGCACTCGACGCATTGCGCGCCTTTGCTGCCGATCGCATGACGATGGTGAGAGACCTGATCGTAGTGCGACGCAGCGTGGCAACGCGCGCAGAGAGCGTTGCCTTCTGCGCGGAGACCGCCCTGATGCGGGTCGTGGCAATCCGTGCACACCACTCCCATGCGATGCATGCGACTCTGCAAGAATGAGCCGTGCTCGAACACTTCGTCGCGAATCTGGCCGTCGGCGAAGTAGAGCGGCTCGTCGAGCAGGGCGAGCCGATGCGTGTCGAGCAGCGGTTTGCCATGCACGTATTCTTCATCCGTCGTGGTGCGCCGCGAGTGGCACCGTGCACAGGTGTCGAGCTCGGATTCGGCGCTTGCATCGACTCGCTTCGCGTTCTTCTCGCCAGGCCGCAACTCGAACACGCCCGGCTTCGGCAGCAGATGGGAAAAACCCGCCCCCCGGACCCCGCGATCCGCGCCGCGAGCCGCCCATTCCGCGTGCGCAGATCCCGGCCCATGACAGCCTTCGCAACCGACGCCGTGTTCGCTCGCTGTGGTCGAATAGCGCAAGGCATCTGAGTCGAAGTTCTTCTTCACGTCCGTCGAGTGGCACTCG
>SXGT01793158.1_pt1 | contig 13735 bp, 11 predicted proteins | sample 3176221 | NCBI WGS metagenome assembly SXGT01 (sample SAMN11356862, study PRJNA531348) | freshwater metagenome | isolation source: freshwater sample F1-120 | place: China: Fuxian Lake, Yuxi | collected 2017-12-25 | reverse complement strand
GTAGGCGTCGCGGAGCACGAAGTCCATGTTGTCAACCGTGTAGATCCCGCAGAACAGACTTCGCAGCAACACCAGCCAGCGCGGGGCGTCGCCGTCGGCCCCCCTCGGTCGCTGGATCAGAAAGGCGATTTGATCCGGATCCAGCACTTCGCCATCCGCCAGCCTGGTGTTGGGATTTCTGCGGATGCGGCGAAGCAGGGAGCCTAACTCGTCGCGAATGATCCTGGCCCCAAGGGTTTCATGCGTCAGACCAAAGTCGCTCAGGTAATGCTCGTCGAAAAAATGGCCGAAGGGCCCGTGCCCGACGTCGTGCAACAAGCCGGCCATCCGCGCGAGCGATTCCACGTATCCACGGCTGGGTGTCTCAGGACAGACTTCCTGCAAGCTTTCGTAGAGCACGGCAACGGCCCGACTGGCCAGGTGCATGGACCCCACAACATGTTGAAAACGGGTATGCTCGGCCGCGGGAAACACCCACCAGGCGGACTGCAACTGGTGAATTTGCCGCATCCGCTGGAGCCAGGGATGATCGATGATCTGCCGCTCGCCGACCTCGCCGGGAGTTCGCGCGGCGTCGGACACGAAGGGGATGTAGCCGTGAATCGGGTCGTGGCAGAGGTTCTCGGTGCGAAAATCGCGCATGTCCGCCAATATAGTGCTTCGCATCGCAAGGGAGTAGGAACGGCAGTAAAGTTTACCTGGATTAACACCCTAGTGCTTTCACCAATAGGAACGTACGAGTGCGAGACCTCTTGTAAGTGCTGCAAAGCGAAATCGCCGCCGGTGTCTCGCACTCACAAAATCGTTATGGGCAAAGCACTAGTTGCTCGGCACAGGTGGCCGGCCCCTCCCTCGGCGCGACCGATTCTCCGACGCATTCAGCAGACCCCCGGTTTGCCGGCGGAGGCGTTCGGAGACCCGCGTCGCGCCGTTAAACATTCCGGTTTAACCACCCTTGCGGCCTGGCTGTTATCTGATGAATCTGACTTGTCTTGGCAACCGAACTAACAACAATACGTGGACCAAGGTGGAGTTTTCCGCCTGCGCGCCTTGGCAACGGCCCCCTAGATTCCCCGCCATCCGCCGGAAGTTCCCAGGAGATCCCCTCGTGCTGCCACTTGCCCTGCGTCCTGCCATCGCATTGTTTGCCTGCTTTTCGCTGGGCCTTTCGGCCGCCTTCGCCGCTCAGAAAAGCGAAACCATCCTTCCCAACACCACCAAAGGCTACCTCTCGGTGGCCAGCGTCGATGCGCTGAAAGCTGCCTGGAACCAGACACAGCTCGGTCAATTGATGAACGATCCGGTGATGAAACCGTTTGCCGATGACCTCGCTCAGCAACTTCAAAAGAAGTGGTCGCAGACGCATCGCAAACTGGGGATCACCTGGCAAGACATGGAAGGCGTGCTTGGCGGGGAAGTCAGCACGGCCCTTGTTCAAGCCTCCGCGGACCAGGCCGCATCCGTCATAGTCGCCGATATCACCGGCCGCCAAGAACAAGCACAGGCATTGCTCGCGAGAATTCACAAGAACCTGACCGCCGACGGCGCTAAACGCACCGAGTCGCAAGCCTACGGCGTGACGTTGATCGTTTACGATGTGCCCAAGCGCGGCGACTACGATGCCCGACAGGCGGCGTTCTTTATTAAGAACGACATCCTCGCCGCTGCCGACAGCGTCAAGGTGCTCGAAGGCATGGCTAGCCGCATGGGCCGCGAGGCCAGCGACAGTCTCGCCGGCGTGAAGGCCTATTCCGAGGCCATGAGGCGTGTTGGCGAAGCGTCGGGCGACCTCATGCCGCATGCCCGGTTCTTCATCGAACCTTTTGGCTACGTCGAAGCTCTACGAGTGGCCAACGACGGCCGCAAGAAGAAAAAGGGGCAGGACCTGCTGAAGGTGCTCAAGAGCCAGGGCTTTACCTGTGTGCGAGGCATCGGAGGCTACGTCAACTTCATGGCGGACCGCTACGAGATCCTGCATCGCACGTTTATTTACGCCCCTGCCGCAGTCCCTGGCCCGGAAAAGTATGAGTTGGCCGCTCGGATGCTCAAATTCCCCAATGGCAAAGAGTTTGAGCCCTTCCATTGGATCCCCAGGGAAGTCGCCACCTACGCCAGTCTGAATATCGACATGAAGAACGCCTTCGAGTCGTCGAAGACCCTCGTCAACGAAGTGGTCGGCGACGAGGTGTTTGAAGACGTGCTCAAAAGTATCGAAGAAGACCCCAACGGCCCGCAAATCAACCTCCGCCGTGACCTGATCGCCTACCTGGGCGAGCGAGCGGTGGTGATCACCGACTACCAGTTGCCAATCACGCCCAAGAGTGAGCGAATTCTCCTGGCTCTGGAAGTGACTAATCCCGAGAACGTGGCCGCCACGATCGCCAAGAGCATGAAGACCGACCCCGATGCTCACCGTCGCGAATACAACGGCTATGAGATCTGGGAGATCGTCGACGAGGAATCCGAACTGCCCATGGTCACCATCGAGCACAGCCCGGCCTTCGCCGCAAATGTTGGCGCGGAAGAAGACGCGGAGGAAGAGCCGGAAGAGAAGAAGATGCTGCCCAACTCGGCCATCACGGTCGCTCACGGCCGGCTGATTGCGGCAACGCACCTCGATTTCCTGGTCAAGGTGCTCGATACGGTCTCCGAGCGAGAAGCCCTTTCCCATAGCGCCGACTTTGAGATTATCCGGACCGAACTCAACAAACTTGTGCCGGAAGAACACAGCCTTCAGACGTTCTCGCGAAGCGACGAAGAGTATCGGGCGGTCTACGAGCTCCTGCGCCAAGGCCGCATGCCGGAAGCCGAAACCATGCTCGGCAAGTTGCTTAACCACATGTTGGGGGACGGCAAAGAAGGCTCGCTGCGCAAACAGGAGATCGATGGCAGCAAGTTGCCCGATTTTGAAACCGTGCGACGCTATTTCGGCCCCGCCGGCATCAGCATGGTCAGCGTTGAGGATGGCTGGAACATCACCGGCTTCACAACGAGCAAAGACCTGGAGAAGCCAGCCGAAGTGGGCAGCCTGCCTGGAGAGGGCACGACGCGGTAAACGCTCGTTCCCAGACAGCGTCTGGGAACGGGGGCGCAAAATTAGAGCCGCCCCAATGACACCCCTTGGTCCCACGTGGGCGGCTCTGTCTCGTTGTTTTTCGCCGCGAAACAAGCAAGTTCGCGGTTGCTCAGACGCTCTGGTAGCGTCCCTTTCTCGGCAGATTGCCCGAGAAAGCTAATCTCCAGGGGCTCCTGCCCCCCAGAAACTCGAGCCGAAGGCTACTTCTTCTTCTTGGCCTTCTTCTTCGGGGCAGCCTTCTTGGCAGCAGCTTTCTTCTTCTTGGCCACAGTCCGTCCTCCTTAAAAAAGTTCGGCGAGATCCGTCCCGGTGACCTCCTGGTCACATAGACTTCGAGCGAGTCTCACCCTCAACTCTCTGAAAGCGACTTGCAAGTGACACACGAGTCTCTTCACTCACTTCGTCGCATAACAGACACGTTCAGGGATGTCCTATCGCATGTTTTTACAAACTCTGAATAGGAACGCAATAGCGCTTTGAAAAAATTTTTGCGATTCAGAAGTTTGTTCGACGTCGCCACTTCCCCATGCGCAAGGTTCGCCGGTCCGCGCGTGAATCATTAACAAGCGCTTGCGCACCACGATGCGATTCATCCGCCGCGACTCGTTTTCAATACAGCGCTACCGTCGTTCCGTCGCGCAATCGCGCGCTTGGTTGCAGCGCTCCAAGCTCACGGCCAAACCACCGAACGCGTTCCGGCAAACGGCAGCGCAGATACAGCGATTCCGCGAGTTTTCCTCGGGAAACATCGATGTTTCCACGATCCGTCCGGAAGTCGCCAAGCATCGCCCGCCAGGCCGCAGGAGACGCGCGCCGGCGAACATGAATGGGGTCGAGACCGTACCATTGGCGGCATGGTGTGATGAGCTTCATGCCGCGACTCTTAACCAGCGCAGAGACGCGATCATTCAGCTCGATCGCACGCTCGGTTGTCTCCAACAGGCGGAGCGAACAGCCGGGCACAAACAGGCTGCGAAAAAATTTGTAGCGGGCTGCCGAAAGTTCAAAAATATTTTCCACCGGCAGCGCCGAAACGACGGTTTGAGCGCCGAACGCGGCCAGCCGATCAAGGCATGCTTCGACCCAACCCGCAATGACCGGTACGCTGAACTCGTAAAGAATGTCGTTGCCAATGTCGGTAACCAAGGCGGTTGTCGGCAGGGGCAATGCCCTTCCCATCGCATCCCAAAGGCCGGAGGGCAGGATTCCCGGCAGTTTTCGCACCATAACGGTGCTCCAGGCCGCTCCATACGATCGGCCATGGCCGTGCGCGGCCAGGATCTCCAGGGGGGCATTCCAACGGGACCGCGCCATGGCCACCAGCGTGCCAAAGGATCGCGTTACATTGCTTGCACCGAGGATGATCAGGCGATGTCCTGGGGCAGCGAAATCCGTCACTGAAGGTTGAGCGATGGGAATTGGGGACGGCAACACGGCAGGAAAAGTTGAATGGAAAGTCTGCTCGTCCATCATCCCATCGTCCCATGACCACCGTCCCATTACCACCGTCCGCGGGCGCCTTGATACGTCTGAAAACTGTCGAAAGCCAGTGCGGCAAACATCATTCCCATGAAGGGCTGCTCCTCTTTGAAGCCGTAAATCGCCACGGCCGCTCCGGCAATCGCCGACACCACAAGCGACTTGCGCGCTCCGTCGCGATTCCAAGCCGCCATCACGGCCCGCACAATTTGCCCGCCATCCAGCGGCCAGACCGGCACAAGATTGACCAGCGCCCAAAACACGTTGATCAAGAGCATGACTGCCAGGAAGAAGTTCAGATTCTGATAAGGCAGGAAATTGACGTCGTTGCCCGTCAGGTTGAACCAGGCGTTGTTCCAAAAGGGCACCTGCGCGGGGTAGTCGTAACCGCTGGCCCTCACAGCCGCGACGCAGAACGCCGCCAAAAAAAGCTGCGCTGCCGGCCCCGCGGCGGAAACCATCACTTGTTCCGAAGTGCTTCTCCCGCCACCGCCAATCGCTAATCCGCCCATGAACGTCAACACGACTCGCGGATCCTCGCCGAATCGCCGCATCATGAAGGCATGACCCATCTCGTGCAGCAGAATTGAGATCAAGACCGCCACCTCCCAGATGAACAGCAACTTAATGTCATGGCTCGCCATCCCAAACCCAAAAATGGCCGAGCCCAGCCAGAACCAGGGGGAGACGCGCACGGGAATGCCGAACAGCGAAAAGTTCAGGTCCCACGGCGTCGTCTGTGGTTCGGAGAAATACACGTTTGAAGGCAACCATGCTGCCGTGGGTACCCATGGGATGGCTTGCGTCACGCTGCGTGCAAGCCGCATGATTCACAAGATAGCCAATCCCTCGCCACGGCCCAAGGTGTCACGGGGACGCAATCGCTCGTGGACGCCGCACTTCGAGCCGCTCCCGCGCGCCTGGAAGAGACACGCCCGCGTGGGCTATGCCACCTTGGGTCGCCGTTTCGGCCTCGCCGGCCGGCCACCGATACCAGTCCAGGACGGATCCGGCAGGAAGTGCGGACGAGGAATCGGCGTCTTCCGCTGCCGCAGCGTATTCAGAATGTATTGCGCCGCCTTGCGTGAAGCGCCTCCGTGTCCAACCCGCCGTTTGATTTCCTTCAGACGATCGACCAGTCGGTTGCGTTCGGCCGGGTGGAGCAGCCACCCTACCACGTGCCGGGCAATCTGTTCTGAACGGTCTTCCCACGTCAGGTACTCAGGGAAGACGGCTCGATAAGCGTCGGGGGAGTTTGGGTCGTACGGCGTGATGTCGGCCGGATAAAGTTCGTCCGTGGCCAGCAAGTTCACCAGCGTAATATATTTGACCCGCTTGAACCGCTCTTGCACCCAATAAGCGTATCGCGGAATCCAATACAAGATCACCGCCGGCTTCGTCTGGTACAGCAATTCGAGCGATACCGAACCGGACACCGCCAGACAACAATCGGCCGCATCAATAAGCTCCGCAGTCTTGCGGGTGAAGACCGGAATCTCCATGCCGGTCTTGGCGATCATGTCGCGTGCCAGCGCCGCCTGATGCGGCTTGAACGCCGCGACCGCAAACCGCACGCTGGGCACCGCCCCGCGAATCCGCTCCGCAGACCGCAGAAAATACTCCAGGTTGTGCTCGACTTCCTGCGTCCGCGATCCAGGCAAAATCGTCACCAGCGGGCCGGGTTCCTTCTTCAACCGGTCGATGAACTCCTGATCGAAATCCTGCCGCCGCATTTCATCAAAGAACGGATGCCCAACGAACGTGGCGTTGCATCCTTGATCCTTGAACCAACGGGCCTCAAACGGCAGGGCGGCCAGCACGTGATCGACCAACCGCCGCATCTTCTTGATCCGCCAACTTCCCCAGGCCCAAATTTGCGGCGGCGTGTAGTAAAAGACCGGGATCTTATGGACCTTTGCCCGCCTGGCAATCCACCAGTTGAAGCCCGGGTAGTCGATCAACACGACCGCATCGGGCTTGTGATGCCGAAAGTAGCGGTCGGCCCGACTCGCCAGCAGCAGAAACTTGTGAATATTGAGGATCACGCGCAGAAACCACATCACGGCAAGCCTGGTCAATTCTTCATGCAGCTTGCAACCGGCCGCTGCCATCTCGGGCCCGCCATAGCCGACCACTTCAATCTCGGGAATGCGCGTCCGCAACGCGCGGATGAGGTTGGCCCCATGCACGTCGCCGCTCGGCTCGCCAACGGAAAAGAAAAGGGTCATGCGGAAGCTCGGAACGCCGGGGAAAGCCCAGGGATGGCCATCCCTGGGCTTTGCTTGCCGCCAAGTATCGCACAAGGGACGAATCCGCGAGAAGAGCAGTTTTTGGCGGCCTAACTTGCCAATTGCACGCCAGCTGCGCGCTCACATGGGAAACGGCTCGTCGGCCAAGGCGGTGCTAAGGAACTTCTCGACGTCGTCGGCGCCGTGTTCCCATTCGAGCGCGGCCAAACGGCGCAGTTCGCTGTGCCGAACGAGATCGTGATGGGCCTTGGCGATACGGCGGAAATCACCAGCGTCGTACTCTTTCTTTTCTCGCTCACGAAACGGCGAAATGATCGCGGCATACTTGGAGACCAAAGCCGCCTCCACGGTGGGCAGCCGGTGCGCCGTTTGCTTGTCGACGATCACGTGCTCCTTCAAGATTAATTCTTGAAACGGCGACCACGGATGCATCAGGTCCAGCACCGGCTTGGGCCGCCCGTTTTGGTCCAAGTCGGCCAGGTCCATGAATCGTGTCACCTGCGATAGCTCGGTAACTACCAGCCCTGGCCAATGCGCCGAAATCGCCCTGGCAGCTTTCTTGCGTGAACGATTGGGCACCATCACGGCAACGTCCTGGGTCGCTCGCGGTTGAGGAAGATAGCCCACATAACCGTGCAAACCCATCAGGACCCAGTCTTTCACCCCGGCAGCGACCGGCACGTCAATCACTTCTTGCGGCGTTACGTCCATTGCGCCCTTTCGATGGGTTTGTCGGAAGTAGCTTGTAAGCCGGGTGCTCGTGCGAATTCCGTAAGCATGCCCCGACGGCCCCTGGGGATCATCCTGATCCAGGCCCTGGAATCCAACCAGTTTGTCGGCGGCTTCGATCGCCTTACGGCGATTTTCAAGGAACTCGGGCGTTTATTGCAAAGCGCTGCCGGCGGGCGAATGGTTATCTTGTCGATTGTTGGAAATTTCAGCCATCGTACCAGCCTCAAGATCCCTGCATCCGCAAAGCGCTGCCAGCTTCATTATATCGTGCAGCCAAATACGACGCCTACGGCAGGCACATTCCGAATTAAAGGACGACGATATTGCCACGACGCTCTACTTGCAGTTGATAACATGGCCTGACAGAGAACCCGTCAACCTGCCGGAGTTGCCCTGCGCGCGAAAAAGCGGCGGGGACAAACCCCGCCGCTCATCGTTGGCGTCAACATGCTCCGCGCATCAGAAGACGCCCGGTCGGCTCCAGGGCGGGTCGGGAGACCCGCGTCCTAGCGCGCTTGCATATCGTTTACTTCTTGACCGCCTTGAAGCAGTCACCCTTGGCGAAGCAAGTGGCGACCTGCTCGTCGGCTGACATCTTCTCGACCTTGCCGCGGCAGTTGTTGCAGCAGAAGGCGATGTTCGTGCCCGCTACGTCCAGCCCGGTGCCGGCCTTCAAATCCTTGTGGCTGATCGGGCAGTGCACCTGCTCGAACTCGCCGGTCAGCAACATCTGATGACGGGCTTTGGCGGCGAACTTTTCTGTTTCCTTGCTAAACGCTTTGGGACAGCCGTTACAGCAGAACAACAACTTGCCCCCTTCAAACTCAACCGTGGCTTTCGGGTTGACGGCCTTGCCCGACACGGGGCACTTGGCTTCGAGCTTGGCGGCGTCCTCGGCGAACGAGCGGGCGGCGAACACCATCGCCACGGCCAACGCGGCAACGATCATACGTGACTTCATAGCAATATCCTTTCGTGAAATGAGACTCTCTTGGACTTGCAATCCACCGAGCATAGCAAAATCAGGCGAATCATGCACTACCTCCTAGGTTCCGGTCAGAACCAATCAGTTATCCGCCGTAGGGCCGGCTGTGCCGGCCGGATTCGCGTGACTTTCCCATCCACGGCCGGCACAGCCGGCCCTGCCAGGTTGCCGAATGGATAACACTGATTGGCCGTGGGTTCCGGGCATGCATCAACCGCCCCTATTGTCGGCGTTTGCCCCTATTGTCGGCGTTTGCCCCTATTGTCGGCGTTTGCCCCTATTGTCGGCGTTTGCCCCTATTGCCGGCGTTTGGTAGAGCAGAAATCAAGCGGCCGTGGAGAAATCTTTTTTTCGCCCTGCCACTTCATCTCATGGCCGCTTTGCCTGCGGACGCGGTGGACGCCCAGCCTCCAGCGGCAGTTGGCCGGCGCCCTGCCCCGGCCCGGCGTTTCTGCGCATCCATTCCTGGGCCTTTGCCACTTCGTCGGGGCTTAGCATTCCATCGCGGTTGAGGTCGAACTTTTGCAGCAATTTCGCCTGGCCGTGGCCGGTGGGTCCGGCACCGCCGGCACCCATTGGCTGACCAATCGGCTCGTCGAGACCATTGCCCGATTTAGGACTTTGCCCCGCGCCGTCCTGGCCAGCTTTTTTCTTGTTCTTGCGACGCTCCGCGGCTGCTTTCCGCGCCGCGGCTTGCTCGTCGGGCTCAAGCGTGCCGTTTCCATTGAGGTCGAACTGTTCGATTACCTTTTTCTGCAAGCCAGCCTTGCTCTCCTTTTCCGGTTTGGCCTTCGAAGTGAAACCGCCGGCGTCGGTGCCGCCGAGCGCGGCCTTAACGGCCCCCTTCTTGGCCGGATTGAGCTTCTCGTCGCCGTCGCTCACGAACGGTTGCTTGCCCCCCTTGAAGCCCCCTTGCTTGGCATTGCCCTCTCCGGCGCCGATCGCCCGCGTGAAGGTGACAAAGCTCAAGACCACGAGGAACCCGGTGAAGAGTTTCATGGAAGCTACCTTTAAGGATCTGGATTGACAGCCCCGTGACATTGAACACCCTTGCAGACGAGTAGTTTCGCTTCCTTCGCCGGTCGGGGCGTTACCCGACGTTCGAAATTACGGCCCTTTACCCGCTTCCGAAAGCCCGCTTTTCTTGAGCAGCAGTTCCAGGTAACTTCGCCGTTCGCTGTTCGACAATTGAAGTCTCTCGGCCAGCGATTGAATGCACGCTTTGGCGGCGTCAAGGTTAACGGCCTCCGCAAGCAATTCTAGTTCGACGAAGGTCCCCACGTCGGCCACGTCATCGAGCGCAATTTCCACGATCTGGCCTTCCCATCGCAACTCATAGGGCTGTCTAATCTTACGCACCTGGGCGACCGAGCGGAATCCCAACGCGATCAAAAGCTCGGCAAATTGGTTGAAGCCCTCCTCCCCAGGTGCCAGCAGCAACTCGATTTCGCGCCGGGTCTTGGTGGTCGTATCGAGCTTGGGACCCTTGTAGGTGATGAAGTTGCGGTCGCCGACATGGCGAATTCGCAGGGCCTCGTCCGTCTTGGCGAAGTCGCGGGCGGGATGCGCGAAGTACCGATCGACTTGCGCGAGCTCCGGCTGGACTGTCGCGCCAAGCTCCACGAGCGCCCGTTGCACCCGCGACATTGCGTCAACCGGAAATTTTTGCTCAACTTCAAACCGCATGGAATGATTTTACCCGGCTGCCGGAGGCAGGCATACCAACCCGAAGCTTGAACAAGGAACATTGCTGGTAGGTAACCGTTCACGGGCCGGGGACTGGCACATTTTCCCGGCGAAATTGAAAGAGGCGTGTCCTGCTGTTGCGTGGTTGCCCAACGTGGTTCCCGGGAAAATGTGCTTGTCCCCCTCTCTTTGCCCGCTCGCGAACGCATTGGGTTGGTGGGAAAAGGAGGCTTGCTTGTCCGATTCCACGAGGCGTTCCACGAATAACCTGATCTTCTTCGCCGTGCTGGCTACGGTGCTAGCGGTCTACCTGTTTATTTTGCGGCCGATGCAACGCGGTCTGCAAGGTGAGAAGCATCGGGCGATTGGCACCGCAATGCCCCGCCTGGCTCTTGAGCCACTCTTGCCCGGCCACCAGCCCATCTCTTCCCAGGACCGTGCCGGCAAGGTGGTGTTGATCAATTTCTGGGCTACGTGGTGCGGGCCCTGCCAGCAGGAGCTTCCGCATATCGTGGCGATTGAAAATAAGTTCCGCGGCAACCCCGACTTTCGAATGCTGTCCATCGCAGCTCCCGGCCAGGGAGAAACCGAAACCGACCTGCGGGCTGCGACGGAAGCCTATTTGAAGCAGCGGGATGTCGACATGCCCGTGTATATCGATCCCGATACCATCGCCTATCAGACGATCATCCTCGCTGCCGGGGCGCGAGGGGGCATTCCCCTGACGTTGGCCGTGGATCGCAATGGCGTCATTCGCGGCATCTGGGAAGGTTACTCACCGGGCACGGAAACGGAAGTCGAAGGACTGATTGAATCGCTTCTGGCCGGCAAGTGAGCCAGGAAAGCCCGGGCGGCCGCGGCCGGGTCGGTCGCCCCGCAGACGGCTGCCGAAACACACGCGCGCGTGGCGCCGGAGGCCAGCACCTCTCCAAGGTTTTCGAGCGTAATGCCGCCAATCGCGAAAGCCGGCAGGCGGATTTCGTGGCTCACCGCGCGCACGAAATCGAGACCAGGAAACGCCGGAAACTGCTTGGTGCGCCCAGGGAACGTCGGCCCTATGCCGATGTAGTTGGACCCGTCGAGCACCGCCTGCCGGGCCTGCTCGATCGAGTGCGTGGACACGCCCACGAGTCGCCGCGGGCCAACCAGGGCGCGCGCGTCCTTTACGCTTAGCTCCTGCTGGCCAACGTGCACGCCATCGGCGTCCGCGAGCATCGCCAAATCGGCCCGATCGTTAATGATCAAGAGCGTTTGCGAGCCGCGAGTGATCTCGCGCAGCAATCGCGCTCGGGCGAGCAGCGTGCGGTCGTCCAGCGACTTCTCGCGCAACTGCACCAAGGGGACACCGGCCCCGACGAGGGATTCGGCAAGCAGGCGGAATGCGTCTTCGCTGCGACCGCCGTCGACCAGCACGTACAACCGCGCATGGGCTAGCCGGCAGAGGCTGCTGCCCGTAAGTTCCACGGCGCGCTCGATCGTATAGACCCGATACCGTAGCTGCTCGAATCGACGAGCCGCGGCCGCATTGCTCAGTTTGCTGAACTCCTCCAAGCTGCGCAGCGCTTGTTGCAGACGCTGAAAGCTTGCGGTAATCACTTGTGCGACGTCCTGCCGCGCAAGTTCGCCGGCGAGTTTGGCATCGGCGCCAACGTCGCCTTGCGATTCGCGCGCGGCGATTCGCTCACCGCGGTCGATGTTGGAAAGGATTGCCGTCAAATCATGCCGAAGCGATTTGAGTTGCGTCGTCAGATGCCAATCATCGAGTGCAAAGCGAACATAGTCTTCGATCACGCGCAAGCCTTCGGAAGCGCGGTTCGCAGCAGCGTCGAGGATCCGCAGCACGCGCGATGGCAGGTCCAAGGCTGCGGAATCGTCAGAAGTGTTCCAACCGGCAGCCACCTGGAGGGGGGTTTCGGCCTCGGGAGTCAATGGAAAGTGCATCTTCGTAGTGTGCCCGAGGTTTTCGCCGCTGGCAATGAGCCAGTTGGCCGCACGCATCTCGGCGATGGTTCAGCATCGCCCGACCGATCGTTCTTCCGCGACCCAGGGGCGACCCTCGTCCAGCGTGACGCAACCCCAAGTGACTACATAAGTTGTCTTGTTCCTGCTCGGGCAAGGAGCTACAATTTGGTAGCGGCATGGATTGGCCGCATGCGCTCGTTCTACGGACGGACCTCCCTTTCATGCGCAGAACGCCTTGGGCAACCTACCTGTGGCCCGGATTGCCGCAGCTTTGGCTGGACGGCGCGTGGGCAGGTTTGGCGCTGGCGGTGGCCGCCGCGGGGCTTTTGGATGTGCTACTCTTGTCCACACTGATATGGGTCGAGTGGTTGAGTCCGGCGGCTGTCAAGTTCGGGTGGGTGACCACGGGCGGGCTGTGGATCGGCGCGGGCATTTTTACCAACCATTCGCGAGCGAAAACCTCGCTTGTGGAGGGGGAGGTCGGCCAGGACTTGCTTCGCCGTGCGCAAGCGGAATACTTACAAGGAGATTACTTCCAGGCGGAGGCGACGTTGGCCGAACGGCTGGCCAGGCATCCCCGCGATGCAGAGGCCCGGCTTTTGCTGGCAACGTTATTGAGGCACACGCAACGAATCGATGAGGCGGACGACCAGCTAAGACAATTGACGCGGCTTGAAACGGCAGCTCGCTGGCAGATTGAAATCAGCGGTGAACGTGCCCAGCTTAAGCGGCTCAGGAAGATCAGGTCCCAAATCCGAATCTCGAAGCCCGAAACAAATCCCGAATCTGAATGACGGTGCGGTTCGGAATTTGAGATTTTAGATTTGTTTCGGATTTCCAGTATCGAGATTTAGCGACTACGACGAAACCAACTGCGATTACGCAAAGGAGGGGACCATTAGCATGTACGAACGATTCACCGACCGCGCTCGCAAAGTGATGCAGCTCGCGAATCAAGAAGCGCAGCGGTTCAACCATGAATACATCGGCACCGAACATGTGCTGTTGGGTCTGATTAAAGAAGGCAGCGGCGTGGCTGCCAACGTGCTCAAGAATCTCGACGTCGATCTGCGCAAGATTCGTCTGGAAGTGGAAAAGCTCGTCCAAAGCGGACCCGACATGGTCACGATGGGCAAGCTGCCGCAGACGCCGCGGGCCAAGAAGGTGATTGAGTACTCGATGGAAGAAGCCCGAAATCTGAACCACAATTACGTCGGCACGGAGCACATCTTATTGGGCCTGTTGCGGGAGCAGGAAGGAGTCGCCGCCCAGGTGCTCATGAACCTTGGTTTGAAGTTGGAGGAAGTCCGCGAGGAAGTGCTGAATCTGCTGGGCCATGGCCTGGAGAACGAAGGCAATGAACGAGGCGGATCGGAACGATCCGGTGGCGGTGGCGGCGGAGGAGGAGCTCCGAGCGAAGGGAAGTCACCCAAGTCCAAGACGCCGGCGCTGGATAGCTTCGGCCGTGACCTGACCGAGCTGGCTCGCCAGAATAAGCTCGATCCGGTGATTGGTCGCGAAAAAGAAATCGAGCGAGCCATCCAGATTCTTTGCCGCCGCACCAAG